>SWBY01010191.1_pt1 | contig 106520 bp, 104 predicted proteins | sample 4693071 | NCBI WGS metagenome assembly SWBY01 (sample SAMN10267273, study PRJNA491770) | bioreactor metagenome | isolation source: DHS bioreactor inoculated with marine methane seep sediment | place: Japan: Omine Ridge, Nankai Trough | collected 2006-05-06 | reverse complement strand
TTTTTTTTTGCCCCATAGCTTAAGCTACGTCCAACTGTAGGCATACTTTCATCTGTCGCTAGTAATTTTAGGTATGGGATATTTTATATCCACATGGATGTGTATTTTGTACTCTACTGCTACTGCGATTGGGTGGTTGCTCATTATTGTCCTAATGCACCACCCCCTTTATTTTGTGATCTATCTAAATCAGTACTGACGTTTCTCAGCAGCGTGGTCTATTATCTTAAGGCCGGACAGGAATAAAAAAATTACTCCTAACGATGAGGTTATCAATGTCGATTGACAGACGAGTCGCAGAGGCGTCGGCATTTCGTGCCTTTTTCCAGGAACATTGGCAGCATCTGATCGAACTGCTCGGGGCTGACGCTAGCGGCGAATTGGCTGAAGGATATGACTCCCAAGCCACGGGGGAGGCCATAGATGTACTGGTGGATGGCACGGACGCAAGAGTACGTGCAGTTTACAATCATAAAAAAGTATTGCGAGCAGGCACCCGGGCTTTGTTAGAGCATATAGATAGCATGATTGACCGCTTGCCTGGGGCGCTTAATTTAACGCACCATAATTTTATATATGATCCTCAAGTAAGCACTTTTTTTACCAGCATGGATGAGATATCTCTGGTTTGCAGAGAAAGCCATGAGGTAAGTGAATATATTACAGCATCTGCAACCATCGGCAGTAAGTCGTTCTTTGCACTGTTGTTAATGCGATACAGAGAAGAAGAGATTTTCGGAAACGAGCTTAGGGGAGACGTCCTGCAGCGTGAGGTCAAACAAACTAGTATTATTTTTACCGACCACAAAATTCTGGCGCCGGCAAAAAGCGAATATGAGGTTAAACAGACCATAAAGATTATTTTGTTTAACAATGTAGTTGAGTATCTGAAGCTACAACTCGTATCCAGACACAGGAAAGAAATGCAAATGGCAGCTGGTCACAGAAATACTATTGAGGACCAGATGCAAAGCCTGAATAATCCGTTGGAATATCTGCGTACCATGGTTGAACTGCTTGAGTTGCCGCAGGACCTGATACATTTGCATGATAATACAGTAAGAATTAATCGAATGGGTATCAAAGTATCAGAGGCACTGGGAGCCGCAGGAGATGATATCCACATGCAAAACATTGAGCTCGGAGAGGGGGAGTCTCACCTGTTGATGCTGACGGAGATACCCTGGAGTATTCTGGATTCAGAAAATAATAAGTAATCTCTATCAGATGGAGATGCAAATAGGGATGTGCAGTAAATCACATGTTGATGCCACTGAAACGGTTTTTAGCCTGTAGCGCACCAGCCATCATGTAAGTAGAAAAAGAGATCGCCTATGCCACCCTTAATCGACGATATTGAAAAGAACCACGACAGCTTCATTCTCCAGGCCAACAAAACCAGCTTGGTTTGGGGGCTGAAGTTTGATGCTGGCTGGGCGGTCTGCCCATCCAATGACTATGTAGACGCAACGGTTTTCCCCTTTTGGTCCGACCCGGAGTACGCCAAAATCCACTGCGTGGATGAATGGTCACACTACAGACCAGCATCCATTGAACTTGGTGAGTTTATCCAGGTTTGGTTGGGGGGCATGAGTCAGGACGGTGTACTTGTTGGCACCAACTGGAACAGCGAATTGGAAGGGATTGAAATCGAAGCGGCGGACCTGGCCAACGAACTGCTTGGTGAAAACGGCTAACGACTGGGCCGTATCGGTTCGCTGGCGTGTTGAATCTCTGAGGGGTCAATTCCCCGCAGCTTGCTGCGAATGTTGTCATTCCGGCGAAGTGACCACCATTGGTGGATATGGATCCCGGCCTTCGCCGGGATGACGTGATGATGTTAATACCCCGTCCGCTTGCAGCGGGGTGGTTTATTGCGGCGTTAGCAAAGAAATGATCACGGGGAAAACAGTATTTGAGTTTTTTGCTAGTTCCATTTCTCGTTCTAATTGTATTGTTATTTGTTGGAATGGAAATGGGCGTAGGGTGTAACCCCTTAGGTATTTACGCCGTGGGATAAGCATTGTGCCTGTTTTTGGCGAAAGCCCAGTCAGGTTCCGCAACTGGGTATTAGCGGGCACGTTTAATCGGTACTTAGGCAACAGGTTGCTCTACCAGCTCAGATGCCTGTTGCTGTAGCAAGTTGGTGAGTTCATCGGGACGCAAAGGGTGATAAAAGTGATAGCCCTGAAATTCGTGACAGCCGGCCCGCAACAGGAAATGCATCTCTGCTTCGTTCTCCACCCCTTCAGCGATAACCTCAATGCCCAGTCCCTTGGCAAGGAGGATGATGGCTTCTACGATGGTTTGCCGGTCGCGGTTTTTGTCCACATCGGTGACAAAGGTGCGGTCAATCTTTAGACGATCCAGCGGGAGTTGCTGCAGATAGGCAAGCGATGAATATCCAGTGCCGAAGTCATCGATGCTGAAGCGTACCCCATGCTCGCGCAGGGCCAGCACCTTGTCGCGGGTGGTAGCGACGTCATCCACTAGGGTTCGCTCAGTGATCTCCAGTTCAATGTTATTGGCGTTGATGCCCATACGCTCGATATGCCCCAGTACATAGTCAACAAAATCCATGTCACTGAACTGTTCCGATGTGATGTTAATCGCCACGTGGTTGAATACGTGCTCCAGTCCGGCATCACACCACTCCTTGATTTGTTGGCAGGCGCTGGTCAGCACAAAGTCACTGATCTGCTTTATCAAGCCGCTCTGTTCGGCAATCGGGATAAAATCGGCGGGACTGACATAACCCAGCTCCCTATCGGTCCAGCGCAACAAGGCCTCAAGACCGACCAGACGACCGTCCTGGGATACCTTGGGTTGGTAGACAAGAGAGAATGTATCGTTGGCAATCGCTTCCAGCAGGCGGTTATGGATAGCAAGCCATTTTCTGGTGTTGTGCTCCATCTCCATTTCGAAAAAACGCGTGGTGTGGCGGCCGGCCTCCTTGGCGCTGGTAACGGCGGTGTCCGCATGAGAGAGGACGGTAGTGGCATCCTCATCGGCAAGGGGTAATAGGGTAATGCCGATACTGGCGGTGATGCGCACGTTGTAACTGTCAAGGCGATAGGGCTGTTCCATGATCAACATAATCTCATCTGCCAACAGTTGCGCGGCGTGCGCCACCTGTTCTGTATCGGCGATCTTATCGGGCCGCAGCAGGACGAATTCGTCGCTGCTGATACGAGCAATCGTGTCACCATCCTGGGAGATGGATTTCAGGCGTTGCGCCGTCTCCACCAGGATCTTGTCTCCGTTGCTGTATCCCCATCCATCGTTTATCTGTTTGAAGCGATCAATATCGATATATAGCAGTATGGCTAGTTGGCCAGTGGAGCGTGATGCTGCGAGTTGCTGACTCAGGCGGTCGATAAACAGTTTTTTGTTTGGCAGATCAGTGAGCGGATCGTTGAGCACCAGATATTCGATATGCTGCTCGGCATCTTTGCGAGCGGTAATATCAAAGAAGGAGATGACGCCTCCCTGCAACTCTCCGTTCTTGATGATCGGATTGCTGATGTACTCGACCGGGAAGGCATCGCAGTTCTTGCGCAGAAACACGTCGTTGTCGACACGGCGCGGGACGCCCTGGCGTAGGTTCAACTGCAACGGGCACGTCTCCAGGGTGTGGTTGCATCCGTTTTCATTGCAGGAGTGGAGCAGACTGTGCACCTGGCGACCACACATTTCGCTCGGTTGATAGCCGGTTAGTTCCGCCGCGCGATAATTGGCAAAGGTGAGGTGTCCATCACCGTCGAGGCCGATGATACCTTCTCCCACGGACTCCAGCATCAATCGCTGATTGGCCTCGGCCACGCGCAAGCGCTCAAAGGTGTTGAGTTCGCGCAACCTGAAACGTGCGGCGATGGCGGCAATGATGAGTATCGTCGGTAGTGCCAACAGCAGCGCCGCCCATGCGGCATTGCGATAAGGTGCTTCAAGTGCTGCAAGACGATCGGCGCTGATCGTTGAGATCAGGACGAAGTGCCTGGTGTAAGGTGTGGAAGAGCCTGTGTCGCCATCGCTGGATATCCACTGGTAATTAAACAGACCCGGTTCGCTGTTCATTTGACCCTGCTGTGTGTGGGTAATTTGCTGCCAGATTTCCGCAAAGTGTGTGCCGAACAATCCATCGCTCTGCTCAAGCTCCGGGTACATGAAACGCCACTCCTGCTCCCGGGTAAAGCCACGGAGATAGTAGCCCTGCCGGTTGAGAAGTAGGGCCTGGCCTTCGATCAACCTATTGAGGGAATCGATACGAGTCATGATGTCGGCGGCCAGATAGTTGAGGATGATTGTGCCGACCTTGTCTCCCCGGGCATCGGTTACCGGGATGGTTACGCGCAACATCGGTTTGATCGGCTGCTCTATCTGCCCGTTTTCTATGTTCAGATCCAGCGGAGAGAGATAAATCTGGCCCACGGGGAGCGTCACCGCCTCGCGGAAATAGTTGCGGTCGGCCTTGTTCTTCAGTTGCTCACGCGGCACCACCGTCGCCCCTGTATCTGTGAGGTTGATGCGCAACAACTCCTGCCCCTGAAGATCCAGCAGTCGGAGTTGATCATAGATGCGCTTTTGTGCCGCAAAAACAAGCCACTGGCTGGCCAGTTGTTTTGCTTTGTTCCCCTGAGGATTTTTCAGCACCGCAGGCAGAAGTGAGTGGCTTGCCAGGAGGTGGGCATCGCCTTTGATGTTTTGTAGCAGTTGTTGCAGTGTCAGATGCAGATCACGAACGGCATACTTGTTCATATGCTGGGCGTGGTTTTCAACCGCAACCACCTGTTCGCTGTAATAGAGCCTGATGGCCAGGCCGATGATGATGACGAACGGCAGCGCCAGGAGAAGCGTTTTTTTCAGCAGCAAGGATAGCGGAATACAGCATGGATCCATTATGCCAATCGTTGTGCAGAGTGGTGAGGGGGATTTTTGCACGTCCATATTCAACCGTTCCCTTGGTAGCATGCTACAAGCATAGACACCAATCTGGATTTAACTACCTTATACATGTATGCATTTAGGCGGCTATGGGAGTGCTCTGTCAGGTGGGGTAGCGAAAGTCATATGCCGAAAAATGAGCTATTGATTGTTGAAAACGGTAGCAGAATGGAGGAAGCTGTCCAGATTAGATAAAAACAATAAGACAGGGAGCGTGTGATATGGCAATGGCTGATACTGTATCTATATCAAACAGGCCATGGCCGGTTTCTTGGGTCAGCTTGTGGTGCGAAATGCTTCATCCTGTATAGACGCAACCGGATTGGCCCATCGACGCGTGTTGCTTCCTCCCCGCAACACGGAATTGATCTAGAATGCTATGTAAGTGACTCGATAGCGATGAGCAGGATTCGCCTAACGTGAAGGACCACACCATACTCCATTTCCGGCTTATGCCGATTATTCTTCTGGTGCTTGCCGGGATGAGCACGGCGGACGAGCCGGCAAAGTCGCGCCAATCATCTGCACCAGTGGTGCTTACCATTGCCGGTAGCCGCAACCTGCCACCCTTCAGCATGCTAAACGAGAAAGGAGAACCAGCTGGCATCGGCGTGGATATTTGGCGCTTGTGGTCGCAAAAGAGCGGCATTCCAGTTCGCTTCAAGCTTACAGACATAGCGGGTTCGCTGCATGATCTAAAAGAGGGACGCGCCGATCTGCATGCCGGCCTGTTCATATCCAACGAGCGTAGCCAGTTGCTGGATTATTCAAAACCATATCTGCGTACGCCAGCTATGCTCTACTATCGCTCCACTGTAGGTAAAATACGCGCTCTTGATGATTTTGAGCAGGAGCGCATCGCCATCCGTGGCCCCCCTCCCGGCGATATTCTCCAGCAGTTGCTACCCAAGGTGGAGTTTGTCTGTTTCCAGAACATCCCGCAGATGATCGAGTCTGTAGAGCAAGGTGATACCGCTGGCTTCATCGCCGACCGGCCCTCCGCAGATCTGGCGCTGTTGACCTTGGGATTGCGTGGCGACTTCAAGATGCTGGATTCGGCGCTCTATCAGCTGGCTTTGCGAGCCGCTGTGCCCAAGGGGCGCGCACAACTACTGCAGCAGATAGAACAAGGCATGGGTGCCATCTCGCAGGCTGAGATGCAGGAGATCCTGCACCGCTGGCTGGGACGTCAGGTGGCGGATTACGGTATCAGGTTTCCGTATCAAGCCGAGGTGCAGCTAAGCCGGAGTGAGCAGGCCTGGATTGAGCAGCATCAGCGCGTGCGCATTGCCATAGATCCCGACTATGCCCCCTACGAATTCCGCGATGCACAAGACCACCATAGCGGGATGTCTTCCGACTATCTTGAATTGCTTGGCCGTCACCTGGGGCTGGAGTTTGTTCTGGTGCCCACGGCAAAATGGAACGAGACCCTGAAGAAGGGCTATGCCAAGGAGGTCGACCTGCTGCCCCTGCTCATCCAGACCCCAGAACGTGCGCGGCATCTGCTGTTTACCGATCCTTACATCACCTCCAGCCAGTACATCATCGTTCGCACCCAGAGCGAGGATATCCGTAGCGAGTCTGACTTGGTGGGTCGCAGCGTAGCGCTGCCTGTCGATTACGCCGTGATCGATCAGCTGCGTCAGAGTGTGCCGGAAGCAAAGGTGGTAGAGGTGGTAGACATAGCCACTGCATTGCGAAAGGTATCGTTGGGTGAGGCGGACGCCACCATCCTCAGCCTCGGCATAGCCGGTTACTGGTTGGAGCGTACCGAGATCAGCAACCTGCGTATCGCCGATGCCTTCGGCCAGTCCAGTGTGATGGGAATGGCTTGCCGCAATGACTGGCCGGAGCTGGCGTCCATCCTGCAAAAGGGGTTAAACGCTATCGGCGAGGAGGAGCGGCGACGCATTCACAATCGCTGGATATCCTTCAGCAAGAAAAAGGAGAAGACGCCACAGCAGTTGTTGAACGAAACCGAACTGGCGTGGCTGGCGGCCCATCCGGTGATTGAGGTCGGCGTCATGAATGCCTGGCCACCGATGGATTTCGTGGACAAAAGAGGACGCTCCATCGGCATTGGCGCCGATTTTATCCGCGCCATTAACCGACGCCTAGGCGATGTGCTGCACCCGCATCCTGGGAGTTGGGAGGAGATCTATGGGGCGGTGCAGACAAAGCGCCTGCCAGCACTGATAGGCATCACCCCACACCCGGAACGGAGAAAGGATTTTCTCTTTACCGACCCCTATCTCACCATCCCCTACGTCATTATCGCGCGCCAGGGAACTCCCTATGCGCGAAATATTTCCGAATTGAACGGACGAAGCATTGCCGTGGAGAAGGGCTTCGTCATGACCCGTATCCTGACGGAAAAATCCCCGGATATCAGGTTGCAGGAGTACGCCAGCACCAGCGATGCCCTCGATGCGGTGGCCAAGGGGGAGGCCGATGCCTATATCGGCAACCGCGCGGTGGCGCTCTATCTGATCGAGCATGAGCTGATTTCCAATCTACAAATTCAAGGCAAGATCGGCGACATAGCCTCGGTCAACGCCATCGGTGTGCGCAAGGATTGGCCGATCTTGCAAGGGATCCTGCAAAAGGCGCTGGCCGACATCACCGTGGATGAACGACACGCCATCCTGAGTAAATGGGTGTCAAACCGCGAAGTGGCACCCGAACCTAAGCTGGTGTTGAGTGACGACGAACGGGCATGGCTCAAGGCACATCCGCAATTTCGTCTGGGCCTCGATCCTATCTGGGAGCCGATCGAATTCATCGATAAACAGGGCAAATACCGTGGCATCTCGTCTGCCTTCATGCAGCGCCTCGCCGACCTGTTGGGAGTGGAATTGCATTATGATCCGAAACAGAGTTGGGCCGAGGCGGTGGAACGGGCCAAAAATGGCGAGGTCGACCTGTTGCCCGCGCTCAATGCCTCACCCAAGCGGGCGGAGTTTCTTAACTTCACCAAGCCTTACCTCCACTTTCCCTTCATGATCATCACCCGCACGGATGCGCCGTTGATCACCGGCATGGAGGATCTGGGTGGTTGGCGCATTGCGGTGGAGCGGGACTACGTCACGCGGGAATACCTGGAGCGTGACTATCCGGCGCTACAACGGTTGCTGACCGACAACACCGCAGAGGCGCTACGTGCAGTCGCCACCGGCAGGGCCAGCGCCTATGTGGGCAACCTTGCCATGGCCAGCTATCTAATCGACAAACAGGGGTTGGGTAATCTCAAGGTGGCGGCACCCACCCCCTACAGTAACGACATCACCATCGGTGTGCGCAAGGACTGGCCGGAACTGGTAACAATCCTCGACAAGGCACTGGCTACCATCAGCAACGAAGAGCGGCGCGCCATCCGCCAGCAGTCCCTGGCGATCCGCTACGACGTGGAGGTCAACTACGCTCTGCTGTGGAAGGTGGTGGCGGCCGCTGCGGGGCTGCTGTTGCTCAGCTTGATGTGGGTGGCGTATACCAGGCGGCAGAAGGCGGCGCTGGCCAAGGCCAAGGCCGAGGCAGAACAGGCGAACCGTTTCAAGAGCTACTTCCTGGCCAACATGAGCCACGAGATCCGCACCCCCATGAATGCCATCATGGGCTTCAGCTACCTGGCGCTGCAGACCGAGATGACCTCCCGCCAGTACCACTACATGGACAAGATCCACTCCTCGTCCCAGGCCTTGCTGGGGGTAATCAACGACATCCTCGACTTCTCCCGCATTGAGGCGGGCAGGCTCGAGGTCGAAAACGTCTCCTTCTCCCTCGATGAGGTGTACGAAAACCTGGCCAACATCACCATGATCAAGGCGGAGGAGAAGGGGCTGGAACTCACCTTTCATCACGACCCGGCAGCCCCCGACAACCTGATCGGCGACCCGCTGCGCCTGGGACAGGTGCTGACCAACCTGGTGGGCAACGCGATCAAGTTCACCGAGCAGGGCGAGGTGCGGGTCAGCGTTGACAAGGAGCGGCAGGAGGGGCAACAGGTGTGGCTGCGCTTCAGCGTGAGCGACACCGGTATCGGGATCCCGGAGGAGCAGATCTCGCGCCTGTTCGGCGCCTTCACCCAGCTAGATGATTCGACTACCCGCCGCTATGGCGGCAGCGGTCTCGGCCTCAGTATCTGCCGTCATCTGGTGCAGCTCATGGGCGGGGAGATAGAAGCACAGAGCACGCCGGGGGAGGGCAGCACCTTCAGCTTCCGCCTGCCCTTTGCCTTGGGTGATGCCGTGGCACATGATCTGACTCCAGATCCGGATCTGCGTGGCCTGCGTGCGCTGGTAGTGGATGACAACCCCTCGGCGCGGGAGATCCTAGCCGAGCGGCTTACCTCCTTCACCTTCGATGCCGTCACTGCGAGAAACGCCGCCGAGGCATTCCAGCGGTTGGAGGAGGCGGATCGTGAGGAGCGACCGTTCAAACTGGTGTTGATGGATTGGCGCATGCCCGGCGTCAACGGGGTGGAGGCGGGTAGACGGATCAAGCATGGCGGCGAACTACTCCATGTCCCAGCGGTGATCCTGGTGACCGGTTATGGACGCGAAGAGGTGATGCGCCAGGCGGAAGCGGCGGGACTGGACGGCTTCTTGATCAAACCGGTCAGCCCATCCACCCTGTTCGATACGGTGATCCGTATCCTTGGCGGCGTACGAGAAGAGGGCGGAGGCGTTGTCCATGGCGTATTGGGTGTCGGCTATTTGAAGGGCCATCTGTTGCTGGTGGAGGACAACACGGTCAACCAGCAGGTGGCACGGGAGATCCTGGAGGGGATGGGGCTGGAGGTGGAGATCGCGGGCAACGGTAGAGAGGCGCTCGACGCCGTGCAGGGGCGTGAGTACGATTTGGTATTGATGGATATCCAGATGCCGGAGATGGACGGTTACGAAGCCACTCGACGGATACGCGCCGAGTCCCGTTTGCAGCAACTGCCGGTGATCGCCATGACCGCCCACGCCATGAGCGGCGAACGGGAGCGCTGCCTGGAAGCTGGGATGAACGAGCACGTACCCAAGCCCATCGATCCGGTGCGCCTCTTTGCCACCCTTAGCCGCTGGTTGAAGCCCAGCGACAAGGCGCCGGAGCGGATGATCGATGAAGTCGATGTAACACTGCCGGAAAACCTTCCCGGCATCGACCTGCGTTGGGGGCTGGAGCGTATCGGCGGCAACAAGCGCCTGTTTCGCAAACTGCTGGGTGACTTTGCCACCAACCACGGCCACGCCCTGGAGCTGGTGTCACGGCGATTGGCCGAAGGCGACCTCGACAGCGCTCGGCGTGAACTGCATACCTTGAAAGGGGTGGCTGGCAATATTGGCGCCCTGATCCTGCAGCGGGAAACGGCGCAACTGGAGCAGGCACTAAAGGTGGGGAAACTACAGAGCGGCGCGGATCTGCCGATATCATTTCGCGATGCCTTTACCACCCTGTTTGACGGTCTCGCCACCCTGCCGGAGAACGAAGAACCGCCCGCTGCCAGCGTGATCGAAGGGGCGGGCACAGCGGACGGTGATCTCCACAGCCTGCTGCGCGAACTGCGGCAAATGCTGATCGAGGGCGAACCGGATGCGGTGAAGGTGCTAGCATCCATTGAGCAGTTGCTGATCGATGAGGCGCAACAAGAACAACTAACACGGATCGCTACACAGATCGGCGATTATGATTTTGACGGCGCAAAAAGTACACTGGACACACTGTTTGTGACACTTGACAGGTAACAAGCGATGAACGATGACAGAGCTAAGATACTGGTGGTGGACGACGAGAAGTTCTATATCGATGTGGTGGTAGAGCTGCTCAACGGTGATTACAAAGTTGTGGTTGCCATGGATGGCGAGCAGGCGTTGCGCCGGGCTGGAACCGATCCGTTGCCGGACCTGATCCTGCTCGACATCATGATGCCAGACATGAGTGGTTACGAGCTGTGTAAACGGCTCAAGCAGAACCCAGCGACAAGAGATATCCCGGTGATCTTTCTTACCGTTAAAAGTGAGGTGGCCGACGAAGTCAAAGGCTTCGAGCTGGGCGCGGTGGACTATATTCTCAAGCCAGTCAGTCCGCCCATCATCAAGGCGAGGGTTGCCACCCACTTGGCCCTCAACCAAGCGCGGTGCCAACTGGCTGACCAGAACCACATGCTTGAGGAGAGGGTGCAGGAGCGTACCGCCGAACTGAGTCGCACCAAAGACGTGGCCATCTACTGCATGGCCTCCCTGGCCGAGACCCGCGATGCCGAGACCGGCAAGCATATCCTGCGCACCCAGAACTATGTGCGGATACTGGCGCAGAGGCTGAAGGAACATCCGCGCTTTTCTGCGTACCTGAGTGATGAAATCATCCAAATGCTTTACAAAACCTCGCCGCTGCATGATATCGGTAAGGTGGGCGTTCCCGACCATATTCTGCTGAAGCCGGGTAAATTGACGCCGGACGAGTGGCAAGAGATGAAAATGCACGCCATCTATGGTCATGAGGCGCTGCTACGTGCGGAGGAGGAACTGGGTACTACCGACTTCGTGCAAATGGCGCGGGAGATAGCGTATTCGCATCACGAGTGCTGGGACGGCTCAGGATACCCCCTCGGGTTGAAACATGACGACATCCCTATTTCTGGCCGCATTATGGCAGTTGCGGATGTCTACGACGCGCTGATCAGTCGGCGAGTTTACAAAAAGCCCTATCCCCATGAACAGGCGGAGTCGGTTATCCTTGAAGGGGCTGGCAGCCATTTCGACCCGGACATTGTGGACGCCTTCGCTGAACTGATCGATAGGTTTCACCAGATAGCCACTCAGTATGCAGACTAGTACTCCAATGTTCGCTCTGGAAGGGGTTGGTCAGACCGATAATGCCATCAATGATGGCAAGATCACCTGGGTTGTTAAGGAATGACTGATTGATCTTTTAGCTGATAATATTGTCTCAAGATGGCGTGCGAATCGATGAATAAGACCGGAAGAGATCGTAGTGTTGAGGAGCGTTCTGAATCAATTTCACGTTCTGATCAAAGAGACCTATGAGGTTGTGGTTTTCTTTGATAGCATCTGGAGCGATTTTGTTGAAAAGTCTTAATTCGTGCTCTCATGAGAATATTAAAGTTATGCAGGCGAATGAGCTAGCAGAACTGTAGTGAGCTTGAGGCGGTCTATCCCATAGACTATTGCTTCGTTAACATTGAGCATGCTGTTAACAGGCCGGTAAAGAACCACAAAGAAGAGATATGCATATGCGGAGTGGCTGGCTCATTGCTCCCGCAGATGACGCTATTCGCGTCAGTAAGTTGAAAATAAATATGGACCACTAGCCATTACCACCAATCCAAAATGATTGATGAATAACAGCTTTGATGCCTAAATGAATTGAAGTATAAAAATCCTGTCGGAGAGTCTGAGTTTCAATGATTCGAATCAATATCACTATTGCTGTTGCTGTTGCTGCAGTCACCTACGGCCTACTGGCCTATATTAATCGCCCGGAAATTGAACCAGCCTGGCCGGACACGATACAAGGTTTCTCTTTTTCACCTATGCGCGCGGAGCATGATCCAACTGTCGGCAATGTGTCTACAGTTGAACAAATAGAACAAGATGTTGCTCTGCTGGCTGGTAAAACACATGCGATACGCACCTATACTGTTGATGGGCCGATGGCTCATGTGCCTGAAATAGCCAAAAAATACAATCTCAATGTGGCATTGGGCGCCTGGATAGATGAACGATTAGAACAAAACCAGATTGAGGTTGATAGCGTAATTAAGATTGCAGATAAAAATCGCAGCAATGTTGTTAGAGTCATCGTGGGTAATGAGGTAATACATCGGCACAACCTATCGGTTGAACAATTAGGCCAATATGTGAACCATGTCCGTGCAGAGCTAGGCATGCCAGTCAGTACCGCTGAGCCTTGGAACGTGTGGGAAGCGCATCCTGAACTGGCCCAGTATGTCGATTATATTGCGGTTCATATGTTGCCATATTGGGAAGGTGTTGATAATGAGGTTGCAGTTGACTACATCACCAAAAAAATGCATCTGTTAAAACAGTTATTTCCCGACAAACCCATCGTCATTGCTGAAGTAGGTTGGCCGAGTAATGGTCGGACCAGGAAATCGGCTGTGGCCGATGAGGCAGCCCAGGCCAAGTTTCTCCGCCGTTTCCTGCACCGGGCAGAGCAAGAGCAGTACATATATTACGTAATGGAAGCGTTCGATCAGCCGTGGAAACGCAAACTTGAGGGTTCGGTCGGTGCCTATTGGGGGGTGTATGATGTCGAACGCAATGCCAAATTTGAGTTTGTAAAACCCATTGTTGGCCTGCCTCAATGGCAATCGCTCGCCATGATCTCTGTGTTATTGGCCGCCATTATATTTGCGATATTGTTGACCGATTCAGTTACGTTGAATCGTCGTGGGCGGGTTTTTCTGGCAATGATCGCCTATCTGTTAACAACGGTAGTTGTTTGGATTGCCTACGACTATTCACGCCAATATATGACTATTGGTGCCGTTATCGTCGGTATTTTTCTGATGTTGGGCATGCTGGGCGTGATCATGGTGTTGTTGATCGAAGCGCATGAATGGGCCGAGACGTTATGGGTGAGAGGTAGGCGGCGTGAGTTAATACCGATTACTGTCGACGATGACAAACTACCGATGGTGTCTATTCATGTGCCGGCCTATAACGAACCACCGGATATGCTGATCGATACACTCAATGCGTTGGCAAATTTAGATTACCCGCGCTACGAGGTTATTGTCATAGATAACAATACCAAGGACGACGCGGTTTGGAAGCCGGTAGAGCAACACTGCGATACCCTGGGCGATGAGTTTCGATTTTTCCATAAAGCACCGTTGGCCGGTTTTAAGGCAGGTGCCTTGAATTTTGCTTTATCACAAACCGCATCGGGAGCAGATATCATAGCGGTTATTGATAGTGATTATTGTGTTGAGCCTACATGGCTACGTGATCTTGTTCCGCAATTCAGCCAAGAACATGTTGCCATTGTGCAAGCCCCTCAAGATTATCGTGATCTGAATGACAATGCCTTCAAGGCGATGTGTTTTGCTGAGTATCGTGGATTTTTCCATATCGGCATGGTGACCCGCAATGAACGCAACGCGATAATCCAGCACGGAACCATGACTATGGTAAGACGAGCCTGTCTTGAGGAGGTTGGTGGTTGGGGTGAGAAAACCATTACCGAAGATGCTCAACTGGGTTTTATGATTTTCTCAGCTGGTTATCAGGCAGTGTATACCCACAAAAGTTATGGCAAGGGCCTAATGCCTGATAGTTTCATCGATTATAAAAACCAACGCTTTCGCTGGGCCTATGGTGCCATGCAAATCTTGCGTTATCACGCCCGGGAGTTATTAGGACTGGCTAAAAGTAAATTAACGACCGGCCAGCGTTATCATTTTGTGGCGGGGTGGTTGCCGTGGATTGCAGATGGCATCAATTTAATCTTTAACTTTGCTGCGATTGCATGGTCGTTAGCGCTTATAACCATGCCGGATGAGATCGATCCACCATTGGTGATATTTTCAGTATTACCGCTCTCACTGTTTACCTTCAAGATTGCTAAAGTTATCTATCTCTATCATGGGGCGCAAATTGTCGGATCATTAAGAGAAACCATTGCGGCAGCATTAGCTGGTTTGTCGTTATCACATACCATTGCCAAGGCAATGTGGCTAGGCTTATTCACTGATGGTAGACCTTTTGTACGCACGCCTAAGCAGGAGGAATCTGCTGCTTTGCTTCAGGCCATAGCTGCAGCATCAGAAGAGACATTGATGACAGTGGCACTGTGGTTGGCTGCTGCTACCATTTATTTTAAATTGCCCGTAGATACATGGGATATGTTGTTATGGGTTACGGTGTTAATGGTGCAATCACTACCCTATTTTTCTGCATTTTGTCTGTCGATAATAAGTGCTTTTCCAAAATCTGTGCTGTATCAAAATGCTGATATGCCACCTCCACAGGTGACGCAGACTGGGGGCGATCTGCCGCAATGCCTCCAGAAATCTGAATGATGCCTTCACGCTTCTAGATTAACCTCTGAAAGCATTAGGTCGACAAAACAGAACCGTCGCCAATGGCCATACCCCTATTCATTAGGTGATGTTAGTACCAGTTCGCTAAGTTTGCGATAGAGGGTGCGCTCACTCACACCCAGTTTATCAGCCAGTTTTTTCTTTTCGCCTTGGAAGCGGGTAGTGGCCCAGCGCAGGTATCTGGCCTCGGCCTGTTCCAGACTCACCAGTTCTTCCGGGTACGGCGTGGGTGCAGCTTGACCACTGGCGCGGCACTCTGGAGGCAGATGCTCTGGTAGGATTAGGTTGCCGTCGGCAAGGAGCAGGGCGCGTTCGATCAGGTTACGCAGTTCGCGGATGTTGCCGGGGAAGGAGTAGCTACGCAGACAGTTCACAGCCTCACGCGAGAGTTTGATGTCGCGTCCGGGGGCAAAGCGGTGTAATAGGTTTTCTATCAGTAGCGGCAGATCGTCGAGGCGCTTGCGCAGCGGCGGCAGCTTGATGGGGAAGATGTTGATGCGGTAGTACATATCCTGGCGAAAATCTCCACTGTCGACCATGTGTATAAGGTCGCGATGAGTAGCGCAGATCAGGCGGAACTCGGCCTTCTGTGCATCTATGCCGCCAACCCGTCGATAGGTGCCTGTCTCTAGCAGCCTAAGCAGTTTGACCTGGAGTGTAAGGGGTACATCTCCGATCTCGTCCAGAAACAGTGTGCCACCACGCGCCACTTCTACCAAGCCAACTTTACGGCTCACCGCGCCAGTGAATGCGCCTTTCTCGTGGCCAAACAGTTCACTCTCAAACAGTGTCTCAGTCAGGCCGGAGCACTCCACCGGAACAAAAGGCCCGGCTGCATGCATGCTGGCTTTGTGGATGGCTGTAGCGATCACCTCTTTGCCGGTTCCAGATTCACCGAGGAGCATGACGCTAGCCTCGCTCGGCGCCACCCGTTCGACCATTTCCAGTACCTTGTTGAATGCGGTCGAGCGTCCGAGTAGGGGGGCTGCGCTGGGATCGAGGCTGGCCAGGCGGCTGTAGCGCATCACTTCCAAGTAGTAGCGTATCTGCCGCTGGTCATCGAACAGCGGATATATCTCCACGTCAACGTGCTCCTCGCCTTGGGCGGTGTGGTGCAGGTGCAGCATCCGCGCCGCTTGCCCAGATTCACGTGCCAGACGCACGGGGCAGTCCTCGCCTGCCTGATCGCAGGGGGCGCTGTAGTGATGGGATATTTCATAACAGTGGACGTTCTTGGCCGATTTTAGGCGGTCGCCGAATTCGCTTAGATAGCGGCTATTACCAGCCAGCACCAGGTAATCTGGGGAGAGGATTGCGGCCGGATCTGAAAAGCTCTCAAGCATCCCCTGTAGCTCTGTCTGTATCATTCTGTCTCTCATTATGAACACCCCATTATTTCGCTGAACAAGCTGCCACAATCGGCAGTATAGCTGACAAAAATGACAGACTCATCTTTTTGTTGGGCGCTAAATACCACAGTATTTGTAATAAATACATTGTCATAGCGTGTTATTTGACTGATTTACTAGGTAAATATATCAATCTGACAATAAAAACAGCAGTTGGCATCGCACTTGCAAAGTGGTTGTAGTCCGGAAATCCGGATTGCTGTGATGGGCGGTGCTTTGTTAACTAAGTTTTCGATATCTCCGCCGTTCACCGCACTTAATTGGGGTAATAGTAAAGATGTGGAAAGACGCAAGCGTTCGCGAAATTGCAGTGGTGTTGGTAATCAAGTTGGTCCTACTCTATGGGATCTGGATAACCTTCTTTAACCATCCTGACGAACGGGAGTTGACCCCTCTTGATGTCGGTAATCTCCTGCTGGGCGAGTCCCACCGGGCGGCCAACCCCTTGATCAATCCGCAAAGAAATATAACAGGAGTAGAGAATGGTTTCTGAGTCGGTAGTTGACCTCTCACGGTTGCAGTTTGCGCTTACCGCGATGTATCACTTCCTTTTTGTCCCGCTCACATTGGGACTTTCAATGCTGCTGGTGATTATGGAGTCGGTCTACGTGATGACCGGCAAACAGATATATAAGGACATGACCAGGTTCTGGGGCAAGTTGTTTGGTATCAACTTCGCTTTAGGAGTGACTACCGGCATCACCATGGAGTTTCAGTTTGGCACCAACTGGGCCTACTACTCCCACTACGTCGGTGACATCTTCGGCGCGCCGCTGGCGATTGAGGGTCTGATGGCCTTCTTTCTCGAGTCTACCTTCATCGGTCTGTTCTTTTTTGGCTGGGATCGATTGAGTAGGCGCAAGCATCTGATGGTCACCTTTTTTACCGGCTTCGCTTCCAATCTCTCTGCGCTGTGGATTCTGGTGGCCAACGGCTGGATGCAGAATCCGGTGGGCGCCGACTTTAGTTTCGAAACCATGCGTATGGAGATGACCTCCTTCGCCGAGCTGCTGCTCAACCCGGTGGCACAGGTGAAGTTCGTACACACTGTATCTGCTGGTTATGTAACCGGTTCGATGTTTGTTCTCGCAATCAGCTCTTACTACCTGCTGAAAAAGCGCGATATTGCCTTTGCCAGCCGCTCCTTTGCTATTGCCGCTGCTTTTGGTTTGGCTTCGGCGCTATCGGTAGTGGTCCTAGGCGATGAGTCTGGTTATGAACTGGGAGATGTGCAGAAGACCAAACTGGCTGCGATGGAGGCGGAGTGGGAGACGCAGCCGGCCCCGGCTGACTTTACCCTGTTCGGTATTCCGGACCAGGAGAATGAAACAACCAGCTGGGCGATCAAGATCCCCTGGGCTCTTGGTTTGATCGCCACCCGTTCTACCGACGAGGAGATCATGGGTATAAAGGAGTTGAAGCTGGAACATGAGGTGCGCATCCGTAACGGCATGATCGCTTATGGCTTGTTGCAGAAACTGCGCAACGGACAGACCGATGCCGATACCCGTGACGCCTTCGAACAGGTAAAGAAGGATCTGGGCTATGGTCTGTTGTTGAAACGTTATGCCGAAAATGTAGTTGATGCCAGTGAAGCGCAGATAGCACAGGCGGTGAACGACACCATCCCCAGGGTAGCACCGCTGTTCTGGACTTTCCGCCTTATGGTGTTGCTGGGCTTCTGGTTCATCGTGCTGTTTGCTATGGCCTTCTGGTACTGCGCAAAACGCGAGTCAGATAGCAAGCGATGGTTGCTCAAGGCGGCATTGTGGAGCTTACCGTTGCCCTGGCTCGCATCTGAGCTTGGCTGGTTCGTGGCTGAGTATGGTCGCCAGCCCTGGTCTATTGCCGAGGTCCTGCCAACCCATCTAAGCACCTCCACCCTGGTCACTGGCGATCTATATTTCAGTATCGCTGGCTTCATCGGCTTCTATACCCTGCTGTTGGTAGTTGAACTCTATCTTATGTTTAAGTTCGCTCGTCTCGGCCCTAGTAGCCTGCATACTGGTCGTTATCACTTCGATACAGCAGACGTTGCCCAGGCATCTGGAGGAATTATCAAATGATTTTTGATTATGAAACTTTGAAATTAGTGTGGTGGGTGTTGGTTGGTGTATTGCTGATCGGCTTCGTCATCACCGATGGCTTTGACATGGGCGCTGGTGCGCTGCTGCCATTCCTTGGCAAGAACGATGAGGAGAGGCGGGTGATCATCAACACTGTTGGCCCACATTGGGACGGCAATCAGGTATGGTTCATCACCGCTGGCGGGGCGATCTTCGCCGCCTGGCCAGCGGTCTATGCCGCTGCCTTCTCCGGCTTCTACGTAGCAATGTTGCTGGTGCTGTTCGCGCTGTTCTTCCGGCCGGTAGGTTTTGATTATCGCAGCAAGGTCGCCGACCCGCGCTGGCGCAATACCTGGGACTGGGGGCTGTTTGCTGGCGGTGCTATTCCAGCACTATTGTTTGGAGTCGCCTTCGGTAATGTGATTCTCGGTGTGCCGTTCCAGTTCGATGAATTTCTGCGTCCTACCTACACCGGTAGTTTCTTCGGTCTTCTGCGTCCCTTTGCCCTGCTTGCTGGGGTGGTCAGTCTCTCCATGCTGGTGACGCACGGTGCGGTGTGGCTGCACCTGCGTGCCGGTTCTCCGGTGCAGGAGCGTGCACGTAAGGCGACTATGGGGGCGGCGCTGGTTATGTTTGTTGCCTTTGCCTTAGCTGGAGTCTGGCTTGCGATGGGTATTGACGGATACCGCATTATCTCCCAGCCTGCATTGGATGCACTGCCCAACCCTCTGGCCAAGAGCGTGGAGATTGCGGCAGGTGCCTGGATGTCCAACTACACTACATACCCCTGGATGATGGTCGCTCCACTGCTAGGTTTAGGCGGAGCTCTCGCCACTGCATTTATGGCATGGATCAACCGTCCGGGCTTCGGATTCGTTACCAGTTCGTTAGCGATGTCGGGTGTAATCCTTACCGCGGGTTTCTCCATGTTCCCATTCGTGATGCCTTCAATCACTTTTCCTTCGATGTCTCTCACTTTGTGGGACGCACCATCAAGTCATCTGACCCTTACGGTGATGTTCTGGGCGGCGGCGATCTTTGTGCCGATCATCCTCATTTACACCACATGGACTTATAGCGTCATGTGGGGACGGGTGACGGTGGAGCATATTCGCGAACACGATCATGACGCTTACTAGTGGTCCATTCATAAACCGTAAGCTTGAACAAAATTGAGGAGAATATTTATGTGGTATTTCACTTGGATACTTGGACTGTTTCTGGCATGTAGTTTCGGCATCATCAATGCAATGTGGCTGGAAGCGCAAGAGATTAGCAGTGACGATGAACGTAACGGCTGATATGTCTGAGATAGAACCACGCCGTGGGGGGGTAATCCCTTACCCTAACCCAGCTTGGTCACAGTTCATTTCATTGCTGATGGCTATAGCAACGACGGCCTTGCTATTTATCTATCCACGGGCAGTGGCTACCTCAATTAGTGAGGTGAACCATGGTTTGCTCTCATTGGTTATGTTGGGTGTTGCAGCAGGGTTTATTCACGGCGTGGGATTTGTGCCCAGGATGATTATATGGCGCATTGTATTTAACCCGTTGGTTGGCTGGCTGCTGATGACTACAGGACTTATGTCGATGCTTACCGCTGCCTGAATAAAACATTTTTCCGCCAGGGCAGGGACGCCCACTTATTATTGGAGTTTATATAAATGAAGATTGCTGTTACCAGCCAGAACCGTCGTGAGATTACTGAGCATGCCGGACGTTGTCGTAAATTCTGGATCTATGATATCGAAGACAAGCAGGTTCTTGGCAAAAAGCTGCTGGAGATTTCCGCTGAACAGTCTTTTCATGAAAGCTCGTCGCTTGCACCACACCCGCTGGATGATGTCGCTGTTGTAATCAGCGCCAGCATGGGGCAGGGCATGGTGAAACGCCTCGCCGCCAAGGGGATCGTTGGTGTGGTTACCACGGAGAAGAACCCTGACTTAGCTGTAGCCGCCCATCTGGAAGGGCATCTACAGGCACTTGCAGTGGGGCAGGGATGTAACCATGGGGATGGTCATCATCACCATCACCACTAGTTGTTGGCTTCGGCAAAGTTAGAAGCTGTGTTCTATAACGATAGACTAGAGTAAAGGTGTCAGGGAAGCTCTGGTAAATTATATCTCTGTCATCCTGGTGTATGTCGGAGTAGTAGTACCCTTTGTGGTAGGAGGAGATATAGAGATATTCTTTTGCGACTGCATTGTGTGGTGCTAATGCCAGTATCACTGCGATTAAGCAAGATGACCAAAATATGTTTACTAAACTAATCACAACGATACCCTTGGTGAAAAGTTCACAGAACTTAGGCTGACGATACTGGATATAGTATAGGCAGGTTGTGAAAATATTTTATTCTCGGCTGAATCTTTTTTGTTCTATATATTTGGAATCCAGTCCCAGACAACATGATTCCTGTAGCGTAGACTCAAAAACAGGCAAGAAGCTATTGAGTAGAATGTGGGGTAGAGCTGGCTATTGGTCGGCTGGAAATTAATTCAACCTAGCTAACACGGTTTCGGCAACCTGAAGAGATAGAGCCCGGTCTTGCTGTTCGCGGGCTTTTTGAAGTGCTTCCATGTTCGGGAAAGAACCATCTAAAAACGAATCTACTGTGATAATGAGCAGGATGTCATCTTTAAGGACCCACAGATCGTCTCCACCCCAGAATGCATTAGTGCCTAGATTCGGAATTTCCTGAAACTTTTTGGCGGTATACGCACTGTTGTGGCGGGCGGTTTTCTGCCGCTCCATCACATCTGCTGCGGAATCCTGGATACCCTCTTTCTTGATCGCATCGCTGTTCGATACTCTCAGTTTCAGGCTGTAGCTTTCCCCATTCTTGTTGAACGAATATAGACAGCTATCTCCGGCTGGCAGCATGGTTTCATGGGAGATGCCATCTGCGACAGTCACTTTTAACAGGCTCTCTACATCAGTCTTGGTATAAAGCCCGCATGCTACGGATGCTTCCTCAGCCTGCGCAGATGCTTGTGGTAACAACCAGGCAAAGGTGAAGGCTATGGAGGTGTAAACAAAAATAAGATTCTTTTTCATATAGTTCTATCGTCAGGATCAATACCCTTTTGTATCCAGTCAAGTGCCAACTTTTCATGATCGGGATCTGTCATTTCAATATAACGTTCCCACTCATACATACCAGTTTTAAAAGAAACCTGGATGATTTTTATAATTGTTTTACGGTTTGGGACAAGCACAGCCGACCTTCGCAAGCCGTTACTGAGGACGTGTCTCTGTTGTTCTTCAATAATGTCTAAGATTTCCGGCGCAATGTTGAAATGGTTTTTTCCGTGAACTTCTATGATTTGACTAAAGGACTTCCGTCTCTGAACAATTGACTTTATCATCTTCACTGCTGCAGTTGAATCCGCAACGTTTAACGGTTCTATAGCGATGCACCTGTATCCATAGTCTGTTTCAATAATTTCAACTGACATAGCCTAACGCCTTCCGAAAAATATTTTGGCAGCAGGAACTATCTGATTATAGCTAACTCCATCAAAATACCACCTAATATTCAGGGCACAGAGTCCTTATAAGTCTCTGCACTGCTGTCCCATTAACTCCCTCTCCCTCCGGAAGAGGGTTGGGATGAGATGGGATTTGAAAAGCTAACGCTTTGATTTTTCTGGCCCCCTCATCCTGTCCTTCTACCCATATGGGCATCGAGATCCCGGAGGGAGAAGGGACGCTCGTTTTCTGAAAGTGCCGTGCGCACCCATGCAAACAATTGCTCCCGCTTGGCTTCGAGTTTGTTCAGTCCGATTGCATGAGTGGTCATGCCTGGACGAAATAAGGTGGTGGTCGACGAAAGTGTCCAGGGCCTGCCCAACAAATCCCACGGCATACTGACCAGCGATCAAACCATCAAATTTAAGGTTGCCCATACAACAAGCAAATGTCTGATCCTGCCGCGTCTCACCGGTTGCCGGGACCCAGGTATTGTCAAGCGCTGTGTTTTTCTGGTTTGCCTAGCTCTCTGCGCTGTTCGACAATAAAAGTCCCCAGCTTCTGATCGGTGTTAAGAATATGATCTACTGGCTGTTGAATCGCACTGAAATTTGCCCCGGGATTTGCATCGAACATTGGCCCATGGTTCTTCTGCTAAATACCTATCCTATAAGAAGGTACGCTGACAAGATCTGGTTAAGGCTTGCTGCAAATAAGTGGTCGATTCGGGTCAAAATTCGATGCAATTCAACACACACTAACAATGCCAGAGCATTTGCGCTAATGCTGAACAAAATTTGAAGCACCAATTTAGCTGACGGCCTGATGCTTGACGAGCTAGCCAGTTGCCGTACAATAGATGAGTTGTTTTGGCGTTTTCTATGCTTCTAAGGCTCTAAAAAGTTGTGCGTCTTCGAAAAGATGCCTATGGGTGCGGACAAATGGCTCACCCTGAGTTAGCTGAGCATTTGAAGCTCAGCATAAGCCATCTCTATCAACACACACACACAAATGTGAGATCCCCTAATATTTACGCTATTGGGTATAGATTTGCTGGCGCTTTGATCGTGATGAATCGACGTCTGGATGAAGAACTAAAAACCCCAGCGTTGATAACGGTTATGGCAATAGCCGCTGAGAAACACTCGTATAGACATCCGTTCCATGTGGTGTGGCGAAAAAAGTAAGTGCTGGCGCTTACAGGCCCACGTTATTCAAATGGGCGGCATTCTGTATCAGCCAGTTAAAAGATTTAGGAAAATTGAATATATGATTGACAACAATCGCTTGACGACTGCATTGCTTTTAGCCGCTGGCACCGGGTCTCGCCTGCAACCCTTGACCCTTGATGCGCCAAAGTGTCTAACTGAGGTTGGTGGAAAGCCTATTCTAGGCCGCTTGGTTGACAATCTTCGCTCGCAGGGTATTAAGCGATTGGTGGTGGTAACAGGGTATCTGGATCATTGTGTCCGGGAATTTCTTCAAAAAAATGCGGCTGACATGCAGGTTGAGTACGTTTTCAATCCAGTCTATCAGACGACCAACAATGTCTATTCCCTGTGGCTAGCGCAGAAAGCTATCCAGGAGCCATTTGTGCTGATAGAAAGCGATCTGGTTTTTGAAAAGTCATTGCTAAAGGATATGCTAATACCGGACAAAATTGCGATTTCCCATATCCTGCCCTGGATGAATGGAACAACCGTTGAACTCAATGCTCAAGAAGGCGTCACCGCTTTCCATGTTAAACCTGATGTAAATGATAAACCCCGTTACAAAACTGTTAACATCTACAGTTTGTCCTTGCAGAGCTGGCATAAAATAATAGCGCAGTTAGACCGCTATGTAGATGGTGAGCGTGTTGACGAATATTATGAGGCCGTATTTGCCGATATGGTGGCTGACGGGACACTCAATTTTGATGCTGTTTTTTTCGAAAAAGACAAATGGTATGAGGTTGATACCGTAGCGGATTTGCATCAGGCTCAGCTGATATTTCCTCGTTCCCCGCAGGTCACAGCCGCTGAACGCCTGTTCGGTCCTCTGGTAACGGATCTTAACAATATCGGTGCTACTAAAAAGACAGTCCCGGTATAGAGTGCCTGCTTCACCCTCACTTTGTAATAGTGCAATGGTGCTCTTTAAGTGCACTAACATCGTCTGCTATAGCCTGATAAGGTAAGAATCCAAGTAATGCATAATCAAGATCAATCTTCTAGAGAACAGCAATACGAAGCACTAGCCACAGCCCATGGAGGTTATTGGCGCTATGGCTTTATTGATCATGCCTACTTGTATAATCTTCACTTTCCACCAGAGCGATTCTTTGACCTGCTTAAAAATCAAATTCATGAATTGGTTTTAAACTATCCGGTTGCCCAATCTACACTGGCCGGTTGGGTAGGCGATTTGATAGATCAACCACCAGAGCGAATTGTGGTGGGAAACGGTGCGGCAGAACTTATCAAAATCCTCTCGGGTCATATTGCAAAAAAACTTATTGTTCCTGTGCCGTCTTTTAACGAATATGCCAATGCGGCTCCAGCGGGAGCTGTCGTCGAGTTTGCGCTTGACGCGCCATCTTTCCAGCTCGACGTGGATAAGTTTGCTGCGGAGGCGCGGCGCTGTAAGGCTGATGTTGCGGTAGTTGTGACGCCCAACAATCCGACCTCTTTGTTGGTGCCAAAGGCTGACATTATTCGTTTGGTGAGAAAATTGGCCGAGCACGATTGCATGCTCATCGTAGATGAATCCTTTATTGATTTTGCCAGCAATCGTGATCAGGAGACGCTTGAAAGAGATATCGAACTGTACCCGAACTTGGCGATTTTTAAGAGCATGAGTAAGGCTTACGGAATCTGTGGCTTACGTATCGGTTATATGCTCACGGCCAACGCCGCATTTGCTGATAAGGTTCGTGCAGGATTGCATATCTGGAACTTGAATGGTTTTGCCGAAACCTTTTTAAAAATGGCGCCGGAATACCGTGAAGAGTTCAAGTCAAGCTGCGCCCAGGTGCGGAAGGATCGGGATCGTTTTTATCAAGATCTCTGTACGATCGAAGGTATGGTCGTCTATAAACCTGATGCCAACTATATCTTCTGCCGCCTTCCCGACCACTCACTATCTGGCCCGGAGGTGGCTCAGAGATTGTTTGTGGAACACAATATTTATATTAAACATTGCGAGGGAAAAAGCATGCCAGACTCTGACTGCTATGTTCGTATGGCCAGTCGTACTCCAGCTGAAAATGCCAATATCGTCGCTGCGTTAAGTGACCTGTTGGCCCCAGAGAATAATGCCGTATCTGTAAGAAAAACAGGGTCAGAGAAAAGCTCATGCCAGCAGTAGACACCGTCGACGACTCGTTGGTGACACCACCGACAATTCTCTCTTTCGCCAAAGACTTACCCAACCTCTGCTCACTGGCGGGGCTTTTTTCTGCTGTTCTGGCAATTTACTTCGCTGTTTTAGGTATCTTTCCAGCCGCAATGATCGGGCTGATCTGGGCCATATTTTTTGACTGGAGCGATGGCATTATCGCCCGACGTATGCAAGGTCGGACTAAACAACAGCAATCATTCGGAGGGCAGCTCGATTCACTTATCGATATTGTCAGCTTCGGTATCTGTCCTGCAATCGTTTTATTAAGCTATGGTGATTTTAGCCCTTGGTTCGTTCCGGGTGCTTTTTTAATTGTGGCTGCGGGAGTACTCCGATTAAGTTACTTTAATGTGTTTGGTTTGGCTGGCGAATCAACCTATCAGGGATTAGCATTAGACAATAATGCGATTATCCTGGCCCTACTTTTTGTTTTTGATGGTCTTATCAGTACGTCTGATTTTGCCGCATTACTCTACGTTGTCCTACTGGCATTGGCAGCTTTAAACGTGGCGCCAATTAGAACTCCCAAACTTAATGGCGGTTGGTATTATGGAATTACCGCTTATACCCTCGTATTGACTGTGATTTTTGGCTGGCAGTTACTCCATGCGACCGGGTGATATGGGTAGGATAAAGACCTGGAAACAACAACAGTTTTTATTTATCAGTTCAGGTTTCGACGGAAACAGTCAATGTCCAGTTACCAATCATTAAGATGCCTAATTTCAGATAACGAAAATAAAATACCATGGATAGCCTAGCGGACCTCTGCCAACCTGTAGACGCAGCCAACCATCAAGGACTGATGCCATGCCAAAGCCTCGGTGCACGCTGATCTCTTTCGCCGCTACATCTTATTACCATATCGTCTGCCGTTGTGTACGCCGCGCCTTTCTCTGTGGTGAAGACTCGGTTACCGGTAGAAGCTTTGAACACCGCCGCACCTGGATTCAGGATCGGCTATTTGCCTTGGCCGAAATATTTGCGGTGGATGTGTGTGCCTATTCGGTCATGTCAAATCACTATCATCGTTGAGCCCAATCCCTCCAGTCGTGTCGTTAGCGGTAAGTACAGCTATCAGAGTCATGGACTGCGGTTCGATGTGAAACGCCAGCTCGAATCACCCGAGGAGTTTAGAAAACGCATCAATCGTCAGGCTCGGGACGAGGAGGAGGGTACGACGAAGGCTCCGGCAGACCCAGATTGGCTACTTGGCGCGCAGTTCAGACACAAAGGCTTTATCCACAAGGACGTCTGGCGTGGGAAAGCAGCAGACCTTGCCGAGCGCGGACAGATAGCTGTTTATCCTGCAATGGGATGGTGGCGAACAAGAACCGCGTTGGGGTGCTATGACAAAGAAGCGAGGTACGCCTTGGTTGTATCGATAGCAGTTCCCAACGTTGATGTTGATATCTATAGTGAAGTGTCAGCACAAATTATACTTGAGCAGGTGATCGAGGTTTAGTGCACCATCATACATTAGCTCTTTCGGTATCTACTATATGGAGGGTGATTCAGTTGGCATGAAGACAAAGTCCGAAAAACACAAATGGACCTTCCCCGCACGCTTTCGAACCGGCGCCTACAGCTGGAAGGCATCCCGGCTGGCGTGCCAGCGCCTTCGTGAAGCCGTCTCCGAGATTAAAAAGGTTGCGAAGAAAGATTCTATTCTCGGGGCGGAGGGTGCGGTCCGTCTGATGGAGAAGCTATGGCCGGCGCTGGAGCGTGTAGACAGTTCCAGTGGTGTCCTGGGATCGGCCGTTTACAAGACGCTGGATGCGTTGATACCTATCATCGTCAAGGCACCTGCTGACGAGAATACTCGTAACAAATGGCTCGACCGGCTCTGGCAGGCGATGGAGGATGATGGTGTTGACTACCTCAGTCCGGTTGGTGACCAGTGGGGTGAGATTTGTGGCTCGGCGGAAGTTGCCGGGCGATGGGCCGATGATCTGGTGCCCATGTTGCGGTCCTGTTGGTCGGATCCGAATCCAGGTAGCTATTTCCACGGTGCGACGGCGTGTTTGTCCTGTCTGTTGGTGTCGGGACGGCACCAGGAGTTGTTAGAGCTTTTGGAATTGGATCGCCACCCTATGTGGCATTACCGGCGTTATGGTGTCGAGGCGCTTTTGGCCCTGGGCAAGAAGGCGAAAGCCATCCAGTATACCGAGGCCTCGCGTGGGTTGAATCAGCCGGATCCCGCGATTGACCAGGCCTGTGAGGAGATCCTGATCTCCTCCGGTCTGTATGCGGAGGCCTACCAGCGTTACGGATTGAGCGCTGCGGTGGGCAACTCCTATATCGCCCGTTTTCGCGCGGTTACGAAGCGCTACCCCATGAAGGACCCGTCACAGATCTTGGCCGACCTGATTGCCACGACACCGGGAGAAGAGGGCAAGTGGTTCGCCACGGCCAAGGATCTCAAGCTTTATGATCTGGCACTGGAGCTCGCGAACCGGACCCCCTGTGATCCGAAAACGCTGACAAGAGCGGCAAGAGATTACGTAGATACAGAACCGGCATTTGCCCTCGGTTCCGCCATGGCTGCTCTTCGTTGGTTGAGTGAGGGCTGGGGCTACGAAGTGACTAGCGCCGATGTGGTGGAGGCCAATGATCGGGCGATGGATGCCGCAGCCAGGTTGAATAAAGTTGACGAGGTAACAGACCAGATTCGGCAGCTCATTAACTCGAATGAGAGCGCTTCAGTGCTGTTCGTTCGACAGTCTTTGCACGGACGTATGCGTGCGCGTCTTTCGTCAGTTAATGAGATGTGATTGCGGTCGAATTATAAAACCTTAGTGTATGCGCTTTGTGCAAAAAATAACCAAAACGCGCTTTACCCACGCTCCATACGCGCTCCATTATTGGGACTATCGTGGACAATGAGATACAACGAAACGAAATTACATGATCGCCGCACCGCCATCCATGGCTCCTTGCGGCATACAGTCCATCCCTGGACATAAAAAAAGCCCTGTAAATACAGTGCCTTCCGTTGTTTCTGATGGTCTTTCAATATGGTGCCGAGGAGAGGACTTGAACCTCCACGAGCCAAAGCTCACTAGCACCTGAAGCTAGCGTGTCTACCAATTTCACCACCTCGGCAAAGGTTTGGTTGCTCTATCTATGTAACTGCAACCGGGCGAGACGGCGAACTTTACCGTCACATGGATTGGTTGTCAATGGGCCCTTTATCCGCATCTAAATTGTTGCTTTTTATACATGGAAGCTTGTCCTATATCTCAAGTATCTGAGTGTGTCGGGACAGTTATACGGATCAGGGGTACAATACCCGATTAGATGTCTATCAAGGATTATTGATTGTGACAAAAGACCCATCCTCTAAAGGTACCCGTGAACTAGATCCACATCACGTGCGGGAATCTAAAAAATACCAAAACCCCATCCCCAGCCGTGAATACATCATGGATCTGCTGGAACAGCATGGTGCGCCGATGTGGCGCAACGAGTTGGCTGAGCGTCTTGATCTGAAGTCAGAAGAGGGCATTGAGGCACTGCGCAGGCGGATGAATGCCATGGAGCGGGATGGTCAGTTGGTACGTAATCGACGCGGTGCCTTCTGTTTGGTTAACAAAAGTGACCTGATTGCCGGGAGAATCATTGCCCATCCCGATGGTTTTGGCTTTCTTAAATCGGATAAAGGCGGCAGTGATCTCTTTTTAACCCCAAGGCAGATGCGGGCTGTGTTACATGGTGACCGTGCGGTGGTGCGTGTTGTTGGGGTTGATCAGCGTGGACGCATGGAAGGTGCGCTGGTAGAGGTGTTGGAACGTGCTAATCACAAGATTGTGGGTCGGCTGCATATTGAGTCGGGCCTGGGTTTTGTCCAGCCGGATAATAAACGTCTGCATCAAGAGATAGCCGTGCCAGAGTCAGAATGGAACGGAGCTAGTCATGGCCAGATTGTGGTGGCCGAGATCATGGAGCAACCCACCAAACGTACTCGCCCCGTGGGGCGTATCATCGAGGTCATGGGCGAACACATGGCCCCGGGTATGGAGATTGAGCTGGCCATCCGTAGCCATGAGCTTCCGGTGGACTGGCCGGAGGAGGTGGAACAGGAGGTCGGCGGTCTTGGGGTAGAGGTGGATGAGTCAGCCAAACAGGGGCGCGAGGATCTGCGTGAACTGGCGCTGGTTACCATCGACGGTGCGGACGCCCGCGACTTTGATGACGCGGTGTTTTGCGAGGAACGCCCTAACGGCTGGCGCCTTCTGGTCTGTATCGCGGATGTTTCAAGCTATGTAGAACCGGATAGCGCCTTGGACAGTGAGGCCGAGAATCGGGGCAACTCGGTTTATTTTCCAGATCGAGTCATTCCGATGTTGCCGGAGGCCTTGTCGAATGGTCTTTGTTCCCTGAACCCACATGTAGATCGCCTCTGCATGAGTTGCGAGTTGTTTATCGATCGAAGCGGGGAGGTCACCAGCACCAGATTCTTTCAGGGTGTGATGCGTTCCCAGGCCAGGCTCACCTATGATCAGGTGGCGGCCATGCTGATAGATAGCGATGTAGAGTTGTGTCAGAAGTACGCCGATCTGTTGCCGGATCTGCATCAGCTATATGCCCTGTTTCAGGTATTGCAGCGTTCTCGCAGCAAGCGTGGGGCGATAGATTTTGATACAACCGAGACCAGGATTCTGTTCGATAGTGAGCAGAAGGTTGAGCGCATAGTGCCGGTGCATCGAAATGATGCCCATCGTCTGATTGAAGAGTGCATGCTGATAGCCAATGTGGCCACGGCGCGTTACCTGCTGGGTAATAAGATACCTGCACTCTATCGCAACCATGAAGGTCCACCAGAGGATAAGCTGGCCAATCTGAGGGAGTTTTTGGCTGAACTGGGGCTGGTTCTATCCGGTGGTGCCAAGCCGGAGGCAAATGATTATGCTGACCTACTGAATTCGGTCAAGGAACGTCCGGATTGTCACCTGATTCAGACTGTGTTGTTGAGGTCGCTTTCGCAGGCGCTGTATAGCTCAGAAAACCTCGGCCACTTCGGCCTGTCGTTCTCTGCCTATACCCATTTTACCTCACCTATTCGTCGTTACCCGGATTTGATCGTACATCGCGCCTTAAAGCATCTGATAAACGGCGGCAGGCCTGAGGAGTTTGAATATTCACAACCCCGTCTTGAGGGGTTGGGTGAACACTGTTCCAGCAGCGAACGACGTGCCGATGAGGCCACCAGGGATGCGGTAGACTGGCTCAAGTGTGAGTACATGCTGGATAAGGTGGGCGAGGAGTTTGATGGAATCATAACCAGCGTTACCTCCTTTGGTATCTTTGTTGAGCTGGATGAGATCTATGTGGATGGGTTGGTGCATATAACCGCGTTGGATAATGACTACTACCATTTTGATCCGGTGGGACACAGGCTGGCTGGTGAGCGCTCCGGGCAGGTGTATCGCCTAGGGGACCAAGTAAAGATAAAGGTAGCGGCAGTTAATCTAGATGATCGTAAGATCGACTTTATATTGGCAGGTTCTGAAACTGGTAGTGGTAGAACAAAAAAGTCGAGGAGCAGAGGCAAGTCGTCTAAACAGAACGCAATATATAAAGGCCCTAATACTGAGAGTAAGGGCAGTAGCGAAAAGCCAAAGAAGACAAAGGCCAAGAAGAAAAAAAAGCCTAAGAGCAAACAGCATAAAGATAAAAAATGATTGTTATAGCCATCAAGATTAAACCTGAGGCGATATCGTGACCGATCTGCATATCGTTGCCGGGATGCATAGTGTTCGCACTGCACTTAAACATGGTTCAGATGGGGTATCTGAGGTATGGGTGGAAGCCAAGCGTAGGGATCAAAAGATACGCGAGATTATCGGACTGGCCAAACAGGCCGGTGTGGTACTGCATCAGGTAGAACGTGCTGAACTGGATGCTAAGGTGCCTGGAGTCAATCATCAGGGGGCGGTGGCGCAGGTTCAGGTACCGTCTGCCCGTGATGAAACTGATCTGAAAGATCTGCTGCAGAGTATCGATACGCCCTTGCTGCTTATTCTTGATGGAGTGCAGGATCCACACAATCTAGGGGCTTGTCTGCGCAGTGCTGATGCGGCAGGCGTGCATGCGGTGATCGCACCCAAGGATCGTTCTGTAGGTCTTACCCCAACTGCCTGCAAGGTGGCATCTGGCGCTGCTGAGACCGTTCCATTTATTCAGGTGACCAATCTGGTTAGGACCATTCGCTGGTTGCAGGATGAGCATAGGGTCTGGGTAGTTGGAGCAGCTGGAGAGGCTGAGACCAGTCTGTACCAAGCAGATATGAAGGGACCGCTGGCACTGGTTATGGGAGCGGAGGAGAAGGGCATGCGTCGCCTCACGTGCGAGGCCTGTGACATGCTGGTAAAGCTACCGATGGCTGGTAACGTGGAGAGCCTGAATGTCTCGGTGGCAACCGGGGTATGTCTGTTTGAGGCGATCAGACAGAGAATGAATTAAATTTGATATATCGAGAACAGCCACATGCAGGAATCCATCGAAGTATTACGCGCCAGGTTGAACCTGGAGACGGCCAAGATAGGCTGGGAGGGTCTGCAAAGACAGTTTGCCAAGGGGGTGGTGCTTAAGGTGATGCCGGAGATGGATTTGATCGACACGGCTGCCAGGATGATTCAGGATGAAAAAAGCAGTGTCGAGCAGTGGCTAGAACAGGGAAAGATTGTGCAGGCAACCATGGAAGATGCGAGAAGATGGAATGAGGAGGATCCAGATCTATGGGCGGTGGTGGTGGCGCCCTGGGTGTTGGTGCAGGAGTCTATGGAGTAGTCTATCTTTCCATGTATTGATGTTTTGTAGTTTAGATACAAAAACGCCGGAGCAGATGCTCCGGCGTTTTTGTCTGTTTAATCAACAACTGTTAGAAGTTATACTGCATACCCACGGTCAGCAGAAAGGCTGATGTATCTTCAAATTTTGCATTGCTAAGGCCTGTACCGCTATTGCCATCAGTCGGTGTAATCCTGAGGGTCTCTTTCTTGTCATACAGCAGACCAAAGCCGACGTTCAGGTCGTCGGAATATTGGTAACGAGCACCGAACGAGAAGAGTTGAGCGTCGCTATCAGGTAGCTCAAACCCGGCGGTACTCTTGGGTGCCGGGGTCTTGTCAATGGCGTAACCGGCCATCAGGGTCCAGTCATTATCCAGCTTATGGGTGACGCCGATCCTGTAGGTATCGGTGTCAGACCAGTTTTTTGTAATTGGGGCACCAAAGATTCCATTCAACACGGGGTCAATGGTTGAATCGTAGTCAAAATCCAGTTCTTTGTAGGCTGACCAGTAGGTCTTCTCATACACCAGTTCCACCGTGGTGGTGTCATTGAAGGTGTAGGCCGCAGCCAGATTCAGTGCTGCCGGCAGAGGAACCGATACTTTAGCATCGCCATCGTAAGTCCTCAGGAACACAGCCAAGGCTTGAATCTCAGCTTGTCCCTCTAATGTAAGATCAATCTTTGAGCGGTATGTTAGTGCTAGAGCCAGTTCATCGGTTGGTTTGAAATGCAGCGCCAGGTTATAACCCAGGTCGTAGGAACTACCACCCAGATCACGTATTGGATTTGCGGCTGAGAAAGCTGATGCGTTGCTTCTTACATCACCGTTGGCGTAGACCACCCTTGCACCAACCGCAGCGGAGAACTGATCGTTGAACTTATATGCGACCGAAGGGTTGACCTCAATGGTCTTAAGGGTGAACTCTTCAGTAGTTGCCTTACCGAATCCATCCCAGCGTTTGGACAGTCCAGCCGGAGTCACTACTGATAGGCCAAAACGGTAGTTACCCATGCTGGGGCTGACATAGTGGAAGGAGGGGATCAGGAAGTTCTCTTTTTCCGAAGAATCGGAAGGAAATCCCCCATTCATATCTGTGTAGTCAATAGCAGAGAGGTGGATATAGGTTAGATTCGCCTCCATCGAGGCGCCTTCCTCATTGAATACCATGGCAGCCGGATTGTAGTATGCGGCATCAGCTCCGTGTGCATTGGCGACATAGGCTGCGGAGAGTGCAGTAGAGTTGATGGAGTTTTCCGGTATCTTGTAACCACCAGCCAACAGTTGCGCTGGTATAAGGCTGGTTATACAGCCCGCGGCCAACAGATATTTAAAATAGCCTTGGTGCTTGATATTCATGAATTATACCCTATGGTTTGTGCGTGTTATAAGTTTTTATAAATCCCCAGACTGCTGGCAGGGTTTTAGTATGCTGATGTTACAATGTAAGCGTAAATATTCAAAACACTAAATCTTATGGAAACGCATAATATCAGCCAGATATGTTTATCTGCCCACACTTATATTGGTTTATCTAACTGTTGTCATGATCGGTGGTGGTGGGTTGCTTTTTTGATGTATTACAATATGCAAATATTAGCGATATTGAGGGTTAAGCGTTTGGCTAATAAAGACTTTGTAAGCTGACGGAATAAGAGGATATGAAATTCTAGATTAATGAAGTGTATTATATGTTATTAATATACTTAATAAGATATACTTAATCGCAAATAAATACACCATATAAGGTTGGGGGCGCAGATGGCTGATCGCAGACTTCAAGTATTTCATACCGTTGCTCGTTTGCTTAGCTTTACCAAAGCAGCAGAATTCTTACATATGACTCAACCAGCGGTTACCTTTCAGGTACGCCAGCTTGAGGAGTATTTTGATACCAGATTATTTGATCGGACGCATAATCGTATCAGCCTTACTGAGGCTGGCAGTATGGTGTACCGATATGCCGGTCGTATCTTCGAGTTATATAAAGAGATGGAGCATGCAGTTCAGGATATGACTGGAGGTGTCGGTGGTTCCCTGACGGTTGGAGCCAGCACAACCATTGCAGACTATATGCTCCCATCACTGCTAGGTGACTTCAAGGGTAAGTATCCAGAGGTAACAATCAACCTAAAGGTATCCAATACAGATGGTATTGTGTCTATGGTTGAGAATAACACTATCGATCTGGGTATCGTTGAGGCCCCGGTTGGAAATAAGAATCTGGTTGTTGAGGAGTGCAGGCCTGACCAACTGGTCGCTATAGTGCCGCCAGGTCATCCCGAGGCGAAAACGGGGAGCATGGGCTATTCCGAATTGGTGAAATATCCATTTATTTGTCGGGAAGAGGGATCTGGCACCCGTGAGGTGATCGAAGAATATCTCAAGGAGATATCTAATGGGAGTGAGGTACTAAACATATCTATGGAATTGGGTAGCCCTGAGGCGGTAAAGGGGGCTGTAGAGGCAGGTATGGGGATATCCATTGTGTCTCGCGCCACAATCCAGAAGGAGATCAAGCTGGGAACCCTGGTGCCAATAAAACTGAATCCTATGTTGGAACGACCATTCTCGTTTGTACATCAGAAACAGAAGTTCCGCGTGCGCGTCATGGAAGAACTGCTCGATTTCGCTAGATGCTATATAAAAGAGCACGAGAACGACTTTCAGGAATAGAGGTGTTACCGCAAATACCAAACCTGCCGAGAGATCAGCGCAAGCTGATTCAGCTATATAAGGCGCTTGGTGAACAGGAACGGGCCAGTCTGCTTGCGTTTGCCGAGTTTCTGGGACAACGGAACGGTGATGCAGGGGAAGAAGATGAATCGAATCTATCCCCAGAGCCGATTCCAATCCCACGCCCGGCAGAAGAGAGCGTGGTGGCGGCGATTAAAAGACTGTCATCCAGCTACCACATGTTAGACAGATCTGTGTTGTTGACCCAAACATCTTCTCTTATGACGGCGCATCTGATCCATGGACGACCGGTAATCGACGTAATTGACGAACTTGAAGAGCTCTTCGCCGGACATTACACGGAGCATCTGGCTGGTAAGGGGGAATAAAAAAGTACCCATGGTTTGTGGGCACTCTTTAGTACGAGAATCTCTAAGATATTGCCGGTGTCAATCTTTGGTCTTGCAGCTATTCAAACCAAAGGGTAGATATGCAGGACACCAGCCAATTGCTGCGGTAGCTAGCGGGATAATACCTACAAGCCCCCACATATTTTGCGTTGCCACACCCCAGCCGATTAACGCCAAGCCGACTATCAGGCGAAGAATACGATCAATACCTCCAACATTTTGCTTCATGTTACTCTCCCTAGTTAAAGATGAAAAACAGTGACAGTCGAATGCCAATCGATACGTAAACAACCAAAATAAACATAACATACTGTGTGCTTCAGGCCCTTGTTTGTTGTCAATTAATAGGGATTATTTAACCGTGCTGATACCCTGTAGTTCGATAATTTGGTTACAAGCAGCGGGGGTAATTTGAGAGACCGTAAGCAGAAGCTATCCTGGGCCATGTATGATTGGGCCAACTCTGCCTTCGCTACCACCGTTATGGCAGGGTTTTTCCCGCTTTTTTTCAAGCAGTACTGGGCCGGTGAGATGGCAGTGGGAGAGAGTACCTTCCTGCTGGGTAACGCTAATGCCCTGGCCAGTGTTCTGGTTGTTGTCCTGGCTCCAATACTTGGTTCAATAGCAGATAGAGCTGGCGCTAAGAAACGATTTCTACTGTTCTTTGCCATGATGGGTGTGGTTATGACTGGGGCTCTGTATATGGTTGCTCAGGGTGAGTGGGCCATGGCGCTGGTGGTATACATCCTGGCAGTTCTGGGCTTTTCCGGCAGCGTTGTATTTTATGATGCGCTGCTGGTGGAGGTAGCAGATGACAGTGAGCTGGATATGGTCTCTGCGATCGGTTTCAGTTTTGGCTATCTGGGCGGTGGGCTGTTGTTTGCTTTTGATGTATTTATGACCCTCTACCCCCAAGCATTCGGTCTGGATAGTACTGCCCAGGCTGTACGCGTATCCTTCCTCTCTGTGGCGGTTTGGTGGGGACTATTCTCGATACCGGTTATGTTGTTTGTGAAGGAGCGTAGGATCTATGGGGCCGTCGGGATGACTGGCGCTGTTAGCGGTGGATTCAAACAACTGTGGGAGACCTTCCGCCAGATTCGCAAGTTGAGAGTAACCTTCCTTTTTCTTGTAGCGTACTGGCTCTACATAGATGGGGTGGATACGGTAGTTCGTATGGCCGTGGACTACGGCCTTTCACTGGGGTTTGATTCCAATCATCTGATGGTAGCTCTTCTGCTGACCCAGTTTATCGGCTTCCCCTCAGCCATACTGTTTGGAAGGTTGGGGGAGAGGCGTGGGGCGCGCCAGGGGGTGATGATTGCGATATTTGTATATTTTGTGGTAGTTCTCTGGGCCTATCAGATGCAGCAGGTGTGGGAGTTTTACGCCCTGGCGGTAGTTATCGGTATGGTACAGGGCGGTATACAGGCCCTCAGTCGTTCCTTCTACGCAAGGATGATCCCTCGCACCAAGTCCGGTGAGTTTTTTGGCTTCTATAACATGATGGGCAAGTTTGCTGCGGTGCTAGGCCCATTGATGATGGGTTGGGTTGCCCTGGCAACCGAGAGCCCACGTCTATCTATACTCTCTGTTCTGGTGTTATTTGTTGCTGGGGCCATCCTGCTTGCCCTGGTGGACGAAGAGAAGGGCCGGGCTCAGGCGCATGCATTCGAGGCCAAGCTTGTTTCTGACGGAAATCTGCCCTAAATTCCTGTTTCTTGAGTCAATAGTCTGACGTCTTCGTCTGGCGCCTCGTGTAACTATCTGTAATACCAGAGAAAATGCTATCTATATTGCTGGCACGTCAATTGCAACTATGGTTCTGAAGCTAACCCCTGGAGTAAGAATAATGGCAGAAGAAGAGTTGGAAGAGGATCTTGATCTAGGTGAAGAGAAGGAAGCTGGATCGAAGAAAAAACTGATTATCATCGGCGGTGCGGTACTTCTAGTGCTGATACTGGGTGGTGGGACAGCTTGGTGGTTGATGTCCGGAGACGATGGATCAGCCCCTGAGTCAGCCGAAACCGAACAATCCGATGAAGACAAGAAGGATACGGCTGCTGCCGAAGCAAAGGGGCCTGCCCTGTATCTTTCCCTGGATCCTGTATTTGTGGCTAATCTTCCTCCTAGTAGTGGGGCCAAGATGTTACAGGTCGGGGTTGATGTGAGAGTGCGGGATCAGAAACTGCTGGAATTCCTCAAATTCAATGATCCTATGATAAGGAATAAACTCCTTAACCTGTTCAATGTTCAGGATTCGGAAAAACTGCGTAAGCGATCCGGCAAGGAAAAGCTCCAGGCTGAGACATTGAATGCAATCCAGGAGATTGTTAAAGAACAGGGTGGCCCCGGAAAGGTTGAGGCCGTTTATTTCACTAGTTTTGTGATGCAATAACTGCCATGTCAGCAAACGACCTACTATCACAAGACGAGATTGATGCCTTATTGCATGGTGTAGATGACGGCAAAGTAGAGACAGAAACGCCAGAAGAATATGACGGTGAAGCCAAAGGATATGACTTCAACAGTCAGGATCGTATCGTTCGTGGCCGTATGCCAACCCTGGAGATGATCAACGAACGATTTGCCCGTTACTACCGTACCAGTCTGTTCAATATGCTAAGACGCACCGCTGATATATCAGCATCTGGTGTACAGATGCTGAAGTTTTCAGAGTTTGTGCATACCCTGTTTGTCCCCACCAGCCTTAATCTGGTACGTATCGCTCCACTCAGGGGCAAGGCACTCTGCGTGCTGGACCCCAAGCTAGTATTCAGCGTGGTAGATAATTATTTCGGAGGCAGTGGTAGGTTTCATACCAAGATTGAGGGGCGGGACTTTACCCCCACTGAGCTTCGGGTCGTCAAATTGCTATTAGACCTGATCTTTGCAGATATGGTTGAGGCCTGGAAGCCGATATTGAAGGTGAAATTCGAGTATCTGGGTTCTGAAGTGAATCCACAGTTTGCAAATATTGTTAGCCCCTCTGAAGTAGTGGTGGTTACCACCTTCAACATCGACCTGGAGGCTGGCGGCGGAGATCTGCATTTTGTGTTGCCGTACTCCATGGTTGAGCCGATCCGGGATCTGCTGGATGCAGGGGTTCAGAGTGATCGGGGTGATAAGGACGATCGGTGGGAGCGGTCGTTGAGATCGCGGATCAAGCATGCCGATCTGGAATTGACCAGCATCCTGGCGGAAACGACGATTAGCGTTAAAGAGATGGCTGCCTTGAAAAAGGGCGACATTATTCCCCTGGACATACCCGAAATGGTGGAGTTATGCACCTCAGATATCCCGTTGTTTCGTGGCCAGCTAGGTGTTGCCGGGGGTAACTATGCAGTCAAAGTACGGGAAAAGATAGAAATGGAATCGCAAGATGATGTGCAAAATTATCTAGAAGAAATAGATAAACAATGAGTTAAACATGTGATGGGATCTGATTATGAACGAAACTGAAAAAGACCCTAATGAGGCTATGGCAGACGATTGGTCAGACGCATTGGAGGAGCAGGAAGTTGGTGACGCTGCTGCTGATGTCAATACCGAATCTGCTCAATTCCAGGAGCTGAAAGATGACTCCTCTAGAATGGGGGCAAATGATATTGATATGAGTCTGGATGGTATTCTGGATATTCCGGTGACCATCTCCATGGAGATTGGCCGTACCCATATCAACATCCGAAACCTGCTGCAACTAAATCAGGGCTCTGTGGTTGAACTGGATCGGCTTGCCGGTGAACCGATGGACGTGCTGGTAAACGGCACTCTCATAGCCCAGGGCGAGGTGGTGGTGGTGAATGAGAAGTTTGGCATTCGCCTTACGGATGTAATCAGTCCGGCCGAACGGGTAAAGAGATTGAATAAATGATGAGCTTCCGCCTGTTAGGCTTAATCATCAGCGCCATGCCTGCTGTGTTGCTGGCTGCTCCTACTCAAACAGACAGCGCTTCCAAGTTAGCCACAAATCCAGCCGGAACTGGAGTTGTTTTAGAGATAGCCGCCGTTCTGGCCGGTGTGGTAATCCTGATTATAGGCCTGGGCTGGTTGATGAAACGAGTGGGACATTTCCCGACCGCAGGTAAGGGTATGGTCAGGATTCTTGGTGGCGTTTCACTGGGTCCTAGAGAAAGGGCAGTTGTGATTGAGGCTGGCAGCAAAAGGCTGTTAGTTGGTGTTGCACCCGGCAGGGTTCAGACCCTGTGTGTGCTAGGTGAAGCCGATACACAGAATGACATTTCTACCGAAGATGTTTCCGAAGAATTTTCAACCCAACTGGATGCTCAACTACAGGATGAGTCCAGATGAGGTTACTTTCTCCATCACTATTACTGCTACTCCTGAATCTGATACCTATAGTTGGCCAGGCTGCCACCGGTCTTGAGGCCATTACTGTGTCACCCGGTGAAGGTGGTGAACAGACCTACTCTTTGAGTATCCAGATCCTGCTGTTCATGACTGCGCTGAGCCTGTTGCCAGGCGCGTTGCTGATGATGACCTCTTTTGCTCGCATCATTATTGTGCTGGCAATTCTGCGTCAGGCCCTTGGCACCCAGAATACCCCGTCCAATCAACTGCTGGTTGGGCTGGCGCTGTTTCTTACCCTCTTTATCATGATGCCAGTGTTCGATGAGGTCTATGACACTGCTCTAAAGCCGTATCTGGAAGAGACGGTGACCTCGGCCCAGGCCTTGGAGGCAGCTCAGCTGCCCATGCGTGAGTTTATGTTGGCCCAAACCCGTGAGTCTGATCTGAACATGTTTGCCAAGATTGGTAATTTCAACGAGATCGAATCACCAGACCAGGTCCCATTCACCATGTTGCTGCCGGCATTTGCCACCAGTGAACTCAAGACAGGTTTCCAGATCGGTTTTCTGTTGTTTATTCCATTTCTGATAATCGATCTGGTGGTGGCAAGTGTGCTTATGTCTATGGGTATGATGATGTTGTCACCTCTGATTATTTCATTGCCATTCAAGATTATGTTGTTTGTGCTGGTGGATGGCTGGGCTCTGGTGTTTGGCACTTTGGCCGCGAGTTTTGCGCTCTGATCGGATTAAAAGATCATGACTCCAGATACAGTATTAGATATCGGTCAACGGGCATTGGAAGTGACTACTTTGCTGGCTGGGGTAATCTTGATCCCGGCACTGATGGTAGGTCTGGTGGTGGCGATGTTTCAGGCTGCAACCCAGATCAATGAGATGACCCTTACCTTCATACCCAAGTTGATCATTGTAGTGGTTGTTTTGATGACGGCAGGGCCATGGATGCTGCAACTGATAACTGATTTTACTATCGAGTTGATAGAGAGTATCCCGGAATTGATTGGATAGAAACACCATTCAATTGTTTGTGTCGACAGGATAAACAGGCAGGTGTCAGGAAATAGGCATGATCTTCACAGAGGCACAATTAAGCGCATGGCTGGCCGCCTTCCTCTGGCCCCTGATCCGTATTAGCGCCATGATCACCGCCGCCCCTGTGTTCAGCTCACGCCAGACCCCAGTCCGTCTGCGCGTTGGCATCTCCCTACTGCTCAGCTTTATGCTGATGCCGCTGATTCCACAGCCGCCTGTGGTTGATGTATTTACCCCTGAAGCCCTTCTTATTGCCCTGCAACAGGTACTTATCGGGCTGGCTATGGGTTTTATCCTGCAGATGGTATTCGGTGCTCTGGTGTTTGGTGGTCAGGCCCTGGCCTATAGCATGGGCCTGGGTTTTGCCTCAATGATTGATCCGCAAAATGGTGTTCAGGTACCGGTGTTGTCCCAGTACTACTTAATACTTTTAACCCTGCTATTTCTTATCCTGAACGGACACCTGTTTCTGATCGAGATACTGGCCGAGAGTTTCTATACGCTTCCAGTCGGCGTGGACGGCCTAACCCAAAACAACCTGCAACAGATAGTCCTGTGGGCCAGCCGGATGTTTGCCAGTGGCCTTCTGCTGGCTCTGCCAGCAATTGCAGCACTACTTCTGGTTAATCTTGGTATGGGCGTTATCACCAGGGCAGCGCCTCAGCTCAACATCTTCGCCGTAGGTTTTCCCATGACCATGTTGATAGGTTTTATGTTGATGTGGATAACACTCCCTAACGTATTTGCAAAATTCTCTGAGCTGTTGGATGAGGCTCTGATCTTTATCCGTAGTCTTGTGCTGATCGCAACCTGAGGTAATCGGTTATGGCAGAAGAGAATCAAGACGGTCAGGAGAAAACAGAAGAACCGACATCGAAACGCTTGGACGACTCCAAGAAAAAAGGTCAGGTAGCGCGCTCCAAAGAATTGAATACCATGGTTATTACTTTGATAGGAGGTATAGCTCTGGTCAGTATGAGTAGCCATTTTGGATCTGGCCTGTGGGATCTGATGAGTAATAACTTCACCATCCCCCGTCAGGATATGTACGATCCCATGGCAATGATAACCAGGCTTGCACTGGCCATGGAGGATGCTCTGTTCATGCTGTTTCCGTTTTTTCTGGTGGTGATGATTTTGGCTGTTTTAAGCTCAGTGGTCTTGGGTGGTGTGGCATTTAGCGGCGAGTCAATGACGCCGAAATTGAGCAAGCTTAATCCACTTAAAGGGCTTAAGCGTTTGTTCTCTCTGAAGGGGCTGGTTGAACTGTTCAAGGCCCTGGCAAAATTTCTTCTGGTTGGTAGCGCCACTGGGATTGTGCTCTGGAACACACTGGATAACTTTCTCAGCCTTAGTCAGATGGAGTTAGGCAAGGCAGTTTCTGAAATGGGAAGTTTGATCGGTGGGTCGTTTGTACTGATAGCGGCCACTCTGATTCTGATTGCCATGATAGATGTCCCATTCCAGCTCTGGGATCACAAGCGTCAGCTTAAGATGACCAAGCAGGAAGTGCGCGAGGAGATGAAGGATACGGAGGGGCGTCCCGAGGTACGGGGCAGGATTCGTTCCTTACAACAACAAATCGCCCAGCGGCGCATGATGGAAGAGATACCCAAGGCGGATGTCATTGTCACCAACCCGACCCACTACGCGGTAGCTCTGCGTTATGACCAGGAGAAGATGCTGGCGCCGGAGGTGGTGGCCAAGGGACGTGGGCTGATCGCCGCTAACATCCGTCGTGTTGGACTGGACCATAAGGTGCCGTTGGTTGAGTCACCTCTGCTGGCCAGAGCAATCTACTTCAACACCGAATTGGGTGACGCGATCCCAGCAGGTCTGTATCTTGCGGTAGCCAAGTTACTGGCCTACATATTTCAGCTGCGGGCATACCGCACTGATGGCGGGCTGAGGCCGGAAATGCCGGTAGATTTATCCATACCTGGTGAGTATCAGGTACCAGAGTAAAGAGGAGTGATTCAAGGTAACCAGTTGGTTAGTGAGATCTAATAGTTTAACTATGAATGCAGCAACGATCCTATATAACATAAGAACAAGCGGGGCCAAGGGTATTGGCGTACCTTTGATGCTGGTGATGATGCTGGCTATGGTGGTCGTCCCCATGCCACCCATTGCCCTGGATATCTTTTTCACCTTCAATATAACCCTGTCACTGGTGGTGCTTTTGGTGGTGGTCTATACCAGTAGACCCCTGGATTTTGGCGTATTCCCCAGTCTTCTGTTAGTTGCTACCTTGCTGCGTCTTGCCCTTAACGTGGCCTCAACCCGGGTGGTGTTATTAGAGGGGCATCAGGGCGGGGATGCTGCGGGTAAGGTGATTGAGGCCTTTGGGTCATTCGTGATCGGCGGCAACTACGCGGTGGGTTTGGTGGTTTTCTTTATCCTGGTCATCATCAACTTCGTGGTGGTTACCAAGGGTGCAGGACGGGTCTCTGAGGTTAGTGCGCGTTTTACCCTGGATGCCATGCCGGGTAAACAGATGGCCATTGACGCAGATCTCAATGCCGGCCTGATTAACCAGGACGAGGCCAGAACCAGACGTGCAGAGGTTTCGCAGGAGGCGGACTTTTACGGTGCAATGGACGGTGCCAGTAAGTTTGTACGGGGTGATGCCGTTGCCGGTATCCTGATCCTGTTTATCAATATCCTCGGCGGCCTTGGTATAGGCATGCTCCAGCACGATCTGGATTTTTCCACCGCCCTGCGTTTCTATACTCTATTGACTATCGGTGACGGCTTGGTGGCGCAGATCCCATCCCTGCTGCTCTCAACCTCGGCAGCCATCATCGTCACCCGCGCCTCCAGCACCCAGGATGTGGGTACTCAGGTAATCAGTCAGCTATTTGCCAATCCCAAATCCCTCGCGGTTGCGGCCGGGGTTATGGGGATTATGGGCATAATCCCCGGTATGCCAAACTTTGCCTTCCTTACCCTGGCTACGGCCTCAGGCTGGGGAGCATGGATGATTGCAAAACGTCAGGAGACCGAGCAACTGCAGGAGGTACGAGAGGTAGAGCCTGAGGTGGCAGCGCCACCCAAGGAGCTTACCTGGGACGATGTGCAGACTGTGGATATTATCGGTTTGGAGGTGGGTTACAGGCTGATACCGCTGGTGGATAGAAATCAGGGCGGACAGTTGATGGAGCGGATCAAGGGGGTACGCAAAAAGCTCTCCCAGGAGTTGGGCTTCCTGATACAACCGGTGCATATCCGGGATAACCTGGACCTGTCTCCAAACAGTTATCGCATTACCCTGCATGGCGCCACCATAGCTGAGGCAGAGATAAGAACTGATCGCGAATTGGCCATCAATCCCGGAAGGGTGTTTGGCACTTTGCAAGGTGTAGAGACCAAGGATCCCGCCTTTGGCCTGGATGCAGTATGGATTGAACCGGATCAGCGTGATCATGCCCAGAGCTTGGGCTATACAGTGGTGGATGCCAGCACCGTGGTCGCTACCCATCTTAGCGAGATCCTACAGACCCATTCCCATGAACTGATTGGCCACGAAGAGGTGCAGCAGTTACTGGATGTACTAGCCAAGAGCGCCTCTAAACTGGTTGAGGATTTGGTGCCAAAGACCATGCCTCTGGGGCAGTTGCTGAGGATTTTGCAGAATCTTTTGATGGAGAGTGTGCCTATCCGTGATATTCGTACAATCGCCGAAACATTGGCGGAACATGCAGTCTTGAGTCAAGACACTGGCGTTTTGACGGCTGCCGTCAGGGTAGCCCTGTCGCGCACAATTGTGCAGCAACTAGTTGGTCCAACAGAAGAAATTCCGGTAGTTGTCCTGGATCCTGGTTTGGAACAGATTTTGCAGCAAGCACTAATGAGTTCCGAAGATGGTGGAGCTGGGTTTGAACCAGGACTGGCAGAACAGATGCAAAAGGCCTTGGTAGAGACAGCCCAGCAGAGGGAGATGTTGGGTGAGAGCGCGATCCTGTTGGTGGCGGCACCAATCAGACCATGGATTGCCAGATTCGTGAAGCACAGTGTCCCTGGAATGCAGGTACTGTCGTACAACGAGATACCAGATAACCGTCAGATAAAGGTTGTAGCAACAGTAGGCAGACCAGGCGGCGAACTAGGGAACAACGATAGATAAGTGCTAGTGAAGACCAAACTGGCAGGAAGGCTTGAAGTAAGCACATCCGATTTTAGGAAGGCTGGATATGAAGATTAAACGTTTTTTTGCAGCAGACATGCGCAGTGCCATTCGGCAGGTTCGTGAGACCCTGGGGCCGGATGCAGTGATCCTTTCTAATAAATCCGTTGATGGTGGAGTTGAACTTATGGCCGCCCTGGATTTCGATGAGGAGGCCTTAAACGCGCCAGAGCCGCCGCTGGAATTTCTTCACTCATCGAATAAGGTCAATGTCGCTAAACCAGTTAAATCAGAAGAAACCCAGCGTAACTCAACCGAATCCAAGCCTGCATCCAACGTTGTAACAGAATCTAAAATCCCGGCACCTCGGATAGAATGGAGCCAAGACCCAATCCTGATAGATATGCGCCAGGAGATGCAGGCCATGCGCCGCATGATGGAAAACGAACTCTCTGAACTGACTTGGGGGGAGATGGGCAAGCGCCAGCCAGAAGTGCAGGAGTTGTTACGCAGATTGATGAAGCTAGGACTTAGCCCTGAGATATGCCACAAACTTGCGGAAAAATGCAGCGGATTCTCCAACCTGGATCAGGGCTGGCGTAAGGCGCTGTATTTTCTCTCCACTGAACTTGATACTACCGGGGACGACGTACTGGAACATGGTGGTGTTGTGGCCATTATTGGTCCGACTGGTGTAGGCAAGACCACTACGCTGGCCAAACTGGCGTCGCGTTATGCCTTACGCCATGGCAATCGCCACGTCGCACTGATTTCAACTGACAACTACCGCATCGGGGCACAGGAGCAGCTTACTACCTATGCCCGTATCCTGGATGTGCCCATGCGATCAGCAGCAAATGCCGAAGAGCTGAATGTTGCGCTCAATGCATTTGCCGATAAACGTCTGATCTTGATAGATACCGCTGGCATGAGTCAACGTGATGTTCGGCTCAGTGAACAGTTGAGTCTGCTTAAGGCGGGCAACAGGAAAGTAAGAAGTATGTTGACCCTATCCGCCACTACTCAACAGGCTGCCATGCGGCAAGCAATAAGCGCCTTTGGTGCTGCGAATCCAGCTTCTGTGATCCTGACTAAACTGGATGAGGCCGGGTCCCTGGGTGGTGGCCTCTCGGCAATACTGGAAAATAAATTGAAGATATCTTACGTGACAGATGGACAAATGGTGCCAGAGGACCTGCATTTGGCGCGTCCACACACTCTGGTAAGCCGCACTGTTAATCTGGCGTTTCAGGATGGTGCAGGTCTGAGTGAAGAGTTTTTGGCATTAGCACTTGGGAGAACGAGAGCAGATGCTCATGTCTAAAACTAATACCGATCAGGCAGCAGGGCTGAGAAGAATGGTAGAGCCAAGCCCTATCCAGGCAATAGCTGTCACCGGTGGTAAGGGTGGGGTTGGTAAGACCAATGTATCAATCAACTTGGCTGTGGCACTGGCGGATATCGGCAAGCGCGTCCTGGTGCTGGATGCTGATCTTGGCCTAGCTAATGTCGATGTGGTTCTAGGGTTGCATCCTGAATACGATCTGTCCCATGTGCTGCGGGGTGAGCGTACCCTGGAAGAGGTGATCATCAAAGGACCATCAGGTATCCAGGTAGTGCCTGCGGCCTCTGGTCTGCGGCATATGGCGGAATTGAGTGAAGCCGAACACGCTGGTTTGATCCGGGCATTCAGTGATATTGGCAATGATTTGGATGTGCTGATCGTTGATACTGCAGCAGGTATTTCTGATACCGTAATAAGTTTCAGCCGCGCGGTGCAGGAGCTGATAGTGGTGGTATGTGATGAACCGGCCTCAATAACGGACGCCTATGCCCTGATCAAACTGCTAAACAGGGAATACGGCATCAGTAGATTCCGGGTTCTGGCCAATATGACCAGGAGTGTTCAAGAAGGGCGTGATCTCTACACCAAACTCTGCCGGGTAACCGATCGTTATCTGGACGTTATACTAAGCTACACTGGTAATATTCCATTCGATGAGAGCTTGCGTAAGGCCGTGAAAAGTCAAAAACCAGTGGTCCATGCATATCCCCGCAGCCCTTCTGCTCAAATATTAAAGAATTTGGCCAAGAAGGTCGATAACTGGCCTGTGCCGGACGGTGCAAGTGGTCACATGCAATTTTTTGTTGAACAGTTGGTGCAGTATTCAAATAAGAAAGAAGGGATGCAACTGTGAAGGGATTAGCGGCTTATAGTTCAGTTCAAGAGCAAGATGCCGATACATTAGTAAACCTGCACGCACCACTGGTAAAGCGTATCGCCTATCACATGATGAACAGGTTGCCACCAAGCGTACAAGTGGATGATCTGATACAGGCTGGATTGATTGGTTTACTGGAGGCCAGTCGTAATTATGATCAGAGCCGTGGGGCAAGTTTCGAGACATATGCCGGTATCCGGATACGCGGAGCCATGCTGGACGAGATACGGCGCAGTGACTGGACACCAAGATCCGTCCACAGAAAGGCGCGTATGGTTTCGGAGGCCATGCGAGCGATTGAGAACGAAGCTGGGCGGGATGCACGAGATGTGGAGGTGGCAGATGCAATGGGACTGTCGCTAGAGGATTACCACAAGATTTTGTTGGATTCCACCGGTTGCAGGGTATTCAGTGTAGAAGAGTTGCGAGTGGTGGGTGAGCTTCCACAAAATGGAACAAATGGTTCCATCTCAGAACCATTAGATGGGTTCCAGAAAAATGAATTTAAGGGTTTGCTGGCAGATGCTATAGCCGGTCTCCCGGAAAGAGAAAGATTGGTAATTGCTCTGTACTACGATGATGAATTGAACTTGCGGGAGATTGGTCAGGTGTTAGGTGTTACTGAATCTAGGGCATGCCAAATCCATAGCCAGGCCACCCTCAGATTACGTTCAAGACTCACGGAGTGGTTATCAGAAAATGATGAGGGATATAGATGAACCAAGGCCGCAAAGGATGATTGTTATGGCCAGCAAACAATCGGGTTAAACATAATCGTATGAAAAGATTACCATTGAAAGTTAAATTTAGGAGGTTGCCTTGGATAAGAACATGAAGATTCTGATTGTGGACGATTTTTCCACAATGAGGCGGATTATCAAAAATCTCCTTAGGGATCTTGGGTTCACAAACACAGATGAAGCAGATGATGGAACAACCGCTTTGCCGATGTTGCAGACGGGCAAATATGAATTTCTGGTGACAGATTGGAATATGCCTGGGATGACCGGTATAGACTTGCTGCGAGCAGTCCGGAATGACCCCAAGTTGGTGAGTCTTCCGGTGCTGATGGTGACCGCGGAATCCAAACGTGAACAGATCATTGAGGCGGCTCAGGCCGGCGTCAATGGTTATGTAGTCAAGCCCTTCACAGCGGCAACCCTTCAAGAGAAGATCGATAAGATATTCGAGCGGGTGGAGAGTTAATATGCATCTGAAGCAGGAGACCCGCAATGGTTAATTCGGAATCAAAAAACGACCTGTTAGAGAAGGCCAAGCAACTAGTGGTTTTTCTTGAATCCGATGATGTCGAAGCTGCGGACAGGATGCTGGAACAGCTGGTCGATTTCTCGGATAGCGCCATGTTTCGTGAGGTTGGGCGACTCACCCGGGAACTACATGAAGCGATAAACGGTTTTCTTCTGGATGCCAAGATTTCTGACTTGGCCCAACGTGAGATTCCAGATGCCAGCGAACGGCTCACTTACGTAATCACCATGACAGAGAAATCGGCGAATACCACTCTTAACGCGGTAGAAGAGAGCCTGCCCCTTGCTGATGAACTTGGGGCCAAGGCCACAGAGCTTTCTGATAAATGGGAACTGTTTAAAGGAAGAAAACTATCTGTAGATGATTTTCGTGTCCTTAGTGCAGAGCTGTCTGGTTTTCTTGATATAACAAAAAATCATTCCAAAAGTTTGCATGGAAATCTTTCCTCAGTCCTGTTGGCGCAGGATTTTCAGGATCTGACTGGACAGATTATTCGCCAGGTAATAGCACTGGTGACAGATATTGAAGATAAGCTGGTGCAGTTAGTACGAATCTCTGGATCCAAGTTACCAGATAATAAATACGAATCAGAACAAGACAAGCTGGAAGGGCCGGTGGTGCCTGGGGTAGATCAGGGAGACGTTGTGCAGGGACAGGACGATGTGGACGACCTACTATCCAGTTTGGGCTTTTAGAGGTCAGAGATAATGCCCATAGATACCGATGACGAAATCCTACAAGACTTTCTTGTAGAGGCTGGAGAAATACTCGAAGAGCTGAATGAGCAGCTGGTCGATCTGGAGCAACGCCCGGATGACTATGACTTGCTGAATACAGTTTTTCGCGGTTTTCACACCATTAAAGGCGGCGCAGGGTTTTTGGGGATAGATGCATTAGTTGGAGTTTGCCATAGATCGGAAGACGTTTTTAACCTACTGCGTCAGGGGCAACGTAAGGTAGATGCTACCCTGATGGATGCTGTACTCCAGGTGCTGGATGAGGTGAATGACATGTTCGTTATGGTGCAGGAGGGAACACAACCACCCCCTGCAGATCAGACGCTACTGGATACATTGGAACAACTGGCTAAACCAGAGGCTGACGATGAGTTGGTAGAAGAAGAACCTGAGCCAGAAGAAGCCACAGAAGAGGCATCTGCGCCGACTGCCACAGACTCCATCCCGCCAGCTAGTGATGAAATTACAGAGGATGAATTCGAGGCATTGCTGGATCAGCTTCATGGCCCAGGCAAGCACTCAGGAGTTCCTGCTCATGAGGCTGAAGCTGCGGACAACAAGATAACAGAATCTGCGGCAAAACCGGAATCAGATGAAATAACAGAAGATGAATTTGATGCGCTGTTGGATGAGTTGCACGGCAAGGGCAAGCATGGCGGGGTTCCAAGCCCGGCGGTGGCAGAGGCACCGGCGCCAGCATCCAAAACGACACCGAAGGGCGCCGATGAGATAACCGAGGATGAGTTCGATGCTCTGCTGGACGAACTGCATGGTAAAGGCAAACACGGTAGAGTTCCTCAGCAGGAAGTAGCCACAAAACCAAAACAACCACAGGCCAAGGCAAAGGAAGAGGTCAAGAAGCCGAAACCTGCGAAGAAGCCTGCTCCCAAGGTAAAGCCAAAAGCGGAGGCACCACAGGCTAAGGCGAGCAAAAAAGCCGCACCTAAAGCAGCTGCCACAAAAAAAGCGACGTCTGCCGAAACAACAGTCAGGGTGGATACCGCTCGGCTGGATGACATCATGAATATGGTCGGTGAGTTGGTGCTAGTACGAAACCGGCTGGCAAATCTGAAAGACAAGCTGGGTGACGAAGAGGTGGCCACCGCTGTGGCAAACCTGGATGTGGTAACGGCCGATCTCCAGAACTCAGTAATGAAGACCCGCATGCTGCCGGTAAAAAAGGTCTTCGGTCGCTTTCCCCGGGTGGTGCGTGATATGGCCCGCAACCTGAATAAAGAGATCGAACTGGAGATGCATGGCGAGGACACCGATTTGGACAAGAATCTGGTCGAAGCCCTCTCTGACCCTATGGTGCATCTGGTGCGTAACGCAGTGGATCACGGTATTGAACCGCCGGATGAGCGGGAGCAGGCAGGCAAACCGAGAAAAGGTACCGTGGTGCTGTCCGCAGCGCAGGAAGGGGATCATATTCTTCTCACCATTACCGATGATGGCAGAGGTATGGACCCGGAAATATTGCGCGCAAAGGCCGTGGAAAAAGGCATGATGGATGAGGAGGCCGCAGCGCGGCTCAGTGAAAAGGATCTGTACAATCTGATCTTTCATCCTGGCTTCTCCACCAAGAACGAGATATCGGACGTGTCGGGCCGGGGTGTAGGCATGGATGTGGTTAAAACCCGCATCACGCAGATTAACGGCTCAGTAGAGATTAACTCAGAACTCGGGGTCGGCAGTAGAATAGTCATCAAGTTACCTCTTACCCTAGCAATTCTTCCAACCCTGATGGTCAAGCTGGCAGCACAGCCATTTGCTCTGCCGCTATCTGCTGTAGTCGAGATATTCAACCTCGACCTGAGTCATACCAATGTTGTGGATGGCCAGCTCACAATTATGGTGCGGGAGAAGGCACTGCCGCTGTTCTATTTGCGCAAATGGCTCATAACCGAATATGTGGAAAATGAAGAGAGCTATGCAACCGGCCATGTGGTGGTTACCAATGTTGGCAGTGCGCAGGTGGGGCTGGTGGTAGATCATCTGGTTGGTCAGGAAGAGGTGGTGATCAAACCTCTTGGTTCAATGTTACAGGGATTGGATGGTATGGCCGGTGCAACAATTACCGGGGACGGTAAGATTGCCCTTATCCTTGATGTGCCGGGATTGCTAAGAAAATATGCACGATGATTTTAAATATGGATTCAGGGCGTCTGATAAAAACAAAGCGGCCATGCCACATGCTGCAATACTGCGTGGCTGCCCTGCGAACTAGCACAACTGATCCGGTCGGTAACTTTGGCGGTGTTCGATGATAAAGGATCGGAATATGCCGACCAAGGTTAGAGTGCTGGTTGTAGATGATTCTGTATTCTTCCGGCGGCGTATCTCGGATATTCTTTCATCTGATGACAGAATCGAAGTGGTTGCCACTGCCGCAAATGGTCTGGAGGGTGTTAAACAGGCCCTCAGATTAAAGCCAGACGTCATAACAATGGATGTTGAAATGCCGGTTATGGATGGCATTACCGCAGTAAAGAAGATTATGTCTGAGGTACCAACTCCCATCCTAATGCTCTCGTCCTACACCAGTGAAGGGGCTAAGGCTACACTTGATGCTCTGAACGCAGGTGCAGTGGATTTCATACCCAAGCAGAGCAACTCGGCTTACGAATCCATGGACCGGCTATCTACCAAGTTGGTACAGAGGGTATTGGCAATCCACAATAAGGGCGTGGTAAGGCCAGCATTGGCATCCATTGAGGCTTCATCTGCACCAGCGGTTTCAAGACGCCGTGTGTTACCACTTGCGTCCAGGAAAGGTAGCTATGACCTAGTAGTTATTGGAGCATCAACCGGAGGTCCTGTAGCTATTCAGCAACTTCTTTGCACATTGCCGAACTCATTTTCAGTGCCAATGGTATTGGTGGTACACATGCCAGGAAGTTTTACCAAGGCCTATGCCGATAGATTGAACGCTCTATGTGCCCTGAATGTTTCTGAAGCGGTTGATGGTGACCCACTGGTCCCAGGCAAAATTCTACTTGCACCAGGTGGGAAGCAGCTTAGCTTCGAACGAAAAGGAACCAGGTCCCAGGTGCGCATTCGCGATGGTTTATCCGAAGAGACATATAAACCCAGCATAGATATGACTCTGGAGTCAGCGGCGCATGTCCTACGTGATTCAGTATTGGCTGTAATCCTGACGGGAATGGGTTCAGATGGCAGTCATGGTGCGAGTATGTTGAAGCAGTGTGACTCTACGGTTTGGAGCCAAAACGAAGCAAGTTGTATAGTCTACGGGATGCCCCAGGCCGTAGAAAAAAAGGGATTGTCAGACCTTGTACTACCATTGGATGATATAGGTCCCACCCTGGTAAAGGCGGTCTAAATGGATGTCCTGAGTATCATTGGAGTAATCCTAGCCCTCACAGCCATCATTGGTGGTAATGCTCTGGAAGGCGGCCATATCGACTCTTTGGTCAACGGTCCGGCCATGGTGATTGTAATTGGCGGAACCATCGGCGCCATTCTGTTACAGACCCCGGTAAGTGTCTTTATCCATGCCATTCGGCTTTCAAGTACGGTATTTCTACCTCCAAAGCTCGATCTGAACGCAACAATAGATAAGCTGGTTGGTTGGAGTAATATCGCGAGAAAAGAAGGTTTGCTGGGATTGGAGGAGATTGCTGAGACAGAGCCTGATCTGTTTGTGCGTAAGGGAATGCAAATGCTGGTTGATGGTGGTGAGCCGGAGATAATCCGCAGTATTTTGGAAGTAGAGTTAGATAGCAGGGAACAACATGACATACAGGCCGCGAAGGTATTCGAGTCCATGGGTGGTTATTCGCCGACCATAGGCATAATCGGCGCGGTAATGGGATTGATCCATGTAATGCAGAATCTGGCCGATCCGTCCAAATTAGGCAGTGGTATCGCCACTGCATTTGTGGCAACCATCTATGGTGTTGGTTTGGCCAATCTTTTTCTGCTTCCATTTGGTAACAAGCTGAAATCTTTAGCCATAGGTAAGTCCCATTATCGGGACATGATAATAGAAGGCATCGTTTCCATTGCTGAGGGAGAGAATCCACGAAACATTGAGTCGAAGCTACAGGGGTACCTGAACTGAGTTTTTGGAACAGGACGAAATGGCAAGAAAGAGAAGACATGAAGAGCACGAAAACCACGAACGCTGGTTGGTCTCCTATGCCGACTTCATAACCCTGTTGTTTGCGTTTTTTGTTGTTATGTACTCAATATCATCTGTCAATGATGGAAAATACCGGGTGCTATCAGAGACACTGAACGACGCATTTCTCACCTCGGCCCAAAGCCTTGATCCAATCCAGGTAGGCGAAAAAGTGCGCACTATAACACCGGTTGCCGGTGAATATGCGGCCTCTGAACCTGGCACGCTGGAATCCTCTGATATCGAAGATCCTCTGGATATCATCGATGATAAGGAAATCAAGACCAAAGGCAGACCGGAAGCTGAAGGTACCGGAAAAAAGGGAGACAACGGAGATGGGAAGAGCGAGGCAGATACAACTCTTGCAGAAACCGCTGGAAACCTAGAATCTGCCCTGTCATCGTTAATTGCTGATGATCTGATTACCGTCACCCAGACAAAACGTGGCGTGGAAGTCGAGATGAAGAGCAAGATGCTGTTTACCACCGGTAGCGCTCGTCTCTCGCGTACTGCAATCAAATTGTTACGTGATGTGGCAGATATCCTCAAGCTATTGCCTAACCAGGTCCTGGTTGAAGGACACACCGATAACGTACCTATTCGAAATATTTTATTTCCATCAAACTGGGAGCTATCAGCGGCAAGAGCCGCCAGCGTGGTGCACCTTCTGGGCAGGTTTGGTATAACCCCGGGGCGAATGGCCGCCATTGGCTATGGAGAATACAGACCAACCGCTGACAACACGAGCGAGGATGGAAGGCAGAAAAATCGTCGTGTAGCACTGATCATCAAGAACCAGGACAACGAACGCAACAGCGGAGATATCGGTGACTATCAAGGCCGGGTGGCGCCATGAGGGTGTGGACCATTGCCAACCAGAAGGGTGGTGTAGGTAAAACCACCACCACAGTCACCTTGGGTGGGCTGCTGGCAAGTTGGGGTTTGCGTACCTTGTTGGTAGATATAGATCCGCACGGATCCATGACCAGTTATTTTCGCTATGACCCGGATACCTTGGAACAAAGTAGTTATTCCCTGTTTCGGTCTAAGATAGATAAACAACACATAGATGTTAGAGACCTGATACTTGATACCGGAGCTGAAGGGTTGCGACTTCTACCTGCTTCCATGGCCTTGGCAACTCTTGATCGCCAGACCGGTCGATTAGAAGGTATGGGGCTGGTACTCAAACAAGCCCTGAGCAGTCTGTCTGACAGCTTTGACTATGTGCTTATTGACTGCCCACCTATGTTGGGTGTGCTGATGGTGAATGCCCTGGCGGCCTGCGAACGTTTGCTCATGCCGGTGCAGACCGAGTTTCTGGCTTTGAAAGGTCTGGAACGGATGATGCACACTCTGAACATGATCTTGAGATCACAAGAGAAAGAACTGCCATACACTATTGTTCCAACCTTCTTTGATCGCCGCACCAGAGCATCAATAGATAGTCTCCGGGTGTTGCGAGAAACCTACCCAGAGATGCTGTGGGATGATGTCATACCGGTTGATACCAATTTTCGTGAATCAAGTAAGGCAGGCATAACACCGACAGTCTACAGCCCAAATTCCCATGGTGTATTGGCATATGCAAGGCTGCTGGAGTTTCTACACAATAGTGAGAAAACAGTCTCCAGCAGGGAGATGGTGGGGTGATGGAGAAGAACAAAAATCAAATTTCTCTGCTGGAGGATCAGGACCAGATAGTAAACAACTATCTGGAAGCGCTGTTAAGTGAAGTTGCCGAATATAGTGAACCAGAGGTCAAGACCAGGCAAGAAACCGCTGAGATAGTGACAATTGGTTCGACGCGAGAGATCACGTCGGAGCGGGTACAGCGGACGGTTGAACTAATGGCCGAGCTGGCTGAAAAAGTGGCGGCTAGTCAGGAGGTTAGAGAAGCACCGGATTGGGCACAAGAGAGATTTCAGTGTCTGCTGATAACAGTACAAGGCATTACCATGGCCATTCCCTTGCTTGCCCTGGACAACATTGTTAAGTGGGAGGCGGATCTGACGCTAATTCCAGCGCAACCACCATGGCACTTGGGAGTGCTACATCACCGTGATCACAAGATCGTGGTTGTAGATTTGCCAAGGTTGCTGATGCCGGAGAAGCAGGATGGTATCCCAGCCAAGAGGGAAAATGGTAGCCATATACTGATAATAGGGGACAATCGATTTGGATTGGCCTGCGATAGTCTGGCGAAACCAATGGTCCTAACCAAAGAGGATGTACACTGGTCCGTTGTGCATCCGGATCGTCCCTGGATGGCCGGGACAATAAGAGAAAAACTAGCAGTGATATTAGATGCAAAAGCCCTGTTGCAGATGATTAGGCACGAATAATGCACGTTTTGAATTATTACACTAGGTAATGACTGGATTTTGACGGCTATGGTTGATTGTACGGGAGAAAAAAATGAGCTCAGATGATATCGACGGATTAAGGAACGATCCAGTCATCCAGATGGTTACCTTCCGTTTGAAGGATGAGACATACGGTATAAATGTAATGCACGTACAGGAGGTACTGCGTGTAACCGAGATTGCCCCGGTGCCAGGTGCTCCAGACTACATCCTGGGTATCATTAATCTTCGTGGTAACGTGGTTACCGTAATAGATACCAGATTACGTTTTGGTTTACCGGCAGGTGAACTTACCGATTCCAGCAGAATTGTAATCATTGAGAGTGAGAAGCAGGTGGTTGGAATCATGGTGGACGCAGTTGCCGAAGTGGTAGAACTGACAGAGTCCCAGATTGACGCCGCACCAAATGTCGGCAATGAGGAGAGCTCAAGATATATTCAGGGAATAGCCACCATGGGTGAAGTGCTGCTGATTGTGGTGGATTTGCACAAGTTGCTGACTGATGAGGAGTGGGCTGAAGTCAAAATGCTCTGATAATAGGCTCGTATGAGTGGATGGTAAATGGTTGATATTCGCGAACCGTATCCAGTAAAACCTGTATGGCCCACCAGGCCAGGGAAGAGTATTGGTGAAAAGCGAACTCCCAATACGGAGAGTGAGCAGGAAAAGGAAGAAAAGAAAAAGCAACAGCCATCGGATAATAGTAGGCCTCACGTAGATGATTATGCATGATAGGTGATGAGATGAAACCAGAATTTATATTGTTGATTACTGTTGGTTGCATTGCCCTGTTTTTCCTACTGACGCAGGCACGGACCATTCGTCGGCAAAACAACCGCATAACTGATCTGGGCAAACAGATTGAACAGCTCTCTTCTACCGCGACTGCTTTGTGTGCAGGCGCTGTGGGAGTGGATAGACGTGTTGTAAAGCTGGAACGCAATAGCAGGGATCTGGTGCATAGACAGGAAAGCATTGAGTCGCAGCAGCATACTGCAGATCGACCCTACGGCGAGGCCATTCAGATGGTGCAGAAAGGAGCTGTTGCATCTCGACTGGTAGACGAGTTGGGAATGAGCAATAGCGAGGCGGAACTGCTAGTTATGCTGCATGGTATGAAAAAGGCGGTATAGTCAAAGAAGACAGCATCCCGGATAATATATAAACCTTTAAGGTCAGCAGCAGCTGGCCTTTTTGTTATCCCCTAATAGGCGTGATGCCCCACAGCAGCTATAATCAGGCACGGTTTAACATAGTAACCACCGACCAGAAAATGCGAGAAATAAATATTCCAGTTCTTGGCTTTGCTGCCTACAGCGGTATTGGCAAGACAACTTTACTAAGGCAGCTGCTTCCCCTGATGCGCGCCAGGGGATTGCGCGTGGGAGTGATCAAACACGCTCACCATGATTTTGAGATAGACACACCAGGTAAGGACAGCTTTGAACTACGCAAGGCCGGTGCCAATGAGATGCTGATTGCATCTGGAAGACGTTGGGCACTGATGGTTGATATGGATGCAGATGGAGATCCTATTCTGCACGATATGCTAAATCGCCTTGATCTTGCCAATCTTGATCTGGTTTTGGTTGAAGGCTTCAAGTATGAAGCGTTCCCCAAGATCGAGTTACATCGTCCCAGCGTTGGTAAGCCGCTAATCTTTCCTGAGGACCGAAACATCATTGCGCTAGCTACAGATGGGGAGTTATCACAGCCAACCGAACTGCCGGTGTTGGATCTAAATGACATTCATACGATTACCAAGTTTATCGTAACAAACTTTCTTGGTTTCGACAGTTAGGCAACCTCTGATGTTATATGGGGTTACTTAAATGCTACCTTTCGGCTGAAATGTAGCAGATCCAACCAGCATCAGCATCGCCTTGTTTGGCTGGTTTAAAATCGCCGTCCGGTTCGCCATCCTTATCAAATCCCTGCCAATATACTGTGATAGAGCTGAATCCAGCCTCCTTTAACAGATCCTGAATTTCCGGCAGAGTCCACAGCCGCCAGTCGTAACTGAATGCGTTATCCATGCGGGAACCGTCAGGAAAAGAGAAGTGTATGTTACAGATGAGATTTCCGCTAATCGGATCGTATTTCTCCTGTTCCCAAATATACTTGCAATTACCATCCTCAATAACCCGCTTTTCAACAATCTCTTTGAAAGAGTCATAACCGCCATAGGCATCAAGAAAAAGGACTCCATCCTTCTTCAACGCAGAGTGGGTGGCTTTGAAATACTTCAACAGATCTTTGCGCTTCTTGAATAGCCAATAGCTGAAATTCATCGCAGAGATGATATCGGGTGAACTGGTCTTTGCCTTCAATACATCTTCGGCAATCAGCTTGATGCGTTTCTGTTGACCTGATGTAAGCCTGCCGACCTTATGCTTCTTTCCCCAGGCTAGTACTTCTCTGTCTATGTCCACACCAATGGCACGATTATTTTTGCGTCTGCTAACCCATTCGCAGCAGACGTTTGCCGTACCGCAAAAATCCTCGCGCAAAAGCTTTGCCCTGCGACCTCGTAGTGCTTTGTAGGTGTCATCGACAAAGTCAACCTCAGACTCGGCACACTGAACGGACAGCTCATACAACTGGTGACGATCAGCTCTGTCTGCCAGAGTTGGTTTTTGTTTACGCTTGTTGTTGCTAGATTTATTCTTTGCCATCTGGTGTTTACCGTGAGAAGTATTAACTGTTGTGGAATATACTAGAAAAGATTCTTTTATTGTTAACTAATAGTGAAAAAATATCCCAGGAATCATGATGCGTTGGATTACACCAGAGATAGAGCAGGAGATGATCGCTATCAGGCGCGAGCTGCATCAATATCCTGAGCTTGCCTGGCAGGAAGGACATACTGCTAAAACGATTTGCCAGGTGCTGGACCAGTGTGGAATAGCTTACAAAACCGGTATTGCAGGAACCGGGGTGGTGGCGGATATCCCAGGTCAAATAGATGGCCCTATCATCGCCCTAAGGGCAGATATGGACGCATTGCCAGTGCAGGAAGAGACGGGTTTGGATTTCTCCTCCCAAGTTCCAGGTGTAATGCACGCATGTGGCCACGACGGACACACCAGCATTCTGCTCGGAGTGGCTATGGCCCTGGCCGGCGCAAAGGATCTACCGCCGTTGCCGGTGCGTCTATTGTTTCAACCGGCAGAAGAGGTTGCGGGCGGCGCTCGGGCTATGATCAAACATGGAGTGCTGGACGGTGTGGCAATGATCTTTGGTGCACACCTGGATTGTAACCATGCTGTGGGCAAGGTAGTAATCAATGACGGCGCAGTTAGTGCCTCACGCGATCTGTTTCGGATAGAAATAACCGGTCGCGGCGGCCACGCAGCCAGACCAAAAGAGACCATAGACGCGATCATGATCGGTAGCAGGCTCATTCAGGAGATTCAGGCCATGACATTCGGTAAGATCGGATCGGATAAGCCTGCGGTAGTTAGCATTGGGTGCTTCAAGGCGGGCACCGCTGCGAATGTGATAGCTGAAACCGCAGTGCTTGATGGAACGATATATGCGCAGGACGAGACGCTGCGCGCAGCACTGAAAGACGCTATCCGACAGATGGCTCAGTCTATGTCCGATACTCACAAGGCGAAGATAGAAGTAGAGATGGAGCAGGGCATATCTGCCATCATCAATCAACCGCATATTGCACAAATGGCCAGGGAGGTAGCTGAAGAGTGCCTGGGTGAAAACAGTATAGAACTGGCCATTGCAATCAATATGGGAGCCGAAGATTTTAGCTGTTTTCTCGAAGATGTAGATGGATGCTATGCCCGGATAGGTGCCTGGAACGGGGCAGAAGAGATTAGCCCAGCACACTCCAGCAGATACAATTTTAATGAAGGTGCCCTGGCGGTCGGTGCCAGCTATCTCACGTCCCTGGCAATTGCAGCAGAAAAAGTGGTGTCAGGACGGGGTTTTTGACCAGAAAACCACTACGGCGATTGCTTACAGCGCCAAACTGGTTTAACCTTGCGCCCTTGTTTTTTGTAGCAGTTACTCCTTTCATTCCTAGGCTGCTCGCAAATATTGAAACAACCAGTTTTGGAGAGGTGTCCGAGCGGCTGAAGGAGCACGCCTGGAAAGTGTGTATACGGCAACGTATCGAGGGTTCGAATCCCTCCCTCTCCGCCAAAACCAAAGAACCCGCCTTTATGGCGGGTTTTTAGGTTTTAGATAGGGATATTCGAACCCTAGATAATCAAAAAAGTGGTTCGACTGCGGAGCGCGCATGCGCGTAGCAGTGACCGTACGGGGCTAATCCCTCCCTACCTCTGGAAGAGGTGGCGGTGGTAAGTCCTGTGTAGGCTGGTGCCTGGTATAACGGGTGCGTCCTGCAGTGTGAGCGCGTGGAGGTGATGTGGTCGTAACTGATCTCCGTGTCCCCACACTGGAAATCAGTACGGCCTAAGTTGCTTGCCAATATGTACGAGAACTATGGTTCGTCAGGCGTTGCGTATAGTCAAGCAGTGAGGTTTAACCGCCTCTGTCGTCGTCTGCAGCAGCAGGGTAAGGCAAGTGTCTGTTGGGATGGTTGACTGGCATATTGAGATACGCCTTGCGCGTTGCCTCAGTTTCGAAATAGATAGTCAGATTGCCATCCTCCACAGATGGATGATGTGTGACGTCTTCAATATCATTGCCCGTCATGGGATCGATAGTATTGATGAGATGATCCGGTTCGTGCAAACGATGGCTCTGGGATTGATCGCGAGGTAGCGGATCGGTTGCAACCCAATTTAAGAATTCGAATCTGATGCTGGGTGGTGCGTGGGAAAGTGTTGATGTCGGCATGGTGTTCTCCAGTAACTCATCTCCGCCGCTTGTAAGGCTGCGCGTTATGCGCCGCTTGCTGCGAAAACTTCACCCCGTTCTAAATACACCGCTTTCCGGCTCGGGATGTGGTGATGGTTATTAATACCTTAGTAATTAACTAGGAAAATAGCTAATCATATATTTTGATGAGAAAAACGTCGGGCGTAACTCTAGCATGGGGGAATCCGGCGGCACTCGCGTACGCACATCTGGCAGGCAGTCTGGGTACCAGCCGTTATGTGTTCTGCAGTGGTGACACCGGCGTGTTGGATGCACCTGTAACCATTCCTGGAGGGTCACCAACTCAATTGAGCAGGATGGGCAGTTAATTCCCATGTTGGATGACCATATGGAACATACGGTGCTGGTGCCGACGGCAGACTAATTCAAGATCTATTACAAGAATGATATCATTGCAATGTCGTGAGGCGTCCGCACAAATCACCCACTGTAAAGTGTTACTTAACTGCATGGCTTTGCCAAGCTTGCCCACAGCAATAGGCTGTTTCATGGTAGGTGTGTAGAGAGACCGCAGTTAACATAAAGATGAGTGTAATAATGAGATATGCCGCAATTACCGGCTGGGGGAAATGTCTTCCGCCTGCCGTTTTGACCAATGATGATCTTGCTACCTTTCTCGATACGGATGACGAGTGGATTCGTAAACGAACCGGCATGCAGGAGCGTCGTATCTCTCATGTTACTGTTTCACAATTAGCCTATGTGGCGGCACAGCGGGCCTTGGCCGCAGCGGGTAAAACAGCGGAGGATGCTGACCTAATCGTCTTCGGTACAACCACTCCGGATTCCATCTGCCCCAATACCGCCTCAGGGGTGCAGAAACTGTTGGCTGCCAGCAACGCTGCCTGTATGGACCTAAATACCGCCTGCACCAGTTTTCTCTACTCCATGACAGTGGCCACCAGCATGATTCGTACTGGAGTGGTGCGCAATGCCCTGGTGATTGGTGCAGAGGTTATTTCACCGATGATGGATTGGAATAACCGTAATGTGGCGGTGTTGTTTGGCGATGGCGCCGCCGCCTTTTTTCTTGAGGCAAGCGAAGAGCCGCAAGGGGTTATGGCGGAATCACTCGGCTGCTACGGCGAGGTAAGAGATATCCTGAAACTGCATGGTTGGGGTGTAGAGTATGCCAATCAGGGCATGATGTTAGGTGATGTCCAATGGCAGTTTGATGGGCGAGAGATATTCAAACGGGCAGTAAAAGGGATGGCAGATGCGTGCCAGGATGTACTCAAGAAGTCTGGTTTGTCTACCGATGAAGTCGACCTTGTAGTGCCTCATCAAGCCAACCTCCGAATCATCGAAGCGTTGGCGAACCGGGCTGGTATACCGGCTGAGAAGGTTTTCGTCAATATTCAACGCTACGGCAATATGTCGGCGGCAACTGCCCCAGTAGCCTTGGTTGAAGCGCTGGAAGAGGGGCGGGTGGAAGCTGGAAGCAGTATTCTGATGCCTGCATTCGGTGGCGGTCTAACTTGGAATGCCCACCTGCTGAAGTGGGGGGGAAGAACTCATCCGCTGACAACTTCAGATGCTGAATTACCTCCTTGTGATAGATCTGCATTGGAACTGGTGCAGGATATCAGACAGCATAAGTTCAAATGACTGCTTAAGTGACAAAGAAGCTACTCAGATAAATATTTGGGTATTTTGATAAACTCAAGATAGATACACAGAAATATCGTGGTGACTTGACTGAGAATTGGTAAAAAATGGGTATAATACCTGTCGAATATCAAATTGTGCTGCTGAAATTGCATAAGGCGATAAGCAATATAAAAGGCAGTCTAATAACTTGTGTCAATTAGATAGTTTCTCATGGTTTACGATTTTAGATAGATACACAATGTTCTGTTAATAAATCACTAACAAGGAATTTTTGAGATGGGATTTATACAAGAGCAGATGCGGCGGAAAACAGATCCGCAGGTTAAGCGTGAACGCCGTACCAATAAGTCACTCAGAAGTAGTTGGCATCTCCCAAAATGGGTAGACCTTAAACTCCAATTTAAAACCAGATACCTTCTGACTATAACAGGGGCAGTACTGTTCAATTGGGTCTATCATTTGCCACCATCATATGTATCTCTTGTCCAGATGAACATGTTCTTTGGTGGGTTTTTTCTTTGGATAAGTGCTGCCTACCTCATGATCTATTATGATCAATACAAGACCTGGAAGATTAGATTAACCATGTGGGTTGATATCCTGGGCATTGCTTTTGTAGTTATGAATGATCCAACGTCTATACCTTCAACAGCATTGGTCTGGGTGATTATTGTAATGGGAAATGGTATGCGTTTCGGAATGCGTATGTTCCGCGAGGCACTTGCAGCATGCTTTCTAGTGGCTTCAATCACGCTGTTCATAAAGTCCTACGGTGCCAGCTACGATTCTATCTCTGGTATTAGTGTGCAAGCTATGTTTGCTGCGATGGTAATTGTTTATAGTTATGTTCTTACATCGCGCATTGATCAATCACATCGTGAGATTCAACAGACTAGCAGACTAGACTCCCTTACTTCGTTGCTGAACCGTCTTTCTTTTGTTGATGTAGCGGAAGATATGTTGGAGCAGGCGAGCAAGTATGGACATACCCTTACGGTAATGTTTATTGATATTGATAAATTCAAGGCTATCAATGATAGTCAGGGGCATATTCAGGGTGACAGGGTGTTGTGTAAACTGTCATCCATTCTAAAGGCAAGCATTCGTGCAGATGATGTTGCTGCTCGCTTTGGTGGTGATGAGTTTGTGTTAATTATTCGCGACTCAAATATTAAATGTGCAGCAGAGGTAGCAGACAGGATTCAGCTACAGATCCGGGAGTGGGTTGAAAACAGTGATTTTGATCTTAGTCTTAGTATTGGCATTGGTGAATCTCCAACTCACGGGAGCAGCCTTGAGGATCTACTGCACAAGGTGGATCAGGCAATGTATGACACTAAGTTCTCAACTACCAATGGTGGAGTTACCTGCGCCGCGGTTTAACCAGAGGCTGCCGAATCTAAGCGCTCATCAAGAGAAATCTAGAATAGGCCACAGATTTTTCCAATACAGATGAGGCATAGTAAATAACCTGTCGCAGGTCTAATATCTGGTAAAAATACCCAGCGGTTTAGGATAGACTCTAGTGGTGCGAGACTTGCGCCAAGTATGATGGAGTCTGTAAGACATTTATTTTGGAGACAATGGTATGCGCTTAATTAAGCTGCTGATAATACTAGTGTTAATAATAATTGGGACGGTATTCGCTGTGCATAACGGCGATACTGTAACCCTGAACTTCTACTTTGGGTCCCAGGATATGCCGCTGTCACTGTTGTTGATTGGCACTCTGATCACTGGCGCCCTGATTGGTATGTTTTCAGCTGTAGGTAGTATTCTGCGACTTAAGCGGGAAAACTCAGTGCTGCGGCATAAAACCAAGGTGGTTTCAGAAGAGGTTGAGAACCTTAGAGCTATTCCTCTCAAGGAGTAATATTTTCCATGATGGAGCTACTGTTACTGCTTTTGCCTGTTGCTGCTGCGTCCGGTTGGATAGCGGCAAAACGCAGTGAGAGAAAGGGAAAGCTATTCTACTCTGATCACAACCCTGACTATTACAAAGGGCTTAACTATCTTCTGAATGAACAGCCGGATAAGGCAATAGATGTGTTTGTTCAGATGTTGGAAGTGGATAGTGACACGGTTGAGACCCATCTGGCTCTGGGTAATCTGTTTCGTCGTCGTGGTGAGGTGGAACGGGCAATCCGTATCCATCAGAACCTTATTGCCAGACCAAACCTTAAGCGAGAACATCGCGCCCAGGCACTGCTCGAATTGGGCCAGGACTATATGCGTGCCGGGTTGCTTGATCGGGCAGAAAGTCTGTTCAACGAGCTGACGGAATTCAACCTGTACGGAGAGCAGGCTTTGAGTAATCTTCTGGTGATCTATGAGCGTGAGAAGGAGTGGAAAAAGTCACTGCAGATTTCCAGTAAACTTGAGTCAATTACCGGGGAGCAGCTGAATAATCAACGTGCTCACTACTATTGTGAGCTTGCTGATGAGGCGCATGCAGATGGGGATATAGGACTCGCGTCCTCTTATCTCAAACAGGCTTACACATGTAACAAAGACTCGGTACGTGCAGCCATTCTCCTAGGCGATATGGAAAAGGCCAGGGGCGATTATAAAGCGGCTATCAGGACATTTAAACGGATCTCTCAGAACAAGCCGACGCACCTGTCGGTGATGCTTTCATCGCTGCGCGAGTGTTATGAAAAAATAAATGCCGAAAATAAATTCAAGGAATATTTGTACAATTATTTTCAAAGCCATAAGGGTCTGACTGAGGCTATTATGCTGACTCAGATAATCAAGGAAGATGAGGGTGATACAGCAGCAGTGGTGTTTTTGAAGGAGTATCTAAAGGATAACCCTAGCTTGGATGGGTTATACCATCTGGTTTCACTTAATCCAGATGCAAACTCAATCACTTCATCTGAGACCTTGTTGCTTTTGCGCCAACTACTGGAGAAAATGTTAGAGAAGAATCCACCATACAAATGTGTCAGCTGCGGGTTCAATGCCAAGACCATGCATTGGCAATGCCCCAGTTGTAACAAGTGGAGCAGCATAAAACCGGTTCAAGCTGCAGTCGGATAAAAATAATTTAAGGGGAAAGTTGGAGTGACAAATAACAACCTTGGGCCACGCGTTATTGTGGCATTGGATTTCCCTGATTCCGGGGCTGCCATGGAGCTGGTTTCTGGGCTTGATCCAAACCTATGCAGACTTAAGGTTGGCAAGGAGATGTTCACCCGGTTTGGGCCATCGTTGGTAGAACAATTGGCGGCCAGGGGGTTTGATCTGTTTCTGGATCTAAAATTCCACGATATTCCAAACACCGTTGCTGCAGCATGTGCGGCTGCGGCAGATCTTGGTGTCTGGATGACTAACGTACATGCATCTGGTGGACGCAGGATGATGGAGGCGGCGAGAGACAGGCTGCAACAGTTGCAGCAATCGCCTCTGTTGGTTGCGGTCACTATTCTCACTAGCATGGGCCAACATGACATCGCCGAGATAGGTTACTCTGGAACTCCAGCCGAGAATGTAATACGTCTGGCGCAACTGGCAGACAGCTCAGGAATGGATGGTATAGTCTGCTCACCGCTCGAGGCTGGTGAGGTACGACCGCTCGTGGGCGCTGACTTTCGTCTGGTAACGCCAGGCGTAAGACCTGTTTCTGCGAAAAAAGATGACCAGAAAAGGGTTATGACACCGGCAGATGCTCTGGAAAATGGCGCCGACTTCCTGGTTATTGGTAGACCTATCACTGCGTCCGTGGATCCGATGCAGTCACTGCGTGATATTCTATCCGGGATATCTTAAACAAGACTTCTATCGTTCTAAACTCAACAATTGACATGGTTTGCCTTGCAGATTAGTGTATCTACCGCATCCTGGATGGATGCGTTGCCTGGGACTCATCCTAGTCAATAATGGAAAATAACTTTATTTAAGGAGAGACAGACATGTTACGTCTGACAAGGATTCTAACAATATTAATAATCATGATGGTTTCCAGTTTTACCTTTGCTGGCCCTGTCAATTTGAATACCGCTGATGCCCAAAGTATTGCTACAAACCTTAATGGTGTGGGGATGGTAAAGGCCGAGGCTATAGTTGCATACCGAGAGCAGCATGGATCATTCAGTTCAATGGATGAATTGCTACAAGTAAAGGGTATAGGCATAAAGACTCTAGATCGTAACAGAGACATGATTAGTCTTGAGGCCAGCTCGAAAACCAAGTAATCCTGTCAATAACTGGTGGGCAGCGGTTTTTTCAGGCGGTTGCCTACCAGTCCTCGGTCATCTTTGTGACTTGGTGTCCACACAAAAATTGTTCGTACCATAATTATTGTGTTGGTATCTATAATAAAATCTTTGGCTGGATGTGTGGTATGTTGTGATAGTCTATGCCTCATAAGCAACTAAACCTTGCGTTTTAAATACAATAACTTCCATTAAAACAAGCAGATATAATATATCAAATACTTTTGACCTTTTAGATTATTCAGATGGTGCAATGGTTTTAATGCCTAATGAATTATCAATTTACGATCAGTGATTACTGCTATAAGCAGCACAAACAGGCCGTAAACAAACTGATCAAAAGAGATTTGAAGGAGACTTAAGTTCATGATCAAACCAATCGGTTCCGATACTTTGACACCGCTGTTTGTCTACGACACAGAGAAACGTCACGAGCTGATGCGTGAGGCAGAAACCCTGCCATCGGTGGTAATCAGTTCGCAAGCTGCAGGTAATGCAGTGATGATGGGCGGCGGATACTTCACCCCCCTAAAGGGTTTTATGACCGTCGGCGATGCCGTTGGATGCGCCAAGAACATGAAGATGTCCGATGGTTCATTCTTCCCCGTTCCTGTCCTGTGTCTGCTGGAGAGTGTGGATGATATCAAGGATGCAAAACGCGTTGCCTTGCGTGATCCGAATCTAGACGGAAATCCTGTTCTCGCAATCATGGATGTAACTGCAATAGAGCAGGTCACCGAAGAGCAGATGCAGCAGATGACCGAGAGTGTTTATGGAACACTTGATCCAAAGCATCCCGGTGTAGCCGAATTTATCAATCAGGGGCGTATGGCCGTATCTGGTCCAATCCAGGTCCTTCACTTCAGCTATTTTCTAGACGATTTTCCAGATACATTTCGCACCGCAGTCGAAATACGTAATGAGATAGCAGAGCGTGGCTGGAAAAAGATCGTTGCATTCCAGACCCGCAATCCAATGCATCGTGCCCACGAAGAGCTGTGCAAGATGGCCATAGATGCAATCGAAGCAGATGGTGTAATCATCCATATGCTGCTTGGCAAGCTCAAGCCGGGTGATATCCCCGCGCCGGTTCGTGATGCGTCAATCCGCAAGATGGCAGAGCTATATTTTCCGCCTAATACAGTATCTATCAGTGGCTATGGTTTTGATATGCTCTACGCCGGACCACGTGAGGCGGTACTCCATGCTTACTTCCGCCAGAATATGGGTGCGACCCATTTCATTATTGGACGCGATCATGCCGGTGTGGGCGATTATTACGGGGCTTTTGATGCCCAGACTATCTTCGACGAAGAGGTTCCTGAAGGAGCTTTGGATATTGAGATATTTAATGCCGACCATACTGCATACTCAAAGCGCTTGAATCGAGTGGTTATGATGCGTGATGCACCAGATCATTCCAAAGATGACTTTGTGCTTCTTTCCGGTACCAAGGTGCGTGAGATGTTGGGGCAGGGGATTGCTCCTCCACCTGAGTTCTCGCGTCCAGAGGTAGCCGATATACTTATGGACTACTATCAATCTTTAGATCAGTCCAAGTAACTGAATATGCTTCAGAACAACCCGTTCCCTGTTTAGGGGAACGGGTTTTTTTGTGACTGCTGTTTTCTTACTGCTAGGAGGCTGTCGGGTTTATCCGTTTGAAGCGAAAATCACTGGTGGCGAATCAAATCAGTTTATCGGATGAGGCGAATAGTGGACCTATTTAACGAATTCGATAAACTGAGTTGATCGCCATCCAGGGATTTGCAGCCAAATAGCGTTAAACCCGATAGCCTCCTAGTATAAGGGAACCTCTGATTAACTCCGTGATGGCCGAGATGTTGCGATGAAATACCAATACAAGATTCTTCAAACCGAGTCTAAAACGGATGGCTTTCTTCCGGTAAAGCGCTATCGTCTACAACACAGCCTGTTCGCCGGAGGCACTAGTGAAGAACTGATTCGTGAGAGGGTTGAGGGCTACAGGGCCGCGTCTTTGCTTCCATATGACCCGGTATCAGATGAAGTGGTTCTGATAGAGCAGTTCAGGATAGGAGCGATTGAGGATAAGGCCGGTGCCTGGATACTCGAAGTGGTAGGCGGGATAATCGAAGGGGGGCAAAGCCCTGAGCAGGTGGCACGCAGGGAAGCCATAGAAGAAGCCGGTTGTGACGTGCGTGAACTGGTTTCCATATGTGAGTTTTTGGTGAGCCCAGGTACCTCAACTGAACGTATTCATCTGTTCTGTGGCCGGGTGGATGCCAGCAAAGCTGCCGGTATCCACGGATTGGACCGTGAGGGTGAGGATATCAGAGTGATGGTCATGCCAGCTGATGAGGCCATTGCTGGGGTTAGCTCCGGGCGAATCAATTCCACTGCAACTATTATCGCCTTGCAGTGGTTGGCGCTGAATCGGGAAGACCTGCGTCAGCGTTGGATTAAAGACCAACAATTAGCCTGACCGCATCTAGTCTTAGCCTTGAGGCGTCCATGTGCGTTCTTAAGGAAGAGCTGTGTGCCTCTAGTCTAGATATGTCTTCAGGCTTTATGTTTGGATTCACCTGCTGTAGTGATTTCAGCCGTTCAATCTCCGAATCATATTCCAGCTGCATTCCGTTTATAGCGTTGGTAATCAACTCGGTCTGTGTGGATTCTGCCTGTTGCTTTCCCCGGTCCAGCATCTCTTGAATACGTTTGCGCAGTGGGCTGATCATCTTGCGGATGATGTTCTTATCCAGTTTCAGTATGTTGTCCGTTATGAAATCAGGTGAGAGTAATCCGCCCTGGTCGATATGGTGTTGATCAATAAGTTTGCGTATCAAGGTTAGGGGCAGGAAACGACCTGCTTGCAGTTCTCTGGGGGCTGGGCATTCCAGTACAAACAGGAGTTCCAGAAATATTGAATTAGGTTTTATCTCCTCGTGTCTTATGACGGCAGCAGCACTGTTGCCGTTTTCCCTCTCCAGCAACATCTCCATAGCCTCGAACACCATGGGGTGTTCCCAGGTGAGGAATTGCCAGTCTTCATGAATTAGGGCTTGGGGACGATCATATGTAATGGTAACGCCATCCTCTGGCAGCTGAGGAAAATGCTCCACTTGGATGTGGGAGCCAGGCTTGATTACCAGACTGTGTTTGCTGTGAAATTCAACATCAAGGTTATAGGCCGCGAGAAGATCGTCCATATAATCTGCCAGATCGGGAGAGGTATCCGCTGTCTCTAACAGATGTTTCAGTCTGTTTGCCTCTTGCATGCGACAGGAGTTCAGCTCCAGCAGATGGTCGCGTCCGTTTTGCAGTTGTTGGTTGATCTGGTGATGTAGCTCCTTTGTGGTTGCGATCAGGCTGTCTAATGCCTCAGGTTCCGTGGCGGCGTCATCTATGGCCTGCATCAGCTCGGTTCTAAGTTGGGAGAATATCTGCTGTCCCGGTGTGCAGGTGTGTATAAAGGCGTTCAGTCCCTCGTTGTACCATCGCAATAGCACCTCCTGGGCGCTATGTTCAAAATACGGTAGGTGTAGTTGTATGGTGTGATGTTGACCGATGCGGTCCAGGCGGCCAATACGTTGTTCCAGCAGGTCTGGGTTGATGGGGAGATCGAACAGGACGAGATGATGGGCAAATTGGAAGTTGCGTCCTTCGCTTCCTATCTCTGAACATATCAGTATCTGACTGCCCTGATCCTGGTCGGCAAACCAAGCCGCAGCCCGGTCGCGCTCCATGATACTCCTCTCTTCATGGAACAGAGATGCCGCTATGCCCTCACGCTGACGCAGTGCCTGTTCCAGCCCTTGTGCCGTTCTGGCGCTGGAGCAGATCAGCAGAACTTTTTCACCCTTCAGTTCCCTTAGCTTGCGGATCAGCCACTCCACCCTCGGGTCCAGTTGCCACCAGATGGTGTCATCTGATGTGCTGTAGATCGTTTCCGGGTACAGCGTTTGTAGATCTGCATAGGCAGCAGGGAGTTGTAGTGGATAGGTGTGTAACTGGCGTCGAGCAAATCCCTTGATCCGGTCGCGGGTGTTACGGAATAGAACTCGCCCGGTGCCGTGGCGGTCCAACAGCATCTCTGTAAGCTGTTGTCTGATCTGGTTCTGCTGTTCGGGTGATAGGTTCCGGTCCTGGAGTTGCTTGATCAGAGGGGCAGCATGGTCCTGTTCCAATATCTGCAACAGAGTGTGTATCAGCTGCTCTGAGAGTGGTTTGTCTCCAAGCAGTTGTGCGGTGGCCTGCGCTATAGGTTGATACTGTTCCTCTTCCTGCTCGAATGCCTCCAGTGAGTGGAAGCGATCCGGGTCGAGCAGACGCAGTCGCGCGAAGTGTCCGGAGCGTCCCAGTTGCTCCGGGGTTGCTGTCAGTAGCAGTACCCCGGGGATGCATTCGGCTAGCTTATCTATGGCTGTATAGGCTGGGCTTGGATCTCCCTGATGCCACTCCAGGTGATGGGCCTCATCCACAATCAGGATATCCCAGTCGCCGACTATGGCCTGTTTTTGACGCAGTGGGGAACTGGTTAGCAGGTCAAGGCTACAGATAACCAACTGTTCCGCCTGAAACGGGTTTTCTGCCTGACCCGACTCCACGATGGCACTACAGCGTTCTTCATCCAGCAGGCTGAATCTCAGGTTGAATCTGCGTACAAGTTCCACCAGCCATTGGTGCAGCAGTGGTTCAGGGACGACAATCAGCGCCCGGTTGACACTACCGTTCAATAATTGTCGATGCAGGATCAGGCAGGCCTCAATGGTTTTACCCAGACCGACCTCATCTGCCAGCAGGACTCGAGGGGCAAGGCGGCGTCCCACCTCATGAGCGATATAGATCTGGTGTGGCAGTAGTTCAATCCTGGCCCCACCCAGTCCTAGCAGATCAGACTGGGCAAGTTGTTTCTGCCCAATGGTTCTGCGGCGCAGGTCGAACCAGTGATTGTCATCGATCACTCCATTGAATAGACGTTCCTGCGGTCGGTTGAACTGGAGGAAATTGCTAAGTAGCTCTTCTGGCAGTTCTACCCTGACCCCATCCTCTGTGTGGCCGGTATACACCAGAAGCCCATCGATATCATGGACCGACTCCACTTTCATGGTCCAGCCCTCGCGTGATTCAGTAATATCACCCGGTTGCAGTATGACTCTGGTGAGAGGGGCGTTTTCCAGGGCATATATCCTGGATTCCCCGCTGGCCGGGAAGATGAAGTGGATGGTACGGCCTTCGCGTTTAACCAGGATGCCAAGTCCGAGTTCCGGCTCTGCGTCACTGATCCAGCGCTGGCCGATTGTGTGGTTTTTGGTGGGCATATTCCGCAAATGTCTGGATAAAAAGGCCGCAAGGATAAACCCTATTTATGAATAAGGATAGGTGGTTGTCGTTGCCGAAATGCCGTAAGAGTTTTCTTACAAAACATATGGATTATCCTGATGGCACTATTTTTGTTATGTAGTATCTTTAAGTACAACCTTACTTCATGGAGGAGAAGGCCACTGGAACAGTACCCAATTCCCCAAGGGGTACGGCATGGAAGCAAAGAAGGGAGTCAAGCGTCGATCATCATATCATTTGTGGTCGGCGTTTTTTTATGCGCAGGATTAACCCAACCTTTGTTAACGGATTTCTTCAACCAGTAACTGGATCGATCTAACATCATGGCCGGATGTTTGGGATCTTCTCAAGATATCCGAGCGATTGCTGTCGATACTGCTGGCAACGCCTCCGACTGTTATCCATTCACCAATCTGGCCACGCAGTGTTGTGTGGGCACTGGAAACATCGTAGGTGCCATGGATAGAGCCTTGCCGTTGCATATGAGGTGAGATATCAAGGCTGACCTGATCGCCGTTAAGATAGGGTATTACATAGAATCCGGTGGTAACGTCACGGTAGCGCACGGTGTTTTGCTGTTGGACTACACCGCCGGAGATTATCGTGGTCTGCTCATCAATCGGCACCGATTTTCCGGTTGCGATAAAGGCGGGTTTGCCTTCAAGGGTTTGGATATGCTGGGTTGAATCAAGTTGGTTTCTGGTGCTGGCAGACCTGGTTCTAATACGTGCAGATCCTGGTTTTACGCCTCGTCCGGTTACGATCCTGCTGTGTTTACCCAGCTTGGCGTTCATATCTACACCAACGCCGCTCCGGTCCAGGTTGTAAGTTGCACCCTGACGAACATAGATGATCAATTTACGGGCAGGGCGGTCAATCTTCTCCAGTATCTTTCTTATTTCCGCAATTCGTTCAGGTTTGGCGCGGATGATAAGTTGGTTGTTCATGCCGGTTATACTCGCATCTGGTTCCAGCATTGGTTTTAAGATCGGAATGATTTCACTGGCTGGGCGTGACTTCAGTTGTATGATCTCCATTGGATCGCCAGCAAGAATTATGTTGCAGTAAAGCAGTAATATCAGCAGCAGAATTCGTTTCATGATCATCTCTTGTTCCGGTACGTTTCGATTGATTATATCTGTAGAGCCCGTAATTCAGAATCAGGTTCACTCTGTTCCCACACCCCATTGAAAAAACTGCTGAGCCTTCTGGCTTCCAGTCTGGAGTCAAAGGCAGCCGTTGCCTCATATCGGCTATAAAGTTTTCGGTGCAGGTAGCCAATATCATCTACTATCAGAAAATTTTCATAGTGTTCTATGTAGTCTGGGCTGGGGCGTCTTATCTCTATCTTGCTGGTTAGACGGCGCCAGAGTTGAATCAATTTGTGGCCCTCTCTCTGTGCCCTGGCGTTGTCCTGAAGCAGTATTCGGATGCTGCTAAGCGGACTGCGAATAGCAAGATCTTTTACTGCATCCAGAAACTGCGTTTGGTCGTATATCTGCGGCTCCAGGTCATAACTGAATATACATATGCTCCTGGTGGCCTGGGATGCCAAGTTTAGGGCCGCGTGTTTGTATTCGGCAACAGTGCTCAAATGAAACAGTTCAGATGTTTTGCCCAGTACGGCATCTTCTAACAACTCGATGCTCTGATTGTCCGCCATCAGTCCGCTCCAGCTATTTTTAGTTAGGTTTTTGCCATGTTTTGATGTCCATGGCTATTGAGTAAGTGTAGACCTAATTAACCAGACAAAAAAAGAACCCCGCACACCAAGGAGGCGGGCAGGGCAATCGGGGAACTTTGGTTGGAAACGGGAACTCCATGACATCTCCAAACCTGAGGTCAATTCTAACGAATCTGCTTCTGGTTGATTGTGAGGGAGTTCACATATTTTCCAGAGGTTCCCGGCTACTGAGGTAGGTATGGCTTAGCCTCAATCTGCCATATTAGGGGCATCTTATTGAATTTAGGATGGTTATATCTTTTTTGCCTGCTCTGTCGCATTACCAATGTAATTTGCCGGTGTCAGTTCTTTTAGTGCATCTTTGACCTGTTCCGGCAGCTCCAGTCCATCAATAAACTGCTGCATTTCGACCTTGGTTATGCGCTGTCCGCGGGTTAACTCTTTCAGCTTCTCGTACGGCTTCTCAATACCGTATTTGCGCATTACGGTTTGTATTGGCTCGGCCAGTACTTCCCAGTTCATATCAAGATCTTGGGCCAGGCTGTCTGTGTTTACTTCCAGTTTGTAGATGCCGCGCACGATGGATTGCATGGCTATACTGCTGTGAGCAAATCCTACTCCAAGGTTACGCAACACGGTGGAGTCTGTGAGGTCTCTTTGCCATCTGGAGATGGGCAGCTTGGTTGTTAGGTGACTGAACAGGGCGTTAGCTATGCCCAGGTTGCCTTCGCCGTTTTCAAAGTCGATGGGATTGACCTTATGGGGCATGGTGGATGAACCAACCTCACCGGCAATGGTTTTTTGCTTGAAATGTCCGATGGATATGTAGCTCCAGATATCGCGGCAGAAATCTATGAGTATGGTGTTGAATCGCGCCGTGGCATCGAACAGCTCAGCCATATAGTCATGGGGCTCAATCTGAGTGGTATAGGGGTTCCAGGTCAGACCAAGTGACTCGATGAATTTCTTGGCAAAGCCAGGCCAGTCCACCTCAGAATATGCCACCATGTGGGCATTGTAATTACCTACAGCTCCGTTGATCTTGCCCAGCATGGTGACGGATGCTACCTGATTACGCTGGTGCTGTAGCCGGTAAGCTACATTGGCCATCTCTTTGCCCAGGGTAGTGGGGGATGCTGGTTGGCCGTGGGTGCGTGAAAGCATGGGCACGTCGGCATGTTCATGGGCCAAGGCCTTGATAGCGGTAATGACCTCGCCCATCTGTGGCAGTAGCACCTGTCCTCGGCCCTCCCTGAGCATAAGTGCATGGGACAGGTTGTTGATATCTTCGGAGGTGCAGGCGAAGTGGATGAATTCGCTTATCTGCTCCAGCTCCTGGTTTCCGGTGATCTTTTCTTTTAGAAAGTACTCAACCGCCTTGACGTCATGATTGGTGGTTTTTTCAATATTCTTGACCCGTTGGGCATCTTCCACGCTGAACTTTTCTATGATGCTGTTGAGTATGTTAGTTGCGTGTTCACTCAGGGCAGGAACCTCGGTAATCTCTTGTTGTGCAGCCAGGGCCTGAAGCCAGTGCACTTCCACCAGAACCCGGTGTCTGATGAGACCAAATTCACTAAAAATCGGCTGCAGATCAGAGACTTTGCTGCCGTAGCGACCGTCGACCGGAGATACTGCTGTGAGGGAGGTAAGTTCCATAGTAAATACTCATAAGTGTCTGGAAGAAAGCGGGGCATTATAACACCACCAGTAGTCTGTTACATCGTAGCGGCGAGCTACTCTGTAGCCTTTTCGTACAGCTCCTTCGACTTATCGACAGCCTTACCACCGTAATCCTTGGCTGTGTCCACTACCTCGCCAGTTACCTTTTTGGTTTTATCCACCACATTGCCGGTAACTTCCTTGGTCTTATCCCATGCCGCTGAAGATTTTTCAGCGATAGCCGATCCGGTTTCAGCCCCTTTTTCTTTTACGTCGCCATAGACCTCTTTAGTTTTGTCTACCGCCGCGGCCCCATACTCTTTACTCTTATCCACGGCTTCACCCGCTACTTCTTTAGTTTTATCCCAGGCCTCATTAGCTGAACTGGTCTGTTGTTGGTCCGTGGTTGATTGAACAGTGGATTTTTCTTCCACGGTGGCAGGCTGAGCGGTATTAGCAGCAACAGCGACATTCGGGCTGCTAGGCTTGGATTGGCTCTGGCTGTCATTCGAATCTGAGCAGGCAGAAATCAGTAATACAAACGAAAGCATCATGACATGTACTGTTTTCATTGGTTTCTCCATCTATGAGCTATGGTTGTTTTTGCGCGGATAATCAGCGGTTTGTTGTGGTGTACTCTAACACGCGATATGGGTCTGCCGCCTATTATTCATAGGATAAATTCCATGAACAGCTACTCAATTTAGCATAAGAAATTGCCCCGACATCTTGATCCGGACTAGGAATAGCTGTATGAAGGTATTTCCATCTCAGCAATCAAGCAATAACCAATAATATTTAAAGGCTAAAAATAAAGTCGCTGCATAACATAATGAATTTGTAAGTAGGGGATCTCATGAAAAAAATAGCACTGATTTTACTGATTATTCTTATCCTGCCAGCACACTCCTGGGGCGGAGTAATCACTGTCACAAAACCTGTCTCAGGTCAGCAGTATTGTATGTTCAAACAGCAATGGATTTATTGGGATACCTCCGGTGCAATGGCTGATAAGGTAAGTATTTTTTTAATGCATCCCAATGGGCAGTCTGTTAAACGAACCATCGCAATGCATGCCCCAAACAATGGACGTTATCGCTGGGACGGAGGCGTATCAAGTCCTGGCAACTACATCATTAAACTTAGTGTATCCCCTAATGCACAAAACCCTACCACGGTAAGCGGCCAGTCAGGTGTGGTTACTTTTGCCAACTGCGATAAGCCAGACCTTCAGGTTGGTGTAATTAAACTAACCCCCCAGAACCCGGGTGAAGGACAAACCGTTACCTTCAAAGGCAATGTGATGAATTATGGTAATTCTCCAGTGCAGAATCCCGTTGTTGTCCTGAGGGTCAAGAGACCCGGAGGCTTAGCAGACAAAATTTACCGGCAAGAGATGAACGTGACACTGCAAAAAAACCAGGGGGTTACCTTTGTTCAAAAATTTAAAGTTCCCAAGCGCGGAAACTATACATGTAAATTCTCCCTGGATCCTGCAAACATGATTGCAGAAACCAATGATAACAATAACAAAAAGGATTGGATCTTTGGTGTTCAAGGTCTCCCTGATCTGATGGTCTGTATAGATAACGGGAAAAGACCACCAGTTGGACGCAAAAGAGATATTCGCGCTGTGGTAACGAATATTGGAAGTGGCAACGCCAGTGGGATGGCGAATACAAAGCTGCGTTTCTACGTCAAAAAGAAAGGGACAAAAACATACAACATTCCACCCTTAGCGGCTGGACAATCCCACACTATAAAGAGAAATCACTCTTGGGCTGGCTCAGGGACAAAAAGCATTTCTGCAAAAGTTATGTATAGCGGAAATGAAATCAACACCCAGAATAATCAAGCCAAGGGGTCGTATTTTGTAAGGCTACCCCATCATGATAAATATAGTGCTGCACCCAAAGTAAAATGCTCTACAGGCGAAGCGTTTAATAGTTGGCAGCAGGTTGAGCAGAGGTACTAAGGGGGCTTTTGATATTTGGGGTTAGTGTGAAAATCTTAGGATACTTAATCGTAACTAAATGAGTTTTTACGCTGATCCGAATGGCACTTGCTTAGGACGATTTTTCCCATGAAAGATGATCCGTCATTCCGGCGAAGGCCGGAGAAGTGGTGCATGGATGCACCGATTACGGACCAAAGGATGGAATCCAGGAAAAATATCGCAGCAATCTAACATGGATCCTGCGGTCAAGCCGCGGGATGACGTTTTTTTGGTTTAAGTAAGCACTATTCTTTTCTCACCCGGTTTTTCTTCTGCATTTTGATCTTCAAACTCGAATCCAATTACCGCCGGTACAAATTCGAAGCCCATAGCAAGCGCACAATGAAAACGGTGAATACCTTCAACAAGTTTGAATTTGAATGATGGGCTCTCAAGACGTACTACCTTAACGGGCTCGACAGGCTTGTTTTCACGGAACCAATGAAGAATACGTAATACCCGTTCCTTCGCTGTGTCGCCACTGTCTTCGCTATCACAGAAAATCCCTTTGAACTTTGCCCTTTCAATTAGTGGCGCGACATCCTCTATGCGTACGACCAAAGATTCAACTCCTGGAAAGCAGCTTTGATTGGCAGCATAGTAGTCTTGAGATGGTACGAAGCCCATCATGTTGGCTTCGGTAAGCCATGAATCATCAATCTCGAACTTAAGGTGATGGTGATTAAATATCATTCTTTCAACACATTGCAAGCATCAGAAACGCCCCACTTATCCCCATATTATTCTGGAAAATCCCTAGTGCCTAGCCCTCTTTATCTCATCCATCAGTTGCTGCGCATGTTTAATTATTTTTTTACGTGACAGGATTATCTGGATGCGACCCCCTCCGCATTGGTGCCAGAGCATTGCTGATCTGATTCCTGTCAGCAGCAGGGAACGTATGGTACTTACGTTATCCCTGTTCTGGAGTTGCATCGGATCTCCGCCTACCATTATCCGCGGTTGCATGGTGCTTATAGTATCGGAGTAGATATCCGCAAGTTGTCCGAGTATGTTTTGATGCAGCATGGGGAAATGCTCAATCCGCAGTGTGGCAAGGTCAATGCCTTCTGCTATGGTCTTTAGCATGTCTGGTTGCTTTGCCAGTTTCCTCTCCAGATGCATCATGGCGATGACATATCCGGTGGTTTCTGTACTGCGTTCCTCTTTACCTGAAAGTTGCCCAATAAGGTGATTCAGCCCAGGCATGATGCCCTCCAATCCGCCATAAACATCGGGAACCGAAGACGCATCTACCTGGAACAGACTATAGATACTGGCACTGGCAGGCTCCTGGTCGTACTTGCCAGTATGGGCGATTTCGGCTACCAGATTGGCGGCTTGAAACATGCCTGCCAGGGCAATACATCTGTCTCTGTCTGATTTCATTTGGTCTTATGTTCACGGAAGAACTGATTAATACCATTTTTGTCATCCCGGCGCATGCCGGGATCCAGAAAAAACGAACACATAGATTCCGGCCTTCGCCGGAATGACGAATTAGTCAGAAGTTCCATAAGGATTGGATTTGTTGATGCCATAATTGGTTATTGTCAATTGAGTTTAGTATGCCCGTTCAATGATTCCGCCACCCAGACATATATCACCACTATAGAACACGATCGACTGGCCTGGGGCGACCGCTCTTTGTTGCTGGTTAAAATGTACCTGGCAACTGTCATCCTGGATGGTGGTGATCTGGCACTGTTGCAGTGGTTGACGATGTCTGATCCTGGCGTGGCAGTCGAGTGGTAGGTCGTTGGGTGGTCTTTCTGAAACCCAGTGCAGTTGGCTTGCGTCCAGGTTTTGTTTTAGCAGCAGTGGATGGTCATGCCCCTGTGCCACCAGAAGCACATTGTTGTCCAGATCTTTATCTACCACGAACCATGGTATCTCGTCGGTATCCGATCTACCTCCAATGCCCAGGCCCTTGCGTTGGCCCAGGGTGTAGTACATCAGGCCTTTGTGCTGTCCGATCTCCTCGCCTTCAGCTGTGCGCATGGGTCCTGGGTTTGCTGGCAGGAATCTACTCAGGAAGTCGCTGAACTTGCGTTCCCCGATGAAGCAGATTCCGGTGCTGTCTTTCTTCGCGTGGTTAGGGAAGTTGGCCTCGGCGGCTATTCTGCGCACCTCATCCTTGGGTAGCTCAGATAGCGGGAAGAGGGCGTGGGATAGCTGGTGTTGATTCAGCATATATAGAAAGTAGGTCTGATCCTTTGCTGCATCCTGGCATAGGCAGAGTTCAACGCTGCCGTTGGTTGATTCTTGTCTGCGTGCGTAATGGCCGGTGGCGATGTAGTCGGCACCAAGATTCAGGGCGTAGTCTAAAAATGCCTTGAATTTTATCTCGCGGTTGCACAGTACATCAGGGTTTGGGGTGCGGCCGGCCCGGTATTCAGCCAGAAAGTACTCAAACACGCGATCCCAGTATTCAGTTGAGAAGTTGACCTTGTGTAGCTTAATGCCGAGCATGTCTGCTACTGCCTGCGCATCTTCCAGGTCCGTGGCTGCCGAGCAGTATTCGTCGGAGTCATCCTCGTCCCAGTTCTTCATAAACAGGGCCTCGAGCTGCCAGCCCTGATCCAGCAGAAGCTTGGCCGCAACAGCTGAGTCTACGCCTCCGGAAAGGCCGATGATAACCTTGTTCTGTTTTTGCATCTGAGTACTTCAGTTACCGGGTAAGAGAGTTAGTATGGTGCTGGTTTGGAACGGGTATTTTCTGTTCGTGAAGCAACGGCTAATTCTTGGTTTGTTTTGGGCTCCAGCCGTCACTCCATTGGGAGATTGGGATGATAACAGGCTCAACCCCGTTGTCGAAAAACCAGGAATCAACCGCCCATTTTTTTGACGACCGGTTTTCTTTGATCACAGCAGTGGTATGAGGCATGCCAAACAGGAAGAATCCCCGGGTCTTGGTGGGTTGAACCTGATGCCATTTCAACAGATTGTCCCTCTGCATCAAGGCTAGATAGGTAGTTGAGTTGGATGATTCATCGATACAGTCCATTTGATAGCTATCGGCAAACACGCCTGCCAGGTTTTCGCCCTTGTCATCAGAGGTGCCGGTCTTTTTCCCAATCAACCGTTCCATCTGTGCAATTGCCTTTTTTATCAATAGACGTTCTGCTTCGGGGCTAGTTGCGCTTGGCTGAAATATATCCTTTATCTTTTGCCATTCTACTGGAGTGAGCGACAGGTTTTCCACTGCCGCACAGGTATGCTTGTAGCAGATAGGAAAGTTTTCTAAGGTTGGATTCCCCGGCAGTTCCGGTATATTTCCACCAAACAGGATGCCAGGTATTAGGCTAGTTATTAGAACGATCCAGGTGGTATTAACGATTTTGCTTAAGCTCATCAATTGTTCCAATGCATCTGGTTAGGTTTTATCGGTTGCAACTCGATTATACTGCCCAGCAGACCTGATGCCATCCCCCGGCCATGCCGTTACTGGTCCTCATGCATAAGCCACGCGCCAGGCTGTAGATCATCCAGGCTCCAGTTGCCGATGCTGATCCTAACTAGACGCAGGGTAGGGTGACCAATAGCTGCTGTCATGCGCCTGACCTGACGATTTCTGCCTTCACAAATCATTATCTCCAACCACTGTGTCGGGATATGTTTCCTAAAGCGTACTGGGGGATCTCTGGCCCAGAGTGCCGGTGGTGGAATAAGTTTGGCGCGCGCTGGATGGGTCGGCCCGTCCTTCAGTTCTAGCCCGTTCCTTAGTTGTTGAATGTCTTCTTCGCTGGGGATGTTCTCCACCTGAACCAGATAGGTCTTCCAGGTCTTGAATTTGGGATTGGCCATGCGATGCTGGAGTTTGCCATCGTCGGTTAGTAACACCAGGCCTTCACTGTCGCGATCCAGGCGGCCGGCAGGATAGACATTCTTAACATCTATAAAATTGGAGAGCGTTGGTCGGTTGCTGCTATCGGTGAACTGGGTTAGGACACCGTAGGGTTTGTTGAACAGGATTAGGCGCGACATGCACCTATTATCCACAAGATGGGCTGATTAAGCACCGTCGTCGATTACTACCTGGTTGCGTCCGTTGTGTTTTGCCTGATACATGGCAGTGTCCGCACGTTTGAAGACTGCTTCTGCATCCTCACCGTCTGTCAGGTTTACAACGCCCAAACTTGCGGTGATATGCAGATCCAATTCGGGGAACAACTTTAATCTTTCTATGTTGCTTCTAATCCTTTCTGCCAATAGGGATGCCCCGGATATCTTGGTTCCATGCAGTAGAACAAAAAACTCTTCACCACCATATCGGAAGATGATATCCGAATCACGGATGGTGTCTTCGGCCACTTTTGCCACGGAACGAAGCACCTGGTCACCAATAAGATGCCCAAATCTGTCATTTATCGATTTAAAACGATCCAGATCGAATAGTATGAATGAGAGGGGGTTGTGGTGGCGGTTGGCCAGACCTAACTCTCGCTTCATTGACGCCACCATGGCAGTGCGATTTTTTACTCCGGTTAATGGATCTGTGGTTGCAGACTGTAGCGCCCGTTGATAGAGCAAGGTATTACGCAGGGGGTAGAGCAGGCCGGCAAACATGTTCTCAGCTGCCGCCAGTTCACGCTCCTCAAACTGGATATCGCGATGCAGGTTGATATTGCCAAGTTGTTCGTCTGTTATTAGGAGTTCATAAGCACCCTTGTACTGGGAAAGAGAGCCAAGTTCAATTCCTACGTTCAATTCAGGATAATAATAGGATAGGCCGTCAAACGGGATGTACTTGCCAATCTCCTGCGCAAACAGGGAGATCAATTCCTTGGGCTCGAGAGTTTTCTGGAGAATGTTGGCTAGTTCTATCCTTTTAGGCTCGAGTCCATCCATTACACCTGCTTCATCTTGAATCTTTTGCATATGTGGTATTTTGTCTTGGTTCTGGTCCATTGAACTAGGTTGCGTTTGGATATTCATAGTGTAGGTTCCAGATCTACGTTTAGTACTTCTGGATGTTTATAAGCCATAACCGTGCCATAAATCCATAACATTATAGTAAACAATATGTTAAGAACGGTTAATTTGCAAGATATGTGGATCATGCGGAAAAAGCCAATATATTGACGTCAAACCAGTGGTTGTTCTGGCTGTTAATCTAGATTTGTAAAGGTTTTGCCGCTTCGGCATCGACGGAAATGCCGGTGGTGCCAATGCTGTCTGGACCCATGAGCCACAGATAGAGGGGCATGATAGATTCGGGTAGCTTAACGCTGTTCCGGTCTTCTCCAGGAAAGACTTCGGCCCTGAGTTTGGTGCGGGTTGGTCCGGGGGCAATGCTGTTGACGCGGATGGGACTGCTGTCTCTGGTCTCATCGGAGAGGATTTGCATCAGACCTTCCAACCCGAATTTTGATACCCCATATGCCCCCCAGTACGCCTTGCCCTTTCTTCCCACATGGTCAGATGTGAATAATATGGAGGCATCCTGCGCCTTGCGTAGTAGTGGTAGGCAAGTCTGGGTCAGCAGGAATGGGGCGTTAAGGTTGGTTTGTATAACCTGGAGCCAGGTCTGGGCGTCGTAATCGTCGATTCTGCTCAGCAGAGGCAAAGAGGCTGCGTTGTGGAGTAGGCCCTCAAGGGAACCAAATTCCTGATCCAGTTTTAGCGCAAGCTCGGAGTAGTCATGGGGCGATGCGCCCTCCAGGTTCATCGGATAGATCGCAGGTTGTGCCCCGCCCAGATCCTCGATGGAGTCATACACCGCCTCTAGCTTGGGTATGGTCTTACCGAGCAGGATCACCGTTGCACCGTGAACGGCAAACGTCTTTGCCGCTACGCTGCCGATACCGTCGCCAGCCCCTGTTACCAGGATGGTTCTTCCCTTCAGTAGATCTTTCGGTGGATTGTATTCAAACATCTGGTGATTCCTGCTATTGATGCGAAATAATTAAGGGTTTGTCACTTGATTGTACTGCAAGGCCAGCAGAATTATCAGTCTGGCAGGTCGAGCCAATCAAGGATCTGGGATGGGTGCTCGATAGTACCGTCGGCTCCCCATTCATCGGGATTGTCATTCTCGTCAATGTAGCCGAACAGGGCGGTCAGGGTTGCGGTGCCAGCGCTGTTTCCGGCCTCTATGTCCCGTTTGGCATCGCCGATATAGATGCATTCAGATGGATTATGGCCACCGGCCAGTTTGCATGCGAGCAGGATCGGTTCCGGGTGGGGCTTGGGGTTTGGGGTGGTGTCACCACACACTATGCATGCAGCACGCTCGGTCATCTGTAGTTGTTGCATTAGCGGATTTGTCAGCCACTCCGGTTTGTTGGTTACTATGCCCCAGGGGATGTTGTTCTCTTCCAGGCGTTGCAGCAGTGGCTCCATGCCAGGGAATAGGGTGGTGTGGAGACATATATCCTGGATATAGAAGCGCAGTAGATCATGGCGCAGGGATTCAAATCTGGGGTCTTTAAGTTCTATGTTGAACCCAAGTCGTATCAGGGCGATGCCGCCATGGGATACGGCCGGCCTGATTTGCTCCAGGGATAGGGTCGGTTCTCCGTGCAGTTGCAGGGTCTGGTTCAGGGCATGGGCCAGATCTGCGGCAGTGTCTGCGAAGGTTCCATCCAGATCAAACAGGACTATTTTGAACCGGCCCTTACGGGCTTGTTTGTCAGTCATCCGCTTCCTTGGTGCAGCTGACCATGTAGTTTACGTCAACATCGGACGACAGCTTGTATGTCTGGGTAAATGGGTTGTAGCTCAGGCCTGTGATATCAGAGGTGTGGAGCTCGGATGATCGCAGCCACCGATCCATCTCAGAGGGACGGATAAACTTATTATAATCGTGGGTGCCGGTGGGTAGCAGTCGCAACAGATATTCCGCACCAATGATGGCAAACAGGTACGCCTTGGGGTTGCGATTTATGGTGGAGAAAAACAGGTTGCCACCAGGCTTGGCCAGTTCGGCACAGGATTGGATTACCGAAGATGGATCAGGCACATGCTCCAGCATCTCCATACAGGTGACGATATCGTAGGTTCCCGGTCTTTCATCTGCCAGCATCTCCACCGGAATACGCTGGTAATCCACTTTCACGCCTGACTCCAGCAGATGTAACTTTGCCACCGCTAGAGGGGCTTCGCCCATATCTATGCCAGTGACCGTGGCGCCACGTGCCGCCATGCTCTCAGACAGGATGCCACCTCCACAACCAACGTCCAGAACCCGTTTTCCCTCAAGTCCGGCTGTCTGGTCTATATGGTCGAGACGTAGGGGGTTGATTTCATGCAGAGGTTTGAATTCACTGTCAGGATCCCACCAGCGGGAAGCCAGTTTCTCAAACTTGTTTATCTCATCATGATCAACATTTGCTGAATTGGCTGTCATGTCAGTGGTGTCCATTTAGGGTTGAATTTTGAGATTATACCCAGTAGTTCTCTCATGTTTCCTTGATTTTAGTCTGCCAAATGGAAGATTCAGCAAATATTTCCTGGCGGTCCATTGTAGTCATCTCTCCCGCCTTGATCACCTGTTTTCCGGCAACCCATACATCTGTGACCATATCTCGGCTGCTGGCGTAGACCAGTTGGGATACGGGGTGGTAGATGGGTTGTGACTCCAGTCGGCTCAGGTCAACCGCGGTAATGTCTGCGTATTTACCGGCTTCCAGCGATCCAGTTTCCTCGGCAATGCCCAGTGCCAGAGCGCCGTTGTAGGTGGCCATACGCAGGGCCGTTGCAGCGGGAAGTGCGCTGGCGTCACCTGCGACACCCTTGGCCAACAGAGCAGCAGTGTGCATCTCGCTGAACATGTCCAGATCATTATTGCTGGCGGCGCTGTCAGTTCCCAGAGCGATATTGATGCCAGACTCCAGCAGTCTGGCGGTGGGACAGAAGCCGCTGGCAAGCTTCAGGTTTGATTCCGGGCAGTGGACCACATGGGCACCGGACTCTGCGAACAGCTCCAATTCATCATCTTGCAACTGGGTCATATGCACGGCAATCAGCGCCGGAGACAGCAGCCCCATGTCATTGAGTCGCTGTATCGGTCTGACGCCATATTTTTCCAGACTCTGGTGAATCTCATCCTTGGTCTCATGCAGATGTATATGTACCTGCATGCCCAGTTCGTCAGCCAGGGTTCGGATACTCTCCAGAGGTCCATTCGATACGGAATAGGGGGCATGAGGGGCAAAGGCGGTGCTGATCAACGGGTGCTTGCGGTAGTGATCATGCACCTCTATGCCGCGATGCAGGTACTCCTCGGTACTGCTGGCCCAGGCGGATGGGAAATCGATCATGATCAGCCCTACTACAGCACGCATTCCGGCCTCAGCGCATACCCGGGCGGTAACATCCGGGAAGAAGTACATATCGTTGAAGCAGGTCACGCCGCCGCGTAGCATCTCTGCCACGGCGAGTCTGGTGCCGGAGGCCACGAACTCCTCATTCACCCACTTATGTTCTGCTGGCCAGATGTGATCGTTCAGCCAGGTCATCAGCGGCATGTCATCGGCCAGGCCGCGCAGCAGGTTCATGCTGGCATGGGTGTGGGCGTTTATCAGACCGGGGATCAGGGCGTGGGTAGATAGGTTGTGCCTGACATCTGCCTGGTATTTGTCTGTCTTGGATGTTGCGAGGATATCGAGGATACGACCGTCATGGATGGCGACGGAGTGATCCTCCAGTACCCTATCATCCGGGTTTACCGGTATCACCCAGTGGGCATCTATAAGAGTATCGATATTCAAGGTATTACCTTTGTTATTGATTATTTGGCTGAACTACCCAGCCAGCTAATACTGATATAAAAAGTCAGTAGGGATGTCCAGCCTGAATCCTATAAGATACATAGCTTCTGTTAAAGAGAAATCAAAGGCAAAACCAATATGCAACCAATGCCACTCGAAATTACGGCTGATGCAGACAAGGCAATTGTCTGGACCAATGACCGCCTCTATCTGCTGGATCAAAGGGTACTGCCCGTGGATGAGGTGTACCTGGAGCTACAGAGCGCAAGCGCCACAGCCTCAGCTATCCGCGATATGGTGGTGCGGGGTGCCCCTGCCATTGGGATCACTGCGGCCTTTGGCGTGGTGTTGGCGGCACGAGACAGCTATCAGCGCAACGGCGTTGATTGGAAGCAGGGGATCAAGGCAGACCTGGAAACACTGGCTTTATCACGCCCTACGGCGGTAAATCTGTTTTGGGCCCTGGAGCGCATGGAGAGGCTTATCGCAGAACTTGATGGGGGTGATCCAGAGCCCATACTTCTGCAACAGGCGTTCAACATTCACCAGGAGGATGTGGCTTCCAATCGCTGCCTTGGTGATCTGGGGGCTGGTCTGATCGAGTCTGCCACCTCGGTTATCACTCACTGCAATGCCGGGGCTTTGGCAACCGGAGGTTACGGCACGGCCCTGGGGGTAATTCGTAGCGCCTGGTCGGGCGGGAAGATAGAGCAGGTCTATGCGGATGAGACCAGGCCATGGATGCAGGGGGCACGCCTTACCGCATGGGAACTGCACAAGGACAATATCCCGGTTACCCTGATCACCGATAGCGCAGCGGCCAGTCGTATGCGTGTCGGCGGCATCGGCTGGGTGATTGTGGGATCTGATCGTATTGCGGCTAATGGTGATGTGGCAAACAAGATCGGCACCTATAGTCTGGCGGTGGCAGCAAAGCACCACGGAGTAAAGGTAATGGTGGCCGCCCCCACCTCAACTATCGATATGTCAGCGCCTTCGGGCGAGGCGATTCCGATCGAATTCCGCAGCTCGGATGAGGTGCTGAATTACGCTGGACAGCGCATCGGTGCCGCCGGGGTGGATGCATGGAATCCGGTGTTCGATGTGACCCCCGCATCCCTGGTCGACGCAATAGTCACTGAAAAGGGTGTTGTCCTCTCGCCAAACACAAAAAAGATGTTGGAATTAATGGCATCTTGACTCAGAAGCGCTTGAACGCGATTTCAGGCGTTTTTTTTTAAAGCAGCGGTCACCCTAAATGTGGTATCATTTGCCGCTGTTATTTGTACGGAATTGGATCTGTTTCCATATTCTGGACTGAGGTCAAGTAGATAAGGGCTTAAGCGTCGCCCGCCGACGATTTATTAGGATTCCATGACTGAATTTGCCAAAGAAGTAATATCCGTAAACCTCGAAGACGAGATGCAGCACTCCTATCTCGAATACGCCATGAGCGTAATCGTAGGGCGTGCGCTGCCAGATGTCAGAGATGGTCTCAAACCGGTTCACCGGCGCGTTCTGTTCGCCATGAATGAACTGGGAAATGATTGGAACAAACCCTACAAAAAATCCGCCAGGGTTGTGGGTGATGTGATTGGTAAGTATCACCCCCACGGTGATACGGCGGTGTATGACACCATCGTTCGTATGGCTCAGCCATTTTCACTGCGCTATATGTTGGTGGATGGTCAGGGTAACTTCGGTTCTGTCGATGGGGATGCCCCGGCCGCCATGCGTTACACCGAAGTGCGTATGGCTAAGATCGCCCATAGTCTGCTGGACGATCTGGATAAAGATACGGTGGATTTTACCGCCAACTATGACGAGTCTGAGCATGAGCCATCGGTGCTGCCGGCGCGTATCCCGAATCTGTTAGTCAACGGTTCCGCCGGTATCGCAGTGGGCATGGCTACCAACATACCACCGCACAACCTGACCGAGACCATAAACGGCTGTGTCGCCCTGATCGACAATCCTGATTCAACTATTGACGATCTGATGCAGTATATACCCGGACCGGACTTTCCAACTGCCGCAATTATCAACGGAGCCAGCGGCATTGATGAGGCATACCGGACCGGACGTGGCCGCATCTATATGCGCGCCAGAAGCCACACCGAAGATTATGATAATGGTAATCGGCAGAAGATCGTGGTCACCGAATTGCCATATCAGGTCAATAAGGCCCGCCTGCTGGAGAAGATAGCGGAGCTGGTTAAGGACAAGCGGATTGAGGGTATCACCGGAATACGCGATGAATCCGACAAGGATGGCATGCGTATGGTGGTAGAACTGCGCCGTGGTGAGGTGGCTGCAGTGGTGTTGAATAACCTCTATCAGCATACCCAGCTGCAGAACGTGTTCGGCATCAACATGGTTTCCTTGGTGGATAATCAGCCGCGTCTGTTAAACCTGAAACAGATGCTGGAGTATTTCATCCGCCACCGTCGTGAGGTGGTAACTCGACGTACCCTGTTTGAGTTGCGCAAGGCCAGAGACCGAGCCCATATCCTGGAAGGTCTGGCGGTAGCCCTCGCCAACATTGATGAGGTGATAGCCCTGATCAAGGCAGCCAAGAGTCCGGCTGAAGCGAAACAGGGGTTGTTATCACGCCACTGGACGTCCGGCACCGTCGAAGCGATGTTGTCACGTGCTGGTGCCGATGCATCCAAGCCGCAGGGCCTGGGTGCAGAATATGGCCTTACCGAGAAGGGCTATCTCCTAACCGAGATCCAGGCCCAGGCAATCCTGGATCTGCGTCTGCATCGTCTTACCGGTCTGGAGCAGGACAAGATTCTCAACGAGTATGGTGAGATCCTGAAACAGATCGAGGCACTACTGCATATACTCTCTAATTCCGAGCGTCTGATGCAGGTGATTCGGGATGAGTTGGTTGCCATGCGCGATCAATATGGGGATGAGCGCAGGACCGAGATCCTGGATACTCACCTGGATCTAACCCTGGAAGACCTGATCACCGAAGAGGACGTGGTGGTAACCCTGTCACACGCTGGTTATGCCAAGGCTCAGTCCATGGATGTTTATCAGGCTCAGCGCAGAGGTGGCAAAGGTAAGTCAGCCACTACCACCAAGAATGAGGATTTTGTTGATCAACTGTTTGTGGCCAGTACTCACGACACCATTCTATGTTTCTCCAACCGTGGCCGGGTCTATTGGCTGAAGGTCTATCAGTTACCCCAGGCTGGACGTGGTGCCAGGGGGAAACCGATTAACAATATCCTGCCTTTTGAAGAAGGGGAGCGCATCAATGCGGTACTGCCTATACGGGAATATAGCGAAGATCTCTATGTCTTTATGGCAGCCAGTTCCGGTACGGTCAAAAAGACCAGCCTGATAAATTTTTCTCGCCCCAGATCCAGCGGCATCATAGCGGTAGACCTGAAGGAAGATGATCAACTCATAGGGGTTGCCATTACCGATGGAACCAAGGATGTAATGCTGTTTACCTCGGCCGGTAAGGCGATAAGATTCCAAGAGTCCCACGTACGGCCCATGGGGCGTACCGCCTGCGGTGTGCGTGGGGTGAAATTAGCGGAAGGCCAGTCGGTTATCTCCCTAATTATCTCAGAACCGGGCAAGACCGTGCTGACCGTTAGCGAAAACGGATTCGGCAAACGCACCTCACAGGATCAGTTCTCGGCTAAGGGCCGTGGCGGCATGGGTATGATCTCGATCAAGACCTCCGATCGCAACGGCAAGCAGGTTGGAGCTGTGCTGGTGGATGAAGAGGACGAGGTAATGCTGATTACCGATGGCGGTACTCTGGTGCGTATCAGGGTATCCGATGTATCGGTGATGGGACGCGATACCCAGGGCGTTAAGATGATTAACGTCAGCGATAACGAGAACTTGATTGGTATCGAGCGTATCGCATCAATCGATTCAGATGACGATGAGGAGGAGGGGCAGGAAGAGGATGATTCCTGACCCAAACCAGTAAACTAAATAGATAATTCTGCTTATACAATAACTAGTAAACGCATAGTCGTGGAGATCTTATAAATGTCCAGAGTTTACAACTTTAGTGCCGGTCCAGCGGTGCTTCCTGAAGAAGTACTTCTTCAGGCACGGGATGAAATGCTTAATTGGCATGGGTGTGGCATGTCCGTGATGGAGATGAGTCACCGTGGCAAGGAGTTCATCTCAATTGCCGAAGAGGCTGAGGCTGATCTGCGCGAATTGATGGCCATCCCGGATAATTATAAGGTCATGTTTCTGCAGGGCGGCGCCTCATCCCAGTTTGCTGCAATTCCCATGAACCTGTTACGCGGAAAACAGGCTGCCGATTACCTCAGTACCGGTTCCTGGTCCAAGAAGGCGGTCTCAGAGGCAAAGCGCTTCTGTGAGGTTAATGTTGCCGCGTCCACAGATGGTTGCAATTTTACTACTGCCCCGGCACAAGCTGATCTCAAGCTGAATCCGGACGCAGCCTACGTGCACTACACCCCGAATGAGACCATTCAGGGGGTTGAGTTCCCATACATACCGGAGACAGGCGACGTACCTCTTGTTGCTGACATGTCCTCAGCCATCCTGTCGCGTCCGGTGGATGTATCTAAATTCGGCATGATCTATGCCGGTGCCCAGAAGAATATCGGTCCGGCTGGCTTGACCGTAGTTATCCTGCGTGAAGACCTGATCGGCGAGACCATCCCTGGGACTCCAACCATGTTCAACTATGCCACCATGTCAGAAGGTGGTTCGATGTATAACACCCCGCCAACCTATGGATGGTATTTTGCTGGTCTGGTGTTCAAGTGGCTGAAGAGAAAAGGTGGCCTACGCGCCATGGAGGAAGTGAATGAACGCAAGGCAGCCAAGCTATACGCACAAATAGATGGCTCTGAGTTTTACAGCAATCCAGTTACTCCAACCAGTCGCTCTTGGATGAATGTTCCATTTATACTGGCCAACAAAGAGTTGGATGCATCTTTCCTGAGTCAGGCCAAAGATGCCGGTTTAGTCACCCTAAAGGGCCACAGATCTGTGGGTGGTATGCGTGCAAGTATCTACAACGCAATGCCAGAACAGGGTGTAGAGGCATTGATTGACTTCATGGTGGATTTTGAAAAACGCAATGGCTAACAGCCGGTCATTACGAACATCATTCGAGATCAGCGTGGTAAGTGCCGAAATAATAAAGAACAGGTAGATTAGATATGTATAAGATTCAGACCTTGAACAATATCTCTGTGGTTGGCTTGGAGAAGTTACCGCGGGACAACTATGAGATTGCATCCGAGATTTCAAACCCGGATGCTATCTTGCTGCGCTCTTACAAGATGCATGACATGGAATTGCCTGAAACCGTTAAGGCGATTGGCCGTGCCGGTGCTGGAACCAACAACATCCCGGTTCCACGTATGACCGAATTGGGTGTGCCGGTGTTCAATGCCCCAGGCGCTAATGCCAATGCGGTGAGAGAACTGGTATTGGCAGGCATGCTGATCGCTGCCCGTAACCTCGGCCATGCTTGGGACTATGCCCGCGGCCTTAGTGGAGAAGATGCCGAGATCAGTAAACAGGTGGAAAAGGGTAAAAAGCAGTTTGTTGGTTTTGAACTGCCTGGTCGCACCCTGGGGGTAGTTGGACTCGGTGCCATTGGGGTAAAGGTGGCGAATGCAGCCCGTGCCTTGGGTATGAATGTAATTGGGTATGATCCTACCATCACCATGAAGAGTGCCTGGCAGTTGTCTTCAGATGTTGAAGAGGCGTTGAGTGTAGATGACCTGTTATCAAAATCTGATTTTGTTACCTTTCATGTGCCACTGGTTGATTCCACCAAGAACATGATTAATGCGGAACGCATCAAGATCTTGAAGGACAACGCCATACTCCTCAACTTTTCCCGTAACGGCATCATCGATGATGAGGCAGTTGTTCCTGCATTGGATAGTGGCAAGATATACGGTTACGTTTGCGATTTTCCAAGCAATCTACTTAAGGATCATCCTCGTTGCATAACCCTGCCGCATCTGGGTGCATCTACTTCTGAGGCCGAGGTGAACTGTGCAGTTATGGTGGCGGAGCAGGTAAGGGATTATCTTGAGAACGGCAACGTTGTAAATTCCGTTAATTTCCCTAATATCCACCTGTCCAGAAACGCTGGTTTCAGAATTGTGGTAGTCAATTCAAATGTACCCAACATGTTAGGACAGATCTCAACCGATCTGGCTGATGCCAATCTTAATATCATCGATATGGTGAATAAGTCCCGTGGTGATATAGCGGTAACCCTGCTGGATGTGGACAATGAACCTGACCAGGCCACACTGGACCGCATATTGGGTATTGAAGGTGTTCTCTCCGTACGTTGTCTGGGGTCTTAAGGTGTAACCAATAAGCGGATCACTACCGACATGAACGAGAACGATAAACTACAGCAGATTCGTGAACGCATAGACTCTCTGGATCTACAGATCCAGGACCTTATCAATCAGCGTGCAGATGCTGCTCAGGAGGTGGCTCGGGTAAAACGGGCCGAGGACAAGGACGCATTCTTCTATCGTCCCGAACGTGAGGCTGAAGTACTTGCGGCGGTAAAGGCACGTAACAAGGGTCCTCTGGGTGATGAAGAGATGACCCGGCTGTTTAGAGAGATCATGTCTGCCTGTCTGGCTCTGGAGCAACCCCTCAAGATCGCATTTTTGGGGCCGGAGGGGACCTTTACCCAATCCGCTGCGCTTAAGCACTTTGGTCATTCAGTCGATACCGTTGCCCTGAATTCTATCCCGGATATATTTAGGGATGTGGAGTCTGGCGCCTGCAACTATGGTGTGGTGCCGGTAGAAAACTCAACTGAAGGGGTAATCAGTCATACCCTGGATATGTTTCTAAATTCCGGTCTTCAGATCTGCGGTGAAGTCACTCTGCGCATCCATCACCACCTGATGAGCAAACAGCAAGATGTTAAATCTATTACCAAGGTGTATTCACACCAGCAGTCGCTAGCTCAGTGCCGACTTTGGCTGGATAGAAATCTGCACCAGGTGGAACAGAACTCAGTTGGAAGTAATGCGGAAGCTGCACGTCTAGCCAACAATGACAAAAATTCGTCTGCCATTGCAGGTGAAATGGCAGCAGAAATATATGGTCTGGATATTCTGGCAGAGAGCATTGAGGACGAACCGGATAATACAACAAGATTTCTGATCATCGGACGCCAGAGTGTAGCTGCAAGCGGTAACGACAAGACAACATTGTTACTATCCGTGCGCAATGTTGCCGGTAGTCTGAATACACTGCTCACACCTTTGGCTGAGCACAATGTAAGCATGACCAGAATCGAATCAAGGCCATCCAAGCGCGGTATGTGGGACTATGTCTTTTTCATAGATATACAGGGACACAAGGACGACCCCGAGGTTGCCCAGGCGATGGAAGAGTTGCGGAGTGATGCCAATCTGTTCAAGGTGTTGGGTTCCTATCCGGCTGCTGTGCTTTGACTTTTTAGTTCAGCTTTTACTGTATCCGTCTCTACCTGTGTCTGTGTACCCCTAAAGTCAAAGTGTATACGTTGAATAATGAGCAATAAGCAAAACAGATTCGTAAACATAGCCGCAGCAGGTGTGGCTAATCTCAACCCGTATGTTCCGGGTAAGCCGATATCGGAACTGGAACGCGAGCTTGGCATAAGCAACCCAATTAAGCTGGCCTCGAACGAGAACCCTCTGGGTTGCAGTCCCAAGGCCATCGCGGCAATGAATAAACAGCTGGGCGAAGTGGCTCGCTATCCGGATGGTGGTGGCTTTGAGTTGCGTAACGCCCTTGCGGCAAAACATGGGGTAGATGCAAATTGCATCACTCTCGGTAATGGCTCGAATGATGTGTTGGACATGATTGCCCGTGTGTTTCTGCGATCAGGTAGAGAGTCGTTGTTCTCCCAGCATGCCTTCGCTGTATATCCCATATCCAGTCAGGCGGTTGGTGCTGAACTAAAGATTGCACCGGCAAAAGATTACGGCCATGACCTGGATGCCATGGCTGAGCTGACCAGTGAATGTACCGGGGTAATCTGGATCGCTAATCCGAATAATCCAACCGGCAATTGGCTGGGTTCCGCTGAGTTGCGTTCCTTTATTCAAGCTGTGCCATCTGATGTGATTGTGGTGGTGGATGAGGCCTATATCGAATATGCTGAAGAGGGTGATTATCCGGACGCATCCAACTGGTTACAGGATTTTCCCAACCTGATTGTTACCCGTACCTTCTCCAAGGCCTATGGGTTGGCTGGTCTGCGTGTCGGTTATGCTCTGTCGCATCCGGATGTTGCGGATCTGTTAAATCGTGTACGCCAGCCATTCAACGTAAACTCCATGGCACTGGCCGCAGCTAGGGCCGCACTGGAAGACGGTGATTTTATCCGTCGCGCCGTAGAGGTAAATCGTGCTGGTATGTCGCAGCTGATCACTGGATTTAATGATATGGGTCTGGAGTATATTCCATCGGCAGGTAACTTTATCACGGTTGATGTTGCCAGATCTGGACCGGAAGTTGATCAGGCTCTATTGCGCGAAGGTTGCATAGTAAGGCCCGTTGCTAACTATGGTCTGCCTAATCACCTGCGTGTCTCCATAGGTCTGGTGCAAGAGAATGCCAGATTTCTTACGGCCCTGAAAAAGGTGTTGGAGTAATGTTGGTAAAACGACTAGCCATTATCGGCGTTGGTCTGATCGGCGGATCCCTGGCCCGCGCTCTGCGTGTTGCCGGTGAGGTTGGTGAAGTAGTCGGTTGTGGCCGTGGCAAGGAAAATCTGGAAAGGGCGGTTGAGTTGGGTGTTATTGACAGCTACACCCATGATGTCGGTGATGCAGTAGCTGGTGCCGATATGGTTTTTCTGGCAGTTCCACTGGGAGCCATGCGCGATACCTTCGCTGCCATGCAAGGGCATCTTCCGGAAGGGGCGGTTATTACCGATGGCGGTAGCGCCAAGGGTAGTGTGGTGGATGATTGTCGCGCCGTCTTTGGTGAAGAGCTGCCAGGTTTAGTTCCGGGGCATCCGATTGCTGGTACTGAGAATAGTGGGGTAGAGGCCTCCTTTGCCGAACTCTATCAGAACAGGCGAGTGATCCTTACCCCCACAGAGAACACCTCCGACGAGGCGTTGCAGCGGGTTAGCGCTATGTGGGAGGCCTGCGGCAGTGACGTTACCCTGATGTCGGTTCAGCATCATGACGAGGTGTTGGCTGCAACCTCACACCTTCCGCATATGCTGGCATTTGCCCTGGTTGACTCCCTTGCGCGGATGAAAGAAAACGACGATATATTTCGTTATGCGGCCGGTGGTTTTCGTGATTTTACCCGCATCGCATCGTCCAGCCCGGTGATGTGGCGTGACATATGTATTGCGAATCGCCATGCTCTCAGCACCATTATGAAAAGCTATAGCGATGATATGGCTGATCTTGCCGATACCATCAGCCAGGGCGATGGTGATCGTCTGTTACAAATCTTTGAACGCGCCAAAAGTTCACGTGACCGTTACATTGATGGCATCCTGGATTCACCTGAATAGTCGATTTATTGCTCTGTTTTTCTTCGCTCAGAAAATCACAAAATCCCAATGAAGAAACTGATTCTTATCTTGCTGCTTGTATCAATAGCCGCACTCATGCTCAGTGGCTTTAAGGCTTGGGAACAGGCGGCTGCCTATGAGAAAGAGACCAAAAACGTAATTCAATACCTGGATGCAGATTCCAGACTCGAAAGCACCGGACAACGTCTGCTGGAATGGCTGAGCCTGGGTACTTATTCCGGTTATTCGGACGAGTTGCAACAGATCATAAAGCATAAAAATCTACAGCAGGCTTATGGCAAGTCTGCATGGTTGTTGACCGGGATCTTTTTCCTACTTGCGCTACCAGTAGTTGTTCTGGCATTTATGCTGAGATCGGACTGGTGTGATATGGCCTACGCTATGTTGGGCGTGTCTATTGTTGCACTTGTCATAGGTCTGATAACGCCGATACTGTCGGTGAGTGCGCAGCAGGATTTGCCGGTGATTGGTGAGACGGTTTTACAATTTCAGTCCAAGGGTATTGTTTCCACCATTCTTGGCCTAAAAAACGCGGGGAGTGTTTGGTTGGCGCTATTGCTTGCATTTTTCAGCGTGTTTATCCCTATGGCAAAAACCTCACTGGCTGCAGTTACCATTTTTGCCCGCAGCCACAAACTTACCCTGAAAGGCCTGAGTTGGAGTAAGAGCATCGGTAAATGGTCCATGGCGGATGTGTTTGTGGTTGCAGTATTAGTAGTATTCTTCAGTAATGGGCAAGATGGTCTGACTCAGGCCGAGGTTCAAATAGGTCTATGCTTCTTTGCCGGATATGTGGTGTTGTCACTGATCAGCACCAGTATCATTAATCATCAGCTGAATATTGGAACTGGTGAAGCCTAAGCCACCAGTAACTGTTTGTTTTAACTGATATTCAGGTTTACATATCTGGGGGGAACGGTTAAGCTGCTGCGTTTTCCACCATACAACATAACTGATTGGGGTAAGCGTTGAGTTCATCCGGTAATCTCAAATTTTATGTCCAGCCCGGCGGGGTGGTTACCGGGAGCCTGCGGGTACCGGGCGATAAATCCATCTCCCACCGTTCTATCATGCTCGGTTCACTGGCCGAGGGTGTTACCCACGTTACCGGTTTTCTCGAAGGCGAAGACAGCCTCGCCACTCTGCATGCATTTCGAAACATGGGGGTCGAGATAGAGGGGCCGGATGCAGGAAGGGTTGTCATCCATGGCGTCGGTATGCACGGGTTGAAACTGCCGCGATCTCCACTGGACCTGGGCAACTCCGGCACTTCAATGCGTCTGCTTTCAGGATTGTTGGCCGGGCAGGGGTTTGATACTACGCTGGCCGGTGACAGCTCTCTGTCGAGTCGTCCCATGCGTCGGGTTACCACACCTCTGGCCCAAATGGGGGCGCAGATTGACTCTACTGAGCAGGGTACTGCTCCTCTCCAGATCAAAGGTGGGATTGCGCTGAAAGGGATTGGCTACCAGATGCCCGTGGCAAGCGCCCAGGTTAAATCATCCGTACTGTTAGCCGGACTCTACGCAGACGGCACAACAACCGTTACCGAGCCAGCGCCGACCAGGGATCACACCGAGCGCATGCTGATGGGCTTCGGTTATCAGGTCAAACGCCAAGCCAACCAAATAAGCCTGGCTGGTGGTGGGAAGCTTACCGCCTGCGACATTGATGTGCCGGCTGATATCTCATCCGCTGCATTCTTTCTGGTGGCCGCCAGTATCGCTCCCGATTCAGATCTGCTGCTGGAGCATGTGGGTATCAACAAGACCCGTGACGGTGTTATCAATATCCTGCGCCTGATGGGGGCGGATATTGAGATAGTGAACCAGAGAGATGTTGGGGGAGAACCCGTAGCGGATCTGCGGGTGAGATCAGCCAAGCTCAAAGGTATTCGTATTCCCGAAGACCAGGTGCCACTAGCGATTGATGAATTCCCGGCTATCTTCGTGGCCGCAGCCTGCGCGGAGGGAGAGACAATCCTCACCGGAGCTGAAGAGCTGAGGGTCAAGGAGAGTGACCGGATTCAGGTGATGGCAGATGGGCTTGTGGCCCTGGGTGTAGACGCTCAGGCGACAGCAGATGGTATTCATATACAAGGTGGATATATAAATGGGGGCGAGGTGGATAGTCACGGAGATCATCGCATAGCCATGGCCTTTGCCATGGCGGCCCTCAGGGCCGATGGCGAGATCAGGATAAATGATTGCCGAAATGTCGATACATCTTTTCCGGGCTTTGTCTCTTTAGCGGTTCAGGCAGGTCTCGGCATAACTACGGGTTGCGAGGACTAGAGAATGGTTCCGGTAATCACTATTGATGGACCAAGCGGCTCTGGCAAGGGAACTATCGCCAGTTTGCTGGCTGAGAGGCTAGGTTGGGCAATTCTGGATAGTGGGGCACTGTACCGATTGGTCGGATATGCGGCTGAAAATGCAGGGATTGGCCTTGATCAGGTAGATAAGCTGTGTGAAGTGGCAAAAAACCTCAAAGTTGTATTTAAGGGTGAGCAGATCTTTCTTGATGGTGTTGAGGTAAGCAGGAATATTCGAACTGAGGTAGCTGGCAACAGAGCATCCAAGGTGGCTGCTATACCAGAGGTCAGAGATATGTTACTTGAGTGGCAACGATCGTTTGCCCAGGAGCCAGGATTGGTGGCGGACGGACGGGATATGGGTAGCGTGGTGTTCCCAAATGCACCTGTAAAAGTTTTTCTTACTGCAAGTGCTGAAGAAAGGGCAAATCGGCGCTATAACCAGTTGAAAGAGAAAGGAATAAGTGTTAGTTTACGCGATCTTGTCAGTAATATACGTGAGCGTGATGAACGTGATCGTAACCGGGAGGTAGCTCCACTGATAGCGCCGGTCGCAGCGCTGGAATTAGAGTCAACTTCACTGTCTATTGATGAGGTGTTGGAAAGGGTTTTGGAATATGTGCGTAACAGGTTCCCAAACCTAGATGTATAGGTTGGCTCAGTTGCAGCTATTGCAGTGGGCTTTATTTTTTAACTTTTACCGTCGATCATCCAGTGTGATCAGGCGATATGTGCGACCACTCCTAGGAATTTCAACTCATGACCGAAAGTTTTGCAGAACTATTTGAAGAGAGTGTTTCCAGCACTCAGCTACGTCCCGGCGCTATTGTAATTGGTACAGTATTGGAGATTACCTCTGACTCTGTGGTTGTTAACGCAGGGCTAAAATCCGAAGGTGTAATACCAAAGGATCAGTTTTTTGACGCCAATGGTGAACTAGAAGTTGCCGTTGGTGATCAGGTGGAAGTGGCGCTGGAAGCCGTCGAAGACGGTTTTGGCGCAACTCGCCTGTCGCGTGAAAAGGCCAAGCGTGAACAGTCTTGGACCTTCTTGAACAAGGCTTTCGAAGCTCAGGATACAGTTACCGGTCGTATCGATGGCAAGGTCAAGGGTGGATTTACCGTTGAACTGGGTGAGATTCGTGCATTCCTGCCAGGCTCTCTGGTGGATGTACGTCCAGTGCGCGATACCTCCTATCTGGAGGGTAAGGATCTAGAATTTAAGGTAATCAAACTTGATCGTCGCCGCAATAATGTTGTGGTCTCCCGCCGTGCCGTGGTTGAGACCGAATATAGTGCAGAGCGTGAATCCCTTCTGGAGAGTTTGGAAGAGGGTCTGGAGGTCAAGGGTATAGTTAAGAACCTGACCGATTACGGTGCATTCGTTGATCTTGGTGGTATTGATGGTTTGTTGCACATCACCGACATGGCTTGGAAGCGTGTAAAGCATCCATCCGAGGTTGTTGATATTGCCGACGAGATTACGGTTAAGATTCTGAAGTTTGACCGTGAAAAGCAGAGAGTTTCACTTGGTCTTAAACAGATGGGTGACGATCCATGGTCAAATCTGGCCCGTCGCTATCCTGAGCACACCAGGATCTTTGGTAAGGTTACCAATTTGGCTGACTATGGCTGCTTTGTTGAGATCGAAGATGGTGTCGAAGGCTTGGTTCACGTATCAGAAATGGATTGGACCAACAAAAACATTCACCCTTCCAAGCTGGTACAGCTGGGTGACGAGGTTGAGGTTGTCGTTCTTGATATCGATGAGGAACGCCGTCGTATCTCCCTGGGCATGAAGCAGTGTCAGGCTAACCCTTGGGACGATTTCGCTGAGAAACATAAAAAAGGCGATCACATTACCGGTAATATCAAGTCGATTACTGACTTTGGTATCTTTATTGGTCTGGACGGTAATATCGATGGTCTGGTACATCTGTCAGATATCTCTTGGGATGATGCGGGTGAAGAGGCTGTTCACAATTTCAAGAAGGGACAGGAAATTGAGACGGTCGTGCTTTCTGTAGATCCAGAGCGTGAGCGTATCTCACTTGGGGTGAAACACCTCGATAAAGACCCCTTCTCCAGCTATGTTGGTGCTAACGCCAAGGGCAGCATCGTCACAGGTATTGTGAAGGAAGTTGATCCTAAGGGTGCTGTTATTACTCTGGCAGAGGGAATCGAGGGTTATCTACGTGCTTCTGAACTGTCTCGCGACAGAGTTGAAGATGCGCGTACCGTGTTGAAGGAAGGTGAGGAGATTGAGGCGAAATTCCTTGGTGTAGACAGGAAGAATCGCACTATCTCTCTTTCGATCAAAGCGAAGGATGTGGAAGAGGAAACAGCAGCTATCAAAAACTATGCTTCTGGATCTAAGCCAGGAACCGCAACCCTCGGTGATGTTCTTAAGGGACAAATGGTAGATAAAGGCGAATAGGTCACTTTATCTTAGCTAAGGTTAGGCTGGGGGCGCACAATGCCCCCAGCCATAATTATCAAGGGGAACAACAAGAATGACAAAATCTGAATTGATTGATGTCATCGCAAAAGAGCAGGGTCATCTTGCGTACCGTGATGTAGAGCTTGCAGTTAAGTGTATGCTTGAGCAGATGAGTCAGGCACTTGCCTCTGGCGAAAGAATAGAGATACGCGGATTCGGTAGCTTCTCTTTGCATTATCGTCCGCCGCGTCAGGGAAGAAATCCAAAAACCGGGACTACTGTTGCCCTGTCTGGAAAACATGTACCGCACTTCAAGCCAGGCAAGGAACTGCGTGAACGTGTAAATACTTGTTTTCTGAAAGAAAGAGCCACTGAATAGTAATTCTAACAATCTGTAACTGTCATGTAATCTTAGTGACGGTATTCCCAAATGCGTTTGTCTAAGTTGCTAGCTATACCCTATAACCCGGATAGCGCACGCATATTTTCAGCTATAGCAGACCTTCCTTGGTCTGTATTCTTGGATAGCGGTAAACCAGGCTCAGTTCAGGGTCGATATGATGTGATGGCGGCAGAGCCAGTTGCTACATTTGTCACCAGGAATGGTAGTACACGGGTAAGCAGTCCCACATCCCATACCGTCTCAACAGATCAGCCGTTCAATCTAATAAGAGAAGCACTTGGTAAGTATCAACATACCGCCGGAAACCTACCTTTCGCCGGAGGTGCTATTGGCTATGCAGGCTATGGCATAGCTCGCTATCTCTCAGATCTACCGTATGTCTCATCTGATCCAACTGATATGCCAGATATGTGTTTTGGTATCTATGACTGGGCCTTTGTCGTTGACCACCAGGAGCAGAAGAGTTGGTTATGTCGGCAAGAAGGGAGCAGGATAACCAGTCAACGCTGGGAAGAGCTATGTAGTATCTTTTCGGGTTATCAAACGCAGCACCCAATCACATCCTTTCGTGTGACAGGACCAATTCAATCCAATATTTCTATTGAACAATACGCGGCTAAATTTGATCGCATCCAAAAATACATCCATGATGGCGACTGTTATCAGGTCAATTTCGCCCAGAAATTTGCAGTCGATTGCACTGGCGATCTGTGGCATGCCTATCTGAATTTGCGTGAAATAAATCCTTCTCCGTTTGGGGCATATATCAACACTCCATATGGTCAGGTTTTAAGTTGTTCACCAGAAAGATTCCTAAGGTTGAGGAACAGAGTTGTAGAAACCAATCCAATTAAGGGCACCAGACCGCGTTCACATATACCGCAGCATGACGAAGACCTGCGCAATGAGCTACAAGACAGTGCTAAAGATCGTGCAGAAAACCTTATGATCGTAGATCTGTTACGTAATGATCTGGGTAAGAGCTGTGAGCCGGGTAGTATTGAAGTACCATGGTTGTTCAAGGTGGAAAGCTTTGCCAGGGTTCATCATATGGTAAGCAAAATCACAGGAAGGCTGTCCACAGATAAGGATGCTTTGTCTCTATTGTCAGGTTGTTTTCCAGGTGGCTCCATAACAGGAGCACCAAAGTACAGAGCAATGGAGATCATTGAAGAGCTGGAGCCTGAGCCACGCGGTATTTATTGCGGCAGCATTGGGTATATCGGGTTCGATGGCAACATGGATACCAATATTGCAATCCGCACAATGGTGCATCAAAACGGGCAGATTCATTTCTCCGCGGGCGGTGGCATTGTTGCCGATTCAAAGATGGAGTCCGAGTATCAGGAGACCTTCGACAAGGCAAGTGCAATGCTCGACATGCTTAAAAACTGTCAGTCTGGATATGATGACCTAAAATAGAAAAAGTCTAAATCCAATCACTGAGATTACAGCAATAGATATTTGCCGCATAAACCTAACAACAGAAAAATCCCTTTCATGGTCCATGATACTTGGTACGAGGTTATGTACCTGATCCCGCATGATAAAGTTGTTGGTGTTGTTCATCTCATACTCCAAATACATCTATAAATATTCCTATAGACATAGGTATATAGTTATAAGAATCCATTCATCCCAACCGACAATACCTGTCGAACGTTCTTTGTATGTTCTATGCTAGCATAAAGAGAACATGAATAGAACCGTTAGGTGGTTATATTTTTAACGGGAGTATTTTAAGAGAAAATACAGATAAGCAGTGGCAATCGTCCCAGCCTACGGACGAATCATGGAAGGAATAAAAACAGCAGTGTCAGAAATTCAAGCTTTAGTGGTAACGTCGCATCTGACCCACTAAAACCCCTTGTATATCAACCTGGTCAGGTTTGTAGTGCATAGGCTTGTAGTCTGCATTCGCAGGGTGCAGTGTTACCTTGCCGGGTTTCTGTTCAATCCGTTTCAAGGTGGCTTCTGATTTATCAACTAATGCGACAACGATGCTGCCATTTCTGGCCTGAGAACGTTTTTCCACAACGATAAAATCGCCATCAAAGATACCTTCATCCATCATGGAGTCACCCTTGATCTGGAGCACGTAGCAGGGTTTGTTGGTGCGAAGTGACTCAGGAACCTGAATATTTTCCTGATGATTAATAGCTTCAATCGGTTGACCAGCAGCGATATAACCGAGCATTGGCAGCAAGTCTTCATCCTGATCCGGATGATTAGTCAGGCGGATTCCCCGCCGCAGGTTATTCATTGGCTCGACCAACCCGGCGTCAATTAAGGCTTGAATCTGTTTGTGCAGAGAGCCTTTTGAGCTCAGCCCCAAGGCCATGCATAGTTCATCAAGTGTTGGAGGATGGGAAAAATCATTCAGATTCTCAAGCAGAAAATCATAGATTTCCTGCTGGCGTCGTGTGATTGTGTTTGACATAGCACCTCTCCAGTTCTATTTAGGTTCTATTCTAGCAGAGTTAGAACAAATGAGAAACTCTATGAGCCCTAAGTGGAAATCTCCCCTTTCCTTCCATCGAACATCTCAAGATAGCACGGAATTTAGTCAAGTCTCCCGATAAGGAAGACTGGCAGGAAAACGGTTAAATTCTATCCTTAGGTTTGCTGTCGGCGCCACCCGTGCCGCTGCTGCACTGAGTTACTACCCAGGCCTGGCTTGCCGTTGCCTGAAGACGTAACCGGGTCATTTTAGTTTGGTTGACATAACTAATTGGCTAGAACCATTACTTTGTCCTAATATCATCTTAATATCTATAAGGAAATGGAATGCCTGTGAGCAACGAGACCATCCTGATTATCGATGACGAACCTGCCAATCTGGCGGTTCAGACCCAGACACTGGCCAATGGTTACCGGGTGCGTGCCGCCAACTCCGGGGCTCGGGCGCTACAGGTGGCCGCAACGGAGCCACACCCTGACCTGATCCTGCTCGATGTGCTGATGCCGGGGATGGATGGCTACTCGGTTCTGTCACGGCTCAAAGAAGATCCGGCCACCCAGGATATACCGGTTATTTTCGTCACCGCCATGGATGCGGCGGGGGATGAAGAGACCGGGCTGGAGCTGGGGGCGGTCGATTACATCACCAAGCCGATCAGACCGGCGATCCTGCTGGCCCGGGTCAAGGCTCAACTGACACTGAAGCAGGCCCGTGACTTTCTGCACGACAAGAACGCCTATCTCGAAACCGAGATCACCCGGCGTATGGAGGAAAACCAGACCATCCAGAACGTGAGCATACGCGCCCTGGCGCATCTGGCGGAAATCCGTGATCCGGAGACCGGTGACCATATCCTGCGCACCCAGTCCTATGTCCAACTCCTGGCGAGGCGCTTGCAGGGGCATCCCCGCTTCAGCGCCGTGATCACGGATCATTACATCCAACTGCTGACCAAATCAGCACCTCTGCACGATATCGGCAAGGTGGGTATCCCGGACCACGTCTTGCGCAAGCCGGGCAAACTCACGGACGATGAGTGGGTGATCATGAAGACCCATGCGGCGCTTGGTGCGCAAGCTATCGAGCGGGCCGAGACGGACGTTGACCGGCCGGTGGAGTTTCTCACCCTGGCCAGAGAGATTGCCCATTGGCACCATGAACGCTGGGACGGCAACGGTTATCCGGACGGCCTGGCCGGGGACGCCATTCCCGTTTCGGCCCGGCTCATGGCGCTGGCCGACGTGTTCGACGCCCTTATCACACAGCGAGTGTACAAGCCGCCCATGCCGTTGGATCAAGCCCGGGAGATCATCGCCGCTGAACGTGGCCGCCATTTCGACCCGGACGTGACCGCTGTGTTCCTGGCCGGCTTCAGCGAGTTTGTGCAGATCGCCCACAAGTACCAGGCGGGGGTTTGATCGACGCCCTTGAAACGATGGCAGGCGATCTCCCGGGAAGGGCAATAAAACGGGTCATCCAGTGGACAACCTTGAGTAACAACACCACTCTTTGATCCTCAGTTCGGCAAGAGAGAATGCACATGGGTGCTACAGGGACAGGGGGGCATAACATGAAAAACAACGCTTCCGATTCGATCCGATCCTGGAAGCTGACCCTTGGCCTGAAGCGATATGCCCCCGTGTTGGCGGTGGCGATGATGCTGGCTATCGTAACCCTGACGACTTGTGACCAGCACCAGGTCGAACAGCTGGATCTGAGCGAACGGGTGGATGACGCCGAACTGGCCCGGCTGATGCCGAATCTTAACGACCACAGCCTGCTCTTCGGCTTTGATCTGCGCGGCAGCCCTGAGGAAGACGCCAGGCAGTATCTGCCTTTCCTGAAATACCTGGAACAGGCGACGGGGCTGCGCTTCAAACTGCGCTTCACGCCGAAGGGTCACGCCATCACTGACGAACTCGGCAGCGGCAAGATCCAGTTCGCGGCCATCGGCGCCGGGACCTATATTCAGGCCCAGGCGCGCTATGGCGTCATCCCTCTGGCGCGCGGTCTGAACAGCGAGGGGCGGGCCGCATACCAGTCGGTGGTCGTGGTCGCGCCCGACAGCACCTTGCGCAAGATCGGGGAGTTGCGCGGCAAACGCTTCGCCTTCGGCGGCGTCAGCTCCACTCAGGGCCATATCATCCCGCGTATCACCCTGGCCGAGCACGGTGTATTGCTCGACGATCTGGCGGAATACGAATACACCGGTTCGCACCGGAATTGCGCCAGCGCCGTGGTTGCGGGGCGCTTTGACGCGGGCGGGATGCAGGATCTCCTGGGGCGACGGTTGGCCGGGAAGGGCCTTGTCCGCATCATCCACACTTCACCGTTCTATCCTTCGAGTGGCATCGCGGCGAACCGGGATGTCCCGCCGGAGGTGATGGCAAAGGTCAAACGGGCGCTGCTCGACTTCAAACCCACCGGCGCGCACGCCGCAGGCCTCTATCATTGGGGCCGGACCGAGATGGCGAACGGCTTTGCCGAAGCGCGCGACGAGGATTACGCGAAACTGCGCGAGTGGAGCATCAAGTTCGGATTGCTCGATGTCCCGGCAAGGGAAAAAACGCCATGAGGCTGAGTGCGAAAATCACCCTGCTGATCGTGGCGATCACGCTGGGCGTTGGCCTGGGTTCGTCATCCCTGGTGAGCCGCATGATGCATAACGCGCTCGAGGACGGGTTGCGCGAGCAGGCCGTGTTTGCCGTCCGCAGCCTCGCCGCACAGGTCGCCAGGAATGTGATCAACGGCGAGGTGATTGAAGCGCAGCAGGCCATAGCAAAGATGGTGGAGCGCTCGCCGAGCATCCAGTACGCCTACATTATCGACTTCGACGGCCGCCTGTTCACCCACACCTTCGAGGGTGGCTTTCCCAAGGCGCTTATCGCAGTGTGGCATCAGCACTTCTCCTTATCCACTCAATCTCCGCGGCTGGTTCATCTCGTGACCAACACCGGAAGGATCATTGATATTGGCTATCCGCTCATCGAAGGCATGTCGGCTCACATCCACATCGGCATGGACGAGGAACGCACCTATACCCGGATCGCGGCGCTGCGCAACCGGATCATTGGCTGGACCCTGCTGCTGGCGCTCCTGGCAATTGCGGTTGGGGCATTCCTGAGTCGGCGTATGATGCGCTCATGGACGGATCTGGCAAACGCCATGCGCAACTTCGGCGCAGGGAAAGAGGGCGGGGAGTTGGAGTTCAGACGCGGTGGAAGGGAGATAGCCGACCTGACGCACACCTTCAACCGGATGCGTTCCGAACGCAGGCAGGCCGAGCAAAAGATCAGCCGCTTCAGCCGGGTGCTCGAGCGTTCATTGAATGAAATCTATATCATCGATAGTGAAACACTGCACTTTGTCGATGTAAACCTGGGGGCGCGGGCGAACCTCGGTTACTCCTTGGAGGAACTACAAAGTCTGACGCCCCTGGACCTCAAGCCGGATTTTACGGCCGAGTCTTATGCCGAACTGGTCGCACCCCTGCGCTCCGGGGCCAAGCAACAAATCGTATTCACCACCCAACATCGCCGCAAAGACGGCAGCTTGTACCCGGTCGAGGCTCAGCTCCAACTGATGGATGATGAACCGCCGGTGTTCGTCATGTTCCTGCAAGATATCACCGTGCGCAGGCAGATGGAGGAAGAGGTGCACAAACTGGTCCAGGCGGTGGAGCAGAGCCCGGAGAACATCGTCATCACCAACCTCGATGCCGAGATCGAATACGTCAACGAGACCTTTCTGCGCAACAGCGGTTACAGCCGGGAGGAGGTAATCGGGCAAAATCCGCGCATCCTGCAATCGGGCAAGACGCCCCCC
>SWBY01004676.1_pt1 | contig 106526 bp, 89 predicted proteins | sample 4693071 | NCBI WGS metagenome assembly SWBY01 (sample SAMN10267273, study PRJNA491770) | bioreactor metagenome | isolation source: DHS bioreactor inoculated with marine methane seep sediment | place: Japan: Omine Ridge, Nankai Trough | collected 2006-05-06 | reverse complement strand
AGGAAATCTACTTCAAGTATTCCATCTTCTGCAAAAGTAAATTCATCTGGTAAGATAATTGTTGGAGCATCGTTTACTGGTGTTACGATTACATCAACATAATCTGATGCTGTAGCTTCGGTAACGCCATCATCAACAACAAACTCAAAATACTCTGTTCCGTTCCAGTCTGGTTCAGCAGTAAAGGTCACTTCTAAACCATTAATGCTTACATTTACAGTTCCACCTGTGTCTACTGAATAATCGTAGCTTAAGGAAAGAGGATCATTATCAACATCATTTACATAAAGTGTGAAGTCTTCAATCAGCATGCCATCTTCTGCAAATGTGAAATCTGCTGGAAGATCAATTGTTGGAGCATCGTTAACTGGAGTTACAATAACATCTACATAATCAGTTGCAGTAAGATCGGTAACACCATCATCTACTGTGAACATGATAGTTTCTGTGCCATTCCAATCCTGGGCAGCACCGAAAGTTACCATTGTTCCATCGATCGATATTGTTACTTCAACATTATCTCCATATGTTAAGGATAATGTATTCAAATCTATATCATCTATATAAGGAAGGAAATCTACTTCTAAAGTTCCATCCTCGGCAAATGTGAAATCATCTGGTAAGATAATTGTCGGAGCATCATTTACTGGTGTTACAATTACATCTACATAATCTGAAGATGTAGATTCAGTTACACCATCATCAATAGTAAATTCGAAATATTCTGTACCATTCCAATCAAGTTCAGCGGTAAAAGTTACTTCTAAGTCTACAATATCAACAAATACTGTACCGCCTGTATCTACGCTTATTGAATAACTCAAGCTAAGCGGATCATTATCTACATCATATACATATTGTGTGAAATCTACAACAAGCATTCCATCTTCTGTAAACGTAAAATCATCTGGTAAAGTAATTGTTGGAACATCATTAACTGGTGTTGCAGTTACATCTACATAATCAGATGCTGTAGCATCAGTTTCACCATCATTTACAGTAAACATTATGTTTTCTGTTCCATTCCAATCTTGTGCAGAATCGAATGTTACATAAGTTCCATCAATCGTAATTAATACATTTACATTTCCACTATAAGAAAGGGTTAAACTATTTTCATCAATATCATCAATGAATTGAGAAAAATCTACGCCTAAAGCCCCATCTTCTTCAAAAGTGAAATCGTCTGGTAAAACAATTGTCGGGGTATCGTTGACAGGTGTTACTATTACATCAACAAAGTCAACTGCAACAGCATCGGTAACATTATCATTAACAACAAAAGTAAGGTTTTCCATACCGTCCCAATCTGGTGTAACTCCAAATGTAACCATTAAATCAACAATATCTACTGTTACTTCTTGATTACTTGAAACTGACAGATATAAAGGATCATCTTCAACGTCACCTACATATTGGGCAAAATCAACTTCCAGACTGCCATCTTCAGGGAATGTGAAGCTGGCTGGTAATACAATTGTAGGAGCGTCGTTCACAGGAAGAACATTCACTTCAACATCATCCGAAGCTGAAGCCTCTGTTATACCATCGTCAACAGTAAATGTTACGTTTTCAGTTCCATTCCAATCTTGAGTAGAGGTAATGAAAGCAGTCAGATCTGTGAATGAAGCAAAAATATCAGTATTATTACTAATACTTAATGTTACAACATCACCGTCCACATCGTTCACATAAGCAGAAAAATCTTCTTCCAGAGTTGAATCTTCGTTCATAGTGAAGTCATCTGGTAAGGCAATTGTTGGTGCATCATTCATCGGGAGAACGATCAAGTCTACTTGATCAAATGCTGTATCATCAGTTAATTCATCATTAACTGTAATTGTAATAGTTTCGGTACCGTTCCAATCTTGTGATGCGGTAAATGTAGCTGTCATTCCAACGAAATCGGCAAATACATTTGTATTTCCACTTAAACTGAAATATAGATCATCGCCATCGATATCTTCAGCATATAAAGACATATCAACAATCAGTTCATCATCCTCATCAAAAGTGAAGTCATCCGGTAAAACAATGGTAGGTGGATCATTTGTTGGTGTTACTATAACATCAACCGTGTCTGACCCAGTTGCATCTACTACTGCATCATTCAGTGTAAATGTAATATTTTCAGTTCCATTCCAATCCTGAACATTACCAAATGTAACGTCAAAGATATTAACAATTACAGTAACGTTAACATTATCCGAAAAAGTCAGAGTAACATCATCACCATCGGCATCAAAAATATATGGTGTAAAGTCTACGTTTAAGCTTCCCTCTTCCAGGAAGGTAAAACTATCTGGTAGTGTAAGAACAGGAGCATCGTTCACAGGTGTAACAATTACATCAACCATATCAGATGCTGTTGCATCAGTTGCTCCAGCTCCATCACTTACTGTGAATTCTATGGATTCTGTGCCATTCCAATCAAGCTCTGCTGTGAAGGTTACTTCAAGGTCGTTGATGCTTACATAAACCGATCCTGTTCCATTATCCTCAAGAGAAAGAACGTCTCCATCGACATCATAAACATAAGGTGTAAAGTCAACTACAAGCGTTCCATCCTCGGCAAAGGTAAAATCATCTGGTAACACAATAGTAGGAGCATCATTTACAGGTGTTACAATAACATCAGCATAATCCACCGCAAAATCTTCAGTAACACCATCATCTACGATAAAAGTAAGCGTTTCAGTGCCATACCAATCCAGTGGTGCACTGAAAGTTACTTCTAAACCATCAATAACGACATCAATTTCAGTGTTCCCATTTATCGTTAAAGTTAAGGGATCACCATTAAGATCATCTACATATTGGTCAAAATCAACCAATAGACTACCATCTTCTGCAAATGTAAAATCATTTGGCACATCAATTGTAGGTGCATCCTGCGCCCAGGCAACTGTTGCCAGTAAACTAAAAACCATCAAAAACAATAATGTTCTTCTCATACTCTCCTCCTAAGGATTATTAAAATTATTCGACCCATTGGTCTAATTTGCACTTTCTGTTCCATTTCTATACAATTTATATTTATCAAAAACATTGACTCAATTTATCTTTTCAGAATCAGTATTCAAATGAAGTTCTCTAAACCTAATCAATGCTAGCTTTTAATTCATGCTAAGTTTTGCATGAACTAAAAACCTAAAACATATTGTGAAAATTTAACCCAGCATTAATTCAAATTTCATGAAATTCACTATTATTGATTACTATAGTTTTATCTTCCACTTCTGTTTTGGGTGCAGATATTTACCATCAGACTTTTTTTTGTCAAATTTTTTAATTTTTATCATGCATAAATAATATTGAATAAATATTAAATATCAAATTATTTTTATTTTCTCATGATCGATTTAAACTTGAATGATAGCTATCTTACTTAGCTTCTTATTATATCAGAATTTTATTTTTTTGTGAATATCTTTTTTGTTTTATGTGCCACAGTATTAAATTATCCAGATCTGCAGGATCCGCAGATCTGGATAATAATCAACTACTTATTAACTTGAAATGTTCTGTCACCTTTTTCAAAAAAGGCAATTATCTGATCTATTGAAGCAATACCTGCGTTAACATTGGCCTCAAGTGTTTGTGCTCCCATTTTCTTTGGTGTAAAGAAAACACGATCTCCAAATTTCTCTATCATTTCATCTGCTTTCATTGGAGCTATATCAGAAGTGTATTTCAAATCATCTCTTTCAGTGAAAGCAAGCAATATACCATCTTCACAAACTACTTCCTTACGTGCAGTATTTATAATTGCAGCACCATTTTTCATTTGCATAATTAATTTGTAATTAACAAATCTTTGTGTGGCTGGAATTGAAGGTAAATGTAATGATAAGTAATCGCTTTGCTTATACAGTTCTTCTACAGTTTGCACAGAAATTACACCATCAGCTTCAATAAGCTTGGCATCTACATAAGGATCGAAAGCCAATACTTTCATATCGAATCCTTTAGCAATTCTAGCTACATTCATCCCTACATTCCCATAAGCATGGATACCAACAGTTTTCCCTTTTAGTTCAAATCCAGATTTCCCATTGAATTTCCCTCTTGCTAAATATAACATCATTCCAAAAGCTAATTCAGCAACTGCATTTGAATTCTGACCAGGAGTATTCATGCAAACTACATCTTTTTCCTTTGCAGCTTCACAATCCAAGTTATCATAACCTGCTCCAGCACGAACTACAACTTTTAGGTTGGGAGCATTTTCAATAACTTCTCGGGTAACTTTATCACTGCGCACGATAAGAGCATCAACATCTTTCACGGCCTTCACCAGATCACTCTGCTCTGCATATTTTTCCATTAAAATAAATTCGTATCCCGCTTCATTACATATTTTTTCAATATCTACGACAGCCTGTTTGGCAAATGGTTTTTGAGTAGCGACAAGTACTTTCTTGGCCATAATATCCTCCGAAATATTTTTGGGCAGAATGTTACTTCCCAGCTTTTTTGGTCAAGTTTAATAAACTCATGATTTGATGCTAACAAAATGCTTGACGAAAAAAGCCTTCAGAACGTGTTATCAAACTAATAATAATCTTTAAGGAGATATAATGAAAAAGGTAAATGTATATAAGATTATAAGTGTTGTTGCTTTAGCAGTTCTTCTTTTTATTCTTATCTTACCTCAGAAGTATAATGTAAATAAGAAACAAAAAGCTGATGAATGTATAAAGAATATGAACACTATTTATAAGGCAATAAACAATTATATGGTTGAAAGAGAAGAAGATTTTGTTGGAACAGCTCAAGACCTGATGCGAATGAACTATCTTAAAAAGACATTTGAATGTCCTGAAAACGGTGTTGGTGACAAATATTTTATGGAAGGTGATTTTGAAACCAGCAAAGTTATTGTAACATGTCCACATGTTGACAAATTTCCAGACCACGCATTACCGGAAAGTATTTTAGAGTAATAAGTTATAAATATTATTTTTTAACCTTTGGGGTATTCACTCCGAAGGTTATTTTATTATAAAGATGATTGTAGGATCGAAAATGAAATATCAGGAATTTCTGGATTATATATACCAGCGTCATTCCGGTAACGTAAAGCTTGGGTTAGATAGAATGCTGAATATTTTAAAGGCGATGGACAATCCAAATAAAAAGTTGGAAGGAATCCATGTCGCCGGTACTAACGGCAAAGGATCTACCAGTGCAATGTGCGAAGCTATGTCGCTGGAATTCGGTTTGAATACTGGAATGAATACTTCGCCGCATTTGGTCGATTATCGAGAGAGGATCAGGCTGAATGGAAAAAACATTAAATTAGCAATATTGATCTCCCTTTATAAAAAATGGGAGCTGGTTTTAGAAGAAAATGAAGCTTCTTTTTTCGAGATCACCACCGCCATGGCCTTTGCTGCCTTCCAGCAGAATAAAATAGAAAATGCAATTTTTGAAGTTGGATTGGGTGGTCGGCTGGATGGTACAAACCCTTTTGCTTCTACTGTAACAGCTATAACCTCGATTTCTTATGATCATACTAAAAGCCTGGGCGATACGATCGAAAAGATCGCTTTTGAAAAAGCCGGAATAATTAAAAAAAATACTCCACTTGTTTTGGGCCAGCTTCCGGAAGAAGCCTTAAGTGTAATTGAAAAAGTAGCAATTACTAAGAACGCTCCTATTATTAGATTTGGAGAAGATTTTACGATCTTGAATATTACTATTTCAGAAAAGGGAACCAGTTTCGATTATATATCGAATGATTTGAAATTAATTAATGTTGTAACCAATCTTTTAGGAAAACACCAAGCTTATAATGCAGCAGTAGCAATTACAGCTTTTGTAGAATTCTTAAAACGAACTGGCAGAAAAATAGATGTTCCAAAAATAATAAATGCTCTGCATAATGTTAATTGGCAAGGACGCATGCAGATCATTTCTCAAAAACCGACGGTTATAATTGATGGAGCTCATAATGTAGAAGGGGTGAAAGCATTAACTAGCAATCTCAAAGAGATCTTCCCTAACAAAAGGATTCTATTTGTGCTGGCAATTTTGCGAGATAAAAAACTGGCTGAGATCATCAAAGATATTTGCTGTGTAAGTTATAAAGTTTATGTTTCAAAAAACAAATCAACCAGAGCAGCTGAGATAGAAGATCAAATAGAGATCGTAAAAAAACACCACACAAACTATAAAACTGTATTGGATGTTGTTGATGCGGCAAAAGAAGCTATTTCGGAGGCAAATGAAGATGATATTGTAATGATCTCCGGTTCTTTATATACAATTTCTGAAGTAATTAAAGAACAAGATAAGATTTTTAGTTAAACACTCTCTTTTATTTAGGTTTCCCAGCCTCGACCCAAGCTGAATAAACGAATGAAGATAAAGTTTCTGCCGCTTTATTCATTTGTAGCATTGTAATGTCTTTTGTTTTGAACCATAGCAGCTTATAATATTCATCATTATAATCTTCAGCATATTTGAGTGCATTCAGATCGGCGTTAAAAATGATTGGTGAAAGAGAATTGGTTTCCGTTAAATAATCAAAAATATAATTTAAGTTAACATCATTTTTTTTCGCATCAAAAAGTACTGAATTCTCTCCAATTTCATATTGGTATTTCTCTATCATCACAGTTTCATATCTTCCGTGGATACCATATTGATCTGTTAGTTTTCCGTTATAATTTAAAACCACATGCAGTGGTTGACTGCCATCTTCCACATAATGCGCCAGATCAGATGCATATAAAAGAATATCATCTTTACTTTTTTGCTGGAAGGCAAGCACCAAATTCTGATAGGTTTCCATAATTGCCCAGGGAAGAACTCCCATTTCAGCGACTTTCACTTCACCATACTTTTCGATCAATTTTTCTTTGGAAATGATCATTTCGCCACGATTGAATTCATCATAATAATCGATATCGATATAATGACGTTCCTCTTCACCTGGAGTTTCATCCTTTCTTTTGTCAGGATCGCTGCAATGATCGATAATATATGTTTTCCATTCATTTGAAACCGACATTTCCTGTGGCAGATTTCGCATTGCTTGTTCTGTAATAATTCTGTGTGCTAATCCTCCCCAACCAAACAGGTTGGAAAGCATTACTACTAATACAATAATTAATCCAAATTTCTTCATTTATTCTCTCCATTTTAACTCGTTCCCAATGCCTCTTGGGAACGATATCCCTATGCGAAACTCCTGTTTCGCATAGGGATATCCCGCGTTTTCTTTCTTGTCATCAGTTAAGATTGCTTCGAAAGAATTCGCGAGAATGTTACTCGCAAAGACAACATTCACTGAACCACTTTTATTAATTCATTAACTTCTTCTACTAAAATAATCTTTTTTTCTCCATTCGGAAATTTGATCAATAAATTAAGTGGTGCTTCATTCTTTCCCAAACCAAAATGCTGAACTAGTGAGTGTTGATTGGTTGTCCCCTTTCCACCTTGAATTTCTCTAATCAAATTTATCTCATCATTAGATAATTGTAATCTTGTACCAATGGCATCTGCATGATCTTTCCCAACAACTTGCACTTCCAGCCACTTCCCAGCATTTTCAGTTTCATTCCTAAACAACTGAATAGTTCCACCAGCAGCCAAAAGATCAAGATCTCCATCATTATCAATATCCGCAGCAGCGTTACCCCAACCATTAAAATGTCGTACGCCAGCCAGGAAAGTAACTTCTCGATAAGTTCCATCACCTTTACTCATATACAGAAACGAGCGTCTACCTTCGTAAACACAATTTATGTAAATATCAAGAAATCCATCGTTATTGAAATCTGCCAGACAAGGTTCAGAATGAGTTTCTTCAAAACAGATTCCAGCATTGGGACGTTCATCAACAAAATTCCAATTCGGTTTTCCTGAGTTAATGTAATACATACTTTTGTTGGAAAAATCAAGGTAACGAGGATGAGCCAGATTGGCACAGAAAAGGTCAAGATCACCATCATTATCCAAATCTCCCCATTCGCTACCGATCGTATGTCCCCACCAGCCATCAACCTCTTCACCGGAGATTCCTTTGTCAAAAGCTCGATCATCGAAGTGACCAGTACCATCATTTACCCACAGAAAATTGGGCTGCAAACGGTAATTGGAGACATAAATGTCCAGATCTCCATCGTTATCAAAATCTCCCATATTTACACCACGACCAGTTCTTTTAGGATTTGTAGAAGGATACATACCGGCTCGATCAGTTACATCTGTAAAAGTCCCGTCACCATTTCCTTTATAGAATTTATCGAATTCAGGATGAGATACTTCTCCATCCCAAACCTCATAATTTGCCAGGTAAACATCCAGAATTCCATCTTCATTCGCATCACCAATGCCAACTCCTTCTGAGGAAATTCCATTATCTTTTAATGAATTAGTTCCTTCAGCTTTCGAAAATATTCCTTTGTTGTTTAACCAGACAGCTTCAGGATCTATGGTAATGATATCCAGATCACCATCATTATCGAAATCTCCCCACAAGCCACCATTTCCACGAATTGTATCAGAAAAAGTATTTTCTGTGATTTCAATAAAACTCTCACCACTCATGTTCTGAAAAAGTCTGCTGCCATTTAATAGAAGATCTACAAATCCATCATCATTATAATCTGCCCAGGCACATCTTCCGGCTTTTATATTTCCCAAGCCAAAATCTTCGGTTACGTCACTAAATTCAACATCCCGATATGCCATGCGAGATCTGCAAAAATCTAAATATTCCCTTTCACTAAGATCTTTATAGGCAACCATCTCATGTAGCAAAGAATCAGCTTTGGGTGTGTAAACATTTCTGGAATCACCGGCAGCAATTGCTTTTACTAAAACATCAACCGCCTTCTCAGTTTGATCTAAATCTTTGTATGCTTTTGCCAACTGATAATAACATCTGCTGACTGTATTTTCATCTTCAGTCCCAATCTGATTCTCTGAAATCACTCTCTGCATCAAATCAACAACTCCTTCTGGTTTATCCAATTTTAACTTGATCTCAGCCAGAGTCGAAGCTGTTTTAACTGGAGCAAAATGTTCTTCCAATTCCCATTCCAGAGGTGGATAATAATCCATTTTGGGATAATCGGATGAAAGTTGAAACGCCTTTTGCCCAAAAAGTTCTGCTGTCTCAAGATCATGATCTATTAAATTGTAATATCTGGCAGTTTGAGAAAAGGGTAGATAATCTTGTGAGAATGCTACTCTGAAATCTTCTAAAACCTTTATCAATTTTGCTTCCTGTTTCAGATTCCAAAGTGAATACGTGAGATATTGAAACATCGTTCTACGCCAATTTGTCTGAGGATATTTATTAAGAAGCTCCTGTATAATTTCCACTTTTAAAGAATCATTTTTCCAAACAGGATAGATAAGGTCATAGAATTCTGAAGCAGCTAGTCCAAACACTTTCTCTGAAGCTGGATATCTCTTGATCAATTGATCTTTGGCAATTTGTATTTGTAATGAATCTGCTTCTTCATTTTCTACGGTTACAACAAGTTCAGAGTAATTTGGCTGAATTGATTTATTGGCAGTACAACCAAAAATAAAACCCAATAATACAAATATCAGAAATCGCTTCATATTCTATCCTTTTATTTCAGATCGAACTTTTGTTTTACGGTCAAATCTTGGCAACAAAATGTTTACATGGCACAAATTTCATTGTGGATATTTGTTTTTAATTGACATGAACTGCAAATTCTGAAACCTAAAAATTGAAGGAAGGAGAAGATAAAATGATCAGAAATATTATAATCATAATTACAATTATCCTATTAGTTTTTTCGATTTGGAAATTTAATGTTGATAAGAAAAAAAATATGGAAGATAATACCATTAACCAGATTGAAAATGAAATCTATAATGTTCCCGATTATGGAGATTTCAAAAATGATTTGCGGGTATTTGAGGATGAAATTGGTGGTTATAAGATCATATATCCTGCAGACTGGCTTATCGAATCCAAAGCAGACACAAATGAAATGATTAGAGCAGATATTGCCCAGGAACAAAGAGCCGGATTCCAAATTCGAAAAACAGAATACACCTCTGATGATTTCAATAGTTTCCTGGATTTATATCTGGAAAAATTTAAAGATGAAATGGCATCTCATTGGAAAGGTGAGTTTTCTGACGAACAAAGATCTATCGATAACAGAATTGACTCTAATTTTTCTCGAACAACTTTCCGGTTTACAACAGCAAATGGTGCAGATTGGTTGTTCATTGAATATATCTGGCAAAAAGATAAAATAGTAATTGCTTTCCAATGCGGTTTAGAATACGATTATAAAGATCAGTATCTTCCTATCTTCGATTCTATTTCCGATAGTTTTGAGTTTATCGAATAGGTCTACTCAACAACTTCTAAGCTTGCTTTATCGATTATCCAACTACTTTATATCCTGCCTTTTCAATCGCTGATTTGATGTCAGCTTGATCATATTCTCCATCAACAACAACGTTCTTTTTTGCTAGATTTACTTGTACATCTTTTACACCATCAAGGTTGCTTAATGAATTCTTCACATTTGCAGCGCAGTGATTGCAGGTCATACCCTCTACCAGGAATGTTTTGTAAGGCATTTCACCTCCCAATTCTGGTTTTTTAAATTTATTATGTATCTTCCTGTAAATAGACAAAAACATAAGAATTGAAAACACAGCAATAAGTAATTTTGAAAATAACGAAATTTCTTTGTAATGATCCATTAACATCATTTTTGAATCTCCAAAAATATCAAAAATATAGTTCAGCAGATATCCACCCAAAATAGCAAAAACACTAATAACAGTAAGATAAATTGCAATCAATTTTTTACCAAGGGTTTTACTTATCAAAGCGATTGTAGCGGCATTTGTAGCAGGGCCAACTACCAGGAATACAAAAGCAGCCCCGGGAGAAATTCCTTTCAAAATTAAAGAAACTGCAATTGGAATAGAAGCCGTCGCACACACATAAAGTGGAATTCCTACAACTATCATCATCAGCATCCCTACAAATCCCTCACCACCAAAATCTGCAAAAAAATTATCGGGAATTAGAAATGAAATAAAGCCGGCAATCACAATCCCAACTATCAACTGAATGGTTATATCATCTAGAAAATCAACAAAAGCATACTTCAATCCTGCCATTATTCTTTCTAAACCTGTATGAGAATGCGGCTCTTCAACTTCACATGTATCACATTCGAATTTATCATTTTCTTCCTGAACAACTTCCTCGTCTTTCTTGTCGACAAAATTAGTTACCAAACCACCAACAATGCCTGTTACAAAAGCAGCTATCGGGCGGAAAATTGCAAATATCGGCCCCATCATTCCATAAGTGGCAATAATGCTGTCTACACCAGTTTGTGGGGTAGAAATCAAAAAGGACATAGTAGCTCCTTTTGATGCTTTTTTCTTCCTTAAAAAAATCGCTGTGGGAATTACACCACACGAACAAAGAGGTAACGGGACTCCCAATATTGCAGCCTTGATAACCGAGAAGAAATTATTCTTGCCAAGATGTTTTGCTACAAAATCTTTCTTAAATACAACATGCAGTAAACCTGCAAAAACCAATCCCAAAAATAGATATGGTGTTATACTGACATAAGTTTTCCAAATTTCATTCAGTAATCCCATTTTCTATTTCCTTTTCCTGCTAGGATTCCATTCTCTATTTTTTTTCCTACTAGAAGTCTCATTTGCACAATTACCTCTATTGCTGAGAACAGCCTTTTCCTTCAGTTTTTTGTTCACTTTTCATTATACCGCAACCTTGTTTATTTGCATCTTTTCCCATTTCGCATCCTTGCTTTGCAGCAGAAGTCGAACATTGTTCTTTAAGGTTGGCTTGTTCACATTTTTTCCCGTCTTCTTTACATTCAGCAGTACAAACATGTTTCCCTGCTACTTCACATTTCTCATCACATTTGTGGTCTTTCATTGCATTTTTATCTACACTACCTTCTTTTTTCACTTCGTCATGTTTACATTCAGAGGTACAAACATGCTCCTCATTATTTCCTTCTACCATCTCCGCAAATACATTTAGTGAAAACACGATCACTATCATCATCATAACTAACATTCTTTTTTCCATCTTATTTCTCCTCTTTTTTGTAAAAATTCTCTTATCTAATAAGTTTTTTAATTGTGGCCATAAGTTCATCCACAGCTTCCAGTTTGCCCTGCTGCACGTTTTCTACAATACAAGATTTTATATGAGCATCCAGCAGCACTTCTCCTGCTGCTACTAAAGCACTTTGCACAGCTGCGATCTGGTTTAAAATGTCATCGCAATAAACATCTTCCTGGATCATGCGATTAATACCGCGAACCTGTCCTTCGATGCGACTCATTCTGTTCTTTAAACCCTTTTTAAAATCTTCGGAATGATGCGCATGCCGCACATCACATACATCACATTTTTCTGCCATGGATCCTCCTGATTTCTCACTGGAAAGTTCATCTTGAACTTCCCTAAAATATACCCTATAGGGGTATCTGGAGAAAGTAAGGTTTTTACTTCAAGAAGCAAAATGTTTATTAAAAAGTAAACTGGTTTTTAAAAATCTTATTACGATCGAATCGACAATATTTAAATAACTAAAACTTTTTGTTTTGACACAAACTGAAACCATTTCATTTTCAGTTGCGTATTTATTAAATGAAACAAAGAGAGAATTAATTGAATATCGAGAGTCCATTAGATGATATGGACTTGGATGATTGATGAACTGTACAATAACTAGCAAATAAGAAGTTAATGTACAACAAAACACCCTAACTATAGGTTAGTTATGTACAACAAAACTAATGGCGCGGGTACATATGTTACACGAAATTAGGAGAATTGTTTGAGATATAAAATAGTTTTGATATTAATACTAAGCTTTATTTTTTCTTGCTCAGTCAATCTAAATAAGACTGAAAGAAATAATAAAACTGTTGGTGTTATTTCAAAATATAAAAATGCGAACAATTTATTTACAACGACTCTCTATCAAATTAATGAGAACAAAAATGATTCAAATGATGTTTGTAAAATTGATGAAATGTTGCTTAGACGTGCTTGGTCAATTGATGGAACTTTTGAAAAAACTGATATTTATCATATAAGTAATCCTTTTTCATTCTCAAATGATCAGAGATTTTTAATTGAAAGCAGTGGAAATGTTACAATATCTCTCATTAAAGAAAAAGATGAGAAAAAATTCTACGAAATATTTAATCAACATTTGAAATCTGGATTTTATTTTTTACAATTCAACGAAATAAATATTGCTTCAGGTAAATACTCATTAATAATAAAAACAACTCAAAATACAATTGAGCGTAAAATTGAATTTGAAAGTAAATCGAGTGAATCTCTAAAAAATATTTCAAAGGTTGATGATCAGAAAGCAAGTCAAAATATTGAAATCTCATTAGTCTACTCAACAGAAAATTACAAATTAGCTTCAAGATTATTCAAACTCAATGAGAATACTAAATCCTCAAAGTATTATGATAAAATTAGCATAATTAATTTTCTTCAAGCTTATCAAATTAATGAAAATTTAATTGATCCTTTTGAAGACTATAAAAAATCTACTCCATATTCACCAACAAATGATTTGAGATTTCGAGTAAATAAATCTTCAAAAGTAATAATATCACTTTCTCCAAAAAATGATTCCAACAATTCAATAACCTTACTGAACATTTTTTTAGATGAAGGTTATTATTTATTAAGTTTTTCAAAATTTATAATTGAGGATGGATTATATAATTTACAATATCTGATGAATGACAAATTGATTGAAAAAGATATAATCTTAATGAAATAATGATAAAGAATTCGTGTAACAAGCGTGTCGGCTGTAGGGCTTGTCAGTGCTCTTTGTTTGAATCTTACGATTCAAACGGCTGGTCGGTTTGTTTCTGGCGTGATCGTTCCGATCCCGCCGCACACGCAAAACATTATAAGCAAAATATTATAGGAGTTAAGAATGGATAAAGATACAATAAAGAATCTGATAAGAAGCTTAGGAAAAAATGATTTCGATAAGGTGATTTATCTAATAATAACAAAAGTATTAGATATATCTTGTGTCAATGTCGATGGGCAACATGATGGCGGTGCAGATTTTTTGAATTTTGACTCAAGTGGTTTCAAAAATACTATTAATCAAGTAACCATTCAGAAATCAAGATGGGAAAAAAAAGCATTCGACGACGCAAAAAAGGCAAAGGAAAAGTATTCAACAACGAGATATTATTTTTTTACAAGTATTCCCAGAAGTTCAATAACTTTAAGACGATTAGAAACAAAAATATCAACAGAGTTAAACATGACTGCAATGTGTTTATCTGGCACTGAAATATCAAGCATGATTTATGATTCCTCATTAACTTCAGAATTCCTTGATAAAATTGGCGCACCACTTGTTTCAGGTATTGCTAAAAGACCAGATAAGCAAGAAATATTCATTCACGCTTATTCTAATTATTCTAACGATAAAATTATGCATCAAGAACAAGTTTTAGATGATGCAATTCTATTTGTGTTATTCGAAAATAAAAATTTAATCCGAGAAGAGTTAATCAATGGTGCAATTACTCTATTAGATATATCTCAGGATAAAAATGCAAAATGTAATTCTAGAATTGACTCATTGCTTTCGCGAAGTAAAATAAAGAAAGATAAATTAAATAATAACTTATTTTTAAATAACACCGTACAAGAATAAATCGAATCTAATAATCGAATATATCAGAGACAATTGGACGAATTAGTAATTGCTCAATCTGATTTAATGGAAACTGAATTTTCTATGACATGGAAAAAGGAAGATGTAGAGAAAGTCGCAGTATTAATCGCTAGAATATTTATAAAAAAACAATTGGATAATGTTGAAACTTCCAAAGTAAAATACACTGCTTTAGGAATCAAAAAAAGAATTGGAGATCCAACAGCCTTACTTCATAGTTTACTAAAGGAAAGAAAATGTAAAAAAAATGTAAATGTGATCTCTGAAGCTCTTATAGAGCAAGCAAGCGATAATCAATTAATAAACAAGTTGGTAAGAGCTTCTGTATTCATTTCCCTTGAGGGAAATGATCCGATAAGTACAGCCAAAGCTTTGGGTGCTAGTCGATGGTCTGAAGTCAATGTTTTATTGGACGCATCTGTAGTTATACCATACTTATGTAGTAAGTTGTTTAAAAGAACTGATAGTAGTCTGTTTGAGACATCTGTAATTGCGATTGAACGTTTAAAAAAATTAGGTTGTAACTTCTTTATACCAAATCAATATCTAAAAGAAAGTGCTTCGCATCTACTTGTTAGCCTACAATATATTCCATATTCAGATTTCTCCGAAGATTTAATATACTCTCATAATGCATACATCTCTAATTATTATAGGTTAAAATCTCAAGGAGTTTCAATTCCTAGCGACTTAACTAAATATTTATCAATATTTTCTAAATCTATAAATTCTAATATTTATGATAATAATACAAAAACACGAAGAATAATGCAGGACTTACAAGCAAAATTAAATGACTATGATATTAATTTTTGTCAGATAAGCAATGTTACTAGTAATTCGAAAGCAATAGAAAAAGTGTATACTTATGTTTTAAATGAAAACAATGCTTCTAAATCTGAGTTACTTTTAAAAAATGACATTAATGCAGTCTCATATATTTGTAAAAAAGTTGTTGAAAGTAATGAACATTGGATACTATTAACTTGGGACAAAATTATGATACAAGTCGGCCAGCAGATTGATAACAGCGGATGGATAATAAGTCCAGAAATTGCTTTAGATTTCACTACTACATATCGTCAAAGAGAACTTACAAAACTATGTTCACTATCTCATAACATAGCAAAATCAAGAGATCGAATTGGTGTACTATCAGCGAAAATATTAGATAACATTGTCACATCAATTAATTGTGAACAATTGGATTGGGAATTACAAGAAAAGATTAATAACTTCAAAGATAATTTGCTTGAATCAATAAACTTTACGAATCCTTCTTATATGGACTTTCTTGAAAAGAAAACATCAATATTTATTGAGTCATTAAAGGATAAGATAAAAGAATGCTTATAACAAAAGTGCCTGCACTTCAGTCGGGCGGTTTGCTTTGTTTAAATCTTACGATTTAAACGATTGGGCGGTTTGTTTGGGCTGAGTACGAATTTAGCGCAGCGCACTCAAAACATTAGCCACAACAAAATAGGAGGAAAATTGAAAACTATATTCTTGATAATCTTGGTTGCAATTGGAGCTATATTATCGGCACAAACAACTGTATGGGAGAATCCGCTTCCGATTGTTTTAGGAGATAATATTGAGGTTCAACAAAAATCGATAAGAACACCCGATGGTAATACGATCTTCTTCTGGTCGGAAACAGAACTTGATGGAAGAATTATGTATGCCACAAAACTAAATGAAATGGGTGAATATCTGTGGCCGGAAGAAAAAAAAATTGTGTTAGAGCATGTTCCAGCTTTTTGGCTGGAGGAAATTATCGCAATCTCTGATAATAACTACGTGCTACATTTTTCTCATACTGACTATAAGAATGGTCCGTATGATCATATTTTTAATATTATGGATCAGAATGGTAATATGTTCTGGACTGATCCTTTCAGTTTATATGATCATGATGAAGAGTTGTATCCAGTTTCTTTGTTCGAAAGCACAACAACTGGTTTTAATATTCTTTGCCATAATCATGAAAATGATGAAACCAAAATTATCTATATTGATTTATTAGGAAGTATTTTTGAGGTTAATGTTTCGGCTAATGCTTATGCAGATTTATCTACTTTTCATGTTATCTTACATAATAACTCATACTATATGCTATTTGTTTATAATGGTGATTTGATATATGCAAACCTAGATTCTAATTATGAAATTGTTCAATCAGCGACAATTCCGTTGAATAATTCAATTTGTACGAACGATGAAATCAGTATCTATCCATATAATAATGACTTCTTTATTATTCATGAACTTGACCATCTAGTATGTAGGATTACAGAATCAGGTGATCTTATTTGGTTAAACAGCTGGTTGAATGGTCGCTCGGTAGATAATTCACGTCTTGGGATTACAGAAGATGGGAAGATCTATATTACTGCAATTGGGTACGATGAAATCCACTTTCTTGTTATTAATGAAGATGGAGAGATTGAAGTAGATCAACCAATTTTGCAGGCAGAAAATTCCATTAATGCTTTTAAAGTATCTTTTAATGGGAACGACAAGATTAACACAATTATTGGTGACTATGAAGATGGGACATATTATTATTCAGCACAGACCGTAGACCTGAACGGGAATATGATCTATCCGATTGAAGGACAACCGCTAGATATATCACCAGATAGTAATGACCTTACAATGATTTCCTATCCCGATAAGTTTTCTACATTCTATCTATATACCGATGAAGAATCAAAAACACATCTCTGCATAAATACATTCAACGAGACAGGTGCTCAGATAATTCCTGAAAATCAAATGACCCTGGAATCTTCATATGTATCATTGTCATGGAATTCAAATTCCCGGTATATTCCGGGTGAAGACTGTGTAATGGTCGCCTACGTTACAAATAGAGGTGGATACTGGAATGGTGAAGTTTACATTCAGAAAGTCAATCAGGCTGGAGAATTATTGTTAGAAGAGGGTGGAAGACATTTGAATACCTACTATACACATGAGGATGTTAGGAAAATATTTATTGATGAAGAAGGCTTTGTTTATGTTGTGTATGAGTTTACGGATGGAATCTCATATTTAAAGTGTGATGTTTATGATAGTAATGGTGCGTTTGTAACAACACATACACTGGATTCAAATGTTAACAACTATGTGAATGTATTTCACGAATCTACTGAGACAGGAACTATTGTTGGATGGATAAAGAACAGTATTGTAAAAGTTCATAAAATAAATGGAAATGAAACAGTTTGGGATGATCCGATTTCTTTTGGTTTTCCCACACATATCGGGTTATCTGCTTATGTTACAGATAATTATCTTTATTGCTACTATTATCAAAGCTCAGGTTATGTTCAATTATTATATAGATTTGAAGATAATGGTTCTATTAGTCCTGGCTGGTTGAATGGATTTCCACTTAATTCTATTGAGAATTTAGAATGGATCGCACGCAGACAACAATACGAAGATAACTATTATTTTTTGGGTAAAGTTACTGATGACGAATATCAACTGCTAGCCATAAATGAAGATCAGCAAATATTACTAGGGAATCTAAATATTATTTCATCATATTCTGATCTATATGTTGATGAATATATCTATTTATCTTATGGTGATACTTTATTGCAGACAATTAATGTACAGAAGTATAATCTAGAAGGGCAGTTACTTTGGGATAATAGTATTACTAATACGCAATATGGGGGGATGATCACTCGTTCCAGCCAAAACAGTCTTTCTCTAATAAGTTCATATCCAGAGAATCTTAGCTTTTCATCATTTGATCTGGATGGGAATGTTGTAACACCTCCCAATGGAATTATTATCGCAGATAGTCGTGGTGAAAAAAGACTAAAAGATACACACGAAATGGATAACGGACAGTTAATGGTGATTTGGAGCGATCAATGCGTTGAGAACATACTGGATGGTGATGGATCTCAATATAATGCGATTTGCGGTCAACTCTTCGATTTCAGTCCATTATCAAACCATGAAAATACAATCCCATCTTCGCGTAATTTACAGCTTTCCAACTACCCCAATCCTTTTAATCCTGAAACAACAATATCTTTTTCAATCCCAAAAGACAGCGAAATTGAACTTTCAGTTTACAACATAAAAGGTCAGAAAGTTAAATCACTGATAAAAGAATCTTTTGTAAGTGGTACTAACTCTATTATTTGGGATGGCTGTAATGATTCAATAAAACCAGTTAGTTCTGGGATTTATTTGTATAAATTAATTGTGAACGGTAAAATTGAAGCTGTGAAGAAATGCTTACTTTTGAAATGAAAAAGCTGTTGCTAACAAGCGTGTCGTCGGTTTGGTCTCACAGTGCTTTTGTCTTGAACCTTCCGGTTCAAGGTTTTGGTTGTTTGTTATCGGCTGGAATCCTTTTGATTCCACCGCACACGTAAAACATTAGCAACAATAAATGGTAATGGGATTATTACAAATGTTTTAAAGTAAAAGGAGAATATTATGAAAAAAAGTATTATGGTTTTAATTTTAGTTGTTTCAATAAGCTTACTATTTTCTCAGAATTTCCCTCCTCCTGTAAATCTTCGTGTAGAAATATTCGGTGATATCCCATATTTGGCTTGGGATCCACCGATTTCATCATCTTCATCTGAAATATCAAATGACAGGGATCTTTATGAATATTGCGTTTATGGAGACGGTAATCAGTTAGCTTTCGTACAAATGAGTTCTTACAGTCTTTATTTTTTCCCACCAGGAACATTTACATTTTTTGTTACAGCTTTATACGAAAATCCATCTGGTGAATCTGAACCATCTAACACTGTAACATTTAATAATACATCTATCGAAGAAAATTCTCTAGCTCAAATAAATGCTATAGGTAATCATCCAAATCCATTCAATCCGTCTACAACGATTAAGTTCTCAATCCAAAATGACTCTAAAATTGATCTTTCGATTTTCAATATAAAAGGCCAAAAAAATAAAACATTATCTCAAGAGAAATTTACAAAAGGAAATCATTCAATTATCTGGAATGGTGATGATGAAATGGGAAATTCTGTTAGTTCAGGTTTGTATCTGTATAAATTAATGATTAACGGCAAAACTGAAGCAGTAAAAAAGTGCTTGCTGTTAAAATGATAGAAATTGCTGCTAACAAGCGTGTCGGCTGTAGAGCTGGTAGGTGCTTTTTGTTTGAATCTTCCGATTCAAACGGCTGGTCAGTTTGTTTTGGGCGTGATCGTTCCGATCCCGCCGCACACGCAAAACATTAGTGGCAATTAATAAAGCAAAAGAAGGAGAGAACTATGAAAAAAATGATTGTTTGTTTGTTTATCTTATTTGTATTAAGTATAAGTTTATTTGCCGACGGCACTCCGCCTGTAGGTTCCGGAACAGAAGCAGTACCCTTCGAAATCGAAACGATCGATAATTTGGAATGGCTCAGCACAAACAGCGATTCGTGGGACATGTACTACATCCAAACAGCAGATATTGATGCTTCTGCAACTCAATGGTGGAATGACGAAACAGGCTTTGGCTGTATTGGACCAGATGAGTGGCATTATTTTACAGGTGTATATGACGGACAGAATCACACGATTGATAATTTGTATATTAACAGAATAAATGATCATGCTCAAGGTTTCTTTGGTAATCTCATAGAAGGTGCAATTGTAAGAAATCTAGGACTGACAAATGTAAATGTAACCGGAAATAACGAAGTTGGAAGTTTAGTAGGAGTTGCTTATCATTTATTGGGAGATCCTGCACGATGTGAAATCAGCAATTGCTTTAGTACCGGAAGTGTAAGCGGAAATAATTATGTCGGGAACTTGGTGGGATTTGTTTATTATACAGACATAAACAATTGTCACAGTGCAGGCAGTGTCAGTGCTGCAGGATCCGGTTCTGGTGGTTTAGTTGGACGCAGTTTAAATTCAACAATATGGAACAGCTACTCTCATGCCAGTGTTTTTGGGAACTCTAATCCCGGTGGGTTTTTAGGTTTTAATTCCGAATCCGCAGTTAATAATTGTTACAGCACCGGAATAGTTACCGGAAATCAGCACGTTCGAGGATTGATCGGAGATAATACTTATTCTGAGGTAAACAACTCTTTCTGGGATACAGAATCTTCAAATCATCCAGCTACTGAGTGGGATGCAGGAACCGGTAAAACTACTTCAGAAATGAAAAATATCAGGATATTTACTGATGTAGCTTGGAGTACCGGCTTATCAGCAGCCTGGGATTTTGTTGGAAATCCTTATGATGACAATAATGATAATGACTACTGGAATATATCTGGCAGCAGCTACAATGATGGTTATCCATTTCTTTCCTGGCAGGCGGGAGAATTCCCCGCTGCTCCAACAAATATTATCATTACCATAAATGAAGATGATGTTAATCTAACCTGGGATGATATAAGTGCTGCAACTTATAACATCTATCGCTCTACAAACCCTTTTGAAGAAGATTGGGGTGCTGCAATCGGTAGTTCGGTTGTCAATTCATACACAGATGAAGGCGCTGCATTGGAAACTAAATATTTCTATTATATTACTTCAGTGAATTAAGAGATAAAAGGAATAAAAAAGAAACAATGAGAATAATTATAATACTTTGCATGGCAATTATGTTAACATGCTGTGCAGAACAAGTCGCAATTGTTAAAGACACTTCTATAGATTTAACGGAAGGAAGGTTGGTTTACTCAATAAGCGGTGAAGGAACTACTTCAAGTTGGGAACTGGAAATTCTATTTAACGAAGAAAATGCTGTTATAAGAGAACAATTTGCTCGCGGAGCAGCCAATAAATACATTTATGACAAGAAATCAAATGAAATTATGGGTCTTATTGATGAAGTTGTTTTTTTAGGAATAAAAAAGGGAAGTTATATAATTTACTACACTCCTGAAAGACTTATTCAAGTTGAATTATCCAGTCATTACGGTGACACTTTAATTACAAAGACTCAAAATTTCAAAGATATTATGGGTTATAAATGTCAAAAATCTATTATTAAACATGGAGAACAAGCAACAGTGGAAGTATGGACGACAGATAAAATAAAATCTGGAATCATCTATCCCTGGACTCCATTAACCTATGAAAGCATAGCATTAGAATATGAATTTAAAATCAACGGTCGAATAGATCGCAGGTATATTATTAAATCTATATCAGATAAAAAAATAGATCCAAGCGAGTTTGAACATATTGCACTCGAAAAATACCACTTGATAGTTCCGGCTTCTGTTTATTCTATCCGTAGCAATTGGGCAAAGGATTTTCAGGAAAACCCTTATAATTCTTTTACATATCCTTTCTATGATACAGGAAGGCAATCAACAATAGATTTCATTTATGCAGGGCTTTCAAATATTATACAGCTAAACGAAGAAATAGATATCAATATAAAAATCATTGTTAATGATGAAGGATCTGTCGATGATGTTGATGTTTCTATTAATTACAGTAGAAGAGACGAACGAATCGAAGCTATTGAAATGTTTATAAGGTCCATGAATAAATGGACACCTGCAAAAGTTAAAGGAAAGCCAGTTAGATCAGAAGTGACAATATTTGCTTAAGAATTTTAAATAAGTTGCACAGTTATTATATGAAAATTACATTAAACAAGCTTGTCGTCGGTTTGGTGTAAGTTAATGTGAAATGAGAATTTTGAATCGTAACGATTCAAAATGAGATAATAAAAACGGAGGAAAATTGCAGAAAGTAATATTAATTTTGCTAATTACAATGATGTGTTCTTTGTTAGTAGCAGAAACAATGACGATCAATTTCAGTAATGGTGATACAATGGAATTTGATACATCTGAGATCCTGGAGATAACATTTGGACCTGATGTGTCTGTAGAAGAAATGGTTGAATTTATAAGTCAGATCCCGATCAAATTTATCAAGAATTATCCGAATCCATTTAATCCGGTTACAACGATTTCGTTTGAAATTGGAGAATCTGGTAAAGCACAGGTAGAAATTTTCAATGCAAAAGGACAAAAAGTTAAAACACTTTTAGATGACAACCTGGATATCGGAGCACATTCTGTTGATTGGACAGGAAATGACAGTAATAATAAACGAGTTTCCAGCGGGATTTATTTCTATAAGGTCTCTGTGAATGGAAAGCAAAAAATTAAGAAAATGTTGATGCTAAAATAGGAGAGAAATAAAAAATGAAAAAACAAACAGTACTTTTGATCACGATTAGTTTTATCTCAATTTTATTTGCATCCACAATGACGGTTCACACTACAACCGGAGACCATGAATTTGAAATAAGTGAAATAACAAGTATAACCTTTGATGCAGGAACCCAGCCACCTGAAAATATGATCTTCGTAGAAGGTGGAACCTTTCAAATGGGAGACCGTTTTAATGAAGGAGGAGATGATGAGCTTCCTTTGCACAATGTTACATTAAACAATTTCTACATTGGAATTACGGAAGTAACTCAAGCCCAATATTCTGCGGTAACAGGAAATAACCCAGCCAGTGGCTATGGAGAAGGAGATAACTTTCCAGTATATAGTGTAAGCTGGAATGATGCATTAATCTATTGCAATGCCTTGAGCACATTGGAAGGTTTGACGCCATGTTATGCCGATATCGGAACAAATACAACTTGTGATTGGACTGCCAATGGCTACAGGCTGCCAACCGAAGCCGAATGGGAATATGTAGCACGCGGCGGCATCTACAATGCAGATAATTATAAATATAGCGGAACCACGAACAACCTGATAGATTATGCCTGGTATGCTGGCAACAATACACCTTATGGAGCCAAAGAAGTTGCAACAAAATTACCTAACCAGCTAGATATTTATGATATGAGTGGCAATGAGTGGGAGTGGTGTTGGGATTGGCACAATGCAGGCTATTATAGTAATTCACCAAGTTCAAATCCTCATGGTCCAGGAAACGGTGCTTACCGCATAAGGCGTGGTGGTCCCTGGGGTCATATAGATTACCGAAGTCGTGTAGCATTTCGTGCTGGTACTGTTCCTTATAATTCTGGTGTGGATATTGGTTTAAGACTTGTGAGAAATTCTCCTTACTAATATTGAAACTGGATGGATTTAAGTGTGTATGCAGATTTCAGTATTAAGGAAATTGGAATTAAGATCTATATGAGTTTGACTTATTAAGTTTCCTGGCAGCGAAGAAATTTTGTTTTCTTTGCTGTTTTTCTTTTTCCCATTCCTTTTTTTCTGCTTTTGTCATCGCTTTATCTGTTTGCGGAAAAGGATTTTTAGTTACGACTTTTATCTTTAGTTTGATCAATTTTTCAATATCTTTGATATAAGCATTTTCTTCTGGTTCACAGAGGGAAATAGCATTACCTTCTTCTCCCGCCCGGCCCGATCGGCCTATTCTGTGTACGTAGGTTTCGGCAATATTGGGAATATCAAAGTTAATGACATATTTCAGTTTATCGATGTCGATACCTCTTGCTGCAATATCTGTAGCGACTAGCACTCGGAGCTCTCCATCTTTGAACTGAGCTAAAGTTTTTTGCCGGTTATTCTGGGCTTTGTCGCCATGAATAGCTGCGGCTTTGATCCTGAATTTCTTCAGATGACGGGCAATTTTATCAGCACCATGTTTGGTGCGAGAAAACAGTAAAGCCTGATCGATTTTGGTATCTTGCAGAATGTGGAGCAACAGGCTTCTTTTATCCTTTTTATTGGTATAGTACAGGAATTGCTGGATTGTTTCGGCTGTAGAAGAAATTGGACTGACATCTACTTTTACAGGATTATTCAGAATATTCCTGGAAAGTTTTACAATGCTGTCTGGCATAGTTGCCGAGAAAAACAGAGACTGACGTTTGACTGGCAGTTTTGCGATGATCTTGCGGATATCGTTAATAAAGCCCATATCGAGCATTCTGTCAGCTTCATCCAACACGAAATATTCTACGTCTTTTAAACTGATGAAACCTTGATTCATCAGATCCAGCAGCCTGCCGGGAGTAGCCACCAAAACATCAATTCCATGCCTTAGAGCAGCGGTTTGTGTTCCTTGCTTCACACCTCCATACACGACCGTATTTTTAATTCCGGTGTATTTTCCGTAAGTAGTAAAACTCTCGCCAATCTGAATAGCTAATTCGCGGGTAGGAGTTATGATCAATGATAAAATTTTTCGTGAATTTTTATTGCGACGAGAATCCAGAAACAGGTGCTGCAGAATAGGAATGGCAAAAGCTGCTGTTTTTCCGGTTCCGGTTTGAGCACTTCCTAAAACATCATTTCTTTTTAAAATGAGCGGGATTGCTTTTACCTGTATCGAGGTCGGTTCAATATAATTTTCTTTTCTAAGAGCCTTAAGAATTGGCTCGATAATTTTGAGATCTTTAAATTGCATAATATTCCTAATTTTTTATTTTTTAATAAGATAGCTTTATAAAATCATTCAGCTATGTTTTTCTTTTGTTTTCAATTTTTCAATTTCCCTAAAATCTCTTTAAAATTCTCGGCATAAAAATCTGCTTCTTTTTTCAGGTTTGTTATATCATGAGTATCGTTGTCATCGAAAATGGCAAAAGCATCCATTCCTCCGTTATGTGCAGCTCGTACACCATGAAGCGTATCTTCGATAACCAGGCAATCTTTGGGATCAATCCCCAATTCTTCGGCAGCTTTAAGAAAAATATCGGGATAAGGTTTCCCTTTAATTTCTTCACAACCAGCTACAATTGAATCGAAATAATGCAATACTCCATTTACCTGTAAAACAGTTTCTGCCAGGTATTTTGTATTACTTGTTCCAATTGCCATTTTCATATTTTGTTCATGTAGGAATTTGATAAATTCTTCTGCACCGTCATTTAATTTGATATCTGTTTTATAATGCTGTCCTACCATTTCTGTCCATTCTGCACCGATTTCCTTAATTGTATCCGGAAGATCAAATTTATCTTTGAAGTACTGGCAGATCTCATTGAAACTATTTCCTTCAGGAACATCTTCAAAAAGATCATCCGGTACCGGGATATTTCGTTTGATCAAGTATTCTTTATCTACATCCAACCAGATTCCCATCGAATCGATCAGGGTTCCATCCAAATCAAAAATTACTGCTTTGTATTTCATAATCATTTATCCAGGCAACTATCTTCAAGCTCTACGCCTAAGCCATGAGCAATTCTGTTGACAAAAGCAAAATATGCTGCGATCGTACAAATATCATGAATTGCACGTTCATCGAAGCCTGCTTCATGTAAATCATTAATATCGGTTTTTGTAATTTTCTTAAAATCTGTTGTTAATTTTACAGCATATTTAAGCATTACAATATCTGCTGCTGATAGATCTGCTTTTGTAAAATCCGATTTAATTGCTGAGAGAAATTGAACTTGTTTTTTCAGTTCCCATCCTTGTCTGGCTAATAAATCCCGAAGACCCGCTTCGTGATGATGAACTCAGTAGTAACACTCATTAATGGTGGATATTACTACAGCAATTTCTTCTCTTTGAATTCGACTTAGTGGACTACGTTTTCTCATTAGTTTAAGATACATATCATAATGAGATTTCATTACATCACTATTAATACTATGGATTTGGATAATATTATCTTTATCATTTACTCGATGTTTTTCATTTATCTCGGTTTGATCTAAGTATCTTATATGTGCCATTTAAAAAATTTCCTTTAATTCGTTTTCAATGGAATTTCAAGTGAAATCATAAAAAAACGTCTTCCAATTCGAGAGGCGTTTGGTATAATTTCTAATTAGAATATTTTTTCCAATGTAACCGGTTTATTTTTCAGCATCACTGCTTTGTATTTCATATTTTCCTTCGGAATAATCTCATTTTTCTTACATAGTGCAGAACTAAAAGCTCTTCTAAAGATTCTTCGTAGGTGAGATTAAAAGATATCTCAGAAAGACATAATATTCGATGCAATCGGGACAATTGAACCAACTTTTTCTCAAAGCAGAAGCTTTGAGTTACATTTCCTGCAATTTCTCTCGCACCTTGGCACTTACCATATCCATTATCCATACAACGATGGCGATCAACCAAATGATGACCCCTACATTTTGCCAGCGTAACATCTGTTGTTGTTGAAGAAGAAGAAGTCCAATTCCCCCACCACCAACAAAACCTACAATAGTTGCCATGCGAACATTAATATCCCAGCGGTAGATCGTGAAAGCCAGGAATGGTGAGATTATCTGAGGAACTACAGCAAAGATCCAGGTTTGTACTGTATTCGCTCCTGTTGCTTTTATTGCCTCCACAGGACCGGGATTTATATTTTCAATTTGTTCAGAATAAAGTTTGGTTAATGATGCAATTGAATGGATCATAAGAGCCAGCATACCTGCAAAAGGTCCAATCCCTACCCATACGCTGAAAATAATCGCCCAAACTATTGCTTCAATGGAACGAAATACAGTGGCAATTGTCCTCACAATTATGTAAACCGTATTTCCCAGAAATGTTTGAGGCATCAAATTACGAGCTGCAAAAAAGCTTAGCAAAAAGGCAAGCGGGATAGCAAAAATAGTGGCAAGTAATGCCAGATAAATTGTCTCTGCCAATGCTGTTAGGCATTGCATTAGGATATCCATATTAGGATTGAATATTCCCTTCATAATACCACCGGCATTCTGGAATTTTGCAAACAATTTATAAAGATCAACTTCTACCAGATTCCAACCGACAATAAATGTGATAAGCAGTATTAAAAAGACAGACCAGCCCCAAAATGTTTTGTACCACTTGTTTTCTGTTTTAGTTGTAGGAAGGAATACTTTTCTTCCAACAGAAAAACCTAAGATGAATGAAGTCAATCCAACAGCAAAACCAAGTATAACCACGAGCTTGCTTTGAAATATTATTTCAAACCAGTAGTTCGATAGAAATGAAATACAACCAAAAATATATATCCAGAAGAGAAGGTCGGTTGCTATTGCCTGAAGAATAAATTTGAATTTATTTTCCTTTTTCATCTGATCTCAACCTCCTCGGCTTCTTCACCGTATATTTCTTTGAACTTTTTCTCATCAATTTCTGCCGGTAAACCATCAAATACGATATTTCCATCTTTTAAAGCGATGACTCGCGAACCATATTTTCTGGCAAGACTAAGAAAGTGAAGCGAACAAATAACCGTCATTTTGTCAGACTTATTCAATTCTCCTAAGTACTGCATTACCGAATCTGCAGTAGCAGGATCAAGGCTGGCAACAGGTTCATCAGCTAAAATAATTTTAGGATCCTGCATCAAAGCTCGGGCAATGGCAACACGCTGCTGCTGTCCACCGCTCAAATTTCTTGTTTTTTTATGGGCAAATTCTTTCAGACCTACCCTGGTCAGATTATCCAAAGCAGTTTTCATATCATCTTTATGTTGAGGAAAAGTAAGTGAATGAAGTAAGGATGAATAGCCTAACTTACCTGTTAATACATTTGTAATTGAACTTAGATTATTTATCAAGTTGAACTGCTGAAATATCATACCGATCTTGCGGCGGATATAGCGGAGTTTCTGTCCTTTTGCTTCAATTACATCTTCCCCATCGATATTGATTTCACCGGAAGTAGGTTCAATGAGACGATTTAAACAGCGAAGAAGAGTAGATTTGCCTGAACCGGAAAGACCCAGGAGAATGCAGAATTCACCTTCTTTTACATCTAAATTTACACCTTTGAGAGCATGCGTTCCGGACGTATAAATCTTATGGAGATTCTTTATTTCAATAATATTTTTCATATTACTCCTTTTATCCTAACATATGATCTGTGAAAAAAATAGAAATCACTTTATCAATTCAGATGCATCTTTGCCTATCTCTTCTAAAGTCTGACGGACTATTTCATAATCAGCATCTGTTGAGCGGACAAAATTATCTATATCCAGAAGTCTAACTAAAGTTTCATGACCTTCTTTAGTTCCGGCATACTCCAATAAAGCATTCACTACTTGTTCTTTCATTTCTTGTGGAAAATCTTTACGGAATGTGACTGTATCATTTGGAATCCAATCAGTATAACCGATTATTTTGATCTTTTCCATCACATCAGGATAGGTTTCTATTATAGCTCGACGTGCATCACGAGGACCATCATCACCTTCAGGAGCCCAAAAAGTACAGCCCACGTCTGCATTGCCATCATAAACTGCTAAGATTGATTGAGGATGACCTCCGGCGAAGAAGTATTTATCCGGCTTTATTCCTTTTCTGGCAAGAAGAGCAGATGGATACATGAAACCAGAAGTAGAAGCAGCATCAGTATAGGCAATGATTTTCCCCTCAATATCTTCTAAACTGTTGATCCCGCTATTTGCTTGGGCAATGAACTGTCCTTTATATTTATCCAATCCTTTTCGTACTGCTGTTAAAGCTACTTCAGCTCCGAATTTTTGATTTGCCAGAACGTAAGCAAAAGTTGCCAGCCAGGCAATATCAGTCTCATTGGTTCCCATAGCTTCGATAACAGATGCATAGCTGGTTGGAACAGCCACTTTAAATTGATAACCTGTTTTTTCGGTGATAAAATCTGCAACTTCTTTGCCGCTGGTAACTATCTTTCCGGCTTCCATGGATGGTACAAAATACATCTTGATCGGATTCTTTTTGGTTCCCAACTCTGCTTGTTCACCACAACTTATTGTCAGCAAAACTACAAAAAGTAATACTACTTTAATTATTCTCATTTTATATCTCCCTTTAAAAGTTTTACCTTTTTAATAGAATTATTCTTTTCGGATAATCTTACACTGAATTCTGTTGAAGAAATCCAAATTATACAAAATTCTTTTACTCTTTTTAATTCATAAAAACTTTTTGAATTATAGATTTATACGTCAAGATAGATTTGGAAAAAAGAATAAATCTAATACTGAACCATCAACCCAATTCAATCCAAAAGGTTTTTTGTTTGACACCAAATACTTTATAAAAAGGAATAGGCAGCAATAAAAAAGTAGATATAAAAGTATAAGATAAATATTGATAATGGAGGATAGAATGGTAAGTTTTGGATTAGGTACAAAACAGCAGGAAATAATTGAAAAATATCGTGACTTTGCTGACAGATGGATTCGTCCTAACAGAATGAAATATGATGCATCTTGTGAATTCCCCTGGGAAATTGTGAAACAAGCTTATAAAGAAAAGCTAATGAATGGCCCAGTTCCAACACAATGGGGTGGAAACGGTTATAACATTTTTGACGGTGCTTTGGGCTCTGAAGAACTTGGTGCCGCCTGTGTAGGAATCGGTATTTGTATCGATGCAAACACATTGGCTCTTACACCACTATTGCTGGCAGGAACAGATGAGCAGCAGAAGAAATATTTTGGATTAATAAAAGAACAACAAGCTGTAGCTGCTTACTGCCTTACTGAACCAAATGCCGGTTCTGATGTTGCGGGAATCAAATCAACTGCTATTCTGAAAGGTGATAAATATATTTTAAATGGACACAAACGTTTTATTACCAATGGTGAAGTTGCTGCTTTCCATACGGTTTTTGCACTTACCAATCCGGAAAAAGGTGCTCGAAGCTTAACTCCTTTTATTGTTCCTACAGATCTTCCCGGTGTAGAAATTGTGAGCAAAATGGAAAAAATGGGACAGAATGCTTCCGTACAAAATGAGATAAAATATAATGATGTAGAGCTTCCGATAGAAAACAGGCTTGGTAAAGAAGGTCGTGGATTCATGGTTGCCATGAAAACATTTGATAGAACCAGAACAGGAGTTGCTGCACTTAGTTTGGGAGCTGCCAGAGAAGCTTATGAAATCTCAAGAGATTGGGCCAAAGACCGCATCCAGTTTGGTAAACCTATCGCTGCTAACCAGGCTGTTGGATTTATGCTGGCCGATATGGCTACCGAAATAGAAGCTGCCAGAATGCTAACCTGGCGTGCTGCCTGGGCCTATGATCAAGATCAGAAAGATACTTCTGTGCTTTCTGCAATGTCTAAAATGTATGCTTCTGACGTAGCTATGAAAGTGGCAACAAATGCTGTACAGGTAATGGGTGGAGATGGCTATTCAAGAGATTATCCGGTAGAAAAAATAATGCGTGATGTGAAATTATGTCAAATCTATGAAGGAACAAATCAAGTTCAAAGAGTTGTTATTTCTAAAGGAATCTTGAAATAATTATAATTATGTTACGAAGCCAAACTTCGTAACAAGTTAAAACGAAATATATAAAAACTTCGAGGATCAATTCCTCGAAGTTTTTTTTATCCTACTAAAAATTCTTTTGAATCTTTGGGAATATCATCACTGGAAAGCAATTTACGCAAAGATTGGTAGTATTCTACATATTTTTCATCGACCGGTTCAGAGACAGTTTCTTCATCTTCATGATGTTGTAGAACATCAAAACTACCTACAAAATTTGTGAGTACACCGCTAACAAGATTTGACGTTTTCATGTGATTGATCTTTGCTAACTTCTTAATTTTTTTTATTGTCTCTTCATCAATATTTATTGTAAATGTTCTCTTAGCCATATATTCTCCTAAATATTATATCTCATGTTCCATCAACTAAGCCTATCCTGAACTAGATGAAGGATTCAAGATGACATAGATATGATTTGTTTTTGCTGGTATCGAATGTCAAGATTTTATCTTTAAATTATTACTTAAACTAAAATTCCTTTCAATTCTGCTAAATCATGAATTTCGTATGTTGGAAGAATATTGGAATCGTTCTTTAAATTTTGAGGATTAAACCAGCATGTATCAATGCCAAAATCATTCCCGCCTTTAATATCGGAAGAAAAACTATCACCAATTATTATTGCTGAATTCTTATCAGGAAGTTTTTCAAAGATGTAATCGAAATATTCTTTATCCGGTTTGGGATGACCGATTTCTTCGGAAATGAAAATGTGTTTAAAGTACTTTGACAACGCAGATGCAGCAAAACGTGGCCTTTGCACATCAGATAGACCATTGGTAGCCAAAGCAATTTCACATTTACCGTGAAAATATTCCACAACTTCCTCTGCCCCATCAAGCAAATAAATTCCTTGAGAAAGATAAGTTAGATATGCAGGACTAATTTCTTCAGGTACGATATTCAAAACATTGTTTTCTGCAAAAATCCTGAATCTTTCTGTTCTCAGTTTTGTTGATGATATTTTTTTATCTTGAAAATCCTGCCAGATCGCTTTATTGATCTTTTCATATTTCTGGTGTAAAATTGTGAGATTATCTTTAATTCCAAAAGCATTCATCGTTTTTTCAAAAGCTTCTTTTTCAGCTTTATCAAAATCAAAAAGTGTTCCGTCTGCATCAAATAATATTAGTTCGTACTTCATAATTAGTTAAAAAACGAATTTTATTATAATTTAAACATTGTAGGCAAAAGTTTTTTCAATTAGAGGTGATAATATCTCCACTTCAATTGGTTTATTAAAATATCCCAGAGGATTTAATTTTTGAGCTCGTGAAGTGAATTCCAACTTGGAGTATCCTGTCATGAATATTATAGGAATATAGTTATATTCTAAAATCTTTTCAGCAGCTTGAATTCCATCCATTTCACCAAGTAGATTGATATCCATCAATATTAGGTCGGGTTTTTCTGACAGCGCTTTTTGAATTGCTTCCTCACCTGTTGCTACATATCCGCAAACTTCATGCCCTTCGAGTTCCAGTTCCAGGCTAAGATATTGTGCAATAATCGCTTCATCCTCTACTAATAGAATTTTAATTTTTTTTCCCATAATATTCCTCTTTCATATTATATAATTAAACTAAATTCTTTTTTTATGCACATCATCTCTTATTTCAATGTTCCAATGCAATCCATTTTCTACATGATATTCAACTTTTCCCCTTAATTGATATTCGACAAGAGAAAAAACATTTTTTAAACCCATATTGCTACTATCTCGTAAATCTTTACCGTCGCAAACACCTACCCCATTATCACTAAGGCTGAGTTTTATATTACCCGTTTCTGTTTGCTGCAAACTTATAAATATTTTACCATTCGCGATAGTGGGAAAAGCATGCTTATAGATATTTGAAACAAGTTCAGAAATAACAAGCCCCAAAGGTACTGCAGAATCAATTGAAATTTGCACTTTCTCCAGTTGTAATTTCAACTTAATTGCATTCGATTTTAGTTTATAGCTTCTCATTAATTGAACTACAAAATCTTCAATATATTCTTTCAAATCAATCTGAGTCAAATTACCTGCTTCATACAACTTCTGATGAACCATAGACATAGAAATTATTTTATTAACTATTTCTTGTATAGTCTTTTGTAAAGTTTCATTCTTAGACAATCGACCTTGGATTTTGAGCATAGAAGCTATAACCTGCATGTTATTTTTTGTTCTATGATAGAGCTCACGAAGTAATAAGTTCTTTTCTTCCAGGTTATTCTGTATCTCTTCTTCTTTGTTCTTTATATTGGTAATATCTATTACAAAGCCATCGTAATATTTTGTGGTTCCATGTTCATTTTTTATTGCTTGTGAAGTTAGTAGTATCCAAATTAAGGTTCCATCTTTTTTTTTAAACTTAACCTCTACATTTCTTACTTTTCCATCACCAAGATCGTCATATTTTTTTATAAGACGTTTACGTTCATCAGCAAAATACAACTCCTTCATATTGGTTGTCTCTTTCAATTCTACTGAAGAATCAAATCCTAATAATAATGCTAATGTATCGTTTGCAATTATTATCTCACCATTTGGCAATGATTGATAAAAACCAATAGGAGCAAGTGTAACAATATTTTTATATTTTTCTTCACTTTCTGTTAATGAATGCTCCATTTTTTTTCGAGTTGTAAAATCGTGTCCTATAGAAATGATACTCCCATTTGTAGACATAAAATCTGCCCACATCTGAGTTTTGAAAGTTCCGTTTTTTGCTCGTACTTTGTACTCTCGGAAAACTCCATCTGTTTTTTTTTGGAATTTAAGAAATCTTGTTTTCTCATTTTCGTCGGGATAAAATAGTTCGAAAGGATTTTCGTATGCAACGATTTCATCCTCAGTATATCCAAGTTGTTTCTCACATTCTTCATTCCATAAAATGCAATTTCCATTTTCAGCGAATGAATCGATCATGATGGGTGCATTTTCGACAATTGTTCTAAATAATATTTCGCTTTCAACCAAAGCAAGTTCTGTTTGAAAAAAAGTTTTTTCGCGGTTTTCAAAATTTGAAATTTGTTGCTTCAAATCTTTTATTTCTTTGTACAGTTCATCCTTAGTTTTCACTATATCTATCCCTTACAAAATTATATTATAATCTCCACAATTACTCAAGCAAAATATTTATCAATAACAGGTATTAATGTTTCTATTTCTATAGGTTTACTAAAATAGCAAATAGGATTAACTTCCTTTACTTCGTCTATAATTTCAATTTGAGAGTAGCCAGTCATAAATATTATGGGAATGGCTTTATGCTCGTGGATTTGCCGGGCAGCTTCAATGCCATTGATACTTCCAACTAGATTTATATCCATTAATATTAAATTCGGTTCATGCTCTTTAGCTCGATCAATAGCTTCTTCACCACTGGAGGCATATTTACATACTTCATATCCAACCATTTCCAGCTCCATACAAAGGCATCGAGCAACGATTGCTTCATCTTCTACTATTAAAATCTTAATATTTTCTTTCATAATTTTTTCACTACCTCAAAACCCATTTTCTCAATTCCAATTAATTTCACTACAGATCAAATTCCAAAATGAATTTAGTTCCATTTTCACGAACAATTTCAATTGAACCATCAATTTGCTCAATAAGCATGTCGACCAATTTCAAGCCAAAACTTGTGGTTGTTTTCAAATCTATTTCTTCTGAAATACCTATACCATTATCCTGAACTACTATCAATGCTTTACCATTTCTTTTCGATGCAGCGATTGTGACTTCATTATTTACATTATCTTTAAAGGCATATTTCATGATATTTGTAAAAAGCTCGTTAATAATTATCCCTAAAGGAAATACGAGTTTCGCATTAATCTCAAAATCTTCAATTTGCTTATTGATCTGAACTTCGTCTTTTTCTGGAAATACTTCCATTACTTCGTTGATTAAAGGTGATAGATATTCAAATATTGAAATATCACTAAAGTTGTCTGAGCGGAGCAACTTGTCGTATAATATCCTCATCGATTTTATGCGATTCCCAGCATCCATAAGGCTGGAAATAACTTCCTCATTTTCGGTTCGTCTGGTATGCAGCCTTAGCAAAGATTCAATTGTAGTCATATTATTTTTGATGCGATGATGAACTTCTCGAAGTAATATCTCTTTTTCCTTAAGCAGGCTTTGAACTTTTTCTTCAGCCAGCTTTCTAGCAGTGATATCAATGAATACCCCAAAAGTACTTACGAATTTTCCGGTAGAATCGTAATTTGGACTGGCTGTAACTCCGATGATTTTCTTTTTACTATTAGCACTTATTATTTTCAGTTCATACTTGCTAGATTCACCTGCTTCTCTTTTTGCAGATTCTGCAGCAATTCTTTGCCATTCTTCATCAGTAACAAATTCATTCAATGATCGACCTTTCAGGGTTCCCGTAGGTACTCCGAAGATTCTTTCCGCAGCATCATTGCAGAAGATGAAAACTTCGTTTTGATCGACCTTTCCGACTCCTTCACCAATAGAATGAAACAATTTAGAATATTCTTCTTCACTTTTCTTTAATGCCTGTTCAGCAAGTGTACGTTTCGTAATATCTTCGGCAATGCTCACAAATCTTTCCACTTCACCAACTTCATCAAATAAGGGATAAGATTTGTCATTAATCCATTTGAGTTTACCACTTTTTGTAATTATTCTATAATCTGCCTCGATAAATTTGCTTTCATTATTTTCTTTAAAAGTCTTTAATACTCGCTCGCGATCATCTGCATGTATCAATGTTGCCCAATTCAATCTGTCTTCATAGGCACTTTCTGTGGTTAGTTCAAAAACCTTTTCAAATGCTGGGCTGACATAAAGTAATTCTTTACTTCTCCAATCAGTAAGCCAAAATACCTGATTTATACTTTCTGCAAGTTGTCTAAAATTCTTCTCACTTTTCAGGAGAGCATCTTCTGAATTCTTTCTTTGCGTAATATCTTCAGCAATACTTACAAATCTTACAAGTTCATCTTTTTCATCAAATATCGGATAAGACCGATCGTTGATCCATTTCAATTTGTCACTTTTAGTGATTATGCGATAATCTGCTTCTGCAATACGTTTCTCCACCGCACCCAGTCTGAATACTTCTTCTACTCTTTCTTTATCGTCAGGATGGATTACCGATGTCCAATTCATTCTATTATTATAAGCGCTTTCTGTTGTCATCTCAAAGATATTTTCGAAAGCCGGACTCACATATAATTGTTTTTTTTCTTTCCAATCTGTAAGCCAGAAAACCTGATTGATATTTTCGGTTAATTGTCGGAAATTCTCTTCACTTTCTCTTAAAGCCTGTTCTGCTTGTTTTGTTTCAGTTATATCAATCACAAAGCCATCAAAGTAAGCAGTTTGTCCACGATCATTTTTTATTGCTTGTGATGTGAGTAAAACCCATATAGGCGAACCATCTTTTTTGATGAATCTAACTTCAACATTATGAACTTTACCATTGCCGTTTTTATCAAACTTTTCGATCAATCTCTCTCGTTCATTAAAAAAATACAAGTCGTGCATATTCACTTTATGGATCAAATCATTTGGTTTGCTGTAACCAAGTATAGTTGCTAATAATGGATTTGCTGTGATGATCTCACCATCGGGTAATGACTGGTAAAATCCAACCGGCGCCAAGGTGACAATACCTTTATATTTTTGTTCACTGGCTTCTAATGCTTTTTTGATTTTCTTGCGAACTGAGATGTCATTAACTGAAATTATTCCAGCAGTTTTGCCCTTGAAATTGGTCACACCCCCGGCCAGATCAACCCATTTTTCTTCTCCATTTTTTGTTATAATTACAAACTCATATCTTTGTTCCAGGTTACTGCCAATCTGCCTTTTACTGCCAATACTTCTAACTAACTGAACATAGTCGGGATGCACGAAATCCCAATAATTCATTTTTAGTAGCTCTGCTTCACTATAGCCACTGATCTCACAACCGGCTGCATTTGAGTACACCCATTTATTATTTTGATATATCATCACTGCTGATGGAGTCGTATCAGTTAAAGTTCGATACTTTTCTTCGCTTTCACGCAATTTTAATTCAAGTTCAGTCAGGTTTATCAATCTAGGATCCTGTTTTAACTTTTGGAATTTTTGTAGTTTGATCTTCAATTTTGAATTTTGTTCTTTTAAGCCCTGCAATTCTTCTTGCAACTGCTTTTTAGATTTATCCCTCAAACTACCTCCAATGACTCTCAATATTTCACTTTCCAGTGAATAAACCTGAATAAATAATATGCAAGATAAAGTCCATATGCCATACATCATGAAAAATCTCTTTATCAGTTTGACCATCAATGAGTTAGAGAATTATTAGCATAATTTATTTTTTCAGCATATCCATAAGTTGTGGCATATTGACACAGTCTGTCCTGATTTGACTCAAATATTTAGACCAATTTGATGTCCTTGGAATTGTCTCTATTGCATAATAGCATATCATTGATTTTGATTATAATTTGACTTCCAAACAATAATAAATTCGTTGTAAATAAAAAATCCTTGGAGATGAAATGCACTATTTCAGAAGTGATTTAAAAGATAAAAAACCAGTTAATATAAATGTTCCACATAAAAAGTATAAAATGGGTTTGAATGAAAGCAGTTTAAATCCATTTGAAATTATCAAAGCTGAATTCCTGCGAAAAATGGAAGATGTTCATCTGAACAGATATTTTAACAATATTTCTACAGAGCTGTTATCAAAACTCTCTAATTATACAAAAGTTGGTACAGATCGTCTTGCAGTAGGCAACGGTGCAGATGAAATGTTATATTACATTTTTATTGCAGCAAAAGAAAACAGTGACTCATTTGCTGTATCTCTAGCTCCATCCTATTTCGATTACCGCAGTTATTGTGGTGCAGTGGGAATGGGAATAAAATTCTTAAGTTTGCAGTCAGATTTTAATTTTTCGATGGAAGAATTTTTTGAACTTTCAAATGACGATAATTGCAAATTAGTTATCTTGTGTAACCCAAATAATCCTACCGGAAATCTGCTGGACCAAGACAAAATTGAGCAGGTACTGGTAGCAAATAAAAATAGATTAGTACTGATAGACGAAACATATTTTGAATTTTCGGGAATCACTTTTACCGATAAAATTGATCAATTTCCCAATTTGATAATTGTTCGTTCTTTTTCCAAAGCATTTTCCATCGCCGGATTAAGATTTGGATATGTCATTTCCAATCCTAAAAACATAAGTGAACTAGAAAAAGTGATGACCATTTTTCACCTAAATTTAATGACTCAAACGTTCGTTACAACAATTTTAGATAACAAAGAATTCTTTCTGGATCATAACAAAAAAGTAATTGAACAAAAGCAGTTTGTTTTTGATGAATTGAACAAAATTAAAGGAATGATCGTTCATCCAAGTTCTACAAATTTTCTAACTTTTTCATATAGTTCGCGATCGGAAGAACTATTTAATTTTATGAGTGAAAATGATATTGCAATTCGTCCTGTCTGGCATCATCCGGTATTAAAAGAACATCTGCGTGTAACTATCAGCGGAGATGAAAAAGAAAACAGATTATTTTTGAAAAAAGTAAGTGAGTTCGTAAATTTGAAATGATCAAACAAATTGTAGTCACTCTTATCATTCTTCCCTTTCGAGCCTTTTTTTTATGGTTTTTCACCGGGATGGAATTTGAACGAGTAGAGATCATTAAGGCTATTTTGATTACATCGTCTCTACTCGTTTTAGTTTTTTTAGGCAATTTAATGAAAGTTGAAAATCAAATAATGATATTCATCCAATCGTTTCTAAATGGATTGTATTTTCAAGCTATGGTAGTTTACATTGCCTTATACAAATTATATGATTTTGCCAGGACGACAAGGTTTCTAATCACTATTTTCTGGATGGCAGTTCAAATTCCGATTAATATCTTTCAGATGAAATTATATGGATGGTTATTTCAGGTATAATATTATAGTAATTTTCGGAAATAGTTAACGCATTTATCTCATTATTAATTTTTGTAGGAGGAAAGATGGTTTTCAAGCGACTAAAATGTCCTGTTTGTGGACAGAAAGTTTCATTTTTATGGAACTACTTCAGTTTTCCACCAATAGCATTTACTTGTTCAAACTGTAAAACCAAAATCAAATGGCGCCAAATTTTTAAACTTTACAGTTTAATTAGCGGAATTATCATGTTTTCTATATTTTTCATTATTAGAAATTATTTTAAGTCACCATTTTCAGCACTAATTATTGGTTTCATCCCGGCTCAAATCTTGTTTATGATTGTAGTGCAGAAAGTTAAACCAATTATAGTTGGCAAAGAAAAGAAAATATAACTTCAAGTTTTAATGACGAGTCTTTACCAAAGCGGCTTTGGTTATTTTTGAAAGAAACTTGGGCAAAAGTGAAAAAATTTGTACTTTAATTCTTAGCTCTTTTCTATACTTATATTTTTCTCATTAAATTTAATTGCCAGATCTGCTATTTGCTTCTGTAATCGAGCGATCATTTTATCTTTTTCTTCCAGTGAATCTACATATCTGTTGTTGATGATGTGTTCATATGCCAATATAAATTTAAGCGAGAGTTTTATCTTGGCAGCAAGTTTAGTGAGTGCTTCTTCATCTTTTTTGCTATAGGATGTTCCATCCATTTTCTTACCGAGTGCCAGAAACCATTTATGATCCAAATCATAAATTATCGGAATAACGATCGAAAAGCTGCCAATCTCCTGTTGATTTTCGTTCAGGGCTCCATAATTGCGGCTAAGCTTATTTTCTAAAAGCGTAAGATGTACATCTTCTACGATAGAATTTTCTACTACATTGCTTCCTCTAATTTCATTAAAAATGTAAGCTTTCTTGTCTATATTGTAAGAGATCAGTGCAACTTTCTTTATTGGTAATCGTTGTGTTAGATTCTCACAAATAAATTCTTCAAAACCTTCTATCACACCTTCACCCGCAATTACACCTGTGAAAGTATCAGTCTTTTCTAAAAAATCCAGATCTGATGTATTCAATCTGATATCCACCATTCTTTCTACTTTTTGCCGAACCGGATTGAAGAACATTAATAATCCAATTGTTGCGGGAATACCTGCAATAAATTCCGAACCAACAAAACGACCGAATAATTTTTGCAGCAACTCTCCCAGAGAATAATCTAAAAGCCCGAAAAAGACTACAAACGTTACTCCGACAATTGAGTAGATCATCGTGCTTCTGATCTTAACTCCCAACGCTGTTCCTGTAAGCAAACTCCAGGTAAAAGCACCAAAAAACCAGAGTATTCCAATAATAAATACCAGCATTGCCAGCAGGATCAATCCTATAAGAAAACCCATTTGCAAATTGTAAATCCCGAACTCGGTTTGCCCTGAAGATGTAAAATATAAAATTCCACCAAATAACAAGGCTACGAGCAGAGCAACTATAGCCAGGAATAATCCCTTAAATGCATTAAGAAGACGTTTTAGTTCCATTAAACCACTAATTTTATATGCTTTCCAGAGTTTGATAAAACTAATCAGTAACCACAAAATAGACCAGGCATAAAGCAACAAATTGGATGACATCTTAAGTGCTACATCTAAAGCTGAACAAACAATCATTAAACCTAAAGTTATTAGATAAAGGATTTTTATTTTATATTTTTTGCCTAACTTTTCCTGAACAAAATGATAAAAAAGAATTCCTAATAAACCTGATGAAGCAGTAATGATAATATTGATTTCCATCATCCCGGAAATTCCACTTGGACTTGAAAGTAACAAAAGAAATAGTACTATTAGTATATTCTCTCTGGCTTGGCTATAGCGCAGCAAAAGATAAGAGTTGAAGAAAATGAAAAAAAGAAACAGAGCATTAAAACCGATATTAAGTAGAGCTGAATAATTTTTTAAAGATACTGTATCCACATTGCGAATCATAATTCCAGAACTATCCTGGTATGTTATTTCAACAAATTGTTTTCCCCGCAAAGTGGCAAAAAGTGCATCATTCAGATTTTCAGAATCATTTTCATCACTTCTGTTTATTTGAAATAATGTCATCGTCGGTCCACTTCTATCCTCAGCAGGAACGTCGAAACGTTTAATATCCAAAGTATCTACTTTGATAATTTCTTTATCTTTTAATATTTCTGCCAGAGTTGTATCTAAGAAGCTAACAGCTTTCCCATTATCCAGTTCAAAAGGAAGACTTTGCAAGAAAACTTCATCTTTGATTGTGAATACCCAGGTAACGAGATTTAAGAATATAAAAAGGAAAAAAATTATCCAGCTAATTTTTGATAACAGTGTGTAAACATTATCTTTCATATCCTTCCCCCTCAGGCAAAATAGTGCTTGACCAAATAAATGTCAAACCTTTATGGAATTGCTTGAGGTTATTATGATCGATAGAAAGCAAACTAGAGTAATCAGGTTAGGAAATATTCCAATCGGAGGAAAAAATCCTGTCACTATCCAATCGATGACAAACACGAGAACTGAAGATATTCCCAAAACATTAGAGCAGATAAAAGAACTGACTATTGCCGGTTGTGAAATCATAAGAGTAGCGGTGCCAAACCTGGAATCTGCAAAAGCAATAACAAAGTTAAAAAAACAGATAAAAATGCCTATTATAGCTGATATTCATTTTGATCATAAATTGGCTTTAGCATCCATCGAAGCAGGTGTTGATGGTTTGCGCTTGAATCCGGGTAATATTGGAAGTCAGCTAAATGTATTGAAGGTTGTAGATGCAGTTCGGGAAAAGAAAATCCCCATCAGGATTGGAGTAAACAGCGGATCACTCTCGAAAGATTGTATAAAGAAATACGGTGTTACCGCCAGAGGAATTGTAGAAAGTGCTCTGGAGCATGTTCATATTTTAGAGAACGCTGGATATGAAGAGATGAAAATTTCGGTAAAAGCTTCTTCGGTTCCATTAACAATCGAATCTTATCGTTTATTAAGCCAAAAGGTTAATTATCCACTGCACCTGGGTGTTACAGAGGCTGGCACTGAGTTTGTAGGAACCATTAAATCATCTGTGGGAATAGGAACATTACTGGCTGAAGGGATAGGAGATACGATCCGTGTTTCCCTCACAGCAGATCCGGTAAAAGAAATTACTGTCGCTAGAAATATTCTTAAAGCTTTACATCTTCGCAAAGGTTTAGAAATCATCTCCTGTCCCACATGCGGCCGCACTCAGATCAATCTCATCGAATTAGCACATGAAGCAGAGAAAAGATTGGCCGAATTTAAAGATAAAGACCTTACAATTGCCATAATGGGTTGTGTGGTAAATGGCCCAGGTGAAGCCAGAGAAGCAGATTTCGGAATTGCTGGTGGAATTGGAGAAGGCCTGCTCTTTCAAAAAGGAAAAATTGTTAAAAAAGTACCGGAAAACTTTTTGCTGGAAGAACTGGTTGCTTTGATAAGAGCATATGTGGAATAAAAAACTCCTTTTAATTCTATTCATAATAAGTTCATTCCTTTTAATGTCAGATGAAATTATAATTGGAAATATCATTTTTGAAGGTAATCAACTTGTAACGGATGATGAACTTAGCAATACAATTTATTCTCGAACCGGTGATATTCTTGACCATAAGAAGTTGAATGAAGATACCTCGAAGATAGCAAAGCTTTATAAGAAGAAGGAATTCTTAAATGTTAAGGCCTTCTTACCAGAAATACAAACTAATAATACTCTAAAATTCGATGTCATTTTTGTAATAGAAGAAAAACAGAATCCCCAGATCTCGAAACTGGAAATTTCTGGAAACCGCTACATTTCTTCGCAGAAACTACTTTCTAATATTGCTTCTAAGTTCACACTGGAGCAATTGAATGCTAATATACAGAAAATCTTGGAGTTTTACAATGAGAGTGGTTTTTTATTTGCTTCGGTAAATTTAGATAGTTTATCCTATAATGGAGATGAACTGACAGCTTTTTGCAAAATTGAAGAGGGTAGTTATTGCGAGTTTAGAGAATTCCGATTCAAAGGCAATAAAGTAACCAAAAACAATACTCTCATCAAGTTATCCGGTTTACAGTCAACAGACCACATAACTCCAGACATCTTAGAGAAAGCTGCAGACAATTTACTCAGAAAACAATATATTAAAGAGTGTGACATAATTCCAATAGATCACAAACAACTTCTTATATCTATTGAAGAAGATAAAATGAGCCTGTTCTCTGGTATTGTAGGTTACGACAATTCACAAAAGAAAGATAAAAAACTAACCGGTTTTGTAAATGTAGAGTTTCTGAATCTTTATGGAACCGATCGCAATTTAATCTTTTTGTGGCAAAGGTTAAATGCGGACAGAACTTCAATTGAAATGAGTTATCATGAATCCGGCCCCAGACAAATTCCGTTATCTGCTGATGTATCAGTTTCTCGTTTAGAGGCAGATTCCACCTACATCCAAACAACCTTGGAAACGGATGTTTATTATTATGACCTTAAAAATAAATATGGAGCTTATTTTGCTTTTGATGAGATTTTCCCCGGCAGCGGAAGACCGAAGTTGATCGAGCAAACAAGTTATCAAAAAATAGGCGCTTTCTGGCAATTTTCCAGTTTAGATTATTATCAAAATCCCACAAAAGGTATCGAGTTCAATTTAAGATATTACTACATTTTCAATAAATTCGAGAATAGTAATATCTCTAAACAAGCTGTGAAAATAAGCTGGATATATAATAAGAAGATATTTAACAGAATAGTATTCAACACGGGTTTCAATGCCAATCTTATAGAAAACAAAGAGTTGAATGAACTTGAATATTTCCATTTGGGTGGCAGCAAAAATCTACGTGGATTCACCGAAGATCAGTTCTCCGGCTACCGAACAGGTTGGATAAATACCGAGTTGAGATATTTGTTATCACGTACTTCTCGTTTTTTTGTTTTCACCGATTATGGCTATGTTGAATCACAGATCAGCAAACAGAATAAATTGTTTGGTTTTGGATTCGGTTTTCGACTTCAAACCAAGCTGGGATTACTTGGTTTAGATTATGGCTTCAGCTATAATGGAACCGAATTAAGAAATCCACTTGACGGAATTATCCACTTCGGATTGGAATCAAAATTGTAATATATAGTTTATTCTGTATATTATCGTGATAGGAGGTTCAATGCACAGAAATGGACAGATAAAAGTAGGCGTTTACGTAGATGTTTCAAATATTGCTCAAAATGGTGGTTATGGAATGCAGTATGATGTTTTACGTGAATTTGCCTGCCGCAATAATGGAACAGCTATTCGCTTGAATGCTTATGTAGCCTATGATGAAGAAATGGCTAAAAACAATTATGATTATAAAACGAAATCTGCAAATTTCCATTCAGTTTTACGAGATTTTGGATATAAAGTTATTGTTAAAACAGTGAGATGGTTTACCGATGAACATGGTAATCGCTATGGAAAATCAAATGCCGATCTGGATATGGCTGTGGATGCATTGATGCAGTCGGAAAGATTGGAATATGTTCTTATCGTTAGTGGTGATGGTGATTTTGTACAAGTTGTGCGAGCCCTGCAGAACAAGGGATGCCGCGTAGAGGTTCTGGCTTTCAATAATGTAGCTCACGATCTGAAAACAGAAGCGGATGTTTATACATCAGGCTACATTGTTCCAAACCTAACTCCAATTGAATTGCATGACAAAACTAATGGCAAAAGAATTGTGCGTGGTGTTTGCTATTCTTATAATCATGAAAAAGGTTACGGCTTTATGCGTTTTATGAAAGATATGAGTGGTGGACTATGGATAACAGATTCTCGAAAAAGAGAATCTCCCTATGGAACAGCCTTTGTTCACAACACACAATTTCCTGAATCGGTAGATATTAAGCATCTTCCAAACCGTGATATGATGTTTGAATTTGAGCTGAGGGAAGTGGAAGGAAAGGGATTGCAGGCTGAACAGGTAAAACTACTTGAACATAAATAATACAAGTAAATGGAGTAATAATGAAATACGCTGTAATTGATGTAGGAACCAATAATGTACTCTTCTTGATAGCAGATTACGATGGAAAGAAAATTGATGTCCTGCACCGCGATTCAAACATTAGTGCTATGGGCAAACACATGCAAGATGGAAATCTTACAGCTGCGGGAATTCACAGAACTAAAAACATATTGCGAGACAATATCAGATTTGCTCAGATGTTCACAAAAAATGTGATAGTGATAGGGACTAGCTGCTCGCGGGAAGCAAAAAATATTTCAGAAGTTAGCGATTGGATCAAAACCCGATTCGGACTTGATTATCATATTATCAGCGGAGATCAGGAAGCTCTCTTAAATGGTCTTGCTGTAGCTCATGAATTCCCTGATCTACCAAACATTATTACGTTTGATCTTGGTGGCGGCAGCACAGAATTTACTGTGATTAAGGATGGGAAGATAACGTTTACTCAAAGTCTGGATCTTGGTATCCGCAGATTAGATAATGAATTAATTGAAGATTTTGAGATTAAAGTAAAAGCTACACAAAAATTAATTCGAGAGCTGAAATTACCTGAACTTGATAGTTTCGAGTTGATAGGAATTGGCGGATCTGTAACCAGTCTCTCAGCCTACAGATATCATCTACAGAAATATAAACCAGCTCTTATCCATAAAAGTCGATTGCGAACTGTTGAAGTTGAACACATGTTAGAAGAATTCAAAGATATGACAGATGATGAGATTTCTTATATGATGCCATTTGATCGTTATCGAGCCGATATAATTACCACTGGAACAATGATCGTTGACGAGATCCTTAAGTTCATTAAAAAAGATGAGTTTCTTATTAGTGATCGCGGAATGCAGTTTGGCGTTTTACTTCAAGCTGAAAAAGATTTAAAGAAAATGCTCTGAACAGGAAAATTGAATGAAAGTACTAAAACATCAATCTGGTCCACCTGTAAATATTGAGATCAAAGGCAAAATAATTGGTCATGATACATTCACCTTTATTGCTGGTCCCTGCACCATAGAAAACTATGATGACCTTTTGAAAATTGCTTCAAATCTGAAACAAAAGGGAATTCACTTCTTTAGAGGTGGAGCATACAAAATGCGTACCTCTCCCTATAATTTTCAAGGATTGGGAAAAAAAGGTTTAGATTACATAAAGCAGGTCGCAGACAAAACAGGATTGATCTCGGTATCTGAAATTATATCTGCTGAAGATGTAGAACATATGTCTAAGAAAGTTGATATACTACAGGTTGGCACTCGCAACATGCATAATTATCGTTTATTGTGGAAACTTGGTAAGATCAAAAATCCAATTATTTTAAAACGCGGTATGAGCAGTACAATAGAAGAATGGCTACTGGCAGCAGAACATATTATTGAAGCTGGAAACCCAAATGTAATTTTATGTGAACGCGGCATTAGAACTTTTGAAAATTACACTCGTCACACTCTGGACATCAGTGCTATACCGGTTGTAAAATCTAACAGCAATTTACCGATTATTGTCGATCCATCTCATAGTTCTGGTAAACGGGAAATGATAAAATCTCTTAGCTGGGCAGCGATGGCTGCAGGGGCTGATGGTCTGCTTATCGAAACTCATTTCGACCCTGATTCTGCGATTTGCGATAGTGAGCAGACAATTGATTTTGACATCCTGGCAAAAATTATGGAAAAGAAAAATCAATTATTGGATTTATGGGGAAAGAAGTAAAAACTTAATTTTATTAAATTATGCAGGGGTGATTCACCAATCACCCTTTTTTTTATTAAATGGTCTGTACTTTAAATCTAAGAACCGTTTTCAACTTCTCAGCAACCATTTTTCTGGCATCCGAAAGATAGATCTCTCGATGCTTTTTTGATAATCTTTCCAATCCATTTTCTTTGCAAAACTTCTCCATTAAAGCAAAGCTGGTTGGTTCATTATCATAGCTTCCCAGGTGCATCATTTGAACACATTTGCCTTCTTCAATATTTTCAAATTTCACTTCATACAGAAGTTTATGTGGTTTCTTCTTCTTAGTCAGTTCGATAATTTGTACAGCAAATTCATTTGTAACAAATTCTGGTTGGCGAATCATCAATTTGAAGATCAATTCATTCTTATCTAATTTACCATTATAGTTTTGTTTTGCTTCTTCACTGATATCCCAAACTCCTTCCAGTGGATAAACTGTGTAATCGAAATATCCCTCTGGAGCAAATCCTTTTTTGGGGCTCATCTTCACAGCGTAAGCTAATGAATATAACACTCCGATATATTCAGAAAAAACATCATCGTTAGGATTACCCTTGCCTTCAATTGTGAAATAATTGAAGGCTGGAATACTTGTCAAAGCTGGTTTTTGCTTCGGCAGGTAAATATTTTTCTCATGCTTTCGCCATTCATGCTTCATTAAAATTCCTTAGCTATTTCACAGGCCAACCGCACATTATTTTCCACCAATTTTATATTAGTTTCCAATGATCTACCCTGAGTAATATCAACAATTTCCTTTAGCAAAAATGGTGTAAGATCACGCCCGATAATATTTAATTTATCTGCTTTCTCTAAAGCAGTTTGAATATACTTATCCATTTCCTCAAAAGGAATTTCATGTTTTTTGGGAATCGGATTGGCAACCAGCATTCCACAGTTTAGACCTAATTCCATATTTGTTCTGTGTATTACTGCAAATTCATTTGGATCATCCAATCTATCAACTGTCAAATTGCTTTCGGTAGAATAGAAGGCAGGTAATTTATCTGTCTTATATCCATAAACCGGCACACCCATCGTTTCCAGATATTCCAGAGTTTTGGGTAAATCTAAAATCGCTTTAGCGCCTGCTGAAACTACAATCACCGGAACTCTTGAAAGTTCAAGAAGGTCATTGGAAATATCATAAGTATCTTCCGCATTTCGATGTACACCACCAATCCCTCCGGTTGCAAACACTTTGATCCCTGCCCAGGCTGCTGCTTTCATTGTTGCAGCTACAGTTGTGGCACCGGCTTGTTTTGTTGCCAGAATTCTTCCAATATCTCGGCTGGATACTTTTGCTACATTTTCGGCTTTTGCTAAAATCTCCAGATCTTCATCTTCCAATCCAATTTTTATTTTACCGTTCATCAGGCAAATAGTAGCAGGAACCACTCCCAGCTGACTGGCTATATTCTCTAGTTTCTCTGCTACATGAATATTCCTGGGATACGGCATTCCATGTGAAATAATCGTCGATTCCAGGGCAACAATTGGTTTACGATGGTTGATAGCTTCTGCTACATCTTTGGTCAATTCAATATATTTATTCATCATGTTTTCATTCCAGTCCTATTCTTTTTCTAAAAACTCAATTTTCAGTTTTTTCACGCCATATGGAATAAGACCGATAACTTCAGCAGCACCTTTCGAAAGATCCAGATCTCTTCCTTTTATAAAAGGTCCTCTATCATTCACTCGAACTACAACTGATTTACCGTTATCTTCATTTGTAACTCGCAACATTGTATTAAAAGGCAATGTTTTGTGTGCACAGGTCATCTTAGCCATATCAAATGTTTCACCGTTTGCTGTTGGCCTGCCGTGGAATTTTTTACCATAATAGGAACAAACAAAATATGTCACATTGCCAGTTTCTACTTCTGTTTCATATTTTTCAGTTTTATTAGTTGAATATCTTTGTTGTATATTCCTTTTATTGTTGCCTTTAGTTGTAAATTTAGCGTTTGAACTGCATCCCATCATAAAAACTAGTAATGAAATTAAAAACCAAAATCTATTCAAATCAATCCTCCAAACCTGCAAATTTGCTTCAAAAATGCATTTACATCCATATTTGTCTATTAAATTTTTCCGGTTGACAGAAAAGGTGGTGCTAACAAGTTTATTCAAAAAAATAGTAAGGATAAATGATGGAAAAATCAGTTATTGAATATTTTATCAGCCTGGTGCAAATAGATAGTGTATCGAAAAATGAAAAAGCTACTGCAGAGCGACTTGTAGAAGACCTTAAAGAACTGGGAGCTGAAGTTACTATCGATAATGCTGGTGAAAGATGCGGTGGAAATGTAGGAAACGTTTATGCTTATTTCTCTGGAAATATCAACAAAAAACCAATTCTGTTTTGTGCCCATATGGATACCGTAGAACCTGGCATTGGTATAAAGCCTCAGATTAAAGATGACAGAATTGTATCGGATGGAACAACTATATTGGCAGCAGATGACAAAGCAGGGATTGCAGAGATTATCTGGGCTATTAAAGAACTAAAAGAATCGGATGAAGAAACAGCTCCATTTGAAGTTCTCTTTACTATTGGAGAAGAAGTTGGTCTTTTTGGCGCAAAATACCTGGATTATTCGCTAATCAAATCTGAAATTGGATATGCTTTGGATTCAGATGAAATAGGTCAGTTAAGCATAGGATCACCAAACCAAAATAGTCTGGAAATAACAATTTATGGCAAAGAAACTCATGCAGGAGTACACCCTGAGAATGGCATAAGTGCAATTCAAATTGCTGCTGAAGCTATTAGTAAAATTCCGCATGGTCGAATAGATTTTGAAACTACCTGTAATATTGGTGTTATTAAAGGTGGAGAAGCTACTAATATTGTACCCAAAAAGGTATATATTGAAGGTGAAGTACGTAGCCAGAATAGAAAAAAACTGAACAATTTAACAGATAAAATTGTCTCTACTTTTAAAGAAGTTACCGATAAATATTATTTAGATGATTATAAGGCTACTATTGATATAAAGGTTATTGAGGAATATGCTTCATTCTTGTTAGAAGAAGACGAGGAAGTAATAAAACTTGCCCGTACAGCATCAGAAAAACTTGGATTCCCTTATCATGGCAAAGTAAGCGGTGGTGGAAGCGATGCTAATATATTCAATCATAATGGATTGCGTATAGCTGTTGCCGGTGCTGGAATGCACCAATATCATACAGTAAACGAATATGTAAAAATTGACGAACTGCAAAATTGTGTGAAATGGGTGAAAGAAATCATCAGGATCTATTCTGCAAGTTAAGAAGAACTAAAAATGAATAAGCTCGTAATAACATATCGGATCAAGCAATGAGAAAATTATCGATCACGCTCTGGATAGTATTTTGAAGAAGCTAGCTATCATTCTTTGGAAAAAATCATGAAAAAGCTTGCAATAATCGGTTATGGACAGATGGGGAAACTCATTGAGCAGTTAGCTCCTGATTACAATTTTGAAGTTGTTTCAATTATTGATCCATTATTGAATAATGAAATAAGTGAACAAACTCTAAATAGTGCTGATGTTTGTATTGAATTCACAACCCCTACTGCAGCTTATGATAATATCAGCAAAATCGTATCATTAAATATGAACCTGGTTACCGGCACAACCGACTGGTTTGAAAAACTTCCTGAAATTGAGAAACAGGTGATTGAAGCTGAAACAGGATTCATTTATGGATCTAATTTTTCTCCCGGAATGAATCTGTTTTACAAGATCATCGAGGAATCCACAAAATTGATTAACCAGGCAGAAGATTATGATGTTTACGGATTGGAAGCTCATCACAATAAAAAGAAGGACAGCCCTTCAGGTACTGCAAAGATCCTTTCTGAAATCGTCCTAAAAAATATTGTTCGAAAAGATAAAACACAATTTGAAAAATTAGATCGAAAAATTGATGCAGATGAGTTCCATTTCTCCAGTATTAGAGCTGGAAACATACCTGGTACTCACACTATTGGTTTCGATTCATCTGTAGATTCAATTGAGCTAACACATACAGCTAGAAATAGAACTGGTCTGGCTATTGGTGCTTTAAAAGCAGCTCACTGGATCTGTGATAGAAAAGGTTTTTACAACTTTGCAGATATTTTTCAGGAAATTCTTAAGAAGTAGTAAATCATGAAATTAGATTTCTTCAAAATGCAGGCTCAAGGCAACGATTACATCTACTTCGATTTTCGTTCAAAGCCAATACCTAAAATGGATTTTGATCGATTATCAATTAAACTTTCCAATCGACGCTATAATATAGGTTCAGACGGTATTGTACTTATTGAACCAAGTGAAGTAGCTAAAGCAAAGATGAGAATTTTCAACTCAGATGGTAGTGAAGGTAAGATGTGTGGCTCTGCCCTGCAATGTGTAATTTATTATCTTTCTTTAAATTCAAATCATGCGAATTTCAAAATTGAAACTGCATTCGGAATAAAAACTGGCAAAGTCCTTCCAAAATCTAAAAATGTGAAAGTATGTTTAGGAAAACCAACTCTTGTTGAGAAAGTAACAATCAGAGGTTTCAATGGAAACCTGATAGATATTGGAAATCCGCATTTTGTAACTTTTGTAGATGACCTTAATGAAGTAAATACTACAAAAACAGGTAGCAAAATTGAGTCTGATCACCAATTTCCAGATGGTGTAAACGTGGAATTTGTTGAGATCATTTCTAAAAATGAAGTGAAGATGAAAGTTTGGGAACGTGGCAGTGGAGTAACCCTCTCCTGTGGAACGGGTTCATGTGCTTCTGTATATGCAGGAATTTCTAACGAACTATTGGACAGATCTGTAAAATTACATTCACCTGGAGGGAATGTAATTATTGATTTTGATGGATCCGACATCTTCCTAACTGGTGAAGTTGAATTTGTATTTTATGGGGAAGTAGAAGTATGAGAAAATTCGTATTAATCCTAATCCTTATTTCAATTTCATTCATATTGAATGCAGATAACCCCTGGTTGGGAAAGGATAAAGCAGCTCATTTCACATATTCAGCAGCTCTAACTTATTGGAACTATGGAGTTGCCAAAGATTTCTTCGAGAATTCCAGACAAAACAGCTTGATCATTTCGGTAAATTTCACAGCTTTGATGGGATTAGTTAAAGAATATTCTGACAAAAACATTAGTAACTCATACTGGAGTTGGCATGACATCGCTTACGATTTTGCAGGTATTGCTTGCGGAATAGTTTTAATAAATAATTTAAGGTAAAAAAGATATGGACAATAGATCACATCTGCGAGGTAAATTATGGAGAATGTAGCACTTATAGAGAGTATCGGCTCATATTTGAAGTCGTTGCGTGAACAGAAGAAAATGACTTTGGAACATATCTCGGAGATCACCAGAATTAAGGTTCGATTACTGGAAGAAATAGAAAATGATATCTTCTCAAATCTTGGTGGAGTCGGGTATGCTAAAGCCATGATCATAAATTATGCACGTCATATGAATGCAGATGAAGAGAAGATCATGTCGATATTCAATGAGAAATTCAGCCAGAAGCCAATCCATATTTCCCGCGAAAAATCTATTGAAGAAAAGAAGTACGTATTACCTACTAATTTCTTTGCCATGATTTTACTTGTTGCCGTGATAATAGTTCTAACTGCACTCGTCATTTACCTTTATAATAATGATATACTGAGTTGGCCACCATTTAAAAAAATAGATAGAAATAAGATTGAAGTAAAAGAAGAAGTTTTTAATCCGGACACTGAATTAAATGAACTGGAAGAAGAAGTTGCAGAAGAAGAGACGGTTAGTTTGAACAAACAAGCTTTACACGATACTACCGATTACCTGAATGAACTGATGTTCAAAGATAAAAAAAGTCCGCTAAATTACGAGAAGTAACGCAATTATTTTTGTCATCCTGAGTTTCCGTTATAGCGGAAGTATCGAAGAATATAATTTATAGATAACTAGAACACACTTCGATACGTTCCTAAAATTTGACACTACTTAGTGTGACAGTAATTATAAAGGAATTATGAAATACCAAAAAATCGAATTTAATCATCTACTACCTTCTGTTCTTAAACCTGCTCGTTACATAAACCAGGAGCTGAACAGCTTCAATAAAGAACCGTCCGAAGATACCTTAAATTTTTGTTTAGCTTTCCCCGATGTTTACGAAGTTGGTTTTTCACATCTGGGGCTTAAAATTCTATACTCAATTTTGAATAAAGAAGCAGATGCTGTAGCAGATCGGGTTTACTGCCCCTGGCCGGATTTTGGAAAACTTCTTAAAAAAGAGAATCTTCCCCTTTTTGGAATTGAATCATCAATTGCCATCAAAGATTTTGATGTAATTGGCTTCACTCTCCAAAGTGAACTCACCTTCACTAATATTCTGTACACGTTGGATCTTGCACAGATTCCTTTGAATGCAATAGATCGCTTCGAATCTGATCCGATAATTTTGGGTGGTGGTCCTTGTGCTGCCAATCCAATACCATTGTCACAGTTCTTCGACGCCTTTCTCATTGGAGATGGTGAAGAAGCAATTCTCGAGATTAAGGATTGTTTGAAAGCAAACAAAACTAAATCTCGAAAAGAAAAATTAGCAGAACTGCAGAAAATCGAAGGAGTTTTTATACCTTCACTACACAAAACCGGAAACAAAATCAAAGCACGAAAATTCATGGATTTTGATAATGTCGAAAAGATGCACACCGACCAGATCGTGCCCTGGGTGCAGCCTACACATTACCGTTATGTTAGTGAAATCATGCGTGGTTGTTCACGCGGCTGCCGTTTTTGTTTTGCCGGTTATTTTTACCGTCCGGTTCGAGAACGCGATGCCCAGAAACTCGCAGATAATTTAGTAAAAGAAGTGAGCTGTTATGGCTGGAGCGAAGCTGCTCTCACCTCTCTTTCATCTAGTGACTATAGTTGCATCAAACCACTATTGCAGGAAATTTATAGCCGGATGGAGAAAACCAGTCTATCTCTCCCATCATTAAGAGTCGACAGTATTGATGATGAACTGACAGTGCTGATGAACGCTATGCGGCAAACCGGGCTTACGGTGGCACCGGAAGCAGGCAGCCAGCGGCTTCGTAATATCATCAACAAAAATATAACTGAAGAAGAAATCCTGAGTAGTGTGGATATTGCCCTCAAAAATGGCTGGCAGCTCATAAAGTTCTACTTTATGATCGGTTTGCCCGAAGAGACTGACGAAGATATTCAAGCTATTATCGACCTGATCTTTAAAATCATTAAAAGTTCCGGTAAAAGAATCCAGATTAATATAACCATTTCTCCTTTCGTACCCAAACCGTTCACTCCTTTCCAATGGGCACAGATGGAAGACAAAGACGAATTGATCCGTAAAGCAAGATGGATCAAAAATTCGTTCTCAAGGCATCGATTTGTAAAAATAAAATATCACGAAGTTTATTCATCACTTCTGGAATGTGTGATTGGGCGAGGTGATGAAAAAGTAGGAGAGCTCATATTAATTGCCTACAAAAATGGTGCATTCTATGATGGATGGCATGAGTATTTCGACTTTGTTAAATGGCAAAATGCAACAGATGAAATTGATTTAAAATGGAAAGATTACACAAATGAAATCAATCTTGATTCTCCGTTGAATTGGCAGGATATCGATCTGGGAATTTCAGAGAGATTCTTGAAATTGGAATGGAATAGAGCTAAAGAAGAAGCAACTTTAACCGATTGCCGTGACGGTAACTGTACCGGTTGCGGACTTTGCGATGATACGGTAATTCCTCAATATACTAAACCGATAACACCAACTCCGCTTGTCTTGCGAGAAGCAGTTCATGACAGTCGTCCGAATATTCATTACCGGGCTTTCTTTAGTAAAATGGGTAAAATGAGTTATGTGACCAATCTGGATCTGGTTCGCATGATCTACAATGTGTTCCGCGCTACCGATCTACCTATCACCTACTCTCAGGGTTTCAATGTTCATCCGGTCGTCAGTTTCGGTCCACCACTCTCTCTGGGCGTGCAGGGTCGCAACGAATATTTCGATTTCGTAATGAAAGAATTTGCTGATACAGAAAAACTCTTTGATAAATTGAATAAGGCTATGCCCAAAGCATTGCAATTGAAAGATGTGGTTTTGCTGACTGATAAAGCAATGCATGCTATGGAATATTATAAATTTGAAGAAGTTACAGTAATTCCACCAATTGAATATTATGACAAATTTCAAACTGCGACAGATGATTTTTTACAAGCATCAGAATACAATTTTACCCGCATCCGCAAAGGTAAAGAAAAAACCAAAGATTTAAAGCAGCTTGTAAAAGAGATTGTTTGGAATGGCTCTCAACTTTTTGTAACCAAAACAGTTATCGGTGCCAGTATCTTTGATGTTTTGGAGCATGTTTACAAGATCGATCGTTATGAGACAAACCGGTTTGAGATTGTTAGGGAAAAGTTGGTGGTATAGAAATAATCAGCCTGAGACAATGTCCCAGGCTGATAGGCATACAATTACTTAAGCAACAAACATTTCTTAATAGATTGTGATCTTCCATTGACAGAAAGTTTGTAGAAATAAACACCCGAACTAACTGGTTTTCCTGAATCATCAAGACCACTCCAAACAACAGAGTGTTTACCCTTGTCAAATGTATCATCAGATAATGCTTTCACTTTCTGTCCTTTAATGTTGTAAACATAAAGATTCACTTTGCTGTCTTCTGGAATTGAAAACGATATTGTAGTTTCAGGATTAAACGGATTCGGGAAATTATTGAAAAGAACTGGTACGCTTGGCAATATATCACCTTGATTATTACTTTCTTCTCCTAGCAATAATTCTGATTGAATTTCCTCTTTTATCTGAGCATATTCTTTGAAATTGCGAGGTTTTCTTTTACATTTTTCGGGAAGATTTCTTGAACCTGAAGTAACAAGCTTGAAGTAACAAAATGCCTCATCAAGTTCTGCTATCAATTGTTTGTAATCATTTGGTGGGTCATTGATGATCTCCTCGTACAAAGAAATGGCTTCTTCATATTCCTGATCAGAAATTTTTAAAATAGCTTTAACCTCTATTTTTGTGTCATTTAGTGCTTCTGCTTCAATCTCCTCTAAAAATGCATATAAATCAGCAGATTCACCACCTTTTGCTTTGAGTAAATATGGTAACCAAGCTAGTGCATTCTTTGCAGTATAAGTGTCATGATAATCTTCTACGATTTCTTCCATCATATCGTAAGCGTTTTCATACTCTTCATGTTCAATAAATTGCATTCCCTCTCGATACAATACATTTGCTTGAATTGTATTTTGGGGATCAAAAACAAATGAATCAAAATTAGGATAATATCGATTCTGATTATTTAATGAAGTGTCAATTATTAGATTTGTACAATCAATGTTCCCGTTAACAGTTCCTAAAGCCATAAGTAAATATAGATCAAGAAAATCTTCACTTGATATTTCATCATCTACAACAGAGGGAGATCCCAGCATATTTGTTTGAAACATCGGAAAATAATCAGCCAGTGTAGCTATCTCAGCTAATTTGTTATTACTTATCACAGAGTTGTATCTTATCATATTCTGAAGATTGCCTAAGTTTACGTAGCCAAATCGTTCATTACCATAAATATTACTCTGTACAACTTGAAAATTACAATTATGAATATCCAAACCAATACCATCATTATCATAAATTGAACTACCATACATTAATTGTGGACTGGTTGAATTACACACAACCAGTCCACTCAAACCATTATTATGTATTGTTCCATCAACCAATAAGAAACAGCTCTCTTCTGCATAAATCCCATTTTCGTTATGATGATAAATAGTATCCGAGCATTTTACGTGTGAGTCATTTAGTACCTTCATCTGTGAGATATTACTTATATCGGCTTGATCAACTTTCAATGCGCTATTTTCAGTAACAACAATGTTCTTAATGTTAGAAATCTCACCTCGAAGTCTATTATTTTGATTTATCCAATTAATCCCACCATTAATTATGAATTCGTTACAATTAGTAAAAATTAATCCATCCCATTTTTCGTTACTTCCACTGTGAATAATTGTATCATTACTAAAATCTAAGTTGCTGTCATCAATTACAATTCGATCTCCAGAAATATAGACGCTACCATCAGTTAGAGGTGGATTTTGACTTGAGGCTCCTGTAAATGGATCATAGTAATAACCTGATGTGTTCCCTGTAATAGTACACGCACCACTTGCTAAAAAATGACTTCGATTATTGAATTGCGCAAGGCTTCCACCAGTTAATTTCATATGACCGTTATTATGCATATTTATTGTTGAGTTATCTACAGTTAACTTGGATTTATCTAATAGATCAATAATCCCACCATAATAAATATCTACTATACTACCAGACTCAATTAATATTTCACTTTCTTCACCAATTGCTTTGATAAATCCAGAAGCTACGTTGACATCACAGTTAGTAAATTTTATTTGCCCATTTCGAACTTTCAAACCATAAGCATTTTCGGTAAGTAAATTAATTGTACAATTATTGTAGTGCAAAGTTGAGCCATAACCAACACTAACTACATTAGTTATATCAACCGTCTCATTTGAAATTATAGTGTTCTCGCAAATAGTGATTTCTTGTTGTTCTGGAATAAACGCAAAGAATTCTGGCACATTACCTATATGGTCAATATCCACAGCAAAATCTGCCATAAACAAAATATCATCTGAAGGTTGTACGCCTCGCTTAAGTATAGATTTTACTTTTAAAGATACATTGTATGCATAATAAGGTAGAGTAAATGATAAACCCGTGAAATCATTTGAAGCAACAAACGATGTTCTATATTTTTTACGAAATCCATAGCCTACCCACGCTGATGAAATTTCAGTGATGCAGCCCAGATCAATAATTTCATCAAACGTATATCCTGTTGCTTCTTCAATCCAGGTAGTCTGACCGCTGATAAAATCAACCTCAAATTCTAAAGCAACTTCAAAATCATCTGGTGAAATATCAAGACCTATATCTGGATTTATCATTGGAGTTAGCAAATTCGATGAGATTCGGTATGTATGTGCACCTGTCATATTATTGTACACAACAACCCCATGTTCTATATCTATTGTAGAGAAAAGGTTAACAACTCCTAATGTTTCATTATAATGTGGAGTCAAAGTTCTACTACCGAAACTTTCGAAGATATCTGTTGTTTTAAAGTTGTTTATAGTTTCCATTGTACCGGTGATATCTCCTGTAATATTCATTGAAGTGGACACATTGGAATCACTTCCATTAGCTGTCATAAAATCGTATAGACCATATACCGCATTAGCTCCTGCAAATATTGAACCTACAACATTGGCTGTTGTAAGTATGCTTAAAAGTTCGTTCACAGGATTTATTTCTACTGATGAAACGTTTACATATTGTCCATCTAAAAAAGACTGAACTTGCTGACCAAGTTTCTCACCGTCTTTAAAGTGCGAATATACAGACTCTCCCATGTCGATAATACTTGAAGATGAACTCACATTTGGAGCTGAAATCTGAGCAAAAAAATCTGCATCTAAATCAATTGTAGATATATTACTGCCATAAAATTTAATGAATATACTTGGATCACCAACTCTAGATACTGGGTCATACATAACATTAAAATCAATATAATACCAAACGTTATATGATGAACTCATTTCATTGATTGTAACGAAAGAACATTCTCCAAGTTCATCTCTCTTGTCCAGTGCCTTCAGTCCATCATCATTATTTTCTTCTCCTATAGAGAATAAAGTTGAATTTCCATTGTACGAAGCTTCTAATGCAATATAGCTATAATTAGCTGGTGCATTTTCAGTCTTATACATAAAAACTCTCATTACACCTGTGTACTTATTATACAAAGTCAACATTGGAAAACCACCATCAAGACTACCTAAACCAAAATTTGCAGAATATAAACACCAACCATCATCAGGTTGGAAATCAGAATCTGCACCTAAGTTTATTGCATTTAGATGGGTATCATCTTCTTGATAAAACGGTGATCCAATATCTTCTTGGGTATTATAAATCTCCCAATCATAATAATGATAGTATTCTGCTCTCCAATCTCCCTGATTTAGTGCTGGATCTGGATTGTAATGCCAAACATCACATAATGCGGTTGCTACTATAACTAGTAGCAAAATCGTTAAAAAATTTCGATAGTAATACACAGTAAATTCGAGGTAAACCTGGATTGATTAATTACAATTCATTTACCTCATTTCACTCCTCATATGGGAGTAATTCTAATCTCAAATCATCTTTCCAATTCCTTGAAGATTCAGTTTTTTCTATAAAGAAATCATCAAAAGAACAGAAGAATAATCCATTTAATGTTGCAGCGTATACTTTATCATCGAATTCGATCATCCCTACAATGCAGCTTCCATCTAATTCTCCTCTATCATAGTTAATGATTTCTAATGTCTCGAAATTGATAGATGCATAATTATGCGAGTAAAAGAAAACGTGTGTGTTCTGTATTGCAACATGATGCCAGCCAGCATTTAGCATCATCCAATCTTCCCAGGTAAATCCTCCATCAAAAGATTTCTTTAATGGTGCATCAAATAATCCAACCGTGTATCCTTCACCCTCAAACACATTTCGAATTTTAGGATAAAATGTTAAATTTTGTTTAGAAAAAGTCTCTTCGTTAATCACAGTTACCGGAGATATCTGATGATCTCCTCTACGATATTGCCAGAAATTTCCTCCATAATAATAATTGCTATATACGATAGCAGACATTGAAGGTTCATCATATGATTCAATGTTTTGTAAAATATTAAAATTCAATGTATTGCCTTGTTGTACAAAATTTCCAAAGATCAATCTGTCATCTTGATGATTATTGGGGTTTAAATCAGTTTGTCTTAATGAGATCATATACAAACCATTGCTGTTGTGTTCTATATGATTAGATATATTTATCCCTTCTGAAGGAGAATATTTTGCTGGTAAGTTTATTGTATCTACAATTGACTCAATTGGGAGCGTACCAATGAATTCTCCAGTAGTATTATTGCCAATATACATTGTTTGTCCTTCACTTTCACAGTAGAAATAAAATTCATCCGAAAAGGAAGGAATATACTTAATGTGACTTTCATCGTCCGATATCTCGAGTTCGATGATTATGTCCGGCTCAGTATTACCCTGTGTGAACTTTGCATAGTTTCGTGCAGTAGTAATAGATAATTGTGTTCTATTACTATTTACGTAAATTGAAGTAATGTGTTCGTTCTCGAATACTTCAACTTCTTTCCATCTTATACCAGTATCATCTGGTTCAGTGCTGCATTTTTTTGAGCAGCTTAATAGTAATAAAAGTGATAGTATAAGTGTTAAGCATTTTAGAATTTGATATTCTTTAATTCTTTTCATTTTTATCCTTTTCAGATGTTGTAGTATACTCAAGCAACTATTATTGTTCTTTAATTTATTGGTACTTTTGGTTTTTCCGCCTGAGCGACAATCCCAGAAATCAGATCAAGAAATCTACTGTCAAGAAAAATTATTATTGATCTTAATTGTCATTTATTCACAGAATCGTTTTGATTTGATTTATATATTATGTATTTTTTTTAGATCATAATAAAATTATGATCGCCACGAAACGAGAAGTTCATAAAAAACTAATATTTTAATTCAATATCTCTTCCAGCTTCTTTTCATCCAAATTCTGCACTATAGCTGTAAGTAATTTGATTAAATCATCAAAATCGTTCATGCTACTCAGGCAGTTGTGGCTGTGGGCATAACGTACCGGAATACCTAAAACAATTGTAGGTATTCCTCGCCCGGCAGTGTGCATCTGGCGTCCGTCTGTTCCACCACCTTTTCGCACGGTTAACTGGATTTTTATCTCATTTTCCTTTGCCAGTTCTGCCACAAAATTCTTCATTTTAGGATTCACTATCATAGTGGGATCGAAAACGCGAACATGTGCGCCTTTTCCTACGCCAGTTTGAGAAGTGAAAGGAATACCCGGAATATCATCTGCCGGAGCTCCTTCCAGTACAAAGCAAACATCAGCATCGGTGTAATTTGCTAAAGTCATTGCACCGCGAGTTCCAACTTCTTCCTGCACACTGCCCACACAATAAACTGTATTTGGATGTTCCATTTCAGATGTGATTTTACCTATTTCGATCACTGCAGCAACACCAGCTCTGTCATCAAAAGCTTTGCTCATCATTTTGCGTTTATTCTCATCATAATGAAAATGCGTAATCGGCACGATCTCATCACCAAGTTGGATGCCGAATTCTTTTTCGACTTCCACTTTGGAATCCGCACCAATATCGATGAACATACTGTTTATATCAGGTTTGTTGTCTTCTCTATTCTTAAGAAAATGCACAGGAACTGCACCAATAATTCCCGGATATTTTTTACCTTTGGAATTGATAACTTCCATTGGAGAAGAAAGAAGAGTGTTAGGATTCCAACCACCGATATTCTGCATTTTGATAAAGCCGCTTGGAAGAATATCTGCTACAATAAAACCAATTTCATCCATATGTGCTACAAACATGATCTTAGGAGTTTCATTGGTTCCTTTTATTTCAAAAGTGCAGGAACCCATATTATCTTTAGAGAATTCTGAGATGCTTTCCATTTCTTCTTTCATAATCTTTGCTACTCTATGTTCATGACCGGAAATTCCGGGTGTGAGGGTAAGTTTTTTCAGCAGTTCAATTCGATCCATTCTTCACCTCGATAAGATGGCTTCCGACAGGAAACGATCTCGAATATATTTTTTGATTTGATTGATTTTAATAAGGATACAAACGTCAAGTGGAAAATTGGAAAGCAGACCAAATAAAAGCCCTCCATATTTTGAACCGGAGGGCCTTTCATCTTTATTAATATTACACTTTCTCAATATGTTTCACGTTACGTTTCGTTGTAATCAAATACATCGCTGGTATTACGTAAAGGGTCATAAAGGTAGAAACAATGATCCCGCCTATACTAACTATACCAAGTGGTTGCCTCATTTCAGATCCGGCATCACCGATTCCCAAAGCCATGGGCAGCATTCCAAAAATAATAGCAACCGCACTCATTAAAATTGGTTTGAGTTTAGTCGGGCTTGCTTCCAGCAAAGCTTCCCTGGTCGTTTTGCCCTGTTCACGTAATTGCTGAGTGTAATCCATTATCAAAATGGCAGCATTCACCACAATTCCCAGTAGCATAATAACTCCCATCATCACCATCATACCAAGATTCAAATGAGTTATATACAGAATGAGAATTACACCAATAAGAGCTAAAGGCATGGTCATGAGAATGAGAATTGGTTTGGTAAAACTTTCCAAAATAGCGGCGAGCAGCATGTAAGTTAGCAAAATAGCGATCATGAAGGCTTTCCCCATTTCGCGGTTATTCTCTTCCATCATTTCACTGGTTCCACCCCAGTTGAAGCTGAAACCTTCGGGAAGTTCAGTTTGCTCCTGCATAGATCGTAATTCTTTTACAACATTACCCAAAGCAGCTCCTGCAGCTATATCACCGGTAAATTTAGCGGATTTTATTTTATCTCGATGCACGATCATAGTTGCTCCACTTGTAAATTGCACATCGGCAAGTTGAGATAATCGGTAAACTCCCATCGGTCCAACAACAGGTATATTTTTAATCTCTTCAGGAGAATCTACAGATTCATCCAGTAAAGAAATGATCATATCATATTCTTCTCCATTCTCACGATAAGAGGCAGCATTCATTCCACCTACAGATGAACGCAAAGTGAGAGCAAGATCATAAATTGTGAGTCCGGAAGCTGCAAGTTTATCACGGTATGGAATCAAAGTAATCTCTGGCTTTCCGGATTTCAGATTACTGTCAAAATTGATAAGTCCATTTACTTCCTTTGCATCAAACAGGAATTTTTCCGTGATCTGATTTAATTGAACCATATCAGTTCCTTTAAGATAAAACTCAACTGGAGCATCGCCACCACCCATTGATATCTTTGGAGAAACTTTAATTTTGGCATTTGGCAAACTTGAAAGTTCTTTTATTAAAACAGTAACCATATTATCCGTAGATATATCACGTTCTGCTAAATCAACCAAAGTTACAGTCATGGAAGCAATATTTACACCTTCGTCGATACGGCCCTGGCTTCCTAAACTAACCAAAACCTGCTTAACTTCTTCATGCTGTACAATAATGTTCTCAATATCCTTATACATATCAGCAGTCTGTTCCAAATTGTAGCCAACCGGTAATTCGAAATTGATCATGATTTCCCCTTCATCTGAACTTGGAAAAAGTTCAAAACCAAGTTTGGGGGCTACTGTCATCATTGTGCCGATGAAAAGCACAAAAGCTAAAATAGTTACAACCACAGATCGTCCCTTGGAATGCAGAATGAAAGCAAGAATCTTGCGATAGCTACTTTCCCAACGATGAAACATTCGTTCTGCAGCATCACCGATTTTGTTCTTTTTCTGTTTTTCAGGAATCAGGATCGAAGCCAGCATTGGTGTGAGAGTAAAAGAAATAATAAGTGAGAAAATGGTCGCAAATGTTACAGTAAGAGCAAATTCTTTCAAGAATTGACCGATCATCGTATTCATCATTGCCAGAGGTAGAAAAACTACGATATTTGTAAGTGTTGAAGCTAAAACAGCAACTGTGGTTTCAGCCGTTCCACTATCCGCTGCCACTCTCCGGCTGTGTCCCATTTCTTTGTGGCGGAAAATATTTTCCAGCACCACAACTGAGTTGGTAACCAGAATTCCCACCGAAGTGGATAATCCCATCAATGATAGAATATTAAGGCTGAATCCAGCCCACTGCATCACCATGAATGTGGAGATGATCGATGTTGGCATGGCTATTGCCACAATAATTGTAGAACGTATATCATGCAGAAAGAATAGCAACACAATCCCGGTAAATAGAATTCCCAGAAAAACATTATTTAATGTGTCACTCACCGAACTTCTAATAAAATCGGAATCATCACTAACAATAGACAATTCAGTTCCTTCGGGCAGCATTTGTTCAAGTTCAGCAGCTTCTTTGCGTACATCTTCTGCAACACTCACAGGATTTCCATCAGAAGTTTTGACGATAGAAAGTCGAACCACATTTTCTTTACGTTCTTTAGTGACATTATCGAAATAGATTGAACGCTTACGGATCTCTTCGCCACTATCTTGAACATCTGCAATTTGTCGCAGTTTCTTCATGCCAAATGCTGTAGGAATTTCCAATTCATTTAACTCATCAATGGAAGCTAATTCTCCTTCCAGACGTACAGAATATTCCTGATCTTTTTGCTGGAATTGTCCACCTGGCATATTCATATTATGAGCGGAAAGGATTTGTGTGAGTTGCGGAAGTGAGATCATATTCTGATAAACAGTTTTGTCATCCAATTTCACTTGAATTTCACGCTTCTGGCCACCGGTAATATCTACACTGGCAACGCCTTCGATTTGTGAAAGTCTATCTTTTAGTTGTTTATCGGCAATTTCGTATAGTTCGCGGCCATCCTGATTACCTGTCAGAATCATTTCCATGATGGGGAATGCGGACATATTTACTTTGTCCACGCTTGGTTTATCGGCATCTGTCGGCAGGTTACGGGCAATTGCATCAACCTTTTGCTTAACTTCTGCCACTGCAATATCGATGTCTTTTCCCAATTCAAAAGCGATCATCAGAATCGAAACATTATCCATGGAATATGATTCCATATAATCGATTTTACTGATTGTGGAAACAGCATCTTCTATTGGTTTACTTATGAGATTTTCTACTTCATTTGGTCCAGCACCAGCATAAATTGTTTGAATGGTAACATAAGGGATATCCGCTTCCGGCATCAGGTTTAAGGACAAACTGAAGTAAGCCATAGCTCCGAAAACAATGAATACTGCCAGCACCATCGTGATCATCACCGGTCTATTTATTGATATTTTTGATAAAAACATTTTGCACTCCGTTAAGTTGTCAGACTTTAGATTTTAGACTTTAGATTGTCTGATCTTATCTGAATATGCTGACAACATTTTCTTTATTTTTGTCATCCTGAGCGTAGTCGAAGGATTATTGTCCTTCATTATGGTTCGACTACGCTCACCATGACATTTTTTTTATCACTTATTAATTTATTGATTTTGCATAGTGCAAAGTGCAAAGGACTAATTGCCATCTGAGACTATTTTCACTTTTGCACCATCAAAAATCAGGTTTAAGCCTTTCACTATAACTTGATCACCTTCTGCAACGCCTTCAATAATCTCAAAACCACCATTTTCCTGCCCGGTTTGGATATAAGTTTTTGCTGCTTTTTCAGAAACCACTTTATAAATGAAGTATCCATTTTCGTCTTTTTTTACGTTTGATCTGGAAATTACAAATGCGTTATCGTTATTGTAGGTTTGAATAGCGATCTTACCTATCACACCGCTCTTGCACATATTTTGATCATTATTGAAAACAAGGTCCACGCCGAAAGCGTTGTGACCTCTATCCATAGCAATTGCTACTTCAGTAACGGTACCAACCAGCGTCATATTGTTCCAAGTTACAGTTGCTTTTTGTCCTATCCCAATCTGGCATACTTCGTCTTCTGTAGCCCAAACACTTGCTTTCATTTGCTTTGTCTGCGATACAAAAGCAAGTACATCTTCTGCGTGTACACCATCAGTTTCACGTACATTCACTGCAATTACAAAACCATCGATGGGAGCTCGAACTTTTAGCATCTGCAAAACTGCATCCAAGTTCGCTTCTGCAACTTTGTACTGAGTTTCCACGCCATCCAGATCCTGCTTGGAAATTCCGCCTTTAGCATATAAATTCTGCATTCTAGTATATGTTGCTTCCACCATATCAAAAGCAGATTGAGCTTGAGTAAATTGACCTGCTGGAGCGTCTTCAGGAAATTCGAACATAACTTGTCCCTTTTCCACATAATCACCAACTCTCACATTCACTTTCTCTATTCTACCGCCGATCATGGCAGCTGCTGCTGATTGGCGGAACCCACTGAGATTCGCATTATAAGTTAACTCTTTTACGAAGCTCATAGGCTGCATATCCTGCACTTCCACAGGAATTCCTTCTTCATTGTAGATCTGCTCCATGTTTTTGGATTCAGCTTCTTCCTGTCTTGCACAACCTAAGTAAAGTATCGTTGTTATTACTAATAAGATCATTAATTTTGATTTCATTTTTATCTCCATTTATTATTATTAAATTCATCTGTCATTGTTAGGTACCTCACAGTGAAATTCTTTCGAAGCAATCTTGTATTACTAACAATGTTAACAATTGAGATTGCTTCGTTTGTTTCAGCAAGAGCAAAAACTCGCAAAGACATAATTCATAATTCTCTGCCCATTGCTTTCTGCAATTTAGTATACGAGATCACAGCTGCGTACTTCGCATTCATAAAATTCAGTTTAGCAGCCTTTAATTGCAGTTGTGCATCAATAATTTCCAATTGGTTGGAAACCTGATTTTCATAGCGAGCATTGGCAATTTCCAAACCTTTGGTTGCCAGTTCCACGTTTCTGGTTTGAACGCTAACCTTTTCCAGATCGGCCTGCAATTGCCAATAGGAATTTCGCACATCCAACTCGATCATTTCCTGTAAAGTGCGGTGATCCAGTTTCGACTGGTTCAAAGTATGTTTTGCTTTTTTTATCTTGGAAGTATTGGAAAGCCCCGTGAATAGCGGCATGGAAAATCCAATTCCAACTTGATATGAACTACCCCAGTCATCACTTTCAATTTTTTCTGCATCAGCTCCGAAATAGGTGTAATCTGCTGTAATTCCAATATTCGGTAAAAAATTTCCTTTTTCATAACGTAAATAAACTTTACTCACATCTACACCGATTCCCGAAAGTTCAATTTCCATTCGATCTTGAAGAGCACTATCTATTGCGTCTTTCAGGGAAAATTCTTCCATTTTGGGAAGGTCGATTTTATCAATCAACACCAGATCTCGATCATCCATATTCAAATGATTGGCAAAGCTTTCCATCGCTAGTTTGGAATTCTTCTCAGCTTCCAATAATTCTGGTTCCAATTTTTGAACTTCCAATTCCGCTCGAAGCAGATCGTATTCAGAAACTAATCCTTCCTCATACATATTCGAAACTTGATCGAAATAAAGGTTAGCAAAGGCTAATGCTTCAACTTGAATTTCGGCAACTTCTGTTACTAATTTTGTTTTGTAATAAAGATCTGTCGTGTTAAAAATCAGGTTCTGCTCATCTAACCAATACTTCTTTTCCTGCAAGTGATAAAGTTTCCCTGCAATGTTAATGCCGTTGATCAACTTACCACCCATGAAAATAACCTGACTGAGTGAAACCGTTCCTGCTAGCGAGTATTCGTCAGATTCCTGGGCTGGAATAAAGGAACTGAATCCATAATCAATGAAGCCAGCAATAATGCTGTCATTAATTGTAGCATTACTTTCAAGCATCGATTCAACGCTAGGCATTACCGGCATTGCTGAATCTGGCAACTTCATGTGTTTGAACTGATATCCTCCAGAAAGGGTTATCTGAGGAAATAGGTTTCCGCGTACATTATTGTATTCCTGACGATATTTGCCAACTTCTTCCCTGGCTTTCTGTAGATCTTTATTGTTATCTATGGCTATTTCAACGCTTTCTCGTAAAGTCAAAGAAGTTTGACCAAACAATGAAAGAATGAGAAACAACAATAAGATCATTACTATTTTTTTTTTCATTCAAATTCCTCTCTATTCTATTCCATTAAATATTACTTCGATAGTTGTATCAATCATCTCATCAATATCCCAATTTGCATTTTCCAAAAACCTGCCTACGAAAGTACCGTAGGTTACTCCTAAAATCATCAGCACCAAAGAATCATTAAGTTCAAATGAAACTTTTTTATTTCTAATACCCTGCTCTATCATATCTTTCACCAGACAAAAATCTGATTCCATTATCCGTGATTTGTGCTCATACATAAATTTTTTTGCTTTGATAGACAGACCTTCTTTTTCAAATAATTTTAGGAAAGGCATATTTTCCTGCATCAGGTTGATTTTCATCTTCATGTAAGTACGCAGCTTTTCTCGTACATTTCCAGCACTTTCTACAGCTTGTGTTACCTTAAATTCAAATTCATTAATTTTCAAAAGAAGCATTTCTGCCAGAATCTCTTCTTTACTTTTAAAATAGTAGTAAAGTGCTGTTTTCTTGATACCACATTCCTGAGCAATGTCATCAAGCGTAATCTTCTCTATTCCATACTTTAGGAAGGCATGTTGAGCAGCTCTTAAGATCTCTTCTTTACGAGCCATGAATCCTCCTTATTCTTTTTGAACATTTTATTCATAAGTTCAAAAATTGAAACAGAGTAATTATGTCAAATAGTTTTTGAATATTTTACTAAAAAGTTCAAATTGTGAAATTTGGTCTTTGCGAGGTATCTTGTTAATCACTGTTTCGAGGCAACTTTACTGTTAAATAATTAGAAGATGACTTCATCCTTTGACTCAGATCAGGATGACATGAGATGTGTTTGCACTTAAGTATTAATTATTACTTTTCTTTTCCCTTAAATTCCCAGCTACGCTACTTTTCTTTTTCTTTAAACTCCCAGCTTCGCTACTTTTCTTCTTCTTTGAATTGCCAATGTACCTGTTCGTGAGTTTTGAAAGTATAGAAACTCAGGAATTTCATCATTCTGGGAAGATCATAACCAGCTTCAATATAGAAATAATCAAATTTCTCCAATCGTTGTTCAATGTCTATATCTTCAAGTAGATCATCATCCAGCAGCAGAGTATATTCTCCACTTTTCAAAGTATCCACGATGGCATCCGAATAAATAGAGAAATATGTTTTATTCAAATGGCGGTATGCTGCTGAATCTCTTACCGCCTGGAAATAATCTGCATTTTCTTCGGTGGAAAAAATAAATACGGGAATATTTGGATGAAAAGCTTCAACAATCCGTGCATCGGCATCATCTTGTGGAGTGTGCATATGACCAGAGATATGAACCAGTCCCTTCACACCAGTAAATGTAAACCACACTGCTATAAATATTGAAGCGATCTGTGCGATCATCTTCATCTTGCTTATTTTGGAGATCTGCCCAATAAAAGCCAGCGGTATCAGGAAAACGGATGTTCCCAGAAAAAATCCCAGAAACAAAGCCATTCCACTTAAGGCACCACCCAGATCAACTGCTTTGGAAAGAGCGATCAGAAATGATGGACAGAAATTGATGCCGGTAAGTACTCCCAGTACGAAAGCACTTTTGGTAAACTTCGCCAGTTTGGGAACGTGACATTTTTTTTGTTTGTTACGTGTACGAACTGCTGATAACACAAGATAAGCAGAAAGCAGAATGTAAGCTATGGAAGTGAAGATCTCACGATTTACTGAACTGATCTGCGCACCAGCATAACCGGCAAAAGCTCCAAATGCAAGGTAAGAAAAAAACCTTCCTGCCGATATTTCCAAAACAGCAAGAATCCCTTTAGATAATTTCCTGTCTTCCGAAATTAAATACGGTAGATAAATTGGGGTACAGGTTATCAAGCATAAACTACCTGTCGAAAAACCTAAGATTAATCCTTCTATTAATGTCTGGAGCATTTTTCACCAACTTGACCAGCTAAAGTTTGAAACATTTTTTACCAACTTGATTAGCTAAAGTCTGATACATATTTTCCTAAAATATTAATGTTGTGCCAATAGTCATTATATTCTGTCCGAATTTGTTTTCGAAATCGGTAAATTCATTTTTTAACCAGACAGAATTAATGGGAGTTATTAAATACTCAATTTTCCCTGCAAATTGAGTATAAAGGTCTGGAGCAAATTTAGCTCCCGCTCCCAGATAAAAGTTTTTAATGATGTGTTGATTCATCTCAGTTAAAATAAGATTTCCTTCATTTTCAGGATTGTACTTTATACCAACCAGAATAAATGAATCCTTCGTATTTTCAATGAGATAACTGTATTTTATATGCATCTTCACGACATTTGAAATTCTTAAAAATTCAGAATTTTCTTTGTCGAAACAGGAACGATTGATGTAAGAGATAAAACCAGCAAATCCGTTATTAAACCGTTTTGTATAACGTGCTTCAGTTAGAAAATAATGTTCTTTGTAATCTGCAATTGCCTTGGAATTATTATTTAGATAAGTGAATCTGGCAAAAAGAGAATTAAACAAATCGAAACGGTTATCATATTCAAATCCTGCTCCAAACTGAGCATGATCAAAATCATCATTTTCATTCAGATCATCTTTGTAATAAGCTTTTCCAAACATCCGAACAGCATCTGATACTTGATACCCAGTTACGAAATTAGTTGTCCAATCATTATCCCAGGCTTGATGTGACTCCCATTCCTCTTCGTCATCATCACGAGTATCATCGTCTTCCTCTTCCAGCCTTGCATAGTTGTAATCCAGATTTCGAACATTGGAAAATAGAGAAATATCAAGCTTATCTATGCTAGTTTTGTATACGAAATAAGTATTGTGAACTATTCTTTGCTGTATATTTTCCAACAAAGAAGGACTATTTAAAAGAAGCGTATTTTCCTCTTCATAAAATCTGTTGGAATATTGAAATTTTACAAAATGGTTTTGATCTTGAAAATACAATTTTAATTTTGCATCATTATAAAAAAATGAATTTTTCTGTTCATGACTTTTTTCAGTAAAAAACACATCCTCCTGAACAGAAAAAGAAAAATTATTATTTATTCTCCCGCTGGTTTCATGCTGTAATTTAAATCCAAGCTTCTCTGTAGATGATATACTATCTGCATCTACCGATGCACTTGTTATAATTTCAATTCCATTTTCGGCATCAGTAGAAAAATAGTTAGCAGAAAATTGAGTCCAGTGAGAAAGATCAAGAGCAGAAAGCTGCAAAGCGATAAGTAATGTTATAATTATAGTTATGTTCTTCATCTTCCCAACCCCTTATTGGATCGCATCTTTTGGACATATAGTGATGCATTTACCGCAGGAAGTACATTTGGTTTGATCGATCACTGCTTTGCCTTCTGCAGTAAATTCAATTGCATCTGCCGGACAGATCTGGATGCAGTTTCCGCAGGCATTGCAGGAAGATTTATCAATATTAAATTCAGGATCGGATACTTTATCACAGCCAATGTATAATAAAATTCCAAACAAGATTATGAAAACAATCAGCTTCTTCATTTATCCTTCCTGATCGCGTCATAAGTACAGCTGCGAATACAGATCTCACAAAGAATGCATTTATCCGCATCGATCACTGCTTTGCCGTCAATAAGTACAATTGCATCTACCGGGCAAACATCTATGCAGTCACCGCAACCAACGCAGGAGTTTGTTTCTACAAAAATTCCACTACGAGAGATTGCCAAAAGTGACAACATTACAAAAAGTACAATTACAAAAACTATAGTTTTTTTCTTCATATCAATTCCATATTATTTAATATGCAACAACAGCTTTGAAAATGCAACCATGCGGACAAGAACAATCACCACATGCAGTACATTCATCCGGATTTATATATTTGTAACCAGAACCTTGATGGATTGCACCATAACTGCAGTCATTTATGCAGTTACTACAGTTAATACATGTGGACGTATTTATCTGATAAACTATCTTCCCGGCTGGTGAATTCGAGATTTCATTCACGTTTCCATTTTCATCATACGCTTTCACAGCAAAGTAATAAATAGTGGCATAATTCAAACCTGTAACATTGCAGAATTGGATCGCTCCTGCTGCAGAAGGAGTAGGTGGACCATTGAACAACGAAGCAGAATTCCAGCTGGTTTCAGTAATTGGTGCATTTGAATATCTTATTTCATAATGATCGCAGGTTCCTATATCACCATTATCACCTGGTGCTGACCACTGAATTTTGATCGTAGTGAGATTCTGGATATACTCCTCTACAACCTGTAAATCTGTAATATTGCTGGGAGAAACAGTATCTTCGATGAGTTGAGAGTTGGGAACATTGGAAATTTCAGCATAATTGTCATTTTCATCGTAGGCTTTTATGGCAAAGTAATAAATATTTCCCAATTCCAATTCATCAACTGTAAAATCCTGTAGGCTTCCAGCAGCTAATGGCCAGGGTGGACCAGGTAAAAGTTCTGCATCTTCCCAATTTGCTTCGGTGATCTCAGAAAGAGCCTTACGAATTTCATATCCAGTTGCTGTACCTGTATTACCATCATCACCAGGAGCTGTCCAACTAAGAACAATATCTGTCTCACTTCCAATAGCTGAAAGATCTGTAATTGGTGATGGAGGAGTATTATCCGGCAGCGATGTTGTTGTAGCATTTGCTACATTAGAAATTGCTGCAATATTATTCATTTCGTCTATTGCTTTAACAGCTGCAAAATATTCCGTAAGCGGATCAAGATCTGTTATCATTAGAGTTTCTTCAGAACCGGCAGGTTGAGGTGTAAGATTTTGTGCGAATTCAGGAATACCATTCCAGTTGTTTTCATCGATCAATTCTGTATGGACTTTTACAATATAAGATGACGCTGTTCCTTCTATTTCGTCATCACCAACTGCCGTCCAATTCAAAGCAAAAGAGTTCATGTCGATAGTTCCCACTGAAAGATCTGTAATCGAAGCGGGTGAAGTAACATCCGGTGCACCTAAAGTTGTAGCGAATGCTATGTTGGAAATTTCTGCTACATTAGAAGAATCATCCACAGCTTTTATGGCTGCAAAATACTCTGTTAAGATCTCAAGTCCCTCGATCTGTAAATGTTCAAATGTAAGGGAATCAGCAGGTACCAAATTCTGTTCATATTCTATTATATCAATCCAATTGTCTTCAGTTATCAACTCTGTATGAATCATTACAATATAATATTCAGCAGGGCCAGCGGAAAGACCATTATTACCTACTGCAAGCCAATTCAACTGAAAAGAATCCGAGCTAACATTAGAAATTGATAACATGTTAATTGCCGCTGGAGGATGATGATTTCCCATTATCGTAACAAGGGCTGAAGCAACAGGAGAGGCATTATCCATTTCATCAAAAGCCTGAATATTAACTGTAATAAGTGCATCTTCTTCTAAATTTGAAATTGCCCAGTTTTCTTCGAATCCTGGATTTAATAAAGAAGGAAACTCAAATTCTGTAATAATCTCTTCATTATTATCATTTAATAATTGTAAATCATAACGATAAACTTTACCAGATGTAGCATCATCTCCAGTAGATTTGAATTCAATGGTTAACTCACCAGGAATTAGCGAATATACATTTAAACTGTCTATTTCTGCTGGCGGAATAATGTCTCGAACCAAAGTGATTGCATCATCAGGGCAATTGAATAAGTTTATGCATTCCATACATTGCACACATTTATCGGCATCTATAGAAGCTTTAGTCCTTGTTGAATCAAATACAATTGCATTTTCCGGACAACTAAAATCTAAAATACACTCCTGACAACCTGTACAATCAGAATATTCCACCCTTACACTTTCTACGTAAGAAATCGTTTTATCAAGTGTATCTGTACAACTTACAATGATAACCGTGATTATCAGCAAAGCAATTCCCAAAAACAATTTGCTTCTATTTCCCATTCCCAATTAACTCCTTGATTACGAATGAATATAATTTTAAATCCATAACATGCGAGAAATTGTAATAGGCCAATTACGTCAAATAATTCTTTTATTTCACACTATAAAATATCTCAATATTGAAATCGCAATTTCCTTTCCAATAAAATAGCAATTTGTCAATTTCTAAAGCAAAGATTAAAATTATCTACTTTCAGCAGTTAACTGTAAAAATTGCCAAAATATTCTTGACAAATAAGAGGTGTTTTTCGAGAAAAAGACACGATATATTTTATAAAAAACGTTAAGGAGTATTTGTATGATTCAATTGCAGAATCTAGTGAAAGATTATGGCACTCTGCGCGCAGTCGATCATATCAATTTTGAGATCAACGATGGAGAGATCCTGGGATTTCTGGGACCAAACGGAGCGGGTAAAACAACAACGATCCGCATGATTACCTGTTTTTTGAGTCCAACAGCGGGTAATATTTCCGTTGGAGATTTAAATGTATTGGATAATCCCATCGAGATAAAAAAGATGATCGGCTATTTACCGGAGCATAATCCATTGTACACAGAAATGACCGTTTATGATTATTTGAAATTTGCTGCAGAAGTTCGAGGTGTAAATAATTTCAAGAAACGGTTGAAAGAAGTTAGTGAAAAATGCGGTTTACACGGCATTATTCAAAAACCTATCAATACACTTTCCAAAGGTTATAAACAAAGAGTTGGGATAGCCCAGGCTATTTTACACGATCCCAAAATATTGATTTTGGATGAGCCAACCAGCGGACTTGATCCAAATCAAATTGCCGAAATAAGAGAATTGATAAAAGAACTGGGAAAAGAAAAAACCCTTATTCTTTGTAGTCACATCTTGCAGGAAGTTCAAGCTGTTTGCGATAGAATTGTTATCTTGAACAAAGGCAAAGTTGTAGCAGATGGATCGGCTGATGAACTAAAATCCAGCTTCCAGAACAAAACCAAGATGAACCTGGAACTCTCTGCAACACAGGAAGAAATCATTGAGATGGTGAATACACTGCAGAATATTAAAATTGAGAATTCAACAGTAAAAGATATCATGACACTTGTAGACTTGGAATTTGATTCTGCAGTAGATCGTCGACCAGACATTTACGAATATATTAAATCCAAGAACTGGACGTTATTGGAAATGCATCGAGTGAATGTAAGCTTGGAAGCTGTATTCCGTAACCTTACCATCGAAGGAGTAGAATAATGAATCATACATCTATAATTGCTGATAAAGAATTGAAGAGCTATTTCAATTCTCCGGCAGCGTACATTGTTCTGGTGATCTTTTTACTTCTAGGAGGATGGTTTTTCGCTAGTCCATTATTCCTTAGTAATACAGCAGACTTAAGAAGCTTGTTCGGAATTATTCCTATCATTTATTTGTTCTTTATTCCAGCCGTAACAATGAACCTTATTTCCCGCGAAAAAAGCAGTGGAACAATTGAATTACTTTCCACACTTCCATTAAAAGAATCTGATATTGTAATGGGGAAATTCTGGGCGTCGTTGGGTTTAATTGCCATTGGCCTTCTTTTCACTCTCATTCATCTTGTTACTATTGTGGCATTAGGAACCAATATAGATTACGGTGCAATTTTCTGCGGTTATTTAGGTTTGATATTAATGGGTGGATTATACAGTGCTATCGGCATTTTTACATCCAGCATTACAAATAATCAGATCATTGCATTTATCATAAGTTTCTTCATTGCTTTCTTCTTGTTCATCATTCAATATTCACTCTTCTTTATTCCTCCCTTTATGGCAGGATTCTTTCAATATCTAAGTATCGGATATCATTTCGACAATATCTCTCGTGGTGTTATCGACACACGAAACCTGATCTACTTTTTAAGTGGGATTGTACTCTTTTTAAAGCTATCTGTCTCGACCTTAGAGTTCAGGAAATGGAAATAGGAGGATATGATGCAAAAGAAAAATATAATAATTAGTGCAGTAATTTTTGTAGCAATTATCATCTTCCTAAATCTTGTTTCAGTTACTCTTTTTGGAAGGCTGGATCTTTCTAAAGGTAAGATCTTTGCACTTTCTAAATCTAGTAAGGAAGCAGCCAAAAACCTGGAAGACAGATTGGTTGTGAAAGCATATTTCTCTAAAAATCTTCCCGGTGAATATGCCGATACTCGACGCACAGTTCAAGATAAACTCTCGGAATATCAAGCCTATTCACGTGGTAAATTGCGCTATGAATTTATAGATCCGGCAGACGAAGAAGAACTAAAAGCAGAAGCTCAGAAAAACCAGATCTATCCTGCTTCCATGCGAGTTGTGGAAAATGATAAATTTGAAGTTCGAGAAGTATATATGGGACTTGCTTTCCATTACCAAGGCAAAAGTGAATCAATTCCGCTTATCCAAAATACCCGCGGTTTGGAATATGACATTACAAAAACCATTAAGAAGATCACTTCTGCAGGACTCAAGAAAATTGCTTTCTTCACAACAGCCGAAGTTCCACCGCAAATTCCGGGTTATCCTCAGCAGGGTGGCGACTATTATGCTACACTTAAGCAGATGATCTCTGAAAGTTATGAACTGAGTGAAACTAAACTGATGGAAGAAATTCCAACCGGAACTGAAGCACTCATTTTTGCCGGTATCGAAGATTCACTGGCAGTTGAACAGCTTTATAATCTGGATCAGTTCCTGATGAAAGGTGGAAATCTATTATTCTTTCAGGATAGAGTGTTTGCCGATATTCAAAATCAAAAAGCTGATCCTATAAAATCCAATTTATTTGACCTGCTGACAAGTTATGGCATAAATATTGGTGTGAACCTGGTAACAGATGCAAACTGCGGGCAGGTAAATGTGCAAAGACAACAAGGTTTCTTCCGCATGAATACGCCTGTAAATTATCCCTTCCTGCCGATTATAAGTGATGTGAATAAAGACAACATGATCGTAAAAAACATTGATATTATGCAGATGATATTTGCTTCTGAAATCGATACAACCAGAACGAACGGACTGAAGTATGAGCCACTTATGAGAACTTCTAAGAACAGTTCACTGGTCAGCTTCCCACAGCTGGATATTGGTTTGGAACAATATATGAACGTAGATTTGAAAAGTATGTTCCTGGATGGAGCCAAAAACGTGGGTGGAATATTCACAGGACGCTTCTCCAGTTACTTTGCCAATAACAAGGATTATACTATGGCAGTGCAGGAAAATCCGGAAGGAAAAGTTTTGTTTGTTAGCGATACTGAATTCATCAAAGAAGGTGCCGGAGCTGGTGTTCCCGGAAATATGGAATTCCTGCTGAATGCTGTAGATTTTTTGGCATCCGAAGGAGCTCTTATCGAGATCCGTTCCCGTGAAGTTATCTACAAACCACTTAAAGAGATCAGCAACGGAGCTAAAAAAGCAGTTCGCTGGTTAAACATCCTATTGCCATCATTCTTACTGGTTTTATTTGGAATTCTTCGCTATCGTAAAGAACTGCAGCGTCGAAAATTTATTGGAGAGCTTTATGAATAAAAACAATAAAAAATATATCGCGATCTTAGCGGCTTTGATAGCAATTTTCATAATCACACAAACTAATAATAAAACTGAAAAGATCATCAATTTCTTTGATGTAGATTCTGTAGATATTGCCAGAATAGAACTATCTACGATTTCTGATACATTAACTATAGCATACCAAAATAATGAATGGATGATAACTAATCCTATTGAATATAAAGCAACACAATATCAGGTAGAGAATTTCTTTAAAAAGGTGTTGAATGTGCAGACTTCCAGCCTGCCGATCTCGGAATCGGAAGCTTCTTTTGCTACTTACGAGCTTACAGACAGTATGGCAACTTGCGTAAAACTGTATAATGCCAAAGATAAACTGTTGGCAGAAGCATATTTCGGTAAAATGAAAGGACAGGCCAATACTCCTGCTCGAATGAAAGACAGCAAGAAAGTTTACAGATTAAATGAATCTGTATCTTATCAACTAAAACCAGATGTGCAGACCTGGCGTGAAAAAGAAGTAACAGCAATCGATAAAGATGCAATCGAAAAGATCTCGGTGCTTTGCGGCAACGAAGGTTACGAACTTACTCGCACTGATTCGCTGTGGCAATACGACGACGGCACAGAATCTGTTTCTATAGATAACGAAAACAAAACTCTAACCATGATCTTCAGTGGTTTGAGGAAAGTGAATTCCAGCAAATTCAAAGATTTTGAATGGGATAAATACGAAACTAAATTGGCTGCACCAGATCTGGAAGTTGGAGTTAATATGTTAGATGGTAGTACAGTTTACTTACGACTTGCAAAGGATGATGAGAAAAATTATGTGATGCAGAAAGACAACATGACTGATCATCTCTTCACTCAGCACCAAAACTGGGTAGATCGTTTCACTAAAAAAGCAGTGGATTTTAAATAGGAATCCCTCTGCTGTTGTAAGAAAGATCAGCGATAGTTATTCGTCGCTGAAAAATAAATTCACATTCTAGCTCCCAAACTCCAGTTTGGGAGCTTTTTTTTATCCTAATTTATTTAACCCTATCAAATTATTATCTATTTGACAGTTAGCTTTTACATTTGCGAATTAGATTTATTCAAATGATAAAAATGTAAAAATTCAGTGATACATAAATTAGTGGCTGCAAATAGGAGGAAGTAATTGTCGTTATTTAAAAAAGTGATCATTAAAAAGTATCTTAAGAATTTAGCTTCTGATTTGATAGAAGAAAGTAAGGTTGTTGAAAACAATCAATAATAAAAAGGATGTATTATGCAAAATCTAAGATTTATTTCCAGATTTATAATTGTCAGTATTATTTTAATATTTGGCTGTAGTGGTAGTACGAACTCACCAGCGACTGATAATGAATTCCTGGGTGAACTTCCTTCAATTGAAAAAAAATATGCACTTCAATTAGATGAAAAGGAAAAGAAAATTAAAGAATGTACTGATATGGAAGAAGCCTATAAACTTGCAAAAGAAAAAAAATTGCTGGAAGAAGAAAAGGATGAAACAATAGCAGAATATGTAACTGCACATCCATTAATTAAAGAGTTACCCTTCCAACCATTACCAGGCACAAAATACACAATAAAGCAAGTAGTAGTAAACAAAGCTTCATCAAGTAATTTAAATATTAAGTTTTTGATAACAATAAATGAAGAAATGAAAGGTAAATATGGTTCCATCGAAAAAAGCTTATTCATTTATTTCAAAGCTCTGGATTCTAAAGATAATTATATACCTAGCTCAACTACAGTTGCGACAAATTTTAAAAGCATAAAATTAGTTGCTAATACTGAATACGAAGCATTTGGCAGTTGGCAAAATAAAGCTACACGAAATATGGAAGATTTTGCCAAAATTGTTGAAATCACCAGAGAAGATTGGGAGCAAAATAAAAAACTGTAAGGCTAGCTGAGTTGATAAGTAAAAACCCCGGCGGCTTAGCTGAGCTGAAACAAAAAACCCCAGTCGGCTAAAACTAGGGTTAAGGAGACTACAAATCTTTATTTATTTGTAGTTTTATTTCTCGGGGTTTTTTAAAATCTCCCCAAGCTATATATTACAGAGTTCTTACTCTGATTCTTTCAATAAACTCCATCATTATCAAACCAGATATCAATTTCCATATCTTCCTGGGCTTCCAGTAATTCTTCACGAGCTTCTTCTACAGCTTCGCGTACTTCTTCCATAGATTCTCGCATATCTTCACTCTGTAAGATTCTAATATCTTGCAGATCTCCCAGAATATCCAGATCTCCAAAATGCTTTTCTTCGCCATCTACAATTATCGAAAAATCTCCGTCTTCTACAGAAAGTTCGATCTTCTCATAATACTCATGCTCTTTTCGCTGGGCAATTCCACATTTGATCTTTTTGGTTTTGCCATCACGATCAATTTCGATTTCGATCTTATCACCAACATCTTTTTTACTGATGAGTTTACCCACCAGCTTGCTGGATTCGATCTTTTTGCCATCTATCTTCAGGATTGTATCTCCAGCTAGTAATCCGGCTTTTTCGGCAGGAGTATCTTCGATCACTTTATCTATCTCAACGATAACTTCATAGCCGTCTCCACCTTGTGAGGAAGACTCAACAGAAGTTAAAAGAACTCCAATCCATCTTGCATTCTCCGGCTTGTATTTATATACAAATACATTGTCTGGCTTTTTAAGATAATCCCAGCTGAAATCGGCAATTATCTTTTTACTGTAATCAGATTTGGCACCCAAAGTAAGAGTGAATTCTTTTTCATTTTTATCACGGAAAATTAAGGTTTTCAACTTATCTTCAGGTTCATAAGCCTTCAGCATCTTGGTAAGTTGATCAATCGTAAAGACTTTATCATCGCCTATTTCCATAAGAATATCATTATCTTCCATACCAGCTTTTTCTGCCGGTCCATCTTCTGTTAAACCAGTAATTGCAATACCATAGTTCTTGTCATAGTCAAATTTCTTCTTTATCTTCTCATTCATATCCATCAGATAAACGCCCATATAAGCTGTTTGTTTTATCTTTGGTTTCTTCTTTTCGCCAAATGTAAAATTGATCGATTTAGCTTTTTTATCTCGGAAATACTTCAGTTTTACCTTTTGGTCCGATTCAAACAAACTTAGCATTCTAGTAAGCTGATCTGTTGTATAAATTTTATCTCCGTCCAATTCCATCAGCACATCACCATCGATAATACCTGCCAGGTCAGCTGGACCTTCAAATACAGTTTTAGAAATGAGAATACCATATTTATCTTTCATATGAAGATCTTGATAATCACTCATAGACATGTTCTTCAGGTAAACACCCATGTAGGCTTTGCCTTTTGATTCTGCAGCATAAATTGTGGGAATAATGAGTAGTGCAATTAAAGCTATCAACAAAAATCTCATTTTCATCTTTTTTCCTCCTCGTTCAGAAACTAGTTCCGAACAGATTTATATTTTTTTTAGAAACTTATTCGTTTAGCCGACTTTTTCTGCTGTTTTTTCTGATCAAATTCCGAAACGATCATTAAACCACCTTCTTCGGAAGAGGTGTATTTTCTAATTACATAAGCTTTGTCTTCTTTGAATTTATCGGGATCAATGCGAGATTCAAGTTCAGGACTATTAATAGAAGTATATCTAAATTTTTCCAATTCAGCACAGTTAACTTCATCCTCACACACAATTACTTCAGTTTTATTAAAGGCAATATTATTGATCTTTAGTGCTAGATTTGGTTTTAATATAGTTGTGCAGCCGAATACTAAAAGTAAACAGGCAAAGGCCGCAGCATAACGGAATTTAAGTTTATAATTCTCTGTTGGTTTATGGTATCTTTTGATAAGTTCCCTGCGAAGACTTTGCTCGAATTCTTCGCTTTCGATTTTTGGAACTATCATTTCATTCAATTTATTTTCAAGATCTTTCATTTTTGATCTCCTTTTCGATACTATCTCTTAATCTACCCATAAGCCGATGCACCTTAACTTTCATAGCGCCTTCACTTTTCTTGTAGATCTCCCCTAGTTCTTTATAACTGAGTTTTTCAAAATATTTTAAAGCTATCAGGTTTTGGTCTTCAGGTTTGAAGTCATGCAGTTTCGCTCTAACCATTTTATAACTTATTCCCATTTCAGTTCCATCCACCTGGTTAAATTTATACATATCTACGATCTTCTCAGAGCGTTTTTTATTGCGATAAAACTGGTTGATCTCATTTACCGCAATCCGATATAGCCAGGAAGAAAAACTGCACTTGCGAGAGTCCATGAATCGGAACAGAGAAAGCTTCTTCATTGCTTTAAAGAAGAGATTCGACACGATTTCATGCCTGTCAGCTTCGTAATTCACTCTATGGAATACAAAATTATTCATGATCGGAAAATATTTCCGATACAAATAATCAAACTCTTTCAGGTCTTGTTTGGCCCTGATCACCTTTTCCCTTTCGATATCCAAATCACTGTCCTTAACTGATCTACATGTATAACGAGGTACCCGCAAGAAGTTACATTAATTTTTCATTTCATTATCAATAAAAATATAAGATTGTATTTATGCAAACGTAACGAAGACATACTTCGTAACGAGAATTATGAGACATGGTATAAATTAAAATTTTAAAGTAAAAATTGTTTCTTTGTTTGGATCGGAATGAGCCGAAAGTGTACCGCCATGCATTCTCATAATCTGTCTGGAAAGGCTAAGTCCAATTCCCGATCCTTCCGGTTTCGTGGTGAAGAATGGAACAAATATCTTATCGATTACATCTTTGAGAATACCCGAACCATTATCAATAACCTGAACTGCAATCTTGCCGCGTTTATCAAGGTAAGCCTGAAGAATGATCTTACCACCAGGAATATCACTTAAAGAATGGATCGCATTTTTTATCAAATTAATCAGAACCTGTTCGATCAATTCCTCATCAGCAGTCAATTCCAATGTAGAAGGATTAATGTCCATTTCGCAGATAATACCGTTTTTATTAATTTCATCTTCCATAAGAAGATGAATATTTTTAAAGATTTCACCAACTTCCACAATTTTAAATTTTGGTTTGGGAATGCGAGTGAGATTACGGTATGATTCTACAAAGTGTATAAGTCCGGTACTTCTTTTGTTGATCGTTCTTAAAGAATTTCGAATATCATCCACAGTCTCATCATCAATTTCCTGCGGTATGTTATCAGTTGTATCAATATCTTTCAGCATTTCGTTTATCGTAGAAGATAAAGATGCAATCGGTGTTATAGAATTCATGATCTCATGGGTAAGAACACGAATAAGTTTTTGCCAGGCATCCATTTCCTGCTCTTCTAATTCCGATTGTATATTTTGGATTGAAACCAGAATAATACTGCGGGTACGCAACTTGAATTCTGTAGCATACACCACTAATTGCAGCATCACATCGTTATCTACAACCTGAACCAGTGCTCGTTCTCCTGATTTCATGTTTAATAATTTTGTCACAAGCTCTTTGCTGAAGTCTTCCAACTCGTGAACATTTCTCAATTTACTTAATTGGAAAAGCTTCTTGGCACTATTGTTTATCAATTCCACAGTGCCGTCTTTTTGGAAGGCAATAAGGCTTATTCCTATATGTTGAATTACATTTTGAAGATAGTAGTAATGCTCTTCTTTTTCAGAGCGGATCTTTTGGAAATCTTCGATCACGTCATTAAAAGCTTCTTTAAGTTCATCATAGGCCGAGCCTAAACCTTCAATCCTAAAGCTTCTGGAAAAATCGGAGTATCGAATTGACTCTAGAAAATTTGTAAGGTAATGATTTGTTTTTTGTACATATTTTATGAGACTTGCTACTTGGAAGACCAATAGCAATGTTAGCAAAATCGGTGTAACATTGAAGTTCATATTATAAATTGCAGCAAAGATCAATACTACATTAAAAGTGATCAGCAATATTCTTACAATAATGTGGATTTTAAAGTTCTTAAAGATCATTTATTACCTATCTTTCTTAATTATAGTCCGTATTTTTCAAGTCTTCTGTACAAAGATGCTCTAGTTAATCCCAACTCTTTAGCTGCCTGGCTGATATTGCCATTATTTTTTCGTAAGGCTCTTTGAATCACATCACGCTCAACATCCTCAATGTTGAAAGAACCCAATGCGCTATCATCAGTTACGGCATGTGGTGCTTGCAGCATAAAATCTGAAGCTTGCAGTACTTTTGAATCGCTTAAAATAACAGCTCTCTCTAAAGAATGTTGTAGTTCTCTCACGTTGCCGGGCCAGCTATATTGTCGTAATTTTTTTAAAGCAGGTGAGCTTATACCACGTATATTTTTCTTGTATTTTTGTACGAACGATTCTAGAAAATGATCTGCCAATAACGGGATATCTTCTATCCTGTCTCTCAATGGAGGAAGATTGATTTCTACAGTATTTATCCTGTACAGAAGATCTTGACGGAAGGTTCCATCTTTTGCCATCTGATAGATCGGCATATTTGTGGCACAGACCAAGCGAACATCTACAGGTTTTGATCTATTCGAACCAACTCTAATAACTTGCCGCTTCTCGATAACTGTGAGTAATTTTGATTGTAATGGCAAAGAAAGGTTCCCGATCTCATCCAGAAACAGTGTACCGCCAGAAGCTACTTCAAAACGACCTGGTTTATCTTTCTTTGCATCTGTAAAAGCTCCTCTAACATGACCAAATAATTCACTTTCAAATAGAGTTTCACTGATAGCACCTAGATCAACACTGAGGAAAACTTCCTTACGCCGGGTTGAATTACGGTGCAATGCTCTGGCTACTAGTTCCTTTCCTGTACCATTATCTCCTAAGATCAAGATGCTGGCGTCTGTTGAAGCCACTTTGTGAATAGTGCTATATACTTTATGCATTTCTGCTGAATCACCTATAAAGTCATGGAAAGGCTGATCAAGCTTTTTACTTAGTTCTTTTTGCTTTAATCTTAATTTATCTGCTTCTACCAGAGATCCTCTTAGCTTCATAGCAGAAGAAAGTGTAGCAATTAATTTCTCATTTTGCCATGGCTTTAATACAAAATCCACAGCACCAGCTTTAATTGCCTTTACAGCTCGCTCTACATCACCGTAGGCTGTAATGAATATGACCACAGCAGAGGAATCTAGCTCTAATATTTTTTCCAGCCAGTAAAATCCTTCCTGCCCACCAATCATATCCTTTGTAAAATTCATATCAAGCAAGATTACGTCATATTCCTCATTTTGCATAAGCTCTGGAATTCGTTCCGGATTAAACTCGGTATGCACGAGTTCTGCATGCGGTTTCAATAGTAATTTTATGCTGAATAATATATCTTCGTTATCATCGACTGCTAAAATTTTTCCTATTTTCTTTTCCATTTTTCTCCTCGAAAATCTGCTAATAGACACATCTCATTAATCCACTGGTATAAATAATTATTCCAGATATAATAAGTCAACAAAAAACTGTCCGATTGCGTACACAAGGTGGTTCGAATACGTACAGGAATAATGTCACCTTATACCCCACTTAAGTTCTTTCCCCTTATTATAATTGCAGTTAAGTGTTTGGCACACTACTTGCAATTATCTTCTGTGAAAATTAAAGGAGATGTAAATGGACAAAATTATTAAGAAGAAGAAATGGACGACTAAGAGAATTGTCTGGATTTCGTTGGGAAGTATTTTTGCCTTCCTTATTATATATAATTTGATCTGGGGAGATCACACATCAAAATTCAATGTTCAAAAAGAGAGAATTTCAATTGAAGAAGTTAAAGAAGATTATTTTCAAGATTATATAACCCAAACAGGAACCGTTGAACCTATCAGCACTATCTTTTTGGATGCAATCGAAGGTGGAAGAGTTGAAGAGCTGGTAACAGAAGAAGGAACAATGGTTCAAAAGGATGCTGTTATCCTTCGTTTGAGCAATACTAACTTGCATCTTGATATAATGAATCGTGAAGCAAACCTGGCCGAACAAATAAACAATCTGCGCAATACCAGGCTTTCTATGGAACAAAATAAATTAAGTTTGAAGAGACAAATGCTCGATCTGGATTACCAGATCAGCATCCAAAAAAGAGACTTTGAAAACAGTAAAGAGTTGTTTGAAAAAGAATATATATCCGATAAAGATTTTGAAGAGATAAAAGAAAGACACGATTATTTAGTGGAAACCCGCGAACTGGTTATAGAAAATCAAAAAGCAGATTCACTTTTCCGTGAAATCCAGGTTGCTCAATTGGAAAACTCTGTAGATCAGATGGAAATGAATTTGGAATTCGTTCGAATGAAGCTGGAGAATCTAAATGTAAAAGCACCTGTTAGTGGACTCTTGGTTTCTGTAAATGCAGAAATTGGTGAAGCTATTGGCACAGGACAACGCCTGGGACAAATTCACGTTCTAGATGAATTCAAAGTAAGATTGGAAATTGATGAACATTATATATCTCGTGTAAATGCCAGCTTAATTGGTGAATTCGATTTTACAGGATCAACTTACGGACTTAAAGTAAAAAAGATTTATCCAGAAGTTAGAAACGGTCGTTTTGGAGTAGACCTTGTATTTATCGAAGAATTCCCGGAACGTATCAGAACTGGTCAAACATTCAGAGTAAAATTAGAGTTAGGTGAATCTCAAATGGCTTTACTTGTTCCAAGAGGTGCCTTCTACCAAAGTACTGGCGGACAATATATTTTTGTTGTAGATTCAACTGAAAAATTCGCTATAAAACGTGACATAAGATTGGGAAGAATGAATCCCAGATATTATGAATTATTAGAAGGTCTTGAACCAGGTGAAAAAGTAGTGATTTCCAGCTACGACAACTTTGGCAGAGCCGAAAAATTGATATTAAAATAAACAATTAAATAACCATGGAGGAAAAATGATTAAGACAGTTGATTTGACCAAAATCTACAGAACTGATGAAGTAGAAACAACAGCTCTGAACAATGTGAACGTAGAAGTAGCAAGAGGAGAATTCGTAGCTATCATGGGGCCATCCGGTTGTGGAAAATCCACACTATTAAACCTGGTTGGTTTACTGGACAATCCCAGCAAAGGTGAATTGCATTTTAACGCAACAGAAGTATCTAAATACACCGAGAGAATGCGTACAAACATGAGAAAATCTAACATTGGCTTCATCTTTCAAAGTTTTAACTTGATAGACGAATTAACCGTTTATGAAAACGTAGAACTTCCACTTCTTTACATCAAAATGAGTTCAGCAGAAAGAAAGAAAAGAGTAACAGAAGTTCTCGACCGCATGAAGATCGCTCATAGAGCAAAACACTTCCCTCAGCAGCTTTCTGGTGGTCAGCAGCAACGTGTAGCAGTAGCTCGTGCAGTTGTGACCAAGCCCAAATTGATCCTGGCAGATGAGCCTACTGGTAACCTGGACTCTGCTAATGGCGAAGAAGTAATGGATCTTCTTACTCAACTGAACGAAGAAGGAACTACCATTGTAATGGTTACGCACTCACCTTCCCATGCAGAATATGCTCATAGAGTAATTCAGTTGTTCGACGGCCATATTGTTACAGAAAACATTAAAAAAGAATTCCACCTGTAGTAATAATGATATTAAGCCGTTGGTTTCATCAATAACCAGCGGCTTTTTTAGTCGTTTTTCATAGAGAAAATCAGTTGTTTAAATTATAAATTTGTTTCGATTTCAATGATTTTAGGAGCGAGATATGTTCAAAAATTTTATTAAAGTGGCTTTAAGGAATTTGCTAAATAGAAAATTCTATTCTATCATAAATATTCTGGGATTGGCAATTGGGCTTACCTGCACAATACTTATTGCATTATTCATACAGAATGAACTTTCCTATGATAAGCATCACAAAAATTACATAAGGATTTATAGACTTGAATCTCATTTTAATATTCAGGAGTCTGAAGATCTTTTTGCTGTTACAGCTTTACCATTGGCTCCTGCCTTAAAGCTGGAAAACCCACAGGATATTGCAGAATTTTGCCGCTTTATGGATATGGACAATAATCTCTTCCAATATAATGATAAGCAGATTTTCGAGGAAAATGTTTATTATGCAGATTCCACATTTACAGATGTTTTCACACATGAATTTATCTCAGGCTCACCGAAAGATGCTTTAAATGACCCCAACGAAATGATACTAACAGAAAGTTTTGCCAAAAGGATTTTTGGAGAAGCTAATCCAATTGGTGAAACTATTGAAACCGGTAATGGGATTGTTTTCACAATCACAGGTGTTATAAAAGATGTTCCGCAAAATATCCATTTACGCTTCGAAGCAATTGCTTCTATGATAACAGTGAAACAGTTTTTTGGAGCAGAACGATATGAAAGCCTGGATAGTGGAGCATTTTGGAATATTGGATTTTATTCATATATTATGCTTACAGAAAATGGAAATATCCAGAACGTATTGGATAATTATCCCGAGTTCAACGAAAAATATATCAAGCCAGTTGGAGATCAGATTAATGCAACATTCCAGCTGATGGTGCAACCTTTGGCAGATGTTCATCTGTTTTCTCGTGTAGGTGGTGACCTGCCTACGGGAAATATGACTTATGTTTACACATTTGGTATTGTTGCTCTTTTCCTGCTTCTTATCGGTTGCATCAATTACATGAACCTGGCCACATCTCAATCTTCGAGTCGCGCTGTGGAAGTAGGCATTCGCAAAGTCGTAGGAGCTCAAAAACAATATCTGCGCTGGCAATTTATCTTTGAATCTATACTCATTGCAGCCCTGGCAATGGTTTTGGCCTTTGTAGCTGTTGAGTTGATTTTACCTACTTTCAATGAATTGGCAGATAGAGAATTAACTTTTAGCTTTCTTACTAATCTCGATCTTGTGATCGGAATTTTTGTGACAACATTTCTTGTTGGTTTAATATCAGGAAGTTATCCTGCCTTCTATTTATCTTCTTTTGTACCGGTACAGGTTTTAAAGGGCACATTGGGAAAGAATAAAGGAACTCTTAGAAAGATATTAGTGCTACTGCAGTTTTCTATTTCCATCATTATGATCATAGGTACTTTCACGGTAATGCAGCAATTGAATTTCTTAAAAGATAAAAATCTAGGATTTGATGATGAGAATTTGATAGTATTAACTATTCGTGACACTTCCGGAGTAAAAAATCTACAGGCATTCAAAGATGAACTGAAGAAATATCCTCAGATAATAAGTGCTGGTACTACTTCCAGTATTCCTGGAGGAGGGCAAAGCATAATTGTACAACTCTTTGAAACAAAAGATGGAAGTATGGAAGAAAAGGGAATAAATTTTATTTTTGTAGACCATGATTATCTGGAAACCATGGATATGCAGATTATCAAAGGACGAGGTTACGACAGAGATTTGCAAACGGATGCCGAAGAATCTTGTTTGATCAATGAAGCTGCTGTTGAAGTACTTGGTTGGGGAAGTGATCCAATAAATAGAAAATTAGGTTTTGGCGCAAACCTGGATGGTACGGCAAATCTGAATACCAAAGTAATCGGTGTAATTAAAGATTTCCATTATGCATCTCTGCATAATCAAATCGATCCGCTTTTGGTAATGCTTTCTAATGACCCGCAACGTAACATCTGCCTTAGAATTCGTCAGGATGATATCGAATCGACTATAGATTATATTGAAGAAAAATGGCATGAGTTCTGCCCCACTTTCCCATTTGAATACACATTTTTGGATGATAATTTAAATGAACAATATATCGCCGAACAAAAGATTGGAAGAGTCTTCACATACTTCTCCATACTCTGCATTTTCATAGCTTGTCTTGGGCTTTTTGGTCTGGCCTCATATACTGCCGAACAACGCACCAAAGAGATCAGTATCCGCAAAGTGATGGGAGCTTCGGTGAAAAGTGTTGTTGTGCTTCTTTCCAAAGAATTTTCCATTTGGGTGATTCTGGCTAATATCATAGCTTGGCCTCTTGCCTATCTGGCTCTTACAAAATGGCTGCAAAACTTTGCTTATTCTGTTGATCAATCACTTATTACATATCTGATTTCCGGTCTGGTTGCTTTAGTTATTGCCTTGATAACAGTAAGTTTCCGTGCAATAAAAGCGGCACATACAAACCCGGCTAATGCACTGAAATACGAATAGAGGAAAAGCATGTTTAAACAAAATGTTTTACAATCTTTCAGAGTTTTAAAAAAAGATAAATTCCATTCTTTCTTGAATATCATTGGTCTGGCACTTGGTTTATGCTGCAGCATATTAGTTCTTCTTTTTGTTCAGAATGAACTTTCATACGATAAACATCACGAAAATAATGAGCGAATATATCGTTACGGCGTGAACATGACCATAGGTGGCATAAGCAGCACCCAAACAACCTGTAACGTTGCTGTTGGACCACTTTTACAGAATGAAATGCCGGAAATCGAATCTTATATGCGATGCTTTTATCCAGGACAACTCCTGGTGAAGGGTAATGATAAAACTCTTTATGAGAGCAGAATGATGATGACCGATAACAGCATTTTTCATATTTTCAGCCATACCTTCATTTATGGAAATAGTTCAGATGCTTTGGAAAGACCCAATACAATAGTGCTGACCCAAAAGACTACTGAAAAATATTTTGGAGATCAAAATCCGGTCGGTGAAGAACTGGAAATAGATAATGAAATTTATGAAATTACCGGAGTTATTGAAAACCTACCGGATAATTCTCATTTAAAATTTTCAGGTCTCATGTCGATTAATACATACTTGCATGATCAAAACTTGGATGACATTTACACACCACGCGTTCTGGGTGGAAACATGTCGTTTTTCACATATTTCTTGTTTACAGAAAACTTCACGTTCGAACAATTTTCCGAGAAATTCCGAAATTTCTATGATAGAGAAATGGCAGATAATGATCGAATTAATTACATTGCAGTTGTAGAATCATTAAATGATATTTATCTTCGATCGACAATCAACTCAAGATTTTCTGAAGCTAATCGCAAATTCCTGTATGGATTTACTTCAATTGGATTATTTATTTTGATATTAGCCTGCATAAATTATGTAAATATGGCCACTTCCCGTGCAGGTAGCAGAGCACGAGAGATCGGTATGAAAAAAGTTCTTGGAGCACAAAAAAAACAACTTATCCGTCAATTCCTGAGCGAATCTATAATTCTATCTTTCTTAGCTCTTTTCCTTGGTTTCGTTTTCGCAGAATTAGTTCTAAAAGTTACCCCATTCAATGATTTAATCAATAAAAGCTTAAAGATTGATTTTATAAATAACCCAATTCTATTATTCGGTTCTATCTTCATAACTATGCTGGTGGGAATTATCTCAGGATTCTATCCAGCTTTCTATCTTTCTCATTTAGCTCCGATTTCTTCTTTGAAAGGACAGATGAAAAAAGGCAAATCTGGAAATTTCTTTCGAAACGCTTTGGTTTCTTTTCAATTTATCATTTCTATCACAGCTGTAATATTAACGCTTTTTATGCGTCAGCAAATTGAGTTTATGCAAAATCTCGATCTAGGATTTAAAAAAGAAAATGTACTAACAATATCCACTTCAAATGATGAATTAAAAAAGAATTTCACTAATTTCAAAGACATGATCATTGATCATCACAATATTGTTTCAGCTGGATTTTCCAATTCTACTATTGGTAGAGGTCTTTCTGGTTTAGCCTTTGAATGGGAAACCGAAAGTGGTGAAATGGAAATACATGCCAACCCGATTTTTTATGTGGATAAAAACTTCCTGAAAACTTTAGATATCGAAATAACAGCTGGAAGCAATTTTATAAACGAAAGACAGGCTGGAGCTCCTATTGACTTTATAGTTAATGAAGCATTAGTTGAGTTTTTTGGCTGGAAAGAACCAATTGGCAAGAAAAACCAGTATGGTGAAGTTGTGGGAGTAGTAAAAAACTTCCATTATGCTTCTGCTAGAAATCAAGTAGGACCCATGTACATGCTGCAGTCACGGGCTCCACTAGGAATCCTTAATGTTAGATTAAAAGGAGAAAACATTTCTGAAACGATGGATTTCATTAAGCAGAAATGGCAGGAATTTGCACCTGACTTCCCAATCAATTATTCATTTCTTGAGCAAGACTTAAACACAATATATCGAAGTGATGAGATCCAGAAAAAGCTTTCCAGCATCTTCACCTATTTTTGTATTTTGATTTCCTGCTTTGGATTATTCGGATTAACTTCATACTCTACTATGCAACGCACAAAAGAAGTAGCTGTTCGCAAAATCCTGGGTTCCAGTGTTCCTAAGATAATTGCTACGTTGTTCAAGGGAATCTTCATTACGATAATTATTTCAGCGATATTAGCAGGACCGTTATCATACTTTGTGTTTGGACTTTGGCAAAAGAATTATGCCACTAAAGTTTCCGCAGATCCCTTGATTTTTGTTTTAGCATTTCTGGGAGCTCTACTGATAAGTTTCCTCACTTCTGCTTATCACACAACCAAAGTAGCAAACACAAATCCGGTTGAAGCATTGAAATACGAATAGAGAAGATATGTTTAAGAACTATTTTAAAATCGCTTTTAGAAATTTCAGTCGAAACAAGGCTTTTACCTTTATTAACATTTTGGGGTTAGCCATTGGAATGGCTGTTTGTATCATGCTTCTGCTTTGGGTGCAGAATGAATTGAGTTATGACAAATTTCACGAAAATGAAGGTCAAATTTACAACCTGATTCAAGAAGGAATCTGGAATGATGGTCAAATTTACGGAAACAGAACCATTCCCTACCGATTAGCTCCACTCATGCATGAGATTTATCCAGAAGTGAAAAATCATGTAAGATTAAGAACTGCTAATGGAATGATGATGCAGGTAGGTGATAAAACTTTTTATCAAGATGATGTACTGCTGACTGAATCAGCTCTTTTTGAAATGTTCTCTTTCGATTTAATAAAAGGTGATCTTGAAGTAGCATTCAAAGATAAATATAATCTGATCCTGACAGAAGATACTGCTGCTAAATACTTTGGTGATGAAGATCCAATTGGCCAAGTTATTCGTTACAACGATCAAATTGATTTCACCGTAAGCGGGATTACAGCTAATCCGCCAACAAATTCATCTATCTATTTTGATATGATCATACCTTTTGAAATCATTGGAAAAGAAAAAAGAAATGGTTGGAGCTGGGAAAGTCAGGGTTATGTTCAGCTTTTTGAAAATACAAATATAGAAGCATTTAAAGAAAAAATTCGCAAAACAATCGCAGAACATAACGATGGTGAAAATTTTGTACGAATCCAACCACTATCCAAAGTACATTTATATAATCCCCTCGATACACCAGTCGGATTGATCTTTGTATTGATATTTGCGGCAATTGGAATTATTGTACTTTTGATCGCCTGCATAAATTTCATGAATCTTTCTACAGCTCGATCTGCTAATAGAGCCAAAGAAGTCGGCATTCGAAAAGTTGTGGGAGCAGATCGTCGAAGTCTGATCAAGCAATTTTTGAGTGAATCGATTTTGACAGCTTTCCTGGCTCTCATCATTGCTTTTGTGCTTGTAGAACTTTTCCTGCCTGCTTTCAATAATCTTGCTCACAAAGAACTCATCATTTCATTCTCCAATCTCACTTTCATTGCAGGATTAGTGATAATTACATTGCTTGTCGGTTTGATTTCTGGCAGCTATCCAGCTTTCTATCTTTCTCACTTTATTCCCAGCAAAGTTTTGAAAAGTGGGAGTGGATCAAAAGATAAAAACCGTTTCAGAACAATTTTGGTTGTTATTCAATTTACCATTTCGATAGCTCTTATTATTTGTACTGCAACAGTTTATAATCAATTGAAATATATCCAGAATAAAGATCTGGGATTCTCTAAAGAATTTATAGTTTCAGTGCCAATGAATACTGAATTGGATGGTTCTTTTGTAGCCTTCAAAGAAGAGATGATGAAAAATCCAAATATTCTAGGGGTAACTAATTCATCCAGTTCACCTGCAAATGTTGGTAACGTAAATCCTGCAGTATGGGAAGGTAAAACAGATGACGAGAACATACTTTTTAATTTCTTTTTGGTGGAAAAGGATTTCTTAGATGTTTTCAAAATGGAATTGGTTAAAGGACATAACTTTACTAAAAATAAGCAGCAGAATGGTGAATATCTGGAATTCATAGTAAATGAAGCTGCTGTTGAATTGATGCAGATGGAAGATCCTATCGGCAAAAGATTTATGATGTATGATGAAAAAAATGCTGGTGAGATCATCGGAGTAGTTAAAGATTATCATTTCAAAAACCTTACAAACGATATTGGCCCTATCATGATAACAACCTTAAATTGGTGGCGTGGAAGTATTTTCATAAAAATTAATCCTCAAAATGTACCGGAATCCCTGGAATATATCGAAGAAATTGTTACGAAATTTTCTCCCAGTTTCCCTTATGAATTCTCTTTTTTAGATGAAGATATAGATCAACAATATTCTCAATATTACGAGATGGGAAATATAATAAAATATTTCGCAATTTTAGCAGTTTTCATTTCCTGTTTAGGATTGTTTGGGTTGGCTTCGTTTATAACTGAGCAGCGAACCAAAGAAATCGGTATAAGAAAAGTGTTGGGTTCTTCTGTTGCTAAGATCATTTATTTACTCACGAAAGGATTCTCTAAATGGGTGCTTCTGTCAAATGTTTTTGCGTGGCCAATTGCTTATTATGCGATGCAGAAATTCCTTGAGTTATTCGCCTATAAATCTGGTTTCAATATCTGGATTTTCATAATCTCTGGTTTTAGTGCACTTCTGGTTAGCATACTCACCGTTAGCTACCAAACATTGAGAGCCGCCAATGCTAATCCAGTAAAAGCTCTTAAGTATGAATAAATTACTATTTTTCGAAGGATTCAGTATAAAATGAGTCATTATATATAAAAAAGGGAAGAGAATAAAATCATTGGGAGGCTATTATGAGAGAAGTTGTTTTGTCGATACCAACGTTGGAAGCAGAACAGAATCTGGAAATTGATGTAAGGATCAACGGAAAGAAAAGAACACTGAAGTATAGAGTCGAAATTGTTCATTGGGCGGGTTCAGAGCCATCTTCAGAAGAGAAGGTCACAGTTATTCGACATGCTATCGATGACTATGATCAAGATTGGGAATTAATTCAAATCGGGGCACCGGATAAAGAAAAAATACCTCTGATGTTCCGCAAGAAAACAGTTGCAAAATAATCGGATAAAAGAAAAGTTACCGAAGAAAACATAGACAAGGAGAAAAAATGAAAAAAATACTGTTAATTTCGATAATCACACTACTGCTGTTAGGTACAAATCTATTTGCAGAACAATATACTTTGGATCAGCTGATCGAGATTGGATTGAGTAAATCGTATGATATCCAGGAAGCAAAAGTGAGTGATCAAAATTCTGTAAGTACATTCCGCAGCAACTTATATGGTTTATTACCATCCGTTAATTTTGGAATCGATAAAGGAAAAGCTTATTCTACTGTATTCGTAGATACCTTAGGAAATCATATAAATTATGATAGTGGCTGGATTGAATCCGGTAGTATTTCCATATCGAAGTCGTTTTCACTCAACGAACCCTCATTCTACAATATTCGAAATTCAATATACAGTATGGATAGTTCTAATCTATCTTTTGAAGATACTAGAAAGAAGATTGCTTTTTTCATATTTTCAAGTTATTTAAATGTCTTAGAAGCACAGGAAACACTGGCAATTCAGCAGAAAAATCTGGAACTACAGCAAAAAATCCACCAGCAGATCCAGGTTCAGTTTGATGCTGGTGACAAATCTCTGCTGGAATTGAAACAAAGTCAGGTATCTCTCATAGATTATGAAATTGCTGTAAACGAAGCATCAAATGATCTAGCGAGAACCCGTCGCGATTTATTCTCTTATCTGAATAGTCAGGATTCTGGTAATGAATTCTTAGAACCAAATATAGATGTAGCTTTAGAAGAAGAGAAATTTGCCGGCAATTATGCACTTAAACAGAAATTAAATAATCTTAAGATCAACAAACTCCATCATTTCCGAACAATGATGGATTTTTTACCAACATTTTCTATTGGATATAGTGCTGCTCATTCCGATTATGATGATGCTTATGCTTTTTCAGATTATTATAGATCCAGTAATACTCTTTCATTATCTGCCAATTGGAATATTTTCAATCTTCTGGATAATTACGAATCTTATACCCAGAGTAAGCGCAATCTCAAGCTTCAAAAGCTGGACATGAATATCTCTAAACGCAATTATGAAATACAATTGGAAAATCTACAGAAAGATCTGCAGACCTATAGTAGATCATATGAACTTTACACAGAGAAACTTACTCTTGCAGAAGAAAACCTTAATATGGCGCAGGAGCAATTTAAGCTTGGTATGATCAGTTTGTTGGATCTGGATAGATCTAAAATCGATTTTCAAAATGCTCAATTATCTCATATAAATAGTCATTATAATTTAATGAAAAAACACGAGGAGATCAACCTTCTGCTTTCCAAGCCTATTTTAGGTAAGTGGTAACAATATATAATCCAATTTAACAATAATACAACAATATGAATTGTATAACGCTAGAAGTGCGTTTAGCTTAAGGAGTATCCATTTGGAAGAATTAGAAAAGAAACTGCAACAGATAAAAGGTGGCCTGGTACTTGATGTAGGTAGTGGTCGTGGAGAATTCATAAATCTCATTAAGTCTTTTGGAAGTTTTGATAAAATTGTGGCCAATGATGTAAGTGCCCGATCCGGAGAATTCATAAAGAAGCAATATCCCGATCTAAATCTGGAATTTGTAGAAGGTAATGCTAAAGAACTTAATTTCTCTGATGATACGTTTGATACTGTTTGCCTTTCAAATTCACTTCATCATTTGGAAGAAACAGATAAGATTTTAAAAAAAATGAAAAAGCTGCTTAAACCAGGTGGCAATTTCATCATCAACGAAATGTATTGTGATGATCAAAATTCTGCGCAAATATCTCATGTAAAGCTACACCATTGGTTTGCCAAAATCGATACAATTTTCGGGCAAAAACATGACCCGACATTCACTAAAAAAGAAATTGAAGAAATTCTAAAACAGTTGAAACTTACTAATCTTGATATTACAGATTATCATTGGCCAATAGCAGATCCCAAAGAAACTGAAATGATTCAGGAAAGAGCTAAAATTGTTGATGCTGGTCTGAAGCGATTGGAAGGACATGAGAATTTTGAAGTACTAAAAAGAGAAGGTGAAGAAATAAGAGCCTATATTATGGAAAATGGATTTGCACCAGCTTCATCTCTTTTTATTGTTGGAACAAAATAGGAGATTTTTCGATGAATACAATACGGAAAGAATTTATACAAAATTTTAAAGAATTGATAACGAATTGTGAATTCATTCATACTGCCTGGGAAGGCGGCTCTGCAGCTACAGGATATCTAGATGAATATTCCGATCTGGATCTGGGAATTATTTGCGATGATGACAAAATCGAAGCTGCATTTGAATTAATCGAAAATTATCTGCAAGAGAACTATGGTATTAAACGTAAATTCAGAATGCCGGAGCCCAACTGGCATGGACACTCCCAATGCTTTTACCAATTAGAAAAACCATCTGAATTTCTTTATGCCGATATTCTCATTGAAAAACTATCTGCTGGAAATCGCTTCATGGAAAATGATCGGCATGGCAATGCAATCGTCTGGTTCGATAAAAAAGATTTATTCGACTCAACTCCCACTCCTCAAGAAACTATTGATACAAAATGCAAACGGTTATATAAAATGACGGCTGAATCGATCTGGGTTCTTGTTATTGAAGTAAAGAAACAGATACTGCGTGGTAATTTAGTTGATGCTGCAGTAACCTACAATCAACTATTAAACCGTATGGCTCCACTCTTCAATCTCCAGTTCAGACAACCTAAAGTAGATTTCGGTCTGCGTTATGCAGAACGAGATTTCCCAAAAGAAACCGTTGATTGGCTAATTGATAAACTTTATGTGAAAGACTTAAATGATCTGCAAAATAAATTTGAACAGGTTGAATCTAAAATTTATGAATTGATTGAAGCACTAAAAGACAAATGGTCTGAATAAACAATATTTTTTTAGTTATCACATAGCTTTCTTACTTTTCACTTTACAAGATACTACCCCCTAAAAATTTTATCCTCAGGTGGAATAAATAGTGCAGAATAAATTTTGGAGGATATATGAAAAATAAAATTAGATTTGCTTACACTATATTAACAATTCTACTAATTATGTTAGTAGCTATAAATTTATTTGGAAAACAAAGAAACGGATTTGCAGAAGATGATTTTACTTATGAAATTTCTTACAATCTTCGAACTGATGGAAGTGTTGATTTTCAAATACGAACAACTTCTTACAATGGTCAATACGCACCACAGCACTGCTTTGCCATGTGGGTAACAGATGAAAATGATAATTTTGTAAGAACACTGGAAAAAAGGGCTTACAGTTATCAGCAATACCTTACTTATTGGTATCAGATGACAGGCGGAAATGTAAATAATGCTCTAGTTACAAGCGCTTCTTTAAATAATCACATAACTCATAATATTAATTGGGACTGCACCGATTCTAATCTGCAACCAATTCCAGACGGAATTTATAAAATCTATATTGAGTTTACCGAAAGTAATGCTTCTGGAGTGTGGCATGTAGTGGAATTTGAAAAAGGTGAACAACCATTTGAACTAGTAACTAATGGACCAAATAACTTTCGTGATATTGAGCTTTATTATACACCAGCCACATCACCTGATCCTGTTATTGAGATAACTTCACCAGCTGATAATAGTGCAATTGAGATTTTACCATTTATGGTTGAATTCGAAGTCCAGAATTTCGATCCGTCTGCAGGAGATGGATACATTGGTTTGTATATCAATGATCAATTCAATCAAGTATTTACGACTCTTGATCCAATAGAAGTTACTAGTTTTCCACAAGGATCGAACGAACTCAAACTAGTTTTACTCGATCCAGTACTTGCTCCACTGGATCCGGAAGTATCTGATGCAATAACTTTAATCTGGAATCCGATCAGCGCAGATGACGAATTAATTACAAATACCAGTAGATTATTGGGGAATCATCCCAATCCTTTTAATCCAAGTACTGAAATTAGTTTTCAGATTTCTGATTCCAGTAATGATGCACAAATTGAGATATATAATCTAAAAGGCCAGAAAGTTAAGACCTTCCCTGTCATCCTGAGCGAAGTCGAAGGATTAGGGAAAAAACATTATTCTGTTACCTGGAACGGAACTGATGATGCTGGTAAACCTGTTTCCAGTGGTACTTATTACTACTCCTTGAAGCAAGGGAATATTACTGATACAAAGAAAATGGTGTTACTAAAATAGCAATTTTAAGCAAAAATAATTTGACGGCTCCTGTCTTTTGTTAATCTAAAGTCAGGAGTTTTTTTAATGGAAAATTCGAAATATTTTACAGATTTGGCTGAATGGAAAAATTGGCTTTCCAAAAATCATGATAAAGAAAATATCCTATGGATGATCTTCTATAAAAAACATACTAAGAAAATTTGTATTTCTTACAAAGATGCTTTACAAGAAGCTCTTTGCTGGGGATGGATAGATAGCCTGATTAAAAGAATCGATGACGAAAAATATGCTCGAAAATTCACACCACGTACGAATCTTAAGAATTGGTCTGAAATAAATAAACAACATATCCGAGAACTTATTGTTGCAAATCGAATGACAGAATTCGGATTAACTAAGATCGATCTGAGAATCCTGGATGATCCCCCAGAAAATAAAGCTAATTTAGAAATTTCGGAATATATTTTAATTGAGTTAAATAAGCATCCAAAGGCCAAATTGAATTTCGATAAACTAGCTCCTTCTGCAAAACAAAATTACATTGGTTGGATCAATGATGCCAAAAGAGATGAAACAAAACTTCGAAGATTGCTGAAAGCAATCGAAATGTTGAAAAGCAATAAAAAACAGGGAATGAAGTAAATCGAATATTGATAATAGGAGTTTGAATTGAAATTAATTCTCGCATCTTTCGCTGCTGTCATAATAATCTATCTTGTAGTCAGTTATGCTCTATCTATTCCAACCGAAACTAAAGAATTTTACGAAAGATTACAACCTCAGAATCAACCGATACAAACAGAAGCAACAGAATCAGAATTCAGAAATGACTTATATAGGAAGGCCAGTTTTATCCCGCAGGCAAACTACACAATTGATGCACGGCTACTGCACAAAAAGAAATATTATAAGGGTCTTGAAGCTAAAGTTATACCCTGGGATTATGCTCTGGGCTGGGGGATTATGAGTGATCCCAAATCATTAAAAGGTTTAAAAATTGGGCAAGTTATGAGGTTTTATCGTTACTCATGGAAATGGGATTATCCAATCCCGCAAATCCAGATCAGAGATAATTCGGCAAATTGTCATCTAATCCCAGCTAGCAAAAACTTGCTAAAGGTTATCAAAAAAGTTAAGAAAGGTGATACAATCCGTATTAATGGTTTTCTAGTTAATGTTTCATTAGAAGGCAAAAGACCTTGGGTCTGGAAAACCAGTACGATAAGAACTGATGATGGTGCCGGAGCCTGTGAAACGATCTATGTGAAATCCATAATTTGGAATGAGAAGTTGTATGAATAAAAACAGGACTCAATTCATTTTAATCAAGTCCTGCTTTTATCTATTCTCAACCATTCCGAAGGTTCTCATTCCTTCGACCGTTCGGAAGGTTTTCAGTTATTTTCACTCTCAACTCTAATCTTCGTAAACTCAGTGAAAGATTCCGAATTCCAAAGTCAAGTCCGAATTAATCACTCAAAAACAATCATCAATCAACAATCACTCATCAATAATCTCTATTCTTTTACCTTCAATTCCTTTTTAGCGATCATACTGTAAATAACAGGAATTACTATCAGTGTAAGGAATGTAGCACTCAGCAGTCCGCCAATTACAGTTAGTGCCATGGGAGATTTGAGTTCGGAACCTTCGCCCCCGGCTATTGCCATCGGCAGCATTCCACCCATTGTTGTTAAGGCTGTGATGAGAACTGGTCGGATCCTGTCTGCTCCACCCTGTAGAATTGCATCAAATTTAGCCATTCCCTGCAACCTCAGTTGATTCATATGATCTATGAGCACAATTCCATTATTCACCACAATTCCAGCCAGGATGATAACTCCCACAAAACTTGCTACAGAAAGTGTGGTACCAGTAAAAGCCAAGATCAGCATTACGCCGATCACGGCCAAAGGCATGGTGAACATTACAATAAGCGGCTGTCGAAACGATTCGAATTGAGAAGCCATCACGCTGTAAACCAGAATAACAGCCAGCAGCATTGCACCAGCAAGAGTCAGAAAGGCTTCCTGCATATCTTCATAAGCCCCGCCAAAATCGACGAAGTATCCAGGAGGAAGTTCTTCCAGAATATCGGCCACTGCCAGCTGGATTTTCTTCACGGTTCCACCCATATCGTTGGTTCCGGTAACTCCTGCTGAGATCAGCACTTTTCGCGTTTGTTTTTCATGGCTTATTTTACGTGGACCTTGAGCTGATTCCAAATGAGCGATCTGGTTTAAGGGCACAGAAAATCCCATGGGAGAGATGATGGAAAGATGCATGATGTCTTCGAAGCTGTTACGTTTTTCTTCATCTAATCTTACCAGGATATCGATCTCTTCCCCACCTTTACGATAAATTCCACATAAAGATCCTAAAGATGCTGTCTTGATTGAAGATGCGATTTGTGCTGCTGTGAGACCATACTGGAATGCTTTGTCTTTATCTATGACAATATGATATTCAGGTTTACCTTCTTTCATGCTGCTTACAAGATCAGAAACATTTTCCACTTCTGCTATGCGAACCATCAACCTGTCAGAGATCTCTTTCAATTTATCAATATCTTTTCCAAAAACACTAATTTCAATTGGCTTGGCCTGCCCGCCACCCATCATTTCCTCAGTAGTCATAAAGTTGAACTCTGCGCCTTCTACATAGGGAAGTTTTTCTCTGATCCTTTCTTGTATTTCCTGGTAAGTAATATCTCGATCCGCCTGCTGATGTAAGCGAATAAAAACCTGTGATTCGTTTACTTCCTGGGGATTAGTGGGGTCTGCCATAGCCTGTGCATCACTCATCGGTCCAATCATTACCATCACATTCATCACACCTTCGGTATTCATTGTAATATCTTCCAGCTGCGAAATAACAATATCAGATTCATCCAAAGGTGTACCGGTAGGCATTTTCACATTCATCACCATAAATGGAACATCCCGCTGCGGCATAAACTCAGTTCCTATTAAACCTGTAAAAGGAATTACAAGAGTTAGGATGAATAGCAGCCCGACCAGCAAAAGGGTTGCAGTTTTATGACTTAAGCACCAGTTCAGTAACTTGCTGTAACGGTGTTTAATAATTTCGAAAAATGCTTCTGATTTATCTATTTTGGGTCTATCTTTTGCCTTGCGGAAAAGCACAGATGCTATTACAGGAACTATAGTGAGAGATACAAACAATGATGCTGCCAGCGAAAAAGCTACTGTAAGTGCTAAACCACGTACCAAAATCCCTGTCATACCTTCAGCAAAGATCATTGGGAAGAACACAGCAATTGTGGTAAGAGTGGATGCAGTAATGGCCATGGCAACCTCTCCAGCACCAACTTTGGCTGCTTCAAATTTGGTCTTTCCCATTTCCAGATGACGATAAATATTTTCGATAACTACAATCGAGTTATCTACCAGCATTCCAACACCCAGCGCTAAACCACCCAGCGTCATAATATTCAAAGTGAATTTTGCCAGGAAAATGGGAACAAAGGTAGCAATAACAGAAATTGGAATTGCCAGTGAAATAGCCAGGGTTGGCCGCCAGTTTCGCAGAAAAAGAAACATAATAGCAATGGCCAGAATACCACCAAAGATCAAATTGGAAACAGCTCCGGATGTAACTTTAGAAATCGGTAATCCCATATCCATTACTTCGTGGAATACCAGATTTTCTTTGAATTCTGCTTCTATTACTTTCAGTTCTTTCTTAACTGTAGAAGTTACTGTAAGCGTGTTCGCTCCAGATTCTTTGGAGATCATCAACATGGCTGTAGGAAGTTTATTGGTGCGACTTTCATTTCTTCTTTCCTTGTAGCCATCCTGAACTTTTGCCACATCCTTCAGGTAGATCACTTTTCCGGTTTGGGTGAGTTTGATCGGTAGATTCTCGATCTCTTCCATCGATTTATATTGCGCCATAGTTCTCAGCAGGAATTCATCTTTTCGTTTTTGTATATGCCCTGCTGACATATTCAAGTTTCCAGCTGCCACGATCTGCACAATTTCATCGATCGAGATCTTGTATTGTTCAATTTTATCTTTGTCCACAATGATCTGTTTTTCCAGCACATCGCCACCATAGATCATCACAGATGCTACACCTTTGAGGTGTTTAAGTTTGCTGGAAACTTCATCTTCCAGTACCTTACGAAGATGATATGGGTCTTCATCACCGGTTACACCATACATTAAAATCGGCATTTGAGAAAGATTGAACTTCATCACCAATGGTTTATCGGAGTCATCCGGTAAATAATCTGTCATTGGATCAACTGCATCTCTAAGATCCTGCGCGGCAAAATCCAGATTGGTTCCCCAATTGAATTCCACCATTATCAAAGAGGCATTTTCCAGGCTCTCAGATTTTATCTTTTTTATATTTTTTACTGAGGCAATCGCAGTTTCTAAAGGTTCAGTGATTGCTTCTTCCACATCCTGTGGTGATGCTCCGTAGTAGGTTGTAACTATTGAGATCACAGGATAATCCATATCCGGGAACATTTCCAGACCCAGACGTGAGAGAGAAATCCCTCCCAAAATTATTATCAAGATCGTGATAATAAATATCGTTACTCTTCTATTTACTGAAAATTCTGATAATTTCATAATTTATTCCTTTTGTGATTATATACAGAGCTATTGAGAAAAAGAAAATTGATGTCAGTCTGAGCGGAGTCGAAGACCTACAATTATTTAAAATTAGATTTTTCTCATTTCCACTATAATTTATCTTGCTCCTTCGACTTCGCTCAGGATGACAGGATAAATTATTAATGCATATCATAACTCTAAACCATTCACCTTTAATCTATCACTTTTACCATGTCAGCTTCAGAAAGGCCGGCATTGCCAATAACAACAACTTCATCACCTGGATCAATACCATCGGTAATCTCAATTTCATATTCATTTTCCAAGCCCAGTGATACCATTTTCTTTACAGCTTTCTCTGCCTGAATTATGAAAACATGGTCTCCATCGATAACAGCTTCCTGTGGAACTACAATAGCATCTTTGGATGTATCGGTAAGAATTTTGATTCGTGCAAACTGGTTATTTCTCAGCAGATTGTTTTTGTTTTTGATCGTCATTTCTACTACGAACGTACCGGACATCATATCTGCTTCGGGAGATATAAAAGTGATCTTTCCTTTAAACTCCTGTTCGGAATTATTGATCATCAATTTTACGTTCATACCCTTCTTAATATTATTCACATCTGCATCGGAAACCTGGACTACAGCTTTAACTTTTTCCAAGTTAATCATACGCAACAGCATTGGATCCATCATGGCATCGTAATGTTCACCGACTTTGCGGAACCTGGTGGTTACCACACCGTTGATAGGAGCCTGAATAAAAGTATTTTCCTGCATGAATTCATAAGCAGATTTTGCTACTTTGTAACCGGTTTCTACTTCATCAAAAGTAGCACCGTCGATGGCACCGGTTTTCTTGAGTTCTTTCATTCTCTTATAGTTCTTTTCCATGTTGTCGTATTGAATTTTAGCTTGCTGCAATTGAGTATCATCCAGCTTTGCCAGCAGATCACCTTTTGTTACAACGCTGCCTTCTTGTACCAGAAGTTCCACCACTTTACCACCCATGGCAGGTTTTACGTTGATGGCTTCATCTGCAGAAATTTTGCCGCTGAATTCCATGTAACTGGATATATCAGCCATTTCAGCTTTAACGACTTTCACTTCTCGTGCACCCTGAAATTCTACTTTTTCTTTGGCCTCTTCCTTATTGCTGCAACCCATAAGTACCAGCGTTATCATGAATATAATTACTAATAATTTCTTAAACATTTCTCCTCCATCTATATTACTGTTAGTTTTCATTGTATCTTCGTATATACTATTGCCGGATCTCATTTCTACATCCGACTAGTATATTTTTGCATTTCGTATTTAATTAATATGAAATCATAATAAGCAGAAACTAGCTGCATTTCACTTCCGAACAGCATAGTTTCAGCATCCAAAAGTTCAGTATTGGTTACTAATCCCTGTTTGAAGAGATCACCAATAATTGTATGATTTTCCCGAGCAAATTCCAGAGCGATCTTATTGTCTTCCACTACTCTCGCCTTGGTTACCAATCGATTGAAAACATTGCGAGCTGCAACCAGGTAATTTTCCTGCATTGCTTCAGTTTCGTATTTAGCTTTCTTCATATCATACTTCGTTTTCACCAGATTTGTATAGTTCTTGCCACTGGTGAAGATCGGCCAGGAAAGCACTGCAGCCAGGTTCCAGTTGTCCTCTCCATCAAAATCAAATTTATCATCATTTTCTATCTGGTAGGAAAACTGCATATTGAAGTTAGGTAGAAACTCACCTTTTGCCATTAACAGGTTTTTCTTCATCATTTTGTTGATGAGCCCTAAAGATAATATGGTTGGACTGGAAGAATTTACCTGCTTCAGAAATTCTTCTGCAGAAGTGTCTAGTTCAGTTCTATTATAATTAGCACAAGTAATTATCTCTGCTTCATAATCTCTAACATCAATTTTTTGTGGTTCTTGAATTCCACTTACACCTAACAGATTCTGCCAGAAACCGAACATTTCGTTAATTCCGTTCTCCAATTCAATAATAGATGTTTCAGCATTCTTCATCTTAACCTGCCACTGCAGAACATCAGACTTTTTAGCAGTTCCCACATCATACTTTTTTAGTGCCATTTCCAGATGGGAGAGTGTGGAATTCAGGCTTTTTTGGGAAAGAGTTTTTAGATCCTGCAATTTAAGAATTCCCAGATAAGTAGAAGCAACGGAGTAGGAAATATCTTTGCGTTTGTTGTCGAAAGCTAATTTAGCCTGCTGCTTTGCCAACTCTGCCATTTGATATCCCAGGATCACTTTACCGCCGTTAAAAACAGGTTGTTGAACTACAAAACTGTTTTGATATGACGTTTTGTAAAATCCTCCACTCATAGCACCAGCCGAAAATGGAATCACATCACCAGTTGGAATTCCCATACTATTGAATACCGGAATATCAAATATCTCATTTGCCTGATCATAAGTTTCATTATCGATGCGTACCATGGTGGAATTGAAAGAAGCTTTGGGCAGGAAATTGGTTAAAGCATTTTTCTTTGCCCATTCAACAGATGATAAACCACTTTTTTCTGCCAGCAATTCTTTGTTGTTTTTCTTTGCCAGTTCGATGCTCTCTTCCAGGGTTATTGTGTTTAAAATGAACATTGAAAGCAGCATCAGTAATAAAATTAAAATTTTCTTCATTTTCACCTCGTTGTTTATTTAATATAATACTTACATGTCATCCTGATCGTTGTAGAAGGATGAGACATGTGATATAATTCATTGATTAAGCCATACCCTTCGATAAACTCAGGGTGACAAATAACTGGAGTTCTCATTAATTACCTTCCGTAGAAATGCCATTCCACAAAGTAGTAAAAAGTTTATTTCCCATCTCATTAAGATCAATCTTCTCATTTAAAATATGATAGAGGATAGTTCCCTCTGCCAATGCATTGATCATAAAACCCATTGTTGCACAATCAATTTCCGGTTTGATAGTGCCATTTTGTTTCGCAGATTCAAGTAGTTGAACCAGGTGCTGCATATTGTGTTCATGAGCATGGAAATGCTTCTCTTTAATCTCTGGAAATTTCAAAAAAGCGTCCATCATCAATTTGTAAAAATTATCTATGTTTACATCATCGGAGTCTGTTATATTTATAACAAAATCATGAATCACGCCCAACGAACCCAGATAAGTTTGTAAGATCTCTTTAACTCCCATTTCCTGTGAATATATCTCTTCTTCCCATTTCGTAAACTCATCGAACATGTAATCAATACATTGTAGAAAAAGCTCTTTCTTGTTCTTAAAATGGTGATATATTCCACCTTTAGACAGCTTGGTTTCTGCTACCACATCACTCATCGAAGCTGCATCGAAACCTTTTATCATAAAGATCCTGAGAGCTGTTTTAATGATCCTTTCTTTAACATCCATATCATCTCCTTACACAATCGATTAACGCTCAAACCGACCGTTCGGTCTGCACAAAATTTCTAGTTGCCAAAACTGTCAAATATTTTTTTTTATTTTTGCTATAATTTAGTCAAACTGCAAGTTATTCATTTAGAATATTATCGGTTTACGTTGAGTTTGAGAAAATGTTACGTAGTGTTTGAGAAATATCTCAAACTATGTGAACATGAAAATTTCACCAACTTTTCTAGAATAAATTTGACACGCGACTATTCTCAATAAAACTCTGTCTAACAAGTATGAGGAGATGCGTTATTATCTTGAATCACAAAGATTGAGAAAAAAGATCACAATGATTGA
>SWBY01010029.1_pt2 | contig 110570 bp, 101 predicted proteins | sample 4693071 | NCBI WGS metagenome assembly SWBY01 (sample SAMN10267273, study PRJNA491770) | bioreactor metagenome | isolation source: DHS bioreactor inoculated with marine methane seep sediment | place: Japan: Omine Ridge, Nankai Trough | collected 2006-05-06 | reverse complement strand
CAAGTTTTATTTCCATTTACATCTTCGAATTTATATCCAGAGATTTTACCTTTTTTATAATTACCAAAGTCAACATCAGTGATATCTGAACCACTTGTAATTGTAATTGGTGCTGGGTTAGAGGTAGTTCTTATCCAAGCAGTGTTTGACTCATCTTCAGTTACTGTCCAGTCACCAGCAGTTAAACCAGTGAATTCATAGGAACCGTCGGTAAGTGTTTGTGTGCTTGTTGCCCAGTTACCGGAGATGTAGATTGTCCAACCAGCAATAGCAGGTTCTCCAGCATCCCATACTCCGTCACCGTTTAGGTCATTAAATTTATGTCCTGAGATTTTTGTATCTTTGAAATTACCGAAATCAATATCATCAACATCTTGGCCACTTACCGCAATAATATCTGCTGGATTTGTAGTTGTTTGTGTCCATCCAGTTTGTTGTACTTCACGCACACGGTATGTACCTGGAGCAAGATCATCAAAACTATATCTTCCAACACCGTTGGTTACAGTGATATCAAGAACATTATTTTGTGCATCACGTAATTCAATCGTCCATCCTACTAGACCAGTCTCGCCACTATCTTTTGTACCATTGCCGTTTATATCTTCAAATTTTTGTCCTGCGATATAAATATTATCAAAGTTACCGAAGTTATAACCACTAACATCAGTTCCTGAAGTAACGTCTATTGGTCCTAGAATTTGTCCCTGGCCTGGGAATGTTTGTGTCCAACCGCCCTGTTGTACTTCATTGAGGTAGTAGGTTCCTTTTTCTAGACCAGTGAATTCATATCTACCGTTTGAGTCAGTTATATCAGTATCAAGTACCGTGGACATATCATCAGCAAGTAATTGGATAGTCCATCCTAAGAGTGTAGGTTCTCCTGTATTCCAAATTCCGTCACCATTAAGATCGTTCCATTTTTGTCCGGTGATTTCACCGAGTTTGAAATTTCCAAACCATACACTTTCTAAATCTCCATTAGTAATTGTAACTGTTTTGGTCAATGTTCCATTTCCCGGTTCTGTGTTTGTCCAACCCGTTTGTTGGGTTTCAACTACATCATATGAACCAGTTGGAAGATTTCTGATTATAAGGTATGGAGAATCTTGTGGATCTTGACCGGTTGTTCCGGATGCGACTACTGTGCTTCCATCTTTTACTTCAAAATACCACCCTGGCATATAAGGTTCATTGGAATCTTTGTCTCCGTCACCATTAAGGTCATTATATTTTTTAATGCGAAGATCACCGGTATCAAGTGCATTACAAAGTGTTATTTCAGTAGTGTTGTTTTTACTTACATTAATGTTTATTGGTAGAGTAATTCCTTCAAGATTAGTACAGTTGAAATTAGCACCTGGAGTGTTTGAGTACCATCCAACAAAGTGATAGTTAGCTACATCACCGTCATTTTCTGTTACATCATATGTGCCTGTAACAACTGTTTCATTACTGCCCATATCTCGGGCTGGTGTTTCAGAATCAATACCCCAGACAAATCCTAGAGCATTGGCTTCTGTATTTCCACCATCAAAGGTGCCATCACCGTTAGTGTCTACTTCTTTATTTACTTTAATATCACCAGTGTCTCTTGTATTACAAAGTGTTATTTCAGTAGTGTCATTTTTAGAAACATTTATATTGGCTGGTAGTGAATGATAAGTAGTTGTTTCGCAAGTAAAATCTGATCCATTAACATACCATCCAACAAAGTGATAGTTAGCTACATCACCGTCATTTTCTGTTACATCATATGTGCCTGTAACAACTGTTTTATTGCTGCCCATTGCACGAGCTGGAGTTTCAGCATTGATTCCCCAAACAAAGCCGAGGTTATTTGCTTCTGTGTTACCGCTTTCAAATGTACCATCGCCATTGGTATCAATTTCTTTGTTTACTTTAATATCGCCAGTGTCTCTGGTGTTTGTAAATGTGCAATCTACACCAGATTTGGTTAATTGAATTGTTTTTGTTTCAACAGCTCCGTAGCTGACGCCGTCACATGTTAAATCGGTAACATGATAGTTTGTCATCATATCTTCTGAAATTGTATATGAACCTGTTGTTAGAGTTCTTCCTTGGCCTGTTGATATATTCTGTTCACCATTTGCAATATCCCATCTCCATGTATCTACATTATATTCATCTACTATTCCGTTACCATCAGTGTCTAAGTTTTTATGGACAATAATTTCACCAGTATCACGATTGTTTCCAAACCATACACTTTTTAAACCTCCATTAGTAATTGTAACTGTTTTGGTCAATGTTCCATTTCCCGGTTCTGTGTTTGTCCAACCTGTTTGTTGGGTTTCAACTACATCGTATGAACCAGTTGGAAGATTTCTTATGATAAGGTATGGAGAATCTTGTGGGTCTTGACCGGTTGTTCCTGATGCGACTACTGTGCTTCCATCTTTTACTTCAAAATACCAGCCAGTCATGTAGTAATCATTACCATTTATGATTCCGTCACCATTAAGATCGTTATATTTTTTGATGCGAAGATCACCAACATTTCTTGTATTAGTGAAAGTACACACAACTCCTTGATTAGTAAGGTTTACTTGTACTGACTCATTTGCACCGTAGCTTACACCATTACAAGTAACATCAGTTACATGGTAACCGGTTTTCATATCTTCTGAAAGAGTATATGTATCAGTTGCAAGTGTTCGTGTTGAACCAGTTGCAATATTCTGTTCGCCGTTTTGGATATCCCAATTCCAGTTAGTTGCACCAAATACATCTACTTGTCCATCGCCGTTTGTATCAACATTTTTATAAACTGTTAAATCTCCAGTATCACGAACGTTAGTAAATGTACAGATAGTCGTTCTTCCGTTAAAAACTTCTGCATTATTGATAGTAGAGCCAGTTCCGTTCCACACTTGAGGAACATCACCGATCAATACACATTCCCAACCACTTACTGTGTATCCTTGAGGGGAAGTTTCTGTAACTGTGTAAATGTCTGTAGGTATTGTACCTACGTTATATTCTCCGTTTGTTCCTGTCCATCCGTTATCATTGAATTCAGAACCATCAACCGTTACATAAACATCTAGCGGAGCGCCTGCCTGATCAACTTTACGAATAATTAAGTCACCAGTATTACGTGTATTTGTAATTGTACATTCTGCAGTATTACCTGTAGTTACTGTTACTGAATTGCAAGTTGAATTAGTCAATGAATATCCAGGTATAATTTCTTCTTCAACGGTATAATCGTTAGGTGTTAAATCATTAAACATTACATAGTTTGAAGTTGTAGCAGGATAAATGTATGGATTACCTGATCCAACAATTCTAAATCCAAAGTCTTCTGGTAAGGCTGTGCCACCATTTACAACTTTGATTACTTTTAAATTACCGTTACAATCCATTTCAACATGGGTATTAACAATATTGCTGTAAATGTCTCCAGTTTCATTACTCCAGATCCAAGCTTGGTTTGGAATATCAAAATCATCACAGTCTAGCGGCTCAGTTATTACAGCTTGAAATATTACAGCGCCGGATTCTCCAGGGCTTACTACGTGAGCATTTGCTACAGGATTTGAGCCATTGAAGTTTCCTTCAAAAGTAATTCCTTGGCCATCAACATCACCGGATATTAATTCTGTATGAATACCGTTGTATGTTAAACGAGGGTCAAGATTATCAAACAATTGAACTCCACCGCCTGTACAAATTGCTTCGCCGGTATTTATATATTCCAATGTATATTCCAATGTATCACCAACTGATGCAGTTGTTTTATCAACAGTTTTTGTAATAACTAAATTACATACACCAGGAACATTTCCGAAATTCACATCTGTTTCATTTTGACCAGCCAAGAGAGTTACATTGTGCACATTATTAGTTGGATATGTTTGAATCCAATTAGTTTGTTGTGTTTCTGAAACAGTGTAGTTGCCTGGATTTAAATTTACAAAAGAATATAAACCATTTGAATCTGTAGTTGTAGAAGCAGTAGCATCACCACCAAGATTTATTGTCCAGTTAGCTAGTCCTGGCTCAGTTGCCTGCTGCCAAATACCATCATTATTAGAATCTTTCCATTTATATCCAGAAATATTTCCTTCTTGTCGGTCATTAGTATAAGTACAAGTAACATTTTCACCTTCTTCAAGGTTAATTGATACGGTTGGGATAGTAACTGTTTGATTGCCGCCATTAGAAGTAGTGACAGTACAAGCAATGTTATTTAATGCCCATCCTGCAATTACTGATTCTGTTATTGAATAAGTTGTAAAATCAATAATATCATTATAAGTTTTGGTATTAGTTGAAGTTCCATCATCAATCAGTGAAAAAATTGCTGGGGTTAAACCACCAGTTGTAGTGTAATCGAAACTTTGTGGACCTTCAGGAATAGCATCTTTAATTATTGTAATGGAAGCTGGGTAAATTACCGCTTCGGCTGATAATGATAGATCTTGACTGCCACCAGATCCGTTAAGTTCGACCAAACTTGAGTGGTAAGGGGAACCAGGAATAGCTATGGCTGAATTTTCATCGCCCCAGTCTTCTCTAGTAGAAATGTGTCCACCCCAAGCTAGCACTGGATTAGCTACATCAGCGGTAAAAGTTACAGTGATTATTGCTGTTTTATCGCCAACAAAGCCACTACCATCTGGGTATTCATAATTTCCAACGTTGGTTATGGTTCCACCAAATAAGGTAAATACACCTGGGATTTGTGTTATGCCAGAATTTTGAGGATCATTAGGAATTGGATATGTAGTTGGTGTTAATCCAGGAATACCAATATCAGGATCAGCAGTTAAGACAGTTTCATTATAAGTTGTTAGGTAATCTATGGCATGTTTGTCAGCTTTTGTGGTATCCCATTTAATGGTTATTGTATTATTAGTGGAATCGATTGTTAAACCGCCCATTTCCATTTTATACGGGATAGTATCACCTTCATAATATACTGATTTACTAGCTCCAAGGTTTCCTGTTACCCATTCTTTAGCATCTGTAGCGCATCCATCTGTACTTGGGGATGGTGCTGGATCATTAGCACATTGACTTATTTTTGCTGATTCAGCAGCTTGAGCCTCATTTGGTGCGATAAATACCCCAATCATGGATGTATTTAAGATAAGTGCTAGAGTTGCAATAATATTAAGAGTTTTATATAGAACTCTCTTCGTTTTTTGCGGATGTGGTAATAAATTGATTTTCATATGTTTTATTTATTCTTTATATAATTAATATATATATAATAAGTTGTTAATAAGGTAAGTGAGGTCCTTCAGCCATATTGGCTTCAGGATGACGCTTTGCGTCATTTTTCTAGGTCTTTTTGTTTTTTGGTAACTAAAAAACCAACACCAAGTTATAAAGTTTTCAAAAATTGTAAAAAATGCATAAAATAATAGCATTTTTAACTAATTTTTTTGCGTTTTTAAACTAAATTTGTTTTTTGTTAGGTTTATAACCTAATGTTGGTCTTATAAGTCCTCCTATACTTATGTCCAAAGAGCATATCCCCCCGTTTGTTGTGATTAATGAGCAATTTTAATATTTGATGATATAACACTTTTGTTTTTTTGTCAAGTCCTTTTGTATTTATTTCGGTCTCTATATCTTACCCCTATCTAAGTATATGTCAATGAATTTTTTATCATTTTTTGATCTTAAAATTAGGACAAAAATGAGGGTTGTGGATAAACTAAAACGAGCAATATTTTTTGTTTCTTGATTATATGTGAATAATCCACAAATGCTAAAACGCGCAAGTTTTTTGAAAATAAATAAGACCTAAAAACAGTCTGTCTTCCGACTGATAAGATAGGGATATTTTTGACAATTCAGCCAAATATGTTGTAATAGCTACTTTTTGCTATTTTCAGGTCTTAGTAATAATAAGGAGAGACTTAGGGGTAAAAATGAAATTATTGCCAATATTAAGAAATATTGACTAATGTTTAAGTTATTACTTTCTGGAGTTAAATTATGTCTATAAGTAGTTCCTAAAACTTGTTTATTCTCTGATTCCTCATTTTTTGTTATAATAGTTAGTACAGTTTGTTCATTTTTTATTGAATCTTCATCAATATTAGGTGTAATATCATTATTGATGTTATTTGCTCTAACGGCAGGTAAAATTGTGGTTGGGGATAGTTGTTGTAGGCCGAACAATTGCACTACTATAGTATGTGAATTATTGGATATTATGGCAATTCCTGTTTCATTAAATTTGTTATTTAATATGTTATCTCGGTGAGCATTGCTATTCATCCAAGCATTTATTGCTTCTTCAGTCTGTACCCAGTCTAAAGCTAGATTTTCACCGATTATTTGATAATTATAGTTTTCTCTTATTGCATAATCCCATGGCATAAGACCATTTGGATCTTTATGATCAAAATAATCATTATTGATCATGTCATTCGCTCGAATTTCTGCAATATGAGTTAAAACGTTATTTAATACTAATTCTGGAATTTGTTGATTTTGCCGTTCAATATTTATCTCTTTAAAGACACTTTCAACAGAAATCTCAGATGCTAATGCGTGATTAGGTAATAAAAAAAATAGGCAAAAAATAAAGCCTACTCCAATTACAAATTGTATATTGTTATTAAATCGTTTCATTTTTAGCTTTTTATTTTTATTTTTCTAATTTCATTATATCACATTTTAATCAAAAAATCAATATGGAGGACCTAATTAACAAATTAATAGAAGAGGAATATTTAAAAACGCCTCGTATCATAAAAGCCTTTAAAAAAATTCAAAGGGCAGATTTTTTAACAGAAGATCAGAAAGAATATGCTGGTCATGATCGACCAATTAGCACAAGTCATGGTCAAACAAATTCACAACCATTAACTGTGGCTTTTATGTTAGAATTACTTCAACCAAGGGAGGGTGATATAGTTTTGGATATTGGATCTGGTTCTGGTTGGCAAACAGCTCTGCTGGCAGAGATAGTTGGTGAGGATGGTAGAGTTTTTGGCATTGAAAGAATTCCTGATTTAAAAACTCATGGAGAAGAAAATATTTTAAAATATAATTTTAAGAATGTAGAATTTATCTGCGCAGATGGAACGAAGGGATATAAAAATGAAGCCCCTTATGATAAAATAATAGTAGCTGCAGCATCTGGAATTGGTATACCTGATATTTTTTTACAACAGTTGAGAGTAGATGGTCGCTTAGTGATTCCTGTTGGTAAATATGAACAAGATATGGTTTTAGTAAAAAAAGTTGGTAAAGATGATTATCAAGAGGAACGATACCATGGTTTTCAATTTGTTCCGTTAATAACTAAGGGGTGGGGAGAGTAAGTAGATTGTCATCGCGAGAAGTGTAGCGACGAAGCGATCTAAGATTGCCACGTCACTCATTTCATTCGTTCCTCGCAATGAGTAAAAATATTTAATAATATTAAGATATAATTTATGAAGATTGTAATATTAGCTGGTGGTGGGGGAACTAGATTATGGCCAGTCTCTAGAAAGAGTAAGCCAAAACAAATACAACCTTTTATTGGTAGTAAAACTTTATTACAAAAAACTTATGACCGTGTAAAAAGTGGTTATAAGACTAAAGATATTTTAGTTTCTACAAATTATAAACAATATCCATTAATCAGTAAACAATTAACAAAAATTCCGCGAGAGAATTATATTCTTGAAACGGAAAAAAAAGATACCGCTGCCGCAATTGGGTTAGCGGCGATTTATATTGCAAAAGATAATCCTAAAGAAGTTATGATGTTGACTGCGTCAGATCATTATATAAAAAATGAAAAAGAATTCATTAGAATTACTAAACTAGCTGAGAAAATAATCAAAGAAGACTATAAACAATCGGTAGTGATTGGTTTAAGACCAACATATCCAGAGACTGGTTATGGTTATATAAAAATGAATAAGTTATATAAGCAGTATGGTAATGATGAAGTGTTTCATGTACAAAAGTTCGTAGAAAAACCAGATTTATTTACTGCTCAGAAGTATCTAAAAAGTTGGGATTATCTTTGGAATGCTTCTATGTTTGGTTGGAGAGCTGATTATATATTAAGTTTGTTTAAGAAATTTTTGCCAGAGCATTACAAAATATTGATGAGAATCCAGCCAGCTCTAGGGACTAAAAATGAAAAAAAGGTTGTAGAAAAGGAATACAAAAAAATGAAGTCCATATCTATTGATTATGGTATAATGGAACGAACTAAAAAGATTGTAGTGATACCTGCAAGTTTTGATTGGGCTGATGTAGGCCATTGGCGAGCAGTGCAGGAGATATTATCAAAACAACCAACAGATAATGTAGTTAGAGGTAAGCATGTAGATTTTGGGTCAGAAGGTAGTCTTATTTACAGTTATACTGGTAAATTAGTTGCTACAGCTGGCTTAAAAGATATGGTTGTTATTGATACGGAAGATTGTATATTGGTTTGTTCAAAAGATAAAGCTCAGGATGTTAAAAAGATTGTAGATCAATTGAACAAGAAAAACATGAAGAAATATTTGTAAAAAATTATGGTAAAGAAAATATTATTATTTATATTCAGTATTGGGTTAATTGTAGCAATTAGCTTGGTAGGTTTGTATTTTACAAAAATTAATTCTTCTGTTTCTGATAGTGAAGAAATAAAAATATTTTCTGTAAAATCTGGAGAGGGCGTTAAAGTTATTTCAGCAAATCTTAAAGATGAAGAAATAATTAACAGTAGTTATATTTTTGAATGGTATGTATATCTCGGAGGATCAGAGAGTAAATTCTTAGCTGGAGATTATGAATTAATGGCAAGTCTGAATATTAAAGAGGTTGTTGAAATTATGACATTAGGACAATCTCAGGCAGAAATAGAAATTACTATTATAGAGGGTTGGAAGAGTGATGAGATAGATAAGTATTTAGCGTCCCAAGATATTATTGAGAGAGGGGCATTTATTGCCAAATCAAACATTATTGATACTAGAACAATCATCGTAGATAAAGAATATAGCTTTCTTGATGGCAAACCTAGTAATCAAGGATTAGAAGGATATTTATTTCCAGATACATATCGAATTTTTAAAGATTCAACATCAGTAGATATTATAAAACGTATGTTAAATAATTTTGAAACTAAGTTTACAGATCAGATGAAACAAGACTCAGAAATTGGCAATATGACTGTATATGAAATAATAACACTTGCTTCAATTATTGAGAAAGAAGTATCCAATGATGAAGATAGAAAAAATGTCGCTAGTGTTTTTTATAATCGTCTAAATAATGGCATGGGGTTGCAATCTGATGCCACCGTTAATTATGTTACTAAGGAGGATAGACCACAACCGACACTAGAAGATTTAGAAGTTGATAGTCCATATAATACTTATATGTATCGAGACTTACCACCAGGTCCGATAAGTAATCCTTCCTTGTCTTCAATTATGGCAGCAATCTATCCTGCAGATACAAATTATTTTTATTTCTTAAATAAAATTAACGATGATGGTAGCACAGTATTTAGTAATACTTATGATGAGCATCTTAATAATAAAGCTAAATATTTAAACTAACATGAAAAATAAAGAAACATTTGTAATTTCTTTAGGAGGTTCACTCATCGTGCCAAATGCAATTGATATTATTTTTCTAAAGAAATTTAGAAAAATAATAATTGATAAAATAAAAAAGGGTCATCGATTTATTATAGTAACTGGAGGAGGGGATGCTGCAAGAAAATATCAAAATGCAGCAAAAAAAATTGCAAAAGTATCTACTAAAGATTTAGATTGGGTTGGTATAGCCGCTACAAAAATTAATGCTGAGCTTGTAAGAGTAATTTTTAATGACTATGCGTATAAAGAAATACTATCAAATCCTAATATCCATATTAAAACAAACAAAAAAATACTTATTGGCTCAGGTTGGGTACCTGGGTTTTCTTCAGATAAGGACGCAGTATTACTGGCTAAAACATATGGTGCAAAAACGGTTATAAATATGAGCAATATTTCATATGTATATACGGCTGATCCAAAGAAAGTAAAATCAGCAAAACCAATCAAAAGCATGTCTTGGAAGGAATTCCTTGATTTAACTGGAAGAAAATGGAATCCAGGAGCACATGTACCATTTGACCCTGAAGCTTCTAAATTTGCTCAAAAGAATAAAATGAAAGTGATTATTACAAAAGGAACTGATATAGTGAATTTATTAAAAATTTTGGCCAATAAAAGAGCAAAAGGAACGGTTATTGAATAAAGCTTGACACATTTATTAGTACTGCTATACTATCCATAACATAAATAAATACCACAGACAGTAGGTGGCGAGATCTTGAAAAAAGTTCAGGACAAGCATAAAACCTGCCGAGGTGTAATAATAAATTTTTATTATCTGTGGTGTCTACACAGATTTTTTTATTAAACAATAATAATATGCCAAAAACTAAGCAGCAAAAAGAAGAAACAGTCAAAGACTTAGCAGAAAAATTATCAAAAACCAAAACTGTGATATTTACTAATTTTGATGGTTTGAATGTAACAGATACAACAGAGCTAAGAAATTTACTACGAGAAAATAATATAGATTATGCAGTAACTAAGAGAACATTAATAAAGTTAGCATTAGCTGATGCAGATCTAAAAGATATTGATGTTTCCCAGTTAGAAGGTGGATTAGGAGTAGCCTTAGGATATGATGACGAAATACTTCCAGCAAAAATATTAGGTCAGTTTGCAAAGAAACATGATAAATTGATTATGGCTGGTGGAATTTTTGATGGTAAATTTATTGATGCCAAGCAGGTAGTTGAACTATCTAAGATGGCAGGCAAAGATGAGCTAAGAGGTAAATTGGTTTGGTTACTAAATTATCCTGCTAGTGGATTCGTTAATGCACTTGCTGGTAATATAAAGAATTTAGTTTATGCCTTACAGGCAATAAAAGATAAAAAATAATAATTAATAAAGGATAAAATATTATGACAGAAGAAAAAAAAGAGGAAAAAGCAGTCGAGGTTCCAGAAAAATTTAAAAGTATGGTAACTGAGATTGAAAAGCTAACTGTAATGGAGTTAGCAGAGTTAGTAAAAGTTTTAGAAGAGAAATTTGGTGTTTCAGCTCAAGCTCCTGTAGCTGTAGCTGGTGCTGCTCCTGCCGGTGAAGCAGAAGGTGAAGCAGAAGAAAAATCAAGTTTTGATGTTGAGCTTACTGCAGCAGGTGGAACAAAGATTGCAGTTATCAAAGCTGTTAGAGAAATTACAGAGCAAGGTTTGAAAGAGGCTAAAGATATGGTAGATGCTGCTCCAAAAGTTATTAAAAAAGGAGTTGCTAAAGAAGAAGCAGAAGAGTTAAAGAAAACATTAGAAGAAGCTGGCGCAACAGTTACTTTAAAATAAACATTTTAAATAAAAAATCCTCAAGTATAATACTAGAGGATTTTTTATTTACTTAAATTTTTTTTAATTTAATATATCAATAGCTAGAATAGAATTACCGTTTAATATATATGTCTTTTTGTTCTTCCAGTCAGTAGATATGCTTTTCATATTATTAAATGAATCTGAAACATATTGGTTAACAAGTTTTCCGTCTTTAGTAAATTCTATAATCCTATTACCTTTAGTATCTAAGACGAAAATATTATCTGTATCTGAATTAGTCCAGATCTGGTTAGCAGATTCTAGTAGAGGATCGATTTTTGCTAATGCCCATTCTTGTTTTGCTCCTTGGAATAATCTTAATACTTGTCCATTACTTAGGGAGACATAAACATTACCGTCAATTGCAATAGATAATCCATTACGCAGATCAGAACTGTCTTGAAGCCATTCACTTGCCTGGTTGTAACCATTGCTAGTTCTTGTCGATCTATAAATTTGGCCTTTGTTAATATCTAGAAAATATACTCTATTCTCATAACTATTCATATCAATAATATTAACGTCGTCAGTAGGTAGGTTAAATTGTAATGAGGATATTGTATTGCTTTGAGAGTTAAATTCGTCTAACCCATTAGCATTATTAAATAAGACTAAATTATTATTATACTCTGTAGAATATTGAAAAGTATTTTCTATTTCTTCTTGAGGGTATGATTTTATCTCACCTGATTCAATGTCTGCAGAATAAATAGTTTTCTTACTAGAATCATAAGCATAAATTATATCATCAATGACAGTAAAGTTATTAATACTTGCTGTAGAGTCCACTGTAGAAAAATCAACTATATTGGTGGCTGCCATATTTGCTATATGTCTTGTTTTCTCTAATTGAATAGCTATATCTGATTGTAACTCAGTAATCTTGATTTGATCATTTTTATCGTTTTTTGCAAGCTCTGTTAGAATATCTTGTGCTTCGAATAGTAAATCTTTTGCTCCATCTTCATTGCCATATGAAAGTGCAGCTTCAGCTTTTAGAATATTTTGTGATATTTGTGATATCGATCTATCGAATTCAATACTTTCTTCTTGATTCTGTTGTGACATCGCTGAGCTAAATATACTTTGAGCAAGTACAAATGCTATTACTATAGCAGAGAGAAGTAATATTTTACTTATGTTAGGAAGTTTAATAAATTTATTAATTATATTGGATATTTTTTGAGAAAAAGTTTTAGGACTTGATACAATACTAGATGCTATTTTATCGCGTTTCCTAAATATTCCAACAATCACGTGAAGTAATTTTATTAATGCTTGACCAAGAATTTTAATTAAATTTCCAATCGATTTTAATAAAGTTGATTCTCTTTTTTCTTTATTACTATATTGTTTTTGAGTGCTTGTATCAGCTGGTCTGTAATCTTTTGTTTCTTTTTCGAATCTTAGTCTACGAGGAGATTGTTTTAATAATTTTAGTTTAATGAAATCGCCTAACTTTAAAAATATTCCCCCAAATAAATTACTCATATGTCTACTTAGAGATGGTTTGAGTATTTGATTTGTAGAATTTTTTTTATCTAAAAGATTTTCCATGGAAGATTGTGAAGAAAAATGATTAACTGCGTTAGCTACGTTGGCTGGGGGAGTCACGACATCAGAATCTGGCTGCTTATATTCTGTTGCAGTTTTAACTTCTTTAATTTCTGTTTTAATTGAGAGAGCAGCAAAAGCTGTATTAGTTGAGTTTTCAGCTAGTAGATTTTCTAGAATATGTACTGATCTTTGAGGTGAATTTTCTTGAATTGTTCGTTTTATTTTTTCTGGTGATAGATAATCTAGTAAATTGGAATTACAAAATAAGAGTGCATCGTCAGAAGCAAGTTCACCGCTTACGATATTTGAAAAAGCTTTTAGAGGATTAATTTTGTCACCCAACTCATTTGCTTCTTCAGTCGTTTCAATAATGTTAGTAATTTTATTGTTTCTGACCATGAATGCATAAAGCTTACCAACTTGACTAAAGTACAGTGTATTGTCTTTTACTATTACAGCAATAATATTTAATTTATCTAGCCAATTTGTATCATAGTCACCAACCATATCAGCAATTCGTTGATTTACATTTTCGAGAGCTTGTTCGAAAGCTGATTCTATTTGTAAATCATCTGTATTATAATAGCTTGTAGTAAAAGTATCCTGAATAGTTTGGATAATATCAAGATTTATTTTGTCGTCTGAGTTAATTTCTGCAACTAGAAAAAGTTTACCCAGATTCTTCTCTTCAATAGGGGATTGTTTGGATGCAAAAACATGGCAGGTTGACCTGCTTGTGTCTGGATCAAATATTAATAATTTGTCAAAAATTAGTGCAAAATTAGCCATTTCAGTATTATTTCTTGCTAGTTTTTTATAGGCATATTATAATACAGTCATAACAATTAGTAAATAGTCATTACATTCAGCTGTGTTGTGATTAATAAAGGAAAAAAGTATGCTTGAACACCTATTTAGTTCACGAACTAGGGTAAAATTACTAAAAATATTCTTAAGTAATCCAGATAAAGATTATTTTGTAAGAGAACTAACCAGAAAAATTAAGGAGAGAATAAACTCAGTTCGTAGGGAACTAGAGAATCTTGAAAGACTTGGGTTAATTGTGGCAGAAACCTCTGGTCAAAAGAAATTTTATCGTGTTGATAGTAATTTCATCTTATATCCTGAAATGCGTGCTTTAATACTTAAGTCTCAAATGACTGTAGAAAGAGATTTCGCAAAAAATATTGGACAAGTTGGTCAAATATCATATTTAGTTTTGACTGGTATCTTTACAGGTATCGAAGATTCACAGACAGATATATTGATTGTTGGTAAAGTAAATAGAACCAAATTAACAAGATTGATAAATAAATTTAGAAAAGAACTTGATAAACAGATTAGATTTACAGTTATGACCAAAAAAGAATTTGAATATCGGAATGATCTGACAGATAAATTTTTGTATCATATTTTAGAAAATAAAAAAATCGTTATCACTGATAAAATATTTGATAAATAGATAATGATATTAATAATAAATACAGCCGTTGAGGATATATTCCAGATCGCTTTAGCTGATAAGGACGGTGTTTTGTTGGCACAAAAAAATGTGCGCGGCAAGTATGTACAAGCTGAAAAGTTGTTACCGACCATTGTGAAACTAATGGAAGTAAATAAAATTAAACAAAAAGATCTAAAGGGGATTGTAGTTGTTAAAGGACCGGGCGGTTTTACTTCGATAAGAATTGGAGTTATTACGGCGAATACTTTTTCATTCGCACTTAACTTACCAATTATTGATTTCAAATTGAACGAATTTAGTGATTTTGGTGATTTAGCAAAGAAATCAGTAAGAAAATTTAGAAAGAAAGTTAATAAAAAATTAGTAATTCCATTTTATGGGCGCGAGCCAAATATAACAAAATCTAATAAAAATATTTTTGATTCACTTAAAATTTAATAAGTTACAGGGTTACTTGGTTTTAGTTGGTACGCTGATTTAAATCCAAATTTATTACTCAGAATGTCTATAGCATTCTGTATTTTTTTAATTTTGAAAAATGATTTTTCAAAAATACTTTGAATTGGTTCATAACTTAAGAGGTCATGAATAGTAGCTGATACAGAAATTATTTTAGTGCTCAATGGTAAAATTTCATTTAGTAATTGATTTGCCAAAGGAGCTAAGTCATTATAATTATTTAAAGGCATATTAAATTGTTTCCTTTTTGTTTTGATACTATGTTTATTAAACGTGATTTTAATAGAAAGAACGTTCCCAGTTTTCTTCTGAGATTTGAGAGAATTACAAATTATTTTTATTTGATCAAGCAAAGAATCAAATATAAGATTTTGGTCGTTGGTAGCAAATTCAAAGCTATTTGATCTAGTGATTGATTTTTTTATTCCAACTGAATACACTTCACGGTCATCGAGAGCATTTGCCATTTTCCAAATTTGTAATCCATTATTACCGAATGTTTGAACAAGCTGTGCTTGAGGCATATTTGCTAGATGTCCAATGGTATGTATATTGAGAGATTTTAGAGCAATTTCTGTCCTTGGGCCTATGGCTGGTAAATATTTTATAGGTAATCCTGAGATGAATTCTTTTTCTTGTCCCCAGGGTACATAAGTTATTGCATTTGGTTTTTGTGACTGGCAAGCGATCCGAGCACATATTTTGTTGCTAGCTATTCCTACAGAAGAAGTTATTTCAAGTTCTGAATATAATTTATTTCTAATATCATTTGCAGCTTGTTCTGGTGATATCCATTTTTCTTCAAAGCCTGATATATCAATATACGCCTCATCTAGTGAGATTGGTTCAATTTTTTTACTATATTGTGAAATTATTTTGAAAAATTGTTGAGAAAATAATTCATATTGTTCAAATGAGCCGGCAATATATTTAGCTTGTGGGGCTATCTCATATGCTTTTGATAAAGTCATTATTTTATTAATACCTAAATTTCTTGCTTCATAACTGGAGCAAGCCACAAGACTATTGGGTTTGATGTTATTACTTATTATGACTGGTTGGTTTCGTAGTTCTGGATGTAGAGCTTTTTCTACTGAAGTAAAAAAAGAATCTAGACTTATATATAGTATTGTTTTTCCGGCATAGCCGGATCCGCCTTTGGAGGAGAATTTATTTTTTTTCATATTAGATTTATAAGTTTCCGGCGGGGCCGGATCCGGCTTTGCCTGAATTAGTTAGTTATTTTAATTTATAAAGAGGGAAGTGATGAGCCGAATAAAAACCGAAAATAAATAACAAATTTATTTTCGTCCTGAAAGATTTTGAAGGACCTAAGTTTTTTGGCTCACTAAACAATATATGTCTTTGAGTAAATTATTTTATTTGGTTAAAAAAGGTTTATGAAAAATTTCTAATTATTCCTAGTACTCTCCCTTGGACGATAATATTTTTTTCGTAACGCGGTTTATATTTTTTATTAGCAGGTTGTAATCTAATAAAGTTTTTTGTACGAAAAAATTTCTTTAGAGTTGCACTTCCGTCTTCAAGTAGGGCAACGACGGTATCACCATTTTTTGCATATTCAGTTTTTTCACAAACAACATAATCACCATCAGCGATAAGACTTTCGATCATAGAGTCACCCTTAACTTTAAGAATGTATGAATTCTTTTGACCGATCATTTCTTTAGGAACTGGTATTTTAGAATCTCGATTTTCTAAAGCCTCTATTGGTTCTCCGGCAGTGATAAGACCGACTACAGGAAGTAGAATTGAGTTATTATCTGAGACGGGGGATGATTCAATCTCATCTTCTATGATTGTTATGCCTCTAGCAGTATCTTTATCTCTTTGAATAAAATTATGTTCTTCAAGAAACTTGATATGTTCATGAACCGTAGCTAGTGATGACAAGTTAAACTCTTTTGCAATTTCAGTAAGTGTAGGTGCATAATTATTTTCTTTGATATAACCTTTTAAAAATTGAAAAATCTTTTGTTTTTTGTTTGGTAATATAGTTACCATATATTTGTAAGTTAGTATATAATGAATTTAGAATAATATTTTTGAATATGACAGGAATAATTAATATATTTTTACCATTGTTTGTGCAGATACTAGTACTGTATCTTCTTTCTCGTCTTTTGAATAAAGTGATTATGAGGCAGTTGGGGAAGAAATGGTATTTAGCGACGATGTGGCCTGGTGTCATGATTCATGAACTATCACATGTGATCGGGTGTATAATTACTTTTACAAAAGTTTATAAAGTTAATTTGTTTACACCAACAGGGGATTCTTTAGGGTCTGTAGAACATGCAAAGACAAGTAATCCAATATCGAATATTATTATTTCAATTGCGCCATTGTTTGGGGGGACTGCAGTTATTTGGTTGCTGACCTACTTGTTCTTCCCCGAAATATATAAGGTTCAGTTAGATAGTGTTAATCTTGCAGTAGGTGATCTGAATAATTTTCAAAACTTTTTTAATTTTACAGTAAATTATTTTCAGTTGTATTGGGATTATTTTGTTCAACTATTTCAGAATATGAATTTTGGATCCTGGCAAACTTATTTATTTATCTATTTAATGTTATCTCTTAGCTCTCATGTTGCACCATCTAAAAAGGATTTAAGCTATACCTATGTAGGAGTTATTGGATTAATACTCTTCTTTGCTCTTATTTTCTTTTTAGATTCGTGGTTACAGGTTCCAATAACATGGAGTATTATTCAATGGTTAACTAAACCTCTGTTTTTAACTGCCAATTTTTTAATTTACGGCATCATTTTTACAGTATTTAGTTTATTTGTTATGCAGTTGATTGCTTTGATTAAGCGCCTTTTTGTAAGGGGATAATCGAATACATTAAATATAGCCGAATAAAAACCGAAAGTCAATACATAGTTATCCACAGAAATAAATTTTCAAATAGGCTGAGGTATATAATATTTGATCACATAACCATCAATTAAATAGCTATTGATATTCATAGCTATTTTTTAATTACTATATCTTGTGGTCACTCACTATCAGGGCATACCACAAGTTGTAATTTTTTTCATTGGTAATCTTGACGAATATTTTGAATTATATTGTGGTGAATATTATTGCAAAGGCTTTGACTTTTTGCTAAAAATGGGGTAGAATGGATGTATTAGGTAGCGAAGTGGATAATTGTGGGGATAAGCTCACTTATCTGTGGACAAGCCGTAAATTTTATTACTTAAATTACATATCTAAATCAATGTTTATAGGAGAATATCAACATAATATAGATGAGAAGGGTCGGTTGGCAGTGCCGGTTAAATTTCGTGGTGATTTAAGTAAAGGAGCTGTAGTAACTAGAGGATTAGATAACTGTTTATTTTTATATCCTCAGAAAGATTGGGAAGAATTAGCTAAGAAATTATCACAATTACCAATATCCAAAGCAAATACAAGAGCATTCGGCAGATTGATGTTAGCTGGAGCTATGGATTGTGAGGTAGATAAACAAGGAAGAATCATATTACCTGATTATTTAAGAAAGTATGCAGCGATCTCAAAGAAAGTTGTAGTAGCTGGATTATATAATAGATTAGAGATTTGGGATGAAGATGCTTGGGAAAAGTATAAAGCAGGGACTGAGAAAAATAGCGGAGATATTGCTGAAGCGCTTGGAGAGATAGGCGTTTAATTTAGTTTATGCCAAATACGCACATACCAGTACTTCAAAAAGAAGTTATAGATAATTTACAACCAAGTTCAGGTAATAATTTCATAGACGGAACTCTTGGAGGAGGTGGACATGCTAAAGAAATATTAAAGTTAACTGGACCAGATGGAAAACTACTAGCACTTGATCTGAATAATGATACATTCGTCGTAGCAAAAGAAAATTTAAAAGAATTTAATAATAGAGTTACATACGTACAAGAAAATTTCTCAAAAATAAAACAAATATACAATGAACAGTTCTCAATATATAAAATTAACGGTATTCTACTTGACCTTGGTTTCTCTTCTCTTGAGCTCGAAGGTGAGGATAGAGGATTTTCTTTTAAAATAGATAGTCCACTAGATATGCGGTACGACCAACGACAGTCGCTGACCGCAGCAGAAATAGTTAATACATGGTCGTTTGACAATTTAAAAAAAGTGATTCAGGAGTATGGTCAAGAACGTTTAGCGCAAGCGATTGCCAAAAAAATAATAGATTCGCGTCTAAACAAAAATATAACAAAAACAAAAAATCTTGTTGAGGTCATACTCCTGGCCTTTAGAGAAAAATTAGGTACGGATAAGGAAATTCCATGGATAGGTGGTATTCATCCAGCTACTCGAACTTTTCAAGCATTGCGTATTGCAGTAAACGATGAAATTAACAATTTAAAAAAAGTTCTACCACAATCAATAGACTTATTAGAAAGTGGAGGTAGGCTAGCGATCATTTCTTTTCATTCTTTAGAAGATAGAATAGTAAAACATTATTTTCGTAAAGAATCAATAGATTGTATATGTCCTCCAGAGATTCCTGATTGTAGATGTGATCATCATGCTAAAATAAAATTAATAACTAAAAAACCAATTAAACCTTCTGAGGAAGAAATAAAAATAAACCCTCGTTCCCGTAGCGCACTATTACGCGTCGTGGAAAAAATATAAACAAAATGACAAAAATGGCAAGAAAATTTAATAAAAAAAATAATTTTGTAAATCCAGTAAAACAAAGAAATTTAAATTTAGGTAAAAATAGTTTAGGTATCATGCTATTTGCTCTAATAGTTTTTGTTGGACTATCCTATCTATATTATATAAATCAAACAGCAACTGGTGGTTTTGATATAAAAGGTATGGAAAACCAAATTACTGAACTATCAAAAGATAATAGGCAATTAGAAATTAAAACAGCGGAGATGCAATCTCTTAGTATAATCGAAGAAGCAGGAAATAATCTAGAAATGGTAGCAACAACATCCATTGAATATTTACCGGCAGTTGGTTCAGCAGTGGCCGTCAGGTAAAATATATATAATCATATTGAAATAATAGGTGTACTGCTAATAAGTAAATGTTTCAATTAATTTTTATATGGTAATAAAATCGCGTCATAAAAGAAATAATAAACCAAAATCTCGTGACCGCATTGATATAGTATTTGCGGTTATTTTTGTGTTTGCTGCAATTATTATAGTGCGATTAGCCGATATCCAGATATTTCAACATTCTTTTTACGAGGCATTAGCAGCGGATCAGCATGAGTTGCATGAAAAATTATCACCAGAGCGAGGTGATATATTGGTTCGGGATAAAGATGATTCAGAAAAATTATTTCCTTTAGCAACAAACAAAACATTATATTTTGTTTATGCCGAGCCAAAACGTATTGAAGACCCTGATGATGTAGCTGACAAATTATTTACATTATTAGAGATAGAAGAAGATGAAGAGAAAGAGGAAATATTGAATAGGTTAAAAAAAGAAGATGATCTGTATGAACCAATCAAACGACAAGTGACTGAAGAAGTAATTTTGGAATTAGATAAATTGGAGATGACTGGTATAAAATATCAGGAAGAATATGAACGATTATATCCTGAGAATAACTTCGGTTCTCATATTTTAGGATTTTTGGGAAATAGTGGTGATGCGAAAATTGGTCAATATGGGCTAGAAGAATATTGGGAAACAGAGCTAGCTGGCGAAGCAGGTTATTTACAAGCTGAGAAAGATGCACGGGGAAGATGGATTACTTTTGGTACAAAATTATTAGAAGAAGCAAAAGATGGCGATGATCTTGTTTTAACTATTGATAGATCTGTCCAATACGAAGCTTGTAAACAGTTAAATGAAACTGTATCTAGGCATGGAGCAGATGGCGGTAGTGTCGTAATTATAGATCCAAGTACTGGTGGGATACTGGCTATGTGTGGGGCTCCTGACTTTGATCCGAATAATTATGGTGAAGTAGAAGATGCAAATACATATATTAATCCCGCAACTTTCTATATTTATGAGCCTGGTTCTATTTTTAAATCTATAACTATGGCCGCGGCATTAGATCAAGGAGCTGTCACTCCAACAACTACTTATAATGACACGGGGAGTGTAGAGATCGGTAAGTATACAATTAGAAATTCTGACGGAAAAGCAAATGGAATAAATACAATGACCGAGGTATTAGAAAAGTCTCTAAATACAGGAGTAATATTTGCTGTTCGTACAATCGGTCCTGAAATTTTTGAAGATTATGTAAAAAGATTTGGCTTTGGTCAGAAGTATGGAATAGAATTAAATTCGGAAGCTCAAGGTAATATAAAAAATTTAGCAAAGCATCAAGATATATATATGGCTACTGGATCTTATGGTCAGGGGCTGTCAGTAACACCATTGCAGATGACCAATGCTTATGCTGCGATTGCTAACGGTGGTAGATTGATGGAACCATTTATAGTTGACGAAGTTATTAATAGTGATGGGTTTAGTACTAAGACAGAACCAAAAGTTATTAGACAGGTTATCAAAGAGCAGACTGCTACTACACTTGGGGCGATGCTAGTAAATGTGGTTCGTAATGGACATGGTGGACGAGCCGGTGTTGATGGATATTATGTAGCAGGTAAGACAGGTACTGCTCAAATACCAAGTCAGACAGGACCGGGCTATGATCCTGATTTTACAATTGGTAGTTTTTGTGGTTTTGCGCCTGTTGATAATCCTATATTTGCTATGTGTGTAAAAATCGATAAACCAAGAACAGTACAATGGGCCGAATCTACGGCTGCACCATTATTTGGAGAACTTGCACAGTTTATGTTGAATTACTATGGTGTTCCACCAGAAGAAACGGTAAAATAAAGGTATGAATAGACCAGAAAATATCAATTCACCAGAAGTACAAAAAGAATGTTTATTAGAGATTGCAGAAAAATTATATAGTCCTGAAATGCCGTATCATAATTTTGAACATGCTAAAGATACTATCGAAGCTGCAAAGAAAATTATCGAACGTTGTAAAGAAGAAGGTTTAGAGTTAGATGAGGAAGTTGTCTATTATGCTATGTTATTTCATGATGCAGGATATCATGAGAATCATGAAAAATTAGGTTTTAGAAGTAAAGAAGAATATTCGGCACATTTAGCTGATCAAGAAATGACTAAAGTAAAAATTCCTGATGAAAAAATCAAAGAAGTGGTCAAAACAATTCTAGCTACTCACAGTCAAGCTCCATTTGTCACAGTCGAACAGAAAATAGCGAGAGCAGCTGATCTATCGGGGATGGCAGCTGAGTACGAGTTATTTGTAGAAAATAATATTAAACTAAAAAAAGAACAAGAGTTAATCGATGGTAAAGAAATAAGTTTAGAAGCATGGAAACAAAAAACTAAGGAAGTGATCGAGTTCTATCTATCACAAGATATTCATTTAACAGATGGGTATCAAGATGAGGAAGGGAATTCAATCTTTCATAATAAAGTGAAGGAGAATTTAGCAAGATTTTTAAAAGAAGAAGAAATTTAAAATAATGAATATTATAAAGAAAATAATAGAATGGGAATTGCGAGTGTTAGCTGGCTTGGTTTTGAGTAGATACAAACCTAAGGTTATTGGTCTGACTGGTAGTGTAGGTAAGACATCTACCAAAGAAGCGATATATAAAGTATTGGATCCTAATTTCAAAACTTGGAAGAATATAAAAAATTATAATAATGAGATTGGTGTTCCATTATCGATCTTGGGTATGGAATCAGCAAACAGAAATCCGTTTATGTGGGGTTGGGTATTTTTTAAGGCAATTGGAATATTGATTGTGCGAAATAAAAAATATCCCGAAATGTTGATATTAGAAATGGGAGCAGATAAGCCAGGGGATATCAAATACTTAGTTGATTTTGCAAAATGTCATGTGGGAGTAGTTACGGCGATCGGAGCAGCTCATTTAGAATTATTTGGTAGCGTAGAGAAAGTTGCAAGAGAGAAGCAAAATATAGTTTCACATCTTAAGGTAGGAGATTATGCGGTTTTAAATATTGATGATGAGATGGTGATGAAGATGAAAGAAAAAACTAGGGCTCAAGTAATTACTTATGGTTTTGATGATGAGGCAGACATTCGGGCTAGTGGTTTGGATATATCAGCTGGACCATCATCAGATCCTTGGATTGATATGCAGATAAAAGGAATTAGTTTCAAATTACATTACAAGGGCGCTATCGCTCCAGTATTTTTACCAAAGACTTTGGGTAAGCATCAAGTATATAGTGCATTGGCAGCAGCAGCAGTGGGAGTATCACAAGGGATAAATATTGTAGATATTGCAGAGTCTTTACGAGAGTCATATCCACCAGCCGGGCGGATGAGGTTAATAGCTGGGATAAAACATACTTCAATAATTGATGATACTTATAACTCATCACCTTTGGCTTCTAAAGCAGCTTTGAATGTTTTGCATGAAATAAAAGTTTCCGGTAGAAAAATTGTAGCGATGGGAGATATGTTGGAGCTTGGAGATTATACCGAGCAGGGGCATAGAGATGTTGGTATGTATGTTGCAGAAGCAGCCGATATATTGGTTACTTCGGGAGAAAGTGGAAAAATAATTGCTAAGGCAGCTATAGAAAGTGGTATGTTAGTAGATAATGTATTTACTTTCCCTGATCCAGAATCTGCTGGTAGGTTTATCCAAGATAAAATTAAAAAAGGTGATATAATATTAGTGAAGGGTTCACAGGGAGCTAGGATGGAAAAAGTAGTAAAGGAGCTGATGGCAGAGCCACAAAAAGCTGAAGAACTATTGGTAAGACAAATAAAAGAATGGCAATAGCTATATATAAATTATTAATATAAAATAGTATGGGAAAAAATTTTTATATTATTACAGCAATAACACTTGTTGTAATTTTATGTGTGACTGGATTTATTTTTAAAGATCAACTTTTTGGAGATGATGAGGGGAATCGTGTATTGCCGGTCATCGCTACATTAAGTGATAATGAGTTTACCTTTAAAGCAGATAATTATGATTCTATGGGGGTGCATCCGGGTACAAGTTTTACTTTGACATCCAAGAATCAAGTTGAGAAAACAAGTATTGAAGGTAATCTTGTAGTTGATCCGACATTCAAATATAAAGTAGAATCGTCAGATAGCAATGAATTCTCTATTGTTCCGGAAGAAACTCTGAAAGACAATACTATATATAAATTTTCTATAGTGGGGCAGCAAGAAGGTGATGATAGTGTCAAAGAATACCAATGGGCATATCAGACTAAAAGCACTTTTAAAATAAAGGGTAGTTTACCAGCTGATGAAACTGCTTATGTGCCAGTTAATAGTGGTATCGAAATTATTTTTTCTCATGAGAATTATATAGATTATGAGGATTATTTTTCAATAAGTCCTGAAGCAGATGGTGCTTTTGAAAAACATAGGAAAACTTTGGTATTTGTTCCTGATGGATTGGAAAAAAGTACATTATATACTGTAACTATTGATAGCGGATTACCACTTGAGGGAAGTGATTTGGTGTTGGATATGGATTATATATTTCAATTCGAAACAGAAGCGGATAGCTATGATAGTGGGAATGTTACATTCGCTGATAATTTTTTTGAATACCCATCTACACAAGCGCCGGTACTTTCTATTAACGAATATAATTCTGGCTTAATCAGTTTAAATATAGAAGTATATGGATTTAATAGTTTTGATGATTTTACAGCTGCAGTGGATACATTAAATAATTATCCACATTGGGCGGGTTATTCAAATTTAAAGAATACTTATCCGACAGATGGTTTAGATTTAATTATTAATTTCGATGCAGATATAATTGATGATAATTATTCAAAATTAATAGAGTTCCCAGAAAGTTTGAGTACGGGCTATTATCTTGTTCAGATTTATAATTCGAGTGGTGTTTCCCAGACTTATTTACAGATAAGCGACTTGATAGCGAGTTATCAAGGCACAGATTCGAATTCATTCATTTGGGCTCATGATTTAAATACATCTTTACCGTTGAATAATGCAATCATAGGATTTTCACACGATACTGATTTTAGCGCGACAACAAATACAAAAGGCTTGGCAGAATTTAACACACCAAGTCAAATTGCGACTGATCAGCAATATAAAATTACCAACATATCTTATTACACAGTAAATTATAATAATGTGAATTTATTAATTCCCATAGAGAGACATTATGAAATGGGTGGTTGGATGATGAACAGTGGTAATAGGAATTATTGGACATATTTATATACCAACCGCACAATTTATTCCCGAACTGATAGTATAAAATATTGGGGTGTATTAAAAAGTAGGGTAGGAGATCAGGTACCACAAGCCACTGTAAAATTTGTTAAGAGTGGTGGTGGATATATGGGTGCGAGTGATACAGTATTACAAGAAAGTGATATTAATATTGGATCTTACGGAACTTATGAAGGTAGTTTTGATTATACGAATCTGGGTGTTGGAGCCTATTATCTAAAAATTTATGTAGGGGATGAATTAATACATACTAAGTATATTAATATTACTACATATGTTAAGCCAAGTTTTAAGATTGAAGTTAACACGGATAAGAAGGCATATTTTGAAGGTGAAGATATTATCTATAATATTAAGTCTGTATATTATGATGGTACTCCGATAGGTAATATAGAACTAGAATATTATGCGGACGGCAACAATACTATAACGACAGATGCCAGTGGAGAGGCAACAATTACTAGATCGACATCATATAGTAGTGATGGATATTATCCAAATTCGGAATATTTTTCCATCCATCCAACATTAGCAGCTACATCTGATCTATATACAGATAATAATGTATATTTATTCGGACCTTCAATGGATTTGAAAGCCAGTCTAGACGAAAATAATGTTATTAATGGAAACGTATTCGAAGTTGATTTAAGTACAATAAATGATGAAGGAAATGATTTTGCTTGGAATTTCGAAGGCGATCCAATACCAGGAATTAATGTAACCGCTAAGGTGTATCATCAATATTATACCAAGACAGAAACAGGGACGAGGTATGATTATATAAACAAGAAGACATATAAAACTTATGATTATGATTTCAATTCTGATTTAGAAGATGAAGTTATAGCTATTACAAGTGCAGATGGAAAATATTTGGTAAATTATAATTATCAAGATGGTAAAAAATATAAAATTGAATTAGGTATTACTGATAGTGCTGGCAGGACAGCCACAAAGAATGTTTATAAATATTCCGGATATAATGGTTATAACTATTATGCTAATCAAGGCTATGACTATTATAATTTGGTAACTGAAGGTGGATCAGATGAAACATCAATGAATATTTTTCAACCTGGCGAAACTATTGATGTTTCATTTTATGAAAATGAAGATTTATTGTCTGGAACGAGCAATGAAGACTTTGTATATTTCAAAGGAATGACAGGCATCTTTGATATTATTTCAAGTAATAAATCAAATTTCTCATTTGAGTTCGACGAGACATATGCGCCGAACATCTATGTTTATGGAATATATTTTGATGGTCGAAGTTATCATCTCACTGAATCATTAAGATTGGATTATGATACTACCATCCAGAAATTAAATATAGATATTGATCAGGATAAGATTAATTATGGACCGGGCGAGGAAGTAAACTTGGAAATTACAGTTACTGATATAAATGACAATCCGGTAAAAGCAGAAGTTAATGTATCGGCGATTGATGAAGCTTTGACCGCTTTACAATGGAACAATGATGCAAGTTTCTTTTCAACTTTATATACCACACTTCCTCTTACTCTAGAATATTCATATCAAAGTCATAAGGATTTGGCTGCACCGATGGCTGAAGGTGGAGGATGCTTTACGGGTGATACGAATATTTTGATGAGCGACGGAAGTAGTAAACAAATATCTGATGTTCGGATAGGTGATGAAGTTCTTACCAAGATCGATGATGAATCTAATGATTTGGTCACGGCCAAGGTTTTAAATACGGTGAAACATTTGGTTAATGGATATTTGATAATAAATGAAGATCTACAAGTAACGGATAAACATATAATATATCTGAATGGGGAGTGGAGTATTGCTGGTGATGCTAAAGAGGGAGATTATTTAACCAATTCTTCAGGTGAAGAAGTAATTATCAATAGTATTATCGAAACAAAAAAACCAAGCAAAGTATACAATCTTCACATTGAAAATCTAAATACTTTCATTGCTGATGATATTTATGTGCATAACAGTAAAGGTGGTCTCAGAGAAGATTTTCAAGATATCGCTTTCTTTGGTAGTGTAGAGACCAATGGACAAGGGCAGGCAACTTTATCATTTGAATTACCTGATAATATTACATCTTGGGCGACCACTGTTCATGCGCTAACCAAAGATTTAAAGGCTGAATCAACACAATCAGCCGTGATTGCTACTTTACCATTCTTTGTAGATGTTGCAGTGGCCGAGAATTACATAGTGGGTGATAAACCAGTAGTTAATATTAGATCTTTTGGGATAGAACTAGATACTGATGCTCAAGTGGAATATACAATTTCTTACCCTGGTTATAATGAAGATGAGATTGTAATGACTGCCAATGCTAGTGAAGCGGTTGAAATAACTTTACCTGAATTTGGTGCTGGAGAGTTTTCTATTCAAGTCATTGCTAAGCAGGGGAACTATAATGATGCGGTAAAGAAAAGTTTTGATTTTTATCAGTCAAATTTATTAGAAGGAAATTCTACATTTTATGATTTGATTCAAGGTGTGGATATTACTGGGAGTGAGGATAGTTATACGAATCTTACATTTACTAACAAAGAAAGAGGGCAATATTATAATCTATTAAAAAGATCAATGTGGAGCTACGGCGACAGAGTTGAGCAAAAAGTTTCAAGATACTATGCTGATAAATTATTAATGGATTATTTTGATGAGCCAATGACCGGTGATAATGATTTTGATTTTACTGCTTTCCAGCAAAGTGACGGTGGAATTTCCTTATTACCTTATTCATCTTCTGATATATTATTAACCGCTAAGGTTATGGAAGTAGCTGGTAGTAAATTTGATGCAATTTCAGCCAAAAGTTATTTTGAGGCAATATTAGCTAATAAAGACAACAACTTGGATGAAATTGTCTATGCATTATTAGGTATGTCTAATATAGGTGAACCTGTTTTAACTGAAATAAATATTTTGATGGACAGTAACGAAATTCCAGATATTTTGAAATTATATCTATCCAGAGCTCTGTCCAACTTGGGAGCTACGGAATACGCTACTACATTGGTCCAGACAATATTAGACAATTATGGTGATGAAACAGATAACTATATCAAACTTGCATTGGGAGAAGATCAGGATGAATACACTGAATATACATACCAAGCAGCTATTGTTTTAGCTCAAGCGTCAACTGATATTGCAAGTAAATTATTTGATTACGCTTATGCTAATCCAGCTAAAGAACAATTGAATAATCTAGAACAATTAGCCTACGTTCAATATGCACTACCTCTATTATCTGGGGATCCTGTTAGTTTTAGCTATATTTTGAACGGTAAAACAGAGTCAGTAAGTTTGGCAAATAATGAGAAACTTTCATTATTATTAACTAGTACTGAATTGGGAGATATAGCTTATAGTAATATCGTGGGAGCTGTAGGAATGGTATCAAGCTATCAAGTGCCTGTGGATCTGGCTAATGTGGAGGTAGATCCTGATATTAGTGTGACTAGGGAATATACCGTTGATGGTACGTCGACTGTTAACTTTCAAGAAAATGATGTTGTTAAGATAACATTATCTCCAAATATTAGTGATGGGGCAATAGATAATGAATATCAATTAACTGATTATCTGCCATCAGGATTAAAAATGTTGAGTAATCTACATGCCTGGAGTATTGGTTGGACTAGTGACACTAGATATCCTTATGAGATTGATGGTCAGGCAGTGAAATTTTGGACTAGCAGAACAACGGAACCATTTCACTATTATGCTATAGTTATTAGTAAAGGTGATTATATAGCTGAGCAAACTATTCTTCAGGGTTTTGTAGCCAAAGATAGTATTAATTATGGTGTGCAATCTGCCATCAATATTCAATAAACTGTGAAGAAAATATTTTTCATTATTGTTTTTGTTTTAGCCTTCATTGGTATTTCTTTTGCAATTGGTCATGTAGTTACAGGGAGTAATGATAATGAAATTACAGAAGTTGCTAATGTCTCCAATTCACGTAGTGAGATTATGATGGATAAGTATTTTTATCCGAATAATTTTTATAACTCCGTTGAGCAAGCCACTGTTTCCGATGTTAAATTTCAGACAGATATTGTTAGAGCTGGTATAATTCCTCATGATATTACTCAGGGTCAGATGATTGCACATTTTTTTCAAGGATTAATAAATCAAAATCCTAAAAGAATAATATTACTTGGCCCAAATCATTACGAGGTAGGTAATAGTAAATTTATTACAACTACCGCTGATTGGGAGACTGAGTTTGGAATAGTTAAGACTGATGATAGGGTAGTTGAAAATTTATTAGTTAATTATCAATTTTCTGAGAATAGTAAGATTATAGAAAATGAGCATTCTGTATCTGCGATTGTTCCTTATATATCTAATTATCTTCCTAACACACAAGTAGTGCCAATAATTTTTAAAGCTGATATAAGAGAGAATGAGATTGAAGCTGTTATTAAAATTATAGATGATTATATTGATGATGAAACAGTTGTGGTTGCCGCGGTGGATTTTTCTCATTATCTAACTAAAGCACAAGCTTCGATTAATGACGAAAAAACAAAAAATTATTTAGAGAATTTAGATTATCAAAGTATACTTAACTTAGGTGGAAATTTTAATGACTACCTTGATTCACCGGCCGTAATTGGGTTATTATTAAAGTGGTTGGATAATAAGGGGTATATAAATAGTCAGTTTTTAAGCCATGTTAATTCCGCTGATGAAGCAAATGATCCAAATATCCAAACCACCAGTTATTTTGAATTAATTTATTACTAATCAATTAAATATATGAAAAAAAGTATTATTTATTCATTATTAATCGCAGGTTTAGTATTGGTACCAGGACTCGTATTTGGTATGGAAGAGGTAGAGGTAGATACTACTACGATTACTGACCAGACTGATGAAGTGAGTAAGCTGGTAAAAGAAATTGAAGATGAGTTAGAAGATCCAGGGGTTTTACCTGATTCACCATTCTATTTTGTTAAAGAATGGTCAGAAGGGATTCAAGAATTTTTTACATTTGATAATGAAAAAAAAGCAGAGTTACAATATAGATTTGCAATGAGACGAGTAGCTGAGGTAAATAAATTAGTATCCAAAGGAAAACTAGAAAAAGCTCAAGAACATATGGATAAGTATGATTCGCATTTAGAGAAATTTTCTGAGAAGGTCGTTAAGCTAAAAGAAAAAGATGCCGACAAGGCAGAGGCATTAACAGACAAGTTAGAGATAATGCAAGTAAAACAGCAGAGTGTTTTAGCTGATGTTTATGATAAAGTTCCTGAAGAAGCAAAGGAAGGGATATTGAACGCAATGGAAAATTCTTCAAAAGGATTGGAAAATGCTATAGAGAAAATTGAAGGAAAAGAAAAGTTGGATTCTTTTAAAGAAAGATTTCGAAATAGAATCGAAGAGGAGTATCAAGATAAAAGTGATGAAGTGCAAGATAGTTTGAAAAAAAGAGCAAAGGAAATGGTAGATGATGCATTGGAAGGGGAGGATGAGTAAGTTGATGATAATAATTAATAAAAAAAAGCGCTTTGATATTATCTTAGCGCTTTATGGTAGAAAGCAAATGCTTTTTAGGCTATAGTAGTTTCCGGTTCTTTAGAAACTACGTCTTCGTGTTCGTCCTGCTTTATACGGCGGCACATGATTGTTACTTGGTGCATACCATCTACAACACTGTTATTCATCACTTGGTAAATTTCCCATCCATCCTCGGAAAGTTTTTGGACAGTAGTCTTGTATAGATTGGTGTTTATAGGATTGGAACCAGCAATGGTATTTGCTGGAATATTATTTACAACCTCTTGGTGGTAGTCCCATGCCATTTGAGCACCCGATGAGATATGTTTATATCCCATTTTTTGCAGGAGTACGAGAGCACCAACGACGGATTTACCGGCAGTTTTGAGGATTAATCCTCGTACAGAATTCCGGCTTATGCCAAGTATTTTGGACAACTTAACTTGATTATGTGTTATAGAAGTTAGTGCATTGCTCATTTGATTGCCAATGGAAAGTTCATTAGCAGTAAGATCAATGACAGGCATGCCATTTTCATCTTTCATAGGTAATTCACTGGTAGTATCGTCAGTCGTCGGACGTATAAAATAGTTCCCATCAATCTGGGATGGAAAACCAGGAACTACATACATGAATCCAAGGGATTGAAGATATCCAAGAAGCAACAGTATAGAGTTGTTTGAACCTTCTTCCATTTGGATAATCAATCTTTTACTGAGTCCGGACTTTCCCATAGCCATTTCAATGTTCATTCCAGCAGTAATTCTTGCAAAGTGAAGTTGAGCCCCAATGGTTTTCGGGACATCTGATAGATTGACTATAGGTAATCGTTGGTCTTTCTTATCCTTGGCCATAAAAACCCTCCTTGTTTTATTAAAGTACATATGATATTTAAATTACCTTAATAAAATAAACAACTGTTGTCAAGCGACTTAACATCAATTTTGGTGTGAGGTTTAACAAAAAATTAAATAATTTATAACAAAAAATGAACAACCATCGTGGGCCGATGGTCGTTCACATAATTATTCTATAATAGGATTTGATATTAATCAAGTCCTTTTTGTGCAAAAAAAATAACCCTGTTAACTATTCTAGAAAAATTAACAGGGTTGGCGTGGGACTCGTGGCGAGAGTCAGGTAGATATGCATCATTGCGATCGGATCAAACCAAATACTAGGAGAAGTATCAGAATTTCTGTCGAAAATTTGTATTGAATGAGCAACTATGCTAAATATATTTTAATTATATATTATATAGAATATAAGTCAATTAATATAATATGAGAATATATTTATCCACAGGTATGATATTTAGTTAATTTGACATAGATTGAGTGGGGTAGTAGGGTAATAGTGAGACGGCTTAATTATTAGCGACGGCGCATACTTAATAGAAAATATTATGTTAAAAGTAATATTATACCTATTCTCGGCCTTTAACCTTATTGTATATATATACTTGTTATTCGCAATAGGTAAGAGAATTACATATAGTAAAGCACATAGGAGTTTTTTTATACTGATGATATTCACTATATTATGGATTTTTGTCAGGTTGCTTGAAAATACATTTGAGCGGTATTGGGAATTATATATTAATTTAGATTTTGCAATAGCAGCACTAATTGGTTATGCATTAGTAATTTTTGCTTTACATTATCCAAAAGAAAATAAGAACCTCTCTCCAATTAAAGAAATATATATTTTAATGCCAATTGCAATTTTAGCAATCCTGTCATTTTTTAATGTTTATTATGAGATTTTTTCCTATAGAGTAATTGAATATTCTTATAATTATATAATATATATTTTAATACTAATTATATATTTTCTTGGGATTGGAGGAACGCTATTTATAAAAAAATTAATAAAGAGTAAGGGTATAGAAAGAGTACAACTAAAATATATAAGTTTTGGATATATATCTTCAATTTCTGTATTGTTATTTGATAGTATTTATACAGCTTATGAAGGGGCAAGAACTGAGAATTGGGATTTCATTTTTTTTAATTTTACTATTATATTCGCAATAATAATTACTTACGCCATGTTACGTTATCGTTTTATGGACATACGAGTTATAGTGAGAAAAAGTATTGTCTATGGATTTTCATTAATTATAGTTTTGGGAGTTTTTGCATATTTCGTTTTGACTTTTAAACAGACAATTGAAGAGTCATGGAATTTGAATACTTCATGGACAGCGGGAATATTAATAATTATTGTAGCAGTAGGATTTCCTTCATTGAAAACTTTTGTGGAGAAGGTGGTTAATAAAATATTTCAAGATGAAAAAAGTATTGATTTGGCTGTAGCCGAAGTGAAAGAAAAATTATCACATGAAACTGATTTTGATAATTTGATTCATATTATTAAAAAAGAAATTAAAGAATATCTTCAAGTTGAAAATATTCAACTTTTTGTATTGGATAAGGTTAATCATAATTTTAAAGGTAAGGATAATGAAGTAGGTAAAAGCATCCCACAAAAAAGTGATTTGATTAAATATTTTGAAAAGTATGATGATGTTCTTATAACGGAAGAGATTCCGCATTTACAGAATGAGCGTTCAGGTAAATTTGAAATAGAAATGTTGAAACAAGCGGATAAGGAAATAAAGAAATATAATTTTAGATTGGCAATGCCAGTGATAGCAGATAAGGAAATTATTGCTGTACTTGGTTTTTCTGGGATCGGAAAAAGTTTTACAGTTCAGGATATAGATTACCTAAATAAACTAAGAGAACAAATAGCTTTCGCTATAGCTAACGCCTTACTTTATAAAGAGGCTATAGATAGGATTAAGAAATAAATTGAAATTGAATAAAAAATTACTAAATATGTCTTCCTGAGCTTTGCGAAGGAACTCCTGACCGTAGGTCAGGGGACTCTTCACTCCGTTCAGAGTGACAGAATAAAATAATGACAACTAATAAACCAAAAATTGCATTACTGTTTTGTGGGGGGTCTGCACTTGTTGCGGGAGAAAAAGTAATCTCTGTAAAAAAAGAAAGTGATATGAAAGCTTGGGTTGATGCTATCCCAGAAATAAATTTGATTGCAGATATTGAGTCGGTTTTCGTGTTTGGTGGCGATGCTTCAGAAATGAAACCTAAGTTGTGGAGTAATCTCATCAAAGAAATATATAAAAGAATTGGTGAGTATGATGGATTTGTAGTAACGCATGGTATAGATACTATGTTATTTACTTCGGCAATGACAACATTCATGCTACAGTCTCTGAATAAGCCAATTATTTTTACAGGTTCTCCATTGTCAGCAGAAGTTACAGAAAGTGATAAACAAGATTTGTCAGGGTTGATTTCAAATTATAAATCGTTGGGAGTTAAAGCGAATATTATAAATGCGATTCAGGTAGCCACAATGGATATCGCTGAAGTAGGAATAATGTTTGGTAATAAATTGATCAAGGCTACTAAGGCAGTGAAAAGTGATACACCGACGTTCAATTTTTTTGATGCGCATCAAGACGGTTTGCTTGGTAAGGTAGATTTTGGGATAAAAATTTTGGACAAAACTAAAAAGAGGCATAAAGATAAAGTTCGGTTGATGGATACTATGGAAGAGAATATTTGTTTGTTGCAACTTTATCCTGGAGCCCCAGTAGAATTATTACAACAAATGATAGATAAAGATTGTCAGGGGATTATAGTAAGGAGTTTTAATACGAACTTATTTCCTGATAGTTATCGTAGTCTGCTAGAACAAGCTTATAAAAAGAAGATACCGATTGTCGCACATAATCAGTCAGCTCTTGATATTAAGAAAAAAAAGAAAGAATATATTTTGGTTAATGACCAAACCTTTGAGACGACGTTTGTGAAATTCATGTGGGCTTTGGGGCAAACAAGAGATTTGGGTAAATTAAGAATTATTATGTGGGAGAATGGAATTTAATGAAGGAAGAGAAAATATACTACGTCTATATAATAACTAATAAATACGATAAGGTTTTATATATCGGTACCACTAGGAATCTAGAGAATAGGATAAGACAACACAAAAATAAAGAATTAACGGGATTTTCTGAAAAATATAATTTGAATAAGCTTGTATATTATGAAGAATTTGAAATGGCAATAGAAGCTTTTGATAGAGAGAAACAACTTAAGAATTGGCACAGGGAATGGAAAATTAATTTAATCAAAACTATGAATATAGAATTTAAAGATTTAGCCAAAGAGTGGTATGAATGAGATCCTGAAACTAGTTCAGGATGAGGGAATAAAAAAATGTTAATAATCAACCTTCTCCTCATTCTGAATTTATTTCAGAATATCAATACTAAAAATATTTTCATCAATAAGTAATAAAAAATGAGTATATCAAACTACAAATTAGAAAATTGTGAAATTCATGTGGGCTCTAGGACAGACTAGAGACCTTGGTAAACTAAGAATAATTATGTGGGAGAATGGAATTTAATATGAGAACATACTTTTTTTCACCATTAATATCTACTGACACTCTGGATAAAAACTATAAGCTTATTATAGAAATTCTAAAAAAAGCTGGTGTGTTCGTCGTGGCCGCGACTGATGAAAATAATACTGATTTCAAAAAAGAAGAATTAGAAAATATGCAGGAGTCAGGGGAGATATTGTTAGATAAAATGGATTGTATAATTATCGAAGCTTCCCAGACTGATCAGGAGATAGGATATCTATTAGCTTATGCAATTTCACAGAAAAAACCATTATTATATTTGTATAAAGTGGGTACCCCAGAAAAAGTTTCATTTGGATATCTTAACAAAAAAAATACTCCCGACTTTGTTCGTATGGCTTCATACACTATTAAAGACTTGGAGCAAAAAGTATTGCAGTTTATCGATGAAGTTGGTATGGGCAAGGGGATTAAGGAAAAACCAACAATTAAATTTACTCTTCGGATTACTTCTCAAATGGAAAGATATTTGGACTGGAAATCCAAACGTAAGAAAGTTTCTAAGGCAGATTTCTTACGCAAGATCTTAGAAAGAATGATTGAGGAGGACGGGGATTTTAGAGGAAAATAATTTTATGACTTTGATAACCATATCTACAATTATTGCAGTTCTGTCTAATGTTATTCTAGGTTTATTTATAATAATGAAAGATAGATACAGTAAAACTAATCAATTACTAAGTGCTTATTGTTTTTTTATATCAATATGGGCAATTTCAAATTATTTTTCACTTTCTCTTATTGAAAAAGGGGATATATTACTTTCAATGAGAGCAGTAATGTCATTTGCTACAGCTCAATCAATTGCTATATTATTATTTGTAATTAATTATCCAAAAAGATCTTTTGATATAAAAGATAAGTGGAAATTGCCAATTATATTTTCAGGGTTAATAGTATTTATTTTGAGTTATACACCTTTTATATTTTCTGATGTAATTATTTTCCAAGATGGTAGAACGCATTTACCTGTTGTTGAACCAGGAATTATGTTATTTGCTCTTGTTACTCTTGGTTCAATTTTCTTATCAATAATTATATTATTAAGAAGGGTAAAAAAAGAAGTTGGTTTATTAAAGTTACAATTAAAATATGTGCTTTATGGTTTAATGGTTATGTATTTTGGAATAATAGTTTTCTCTTTTGTATTTGTTGTAATTTTTAATAATTCAGATTATGTACATCTTAGTTCATTTTTGACACTGCCTTTTATAATACTAACTACTTATTCAATTTTGAAATATCGTTTGATGGATATAAAGGTTGTAATGAAGAAAGGACTAGCTTATTTTATTTCAGTATTAATTTTGTTGTTTGGATATATATATTTACTATTTGTTTCGAAAGACTATCTTGTAAATGAGTATGGATATTCTGAGCAAACAATCTTGATTATATTAATATTAGTAATTGTTTTAACGTTTGAGCCATTGAGAAGATGTATTATTAAGCTTGTAGATAAAGTACTATTTTCTCAAGTTGAAGAGGAGAAAATACAAACTGATAAATTACGCATAACTCTCAGCTCTACAATGCAGTTTGATCAGTTGATAAATAAAATAGAGTCATTCTTAAAATATTTCTTAAATATTGAGGAGACGAATTTTATATGGCTAAATAAAGAGACTGGTAAGTTACAAAATTATAATAAGAGTAAAAAAATAGTTTTGGAAACTACTGGACCAGTTTTTCAATATTTGAAAAATAATACGGAAATTTTGGTAACGGAAGAGATCCCATATTTGATAGAACAGATGAGTAACGGGGAGAGGGAGTTGCTAGTTAAAGTGGAAAAGAAGCTCAAGGATTTAAATGTCTACATGGTTATGCCAGTTGGTGAACCAGGGGAGTTGATGGGGATCTTTCTATTAACCCAAAAGAAAAATAAAGAAGCATTTACGACATATGATGTTGAGTATCTTATTAAGTTGCAACCGCAAATGACAGGGGCGATTGCCAATGCGATATTTTATAAGCAGGCGGTGGAGAGGATTGGTAGGACGGAATAATTTAATAATTAGTAAAAAACTTCCCCGAGAAATTTATGAGGAAGTTTTTTGTTTATATTATGGCAAACAGGAATAATAACGTGTTATATGTTGGAGTGACGCGTGATTTGGAATATAGGATTTGGGAGCATAAGAATAAAGTACACAAAGGTTTTACCAGTAAGTATAATGTGAATAAGTTGGTTTATTATGAGGAGTTTGATAGTGCATATGAAGCGATTATGCGGTAGAAGCAGTTGAAAGGTGGATCTAGACTTAAGAAAGTATTATTAATTGAAAGTATGAATAAAGATTGGATTGATTTATCAGCTGAGTGGTATTATTGAGATCGCTTCATTTTATTCGCGATGACAGAACTTTTTTATTCTTGTCATTGCGAGGAATGGAATGACGAAGCAATCTTAGCGTCTAAATTCAGGATGACCATCCTCCTGTCATTTCGGACTTGCTTGTCCGCCTCTGGTGGGATCCAGAATCTCTATTGACTATTAGGCTTATTTTTGGTAAACAGAACAAAAGAAAACAAAAACATTGGAGGTTACATGAAAAAGCTCTTTGTCATATCGTTTTGCTTACTACTAGTTATTGGCTGTGGTAAACCGAAACATGATATTATTCAGCCAGAAGTTTATACCAAGGCCGAAGTTGATTCATTATTGATTGTTCTTAGAAATAATACCAAACAATCAGTTGATCTATTAGTAGACAAACAAATACAAAATGATTCTTTGATTGTTGAAAATAGTTTGGAATTTAACAATTATCGCAAAAATATAACTGCGATTCAAATTCCTGATGAGGTTACTTTTTGTGGTCAGGTAATACCACTTGATCGCCCCGATGTCCGTCAGCGTTTTGAAAAGATTCTATATTTTTATACTGATAATCAACCTCAATTAATGTTGTACAAACAGCGTAGTAATCTTTTCTTTCATGTTATGGATAGTATGCTGATTGAAGCTGGACTATCGACAGATATCAAATACATTGCTGTGATCGAGTCAGCTCTTAGACCGAGTGCTCTATCAAGAGCTGGTGCTAAAGGTTTTTGGCAATTTATGTATTGGACTGCGGATGCACATGAGATTACTAATAATCACTCTGTTGATATGCGGAATAATTTAATTGCTTCAACAGCTGGTGCAATCTTATACTTAAAAAGTTTGTACGAAAAGTTTCATGATTGGTTTCTGGCTTTTGCTGGTTACAATCGTGGTGAGAATGGTTTAGCTAGGGACATTAAAGAGCAAGGAACAAGAGATTACTTTGAAATTATTTTCCCCCAGCGGGAAACTGAAGAGTATGTTCTTAGAGCTGCAGCAGTGAAGTTAATCCTTGAAGATCCTGATCGCTTTGGTATACCACAAGAGGAAATTATTCCTTGGGTAGCTCCGAAGAAGGAGATTGTTACGGTCCGTGTAAGAAATCGATTAAGAGTTCGTTGGGTAGCAGACTGGTGCGAGACCACTTATCGTCAGATCAAACTTTTTAACCCTGAGTTAAAAGGTGATAAATGGGGACCGGGAAAGTATGAAATTTCCATCCCAGCTGGTCAAAGCGATCATTTTTATCAGGGCTTGAAAGATATTAAGTCTGGTAAATATAAAATACCTTAGATATTAAGACAAACGTCGGACAATTAAGTTCGGCGTTTTTTTATTGTGTAAATTTTTTATAGAAGTAAGTAAAAATGGTATAATGTATATATAAGGTTAGCATTGTACTAATTTTATAGCCGTCACATTAAATTAAAAATTTAATAATTCAATAGTAACCTTCCCTATAAAGTATGCGCCGTCTTATTTTTAAGCCGTCGCAGAAATATGTGGAAGGTTTTTTATTTTGGAAAAATAAAAAATAAATTGATAAATAAACATTGAACTTTAAAAAGGAGAATCTAATGCACCGATTTAAAATCAAAACCTCACCAACAAGTAGAGGTGAATGGAAAGCAACTGCAATGAAAGGTCATAAAGAAGTTGCGGTATCTTATGGTATATCAAGACAGAAAGCGATTGACGAGGTAATAAAGAAAATGCCTGAAGACAAACGCTTTAAAACTACAACTGGTCGAACGCCAAATGGTGCGGGATGTTTTGCAACTGTAAAGGATTATCAAACCGGTGAGAGTTGGACGGGTAATCATTCATATGATACGGGTACAGCATTAAAAGAGATTGAACCATTATTACCAAAAGAATATTTCTTTCAAAAGAATGGTTCAGAGTATAGGATGAATGGTAGAAATGAGTGGGCTAGTCATCATGGTTGGAAAGCATTTGGAATTCCAGTAATCATAATGTGTGTAATTGTAGTTATTATTATGGTCTTAATTGGTAATCTACCATGATTAAATTGGGGATTATAGTTATTAATACTATTTTCCCCAATAAAAAAACTGGGCTAAATCCTGACTAAGGCGAACATCCACATTTTACTTTTCAGTCAAGTCTTTGTCCCAGTAATACAGCTAAAAGAACTACTTATATTATATAGCTTTGTAGATTGATAGTCAATGCGACTTGTACACAGGCGAATTAATGAATTTAACATCGGACAATTGAGTTCGACGTTTTTTTATGCTAAAATTAGGATATAAGAAAAATAAAAATAAAAGAGATCATATGAAAAATAATTTAATGAATAACCCAATATTTAAGGAGGGGATTTTTTGTATGGGCCAAAAACCTTTACAAAAGTCTATTTTTGTGGTATGATAAAGGTATGAAAATAATAAATTCAATAAAAACATTTTTTTTAAAATATAAAATTAAGACACAGAATAATGGGATTGAATTTAGAATTGCACAAACGCAAGATGAAAAAGACGAAGTATATAAATTAAGATATAGTGTTTACTGCGAAGAAAAAAAATATTTAAAAGTAAGTGATTATCCAGATGGATTAGAGTTTGATAAATATGATCCAATTTCTGATCATTTTATTGCTTTAAATAAAATAGGTAAAATTGTTGGAACATTAAGGTTGGTTCCAAGAGATAATAATTTATTTAATGAAAAGAGAATTCCTTTAGAATATTATACCGATATAGAAAATCATATAAACAGTAAAAGCGTTGTTAGTGAATTGTCAAGATTTACTATAGATAAGAATTATAGAACTAAATACTCAATTAATTTTGGATTGATAAAAAGGGCAACACTTTTTGCTTTAGCTGAAGGTATTACTCATTTTGCCATATCAACTTCTGTAAATAGCAAAAATTATTTTGAAAGATTTGGATTTCATCAAATTGGAGAATCTTATATATATCAAAAATTACAATATAAATTACCTTCAATAACTATGATAACGAGTATACAAAAAGGATTAAAGAAGATGAGAGATTCAAATATAGGTTTTTATGATTATTTTATTTCTAAATAAATTACTAAATAATTTTCTTAGATGACATTTACAAATTTAATATTATTATTTGCTGTATTAATAAATTTAATTATTGGAATAATAATATTTTTTAAAAATAATAAAAATCAAGTTAATCGGTCATTTTTATTATTTATTATTGGAATTGTTGGTTGGATTTTAACTATTTTCTTTATTCAATATAATCAAAGTCTATTATTAGGTAAATTAGCTTTTGTATTTTCATCTTTAATGACTGCAAGTTTTTTATTTTTTTGTATTACATTTAAATCAAAGAGAAAAAAAATAAAATTTGTTTATTTATTACTTGTTTATTTGCCGGTCATTATTTTTATTGTTAGTTTACCAACAAATTTTTTAGTTAAAGAAATTATTGATGTACACGGTATTCAAATTGAAGGGGTGAGGGGAATAGGTTATCCAATATTTTCAATTACTTTTTTTCTAGAATTATTGATGGGTTTCTATTTTTTGATTAAAAATTTTAAAGAATCAAGTGGAGTTTTTAAGATTCAATTAAGATACGTATTTTTTGGAACTATACTTTTTGCATTTTTTGGTTCAATGACAAATATCATATTGCCATTACTTGGTTTGTCTCAATTTAATGGAATTGGTCCTTCATTTTCTGTTTTTATGGTAATTTTTATTGCTTATGCAATTGTAAAACATAAATTACTTGACATAAGGTTAATCGTACTGAGAACAATTTCTTATTCGTTAATTGTGTTATTCATTTCATCAGCAGTAGTTGGATTAGCAATATTATTACCAGAGGCAGTTGACGCAAATAATGTGGTGAAATCTTTAATAGCAATTGTTGTGTCAGTATTAATTGTACTTATTTTAGACCCTCTCAAAAAGGGTATCGCAAGAATAACTGATAGGTTATTTTTTAAAGCAAGTGTAGATTATAAAAAATTATTAGCAGATCTATCTCAAATTATAAATCGTGAGATTGATATGGATAGGTTACTTTTTTTAATGTCCAAGAAACTTGAAAAAGAGATAAAATTAAAGAATGTGAGTATTTATTTAGTTGGTAGTATTGGAGGGGCTTTTTATAAACGTAAAGGTAGGGTTGATAAAGATGGTAAGAAAATAACATTAGGTAATACTCATGAAATGAATGACACTGATGAGCATGATTTTAAGAGTAGAATTTCACATGATAATCCTTTGATAGAATATTTAAATGAATCGCAGGATATTATTGTACTTGAAGCACTGGAAAGAAAAATAGAAGATACTCAAGATGACAAGCATAGAAAAAAGTTAGAATTATCAAAGAAATCACTAGATGAGTTAGATGCTGGAGTAGTCGCCCCAGTAAATGTTGGTAATAGTCTTAATGCTATTATGGTCTTCGGACCGAAACTTTCTGGTGATCCGTTTGGTAGTGAAGATATAGAATTATTTAAACTAATCGGACCACAGTTATCTTCAGCATTAGAGAAATCACGTCTGTATGATGAAGCGAAACAATTTACAGAAAGATTAAAAAAAGAAGTTGCTTTGGCTACAGAGCATATGCGCAGTACCAATGTCCAACTCCAAGAACGTAATAGATTTTTATCAGCTTTACAAAAAGTTACATCTTTAATGACTCAGACTTTGGATTTCAATAAAGTTACGCAATCAATCGCTGATAGTATCTCTACCGAGCTTGGATATCTTGGAGGGATAGTTATGTTCCTAGGTAAAGATAGACATAAATTATTTCCTGATGCGGTTACTGAGACGCCAATGATTAAAAAAGCTTTGAAATTATTACCAAAACCTTATACAGAATTTTATGGTGATTATCGTAAAGACAAAAGTAGGACTATCACCGCTATTAAAGATGGTAAAGTGCAGATAGGACATGATCTTAATGATTTTATCGGTCCTGCTGTGCCTAAGTTAGTTAGTAAAGCTATCCAAAAATTAGTTGGTGTTAAAACAATAGTTGCAATACCAATTTTCTCTGAGAAGAAAGCAATTGGTGTAATAGATTTTTTACTTAAAGATGAAGCTGATGAAATAAGAGAAACGGATTTATCAATCATGAAAGCCTTAGCTAATCAAACGGGGATTGTGTCTAGAAATATTGAATTATACAAACAGGTTCAAGACTCGAACAAAGAATTAGCTGAAGCTAATGTTCACTTGCAACAGCTAGATCAATCTAAGTCAGAATTTGTATCTATCACTTCTCATCAATTACGTACACCGATGACAGGAATAATGGGTTATCTGTCTATGATTTTGCAAGGGGACTTCGGTAAGGTACCAAAAGAACAAAATGAGGTTTTGACAAATCTATTAGAAGAATCACAACGCATGATTAGAATTATTAATTTATTCCTAAATGTTAGTAAGATTGAATCAGGTAAAATGGAATTAAATCTAGAAGAAGTTCAGATAGAGGACGTAGTAACAAAAGTTATTGCCATGGTCCAACAACCTGCTGATGAAAAAGGATTGAAATTAATTTATAATAAACCGGCGAAACCATTAGCTAAAGTCTGGGGAGACAAAGATAAGCTTGGTGATATTGTTTTAAACTTTACTGATAATGCTATCAAATATACTGAGAAGGGAACTATTACTCTGACTACGAAGGTAGAAGGAGATTATATGCATTTTGCAGTTAAGGATACTGGTCGTGGTCTTGATAAAGCAGAAGCAAAGAAATTGTTTACAAAGTTTGTTCGTGGTTATGGTATTGCTCAAGTTAATCCAGATGGATCAGGATTGGGTTTGTATGTAGCTAGAAGGTTGGCAGAAGCTCACAAAGGAGAAATTTGGGTAGAATCAGACGGCGTTGGTAAAGGTTCAATTTTTCAAGTGAAAATACCATTGGCTAATGGTCAAAAGGTAGTAAAACCGAAAAAATAAGTTTAGTAATATCTAGAATTTTAATTCAAGTAGTTTTTTGGTATATATAATAAGTAGTTATTGACATTTGTTTAAGTAGATGGTAAATTATTTAGAAAATTAGCTCTTTGAAAATTAAATATGATATATAAAGAAATGAGGAATAATTATGTCACTTCGAGTCGCAGCAATAGCTGCACCAGGTTATCTGAGAGGACGACCTGCGGGTACCACATTAGCCAGTAAAGATCCAGCAAGTCTATATAATGCTTGTCGGTATGCTGCTCATTTAGCAGATAATAGTACTGGTTTATGGGGAGATAGTAATTGGGCAGACGGCAGAAAGTCGAGACGCTCATCAGTGCTATTATTAAATTCTTTGCAGGAAGATATGCAGGAATTTGAAGAAATGTTATTACGTGTTAAGCCTAATTTGCTTTTGATCGGTTCGATGACTTTATGTCTTCTTGGAGCGGTTGAATGTGCAAAAAAAGCTAGAGAAATGTTTGGCGATCAGATATGTATAGTTCTTGGTGGTAAGCATGTTAATGAGTCAGTTTATATTGATCAAGGAACTGGTCAGATTACTCATCATGTTAGCTCACCATTACGTTTGGTGGCTGATGGTCATATAGATAATATTTTTGATCTTGTAATTGCTGGTGAAGGGGAATATGTAATTGCTAAAATTGGAATGGTTGTCAGCATGCTTGATAAAAGAAAATCATCATTAGCTGATATAAAAAAATCATTATATTATCTTTCTCAAGCTCAAGGTAATTATATTATTGGCACGGTTGTTAATAATGATATAAGAGTTGTCCAGAGTAGAGGATTACCAATTGATAGAAACACATTACCGTCACCAAGTAGTATGTTTGGTATACAAACATCGTTTGATATATACCCTGGCACCAAAACTGCTCATGTTTTTAGTGATACTGGTGGTGGATGTGTTTTGAATTGTGATTGGTGTAGTGAGTGCCTTTTGGTAAATGGTTCACTCAAGCAAGTGAACACTAGTGCTAATCGGTTGTATAGGCAATTGCAAAGTGCGATAGAAGTAGTTAGTCATGATAGTCCTGGTTATAAAACTAGTGCATTTGTTGAAGACTCAATAATGTTGGCTTCAAGTCCCAGACAGTTAAAGATGTTTTCGACTTTATTAGAAGAAAATAATCTTGATATTAAATTTGGTGGACAATTCACTATTGATTTAGCAATTAAACATTTTAAACCAATAGTGGCTTTAAACAAGTTTGATTTTGACTATATCTTCTTTGGTCTAGAAACTATTGATCCAGAGTCTGTTGGCGGTATAGATAAGGTTCGTTCTGCTAATGGAGTAAGCTGGCTACAAAGAGCTGAAAAACTATTTTGTGATCTATATGATCATGGAATTAATTCGGGGGTGTCTTTACTATTTGGTTTAGGTGAATCTAGACAGGATCGTATCAACCTTTTTGAACAAATTGGTAAATGGCAACGTGATTTTAAATTTCCAAATACCGTAAGTTTGAATTGGGCAGTGCAACATCCTCTCAAGGGCAATGATCAAGGTATGAATTATAATTATCTTAATTGGGGAATCCCTGACGATGAGTATTTAGAAGCTATGCAAATCTTTGGTGAAGCTTCTTTGCTTTATCCTATTGCTGGTCAGTCAAGTCCAATACTCGCAGAAGTAAAAGAAATCAGTGAACTTTATAAAAAATTGTTATATTAGTAAGTAATTTGCTATTATTAATGTAATAGAAAGGATAATTATTATGGTAGATTTTTCTATCAGTTCTAAACTAAAGAAAGCTGCTCCTAATTTAGTTCTAGGGGTAGTTACTGCCTCGGTAGAAGTTACTAAGCATGACAATACACTGTGGAGTGAGATAAATGGAGTTATTAAAAAACTTAAAGATTCTATTTCCATAGAACAGTCTTTACATTTACCACCTGTAGAAGCTTTGCGTTCTGCCTACAAAGCATTAGGTAAAGATCCTTCTCGTTATCGTAGTTCAGCAGAAGCTTTACTTCGTCGCATTATTCAAGGGAAAGGTTTGTATCAGATTAATACAATTGTTGATATAAATAATTTAGTTTCTTTGGAGACTATGCATTCAGTGGGCTCATATAGTTTGGACAAATTAAATAGCCCAATTGAATTCGGAGTTGGTAATTCTGATGAACAATACAAAGGTATTGGTAAAGAGATGATTAATATTACCGAGCTGCCTGTCTTCCGAGATCAGGTTGGTCCGTTTGGATCGCCAACTAGTGATTCAGAACGAGCGATGATTTCTCTTGATGCTACTAGTATCATGATGGTAATTATTTCTTTTTCCGGTCAAAAAGGGTTGAATGATTCCATTCAACGTTTAGTTGGATTGCTTCAGGTATACTCCAAAGCTACTAATATCGAGACAGTAATAGTGTAATCGAAAGTTGATAGAGTAGGAGGTATTATTTTGACAGATAATACAAATTTCTATGCTAATGGACTTGGTGATCAATTAATTGATGAGTCATGTTATCCGCAGTCAATTAAAGATTTTTTACGTGACGAGGAAGCATACCTAACTATTATTAGTTCTTCATTCGATATTTTAGTTGAAGTTGGATGTATGCATGGACGGTATCTTGATTGGACTGTTAAGAATGGTAAGAAATATATTGGCATTGATCCGGTGAAAAGATATATTACAGTAGGTAAGAATTCTGTAAGTTCTTTAGAATTAGATCCCGAGGATTATAAATTTATTCTTGGCTCTGCCGAAGATTTACCTTTATTGTTATCAGATGTTTTGTCTAATCAAAGTAAAGGAAGAGTATTACTTCTTTTCCCATTTAATTGTATTGGTAATATGTCTGATTTATCAGCAGTGCTTAAGTCTGTTCATGACACAGGTTTTTCCTATCTGATAAGTACCTATAATACGGATAGCTATGCTAATTATTGCCGAATGGAGTACTATCAACAATGTGGTTTCAAAATGATTAAGATGGATTTGAAATCAGAGGGTATTTTATTTACCTCAGTTGATGATCTACATACCATAGCGTATCATATCAATTACTTTCAATCTCAATGTGACCATGTCAATCTTGGTTGCGTGCCTATTATATTATCAAATCTATTGGTAATGTATGGTAACTTTAATGTAAGTAGTTTTATCTTATAATCTCCTATGTTTTTACATGGGAGGTTTTTATTTTACAAAATTGTATTTTTTAACTATAATATGAATATTGTAAAGGAGCGATTTAATTAAGATTGACATAGGATTATAAATAAGCTAACGTAAATTAAAATATGTAGTAAACGTTAGCTCTTTATAAAAATTAATTAATATATTATAGCTAGTATGACAGAAAAAATATCAAATAGGAGTAACGAAATGAGAAAAAAAGTTAAAAAAGCTGATAATCTGTCAGAGTGGTATTTAACTGTAGTACAAGAGGGTAAATTTGCTGATTATGCCCCAGTTAAAGGAACGATGATTATTAGACCAAACGGTTATGCTCTATGGGAAGCAGTGGTGCGGATTTTTGATTTGCGTATTAAACAGATGGGCGTAGAAAATGGTTATTTTCCACTTTTTATACCGATGAGTTTTCTTGAACGTGAAAAAGATCATGTTGAAGGTTTCAGCCCTGAGCTTGCTGTCGTGACTCACGGTGGTGGCAAAAAGTTGGAAGAATCAATAGCTGTCCGGCCAACCTCTGAGACAATCATGTATGATGCATATGCAAGGTGGATAACATCATATCGTGATTTACCTCTAAAGCTTAATCAATGGTGTAATGTTGTTCGTTGGGAAAAGAGAACTTTCCCTTTCTTGAGAACTACAGAGTTTCTCTGGCAAGAAGGTCATACTGCTCATGAAACACATGAAGAAGCTGCTAAACAAGTAGAAGCTGCTCTCAATCATTATGCAGAATTTTTGCGTGAAACTCTAGCCTTACCTATTGTAATTGGTAAGAAGTCAAAGAGTGAGACATTTGCCGGAGCTTTATATACATTTTCTTGTGAAGCTTTGATGCCTGATGGTAAAGCTTTGCAAGTGGCAACATCTCATCATCTTGGACAGAATTTTTCCAAGGAATTAGCTTTTAACATTTCTTTTCAAAATCGTGATGATCAGCCTGACTTTGTCCATCAAACAAGTTGGGGAATGTCTACTAGAGTTATTGGTGGATTACTTATGACGCACGGTGATGACAAGGGAGCAATTATCCCACCGCGGATGGCTGCTCAGCAAATAACCGTTATTCCGATTACGAGAAAAAATGAGGATGAAAAATTAGTATTTAATTTTACTGATCTTGTTATTTCTCAGTTGGCGAAAGATGATTACACGGCTAAAGCTGATGATAGGGAAAAAACTTCACCTGGCTCAAAATTTCATGATTGGGAAATAGTCGGAGTACCACTTAGGATTGATATTGGTCCAAACGAAGTAAAAGACAAAGCTGTTGTCGTAGTCAGACGTGACACTGGAGAAAAAGAAACAGTTGCTCTCGCTGATCTTAATAAGCGAGTTGGAGAATTACTTGAAGCAATTCAAGAAAATCTTTATCAGAGAGCAGTTGATTTTTTGGAATCCAGAACTACTTCTGCCACGACGATGGATGATTTTCAAAAACAGATCAAAGAAACACCTGGATTTATTCGTGCTGATTGGTGTGGTGATCCTAAGTGTGAAGAAGTAATTAAAGACAAAACTTCTGCTACAGCCCGTGTTATACCGTTCGAAGAGCCAGCTGAAATTGGTAAGTGTATTGTTTGTGAAAAACAAGGTAAGTATCAACCTCTTTGGTCGAAGTCATATTAATTAATTTACTTTATTTATAAAACCACTAACAGTTTCATAAGTTGGTGGTTTTTTATTTTGACTTAGAATCTAAAATATGGTATTTTTCAGCTAACTTTACTAATTAAGTATTATGAAAAATAAAAGAATTGTTATCAAGGTTGGGACAAATGTTCTAATGTCCAATGGAGATAAATTAAAAAAAGATAATCTAATAAATATTGTCAATCAAGTTGCTTGGTTAAAAGAACAGGGTTGGCAGGCTATTTTGGTTACTTCGGGTGCTGTTGCGGCCGGACAAGATGGAATAGATCTGAAGGGTATCAAAGAGGTGGGTGTTAAACGCCAAGTTTATGCTGCGATTGGACAAGTATCGCTTATGGAATATTATCGGGAATTATTTGAAAAATTTAATATAACTATAGCTCAGGCGTTACTGATTAGAGATGATTTTGTTAATAGAAGTCGTTATTTAAATGTTCATCAAACTTTGGAACATTTACTAAACCAAAACGTTGTTACAATCATAAATGAAAATGATGTGATTACTACACATGAATCCACCTTTGGTGATAATGATTCTCTGGCAGCAAATACTGCTATTAGTATTTCGGCAGATTATTTAATTCTCTTAACAAATATAGATGGTCTGTATGATAGTGATCCTGCTGAAAATAAACAGGCACAATTAATTTCTGAAGTTAAAGAGTTTGATAGTAAACTAATGGATATGTGTTTTACACAAAAGGATTCATCTGGGATGGGTGGAATGATTTCAAAATTGCAGGCTGCAAAGTTAGCAACTAGTGCTGGTATTCAGACTATTGTGGCCAATGGTTTGGATAAAGATATTATAAAAAATATTATTAATGGTAAGAAAATTGGTACAAAGTTTTTGGCTAAAAAGTTGGATATTAATAGTAAGGAGAGATGGTTTTTGAGTGGTAAGAATCTGGGTTCAGCTTTAGTAATCGATGATGGTGCAGTAAATGCACTGCTCAATAGAAAAAGTTTATTAATGGTTGGTGTAAAATCATTAAAAGGTAGTTTCAAAGTAGATGAAGTTATTGAAATATTGAATCAAAATAATAAAACAATTGGATATGGACGTATTAATTTTGATTCCATTGAATTGAAGAATGCTTTTAAAAATCCTAAATCATTGCCACGAGAAATAATTCACGCTGATAATTTATTGATAATTTAGATATGAATTTAAAAAAAATAAAATTTGGTATTATTGGTGGAGGAGTAATGGGAGAAGTACTAATAAAATCATTAAGACAAGAATTAAAGATTTCTGGTCAGAATATTTTGGTTATGGATTTACATACAGTTCGGAGAAATAGTTTGACTAGGAAATATCAAGTCAAAAATACCAAAGAGTATAATGATATAATTAATAATTCTAAGATTATATTTTTGGCTGTAAAACCTCAACAATTCAAGCAAGTTGCTTCGCAATTAACAAAAAGATTATCTAAAGACCGAATCATTATCTCAATCATGGCTGGAATAACTTTGGCAGGTATCAAAAAACGTCTATCTCATCAGCAGGTTGTCCGAACAATGCCAAATATGGCTGCTCAGATTGGTTCAGGAATAACTCTATGGATGGCTGATAAAAGTGTGAAACAGTCAGATCGAAAAATAATTAAGGATGTGATTACTTCTTTTGGTATGGAGATAGAAGTTGATAGTGATAAAAAAATTGATGCTTTAACATTAGTTACTGGGTGTGGACCAGCTTATCTTTTACATTTGTCAGGAATTTTAGAAGATTTTACCAAACAACAAGGTATTAAATCAATTCAAGCAAAAAAAATAGTTACTGAGATGATGGCTGGAGCTTTGGTTTTATACTTACAGTCAAACAAAGATACAAAAGATTTGATTAATAATATGTCATCAAAAGGTGGCGTGACTGAAGCTGTGTTTGATATATTATCCAAGAAGAATAAATCAGAAAAAATATGGCAAAATGCTTTTAAAAATGCATTGAAACGAACATCAATAATAAGTAAAAAATATGAATAAAAATTTTTATAATACCGTAAAAAAAATTAAACTGATTTCACGTAATTTTTCTATTATTAGTACCGGTAAAAAGAATAAGATATTGGTTGATTTAGCAAAAGAGATTAACAAAAATAAAAAAATTATTCTAAAGGCGAATACAAAAGATCTAGCAAAATTTTCTGCCAAACATCCTTTATATGACCGTTTACTATTAACTGAAGAGAGAATAGAAGGAATAGTTGCAAGCATCAAATCAGTTGTGAAATTAACAGATCCTATTGGTCAAGTATTAGATAAAAGAGTATTAAAAAATAAAATTAAAGTATCACGAGTTCGGGTTCCTTTTGGAGTAATTGGTGTAATTTATGAATCTCGTCCTAACGTTACTATAGAAGTTGCTAGTCTTTGCATTAAGACTGGAAATACAGTAATACTTCGTGGTGGAAGTGATGCTGCAAATACAAACGAAGTGCTTGTTAAACTGATTCAAAAAACATTAGTAAAAAATAAATTATCAAAAGATATTGTTTATCTTGCATCATCAAAAGATAGGTCTGCCGTGAGTGATATGATGGCGATGGATGATTTGATTGATGTAATTATCCCGCGTGGAGGAAAAGGGTTGATAAATTTTGTTAGAGAGAATTCTTTAGTACCTGTGATAGAGACAGGTGCCGGAGTTTGTCACACTTACGTAGAGTCCACAGCTGATATTAATAGAGCAGTGGAAATTATTTTTAATGCTAAGACGCAACGACCTTCTGTTTGCAATGCACTTGATACAGTTGTTGTAGATAAGAAAATACTTAATAAATTATTACCCAAATTAGCTAAACGATTACAAGACAAAAAAGTAGTCATAAAAGCAGATGCTCAGAGTTTTGCTATCCTTCAAAAATATTACTCTAAAAATTTATTAAAAAGATCTACTAGCAAGGATTATGGTAAAGAGTTTATGAGTTTAACTATGGCCATTAAAACAGTTAAGGATTTTAATGAAGCGTTGAACTTTGTTCAAGCAAATACTTCTGGTCATTCTGAAGCAATACTAAGTAAAAATAAGAAATATATAGAAACGTTTTTAGGTATAGTAGATGCAGCTGCTGTTTATGCTAATACTTCGACGCGTTATACAGATGGTTTCGAATTTGGTTTAGGTGCTGAGATAGGAATTAGTACACAGAAATTACACGCAAGAGGTCCTATGGGACTTGAAGCATTAACGTCATACAAATGGGTAATAGTTGGGCAAGGACAAGTTAGACCTTAGCTAGATTATGCAATTATATATAGTAAATATAGGCATCCTTGCCAATAGTTAGTTTTTTTGATAAGATATGTTATAAAAGAAATACAAGTTCTACTGAAATAAAGAGCCGGATTATAGTATAGCTCTTTAATAACCAAAAACCATTTATCGGAGGTATTATCAGATGACGGAGAAATTTAAAACTCCTGATCCAACCATGCCCACTTCCGCAGACGTAGTTGTTATCGGAGGCGGTACTATTGGTGCTCTGGTTACTTTACAATTGCAGGAAGCGGGCTTGAAGACAGTCTGTGTGGAAGCGCACAGTACTAATTTTGGCAGTTCTAGTCGTTCAGCTGCCGCAGCTCGTCAACAGTTTGGTATGGAAGCCAATATTACGATGCAACTCTATTCTGTGGATTTTTTCGCAAATTGGAAAAAAACTTTAGGTGGCACAACGCCACCAATGCATCAAGTTGGCTATCATTTCATGTTCGACAACAATTTTACAGACAATGGCAGTACTCGGGTTGACTCTAAGGCTGTCGTAGCTGCGAAACTCAAACGAGTTGAAAAGCAACGAGCTCTCGGACTCAATGATGTAGAATTATTGATGCCGGATGAAGTAGCCGAACGTTTTCCCTACGTTGATACTTCTGAGTTGGCCTGCTCAACTTTTTGCCAGACAGATGGATATTGTTATCCTAATGTCATCACCAATGATGGTTTCGATCGAGCCAAATCTTTAGGAGCAACTTTGCTTCAAAATACTTTGGTTTCAGGATTTAAAACTGACAGTAATGGTAACATTACGGCAGTTGTAACCAACAAAGGTGAGATACCTTGTCAGTATGTAGTTAATGCTGCTGGTGTCTGGGCATCACGAGTTGGTGATATGGTAGGTACAGAATTACCAATCAGTCCAGTACGACGCTATCTGTATTTTATGGGTCCTAATCTTGGTCAACTTGATTATGATTCATTTGCTAAGAAGAATAATCTGCCTATGCCTATGTCAGATATGCCCTTCACGGTCACTCCTAATGGTGCTTACTGTCGTGCTGATGGTAAACAATTCATGCTCGGTTGGGACCGTCGTCCATCGGAAGATGTAATATATGATTTACCTAGTTTGGTAGATCATGACGCTTCTATTCAAGCACAGGATATCATTCAAGATGGTTTTAGAACCAATGATGATCCGAGCTATGCTGAAGAGATGTGTATGGAAGTATCTGAACGACTTCCGTTCGTATTGGATCATTGTGGCTTTGCTTCTGCCACTTCCGGTTTCTATGGAATTACGGCTGATCATAGTCCAATTATCAGTTTTGATTCTAATGCTAAGAATTTGATTCATTGCACCGGTTTTTCTGGTCATGGAATCATGCAAGGTCCAGCGGCTGGTAAGTTAGTGATAGATCTTATCACTGGTAATACTAGTCCTATTGTTGATCCTTTTGTTTATAGCTTAGGTGGTCTTTTGAGTCATCTTAATGGTGATACAAAAAATGCTCGTCCGGCTGAGCACATGGTTATCTAATAAAAGGTTTGTAATATGGAACTGTTTGAAAGTTAACCTCAGAATTATTAAAATAATTCTGGGGTTTTTTATTCTAATTTATGGAAATAATAAAATTTATACTTGGTAGACACGTACTTTGCTTGATTTTGTATTGCCAGGATCAAGGTCAATGATTTGTATTTCTTTTTCATTTTCTATTTTATCACCTAGTACTATAACTTTGGTGCCTGTCTTACATTCTTTTTTTATTTTTTCCCATATTTTGGCTACTACGGACTCGATTAGAAAAAGGTAAATCATATCAGCATTTGAAATATTTGCGGAAAAAAAATCTTTACGAATAAATTTGATTTTTGAACCAATTAATTTGGCTTTGATTTTAGAAAACAAAACATGTAGAGAAGATAGTTCATATCCTACAAGTTCTTTTGGATTGAATTTTTCTGTTGCGAATAAGAAGTCTCCTTTACCACTACCAAGATCATATATGATAGTTTGGTCTGATATTTTTACTTTATCAAAAATTTTGACTACATATTTTTTGTCTATAATTACAAACGGGACTTTTACTCTTGAATATAAAAATAGTAGGTAAATTAAATATAGTATTGGTAGAATAAAAATAATATAAGTAAATGTTTTCATAGATTAATCTTAATTTGTTGTTTTTATAATAGCATGGTATTAGATAAATAAATCTCTTATATTAAATTGAATTTTCTGTTAGAATAATATTATAAGATAATTAAATATATTAGTATGATAATGAGTAAACATATTAAATTAGTCCTAGTAATAGGTGTTTTGTTGTTTCCCATTATTGCCTTAGCATTTGGGGCAGATGAATGTGAAAATGGTTATGTTTGGGAGCCAAAGAGTGGAGTAGGGTGTGTTCAGGAAGATTGTAATATTATCCCTAATGCTCATTATTCTTATGTTCAGGACTGTGTCTGTGGCTCTTCTGGTAGTATGTATGAAGATCCTTTGGATTCTAATACCGAGTGCTACTATCCTTTTGATTATGAGAGTTGCCCTAGTTGCGTTTATGCTTGTGTGGGTGCTGATGAGGAGTGTCCAGCATTGGAAAGAGATAATTATGTGGAAGAATTGCCACCAGTTGTTAACACCAATACCAATCTAAATACCAATCAAAGTACAAATACAAATTTTATTCAGAATGTTAATGTATCTTTATCTACCACTGGAGTAGCGACTACAAGTTGGTCGTGTCAGGATCATTGTAAAACATTTTTAAGGGGTCATAAGAATGCCGAGCTGGTTTCATTCGAAGGAGATTATCCAGATTGTAAATGTCAGATAGATGTTAAAGATAGTCTGAATCAGCTGACTAATACAATCTCAGTGGATGGTGATGAGCAGACAACTTATACTTATGGCAAAGATGGTAGCTTAATAAAAAAAGTAAAAATAAATCGTAAAGATGAGGTTGAAAAAGTTCGGATCAGAATAGGCTTTAAATATACCCAAGAAGAGATTGATAAAATATTGGATCCAGCCAAAATTGATGTATGGTTCCAGGATAAGATTAAAGACATTAAAACTGAAACCAACGAGTGGAATGCTCAATTTTGGTGGCAACACATGGTGGCAATTTGGGATCATGGCCGTAATGGTAATAGTGCTACATTTGTAGATACTTATCAGTTTGGTCGTTGTGGAGACTCTATGCTTTGGTTGGAACGTGATTTGCTCAATAAATTGGAAATTGGCAAAGACCCAGATAACCCCGGTCATAAATATGAAGGAATCTTATCAATTACCGGTGAAAAATATGGCAATATGCTTAATCATACTTCTTTAATGATAAGACCCCAAGGAATATCAAATATTGAGTGGGAAAGCCTTGTAAAAGAATTAAAGAAATTGTCTGGTGGAGAAGAAAGTAATCCCGGTATTAAAGGAGGTGATTTGAAAAATGTGGATCCCAGGTTATTGGATGCGAAAGTTTTGGATCCATATAAAAAAGAAGTGACGACGGTCCGGGAGTTTATCAAGGGTTGGTCTTATATTAGAATCGGTTAACCGAAAGAATATGAAAAAACTTTTTAAAATTATTATAATCCTGCTAGTAATATTGATTGTAGCAATTATTATTTTAGGTTTATGGCTATCACATGTTCCATCAGAAACTTACCAAGTAGAAAATATTAATTCTGATGAACATTGGGGAAATATTTCGGGCTCTTTGAGCTATCCATCCGATTACATTCCAGAGATGGGTGTATGTGCGGAGACTATCGACCAAGAAAATTATTATTGTACTTATGAAATGTTAGCAAGCGACGATTATATATATGGTTATGGTTATTCTCTAGAAGTGCCACCTGGTTCGTATTATGTATATGCGCATTTGGTAGATGAGGATGATGAAAATGTTGGTTTTACAGATGAGAAGAAAGCTTACTATTCTAAATTTGTAAGTTGTGGAGGAAGTATTGAATGTACTTCTCATACCCCAATTAAGGTAGAGGTTGATAGATATGAGAGTGTGACTAGGATTGATCCAATTGATTGGTATGATAATTAGGGAATAGAGCAAATTGGTAAATTTAATTTGACAAATATTGTAATTAGAGTATACTTACTTTGTATGAAGAAACAAATCACACAATTAAACAATAATAATAGAAATAACCGTTTGACCTCGGCGTAATTTTGTCTTGCAATATAAAGTAAGATGATCCCGCCGAACAGGCGGTTTTTTTGTTATCTTTCAAGTTCTGGGGAAGTTTCCGCCTTCACATTAAGTTTCGGTTGACAAGGAATTGGCCCCGCCACAATTTTCTGGGATAGTTTAATCGGTAAAACGCTACGCCGTTAACGTAGTTATCCAGGTTCAAGTCCTGGTCCCAGAGTATTGTGACGGGGTAAATAGCACTACCTGTTTAGTAATAGGCAGCAAAACTATCAGCCTAAAGCCTGCCTGCCGGTAGGCAGGGCTGTAGTCCGAAAAAAGGAATACATTCTTTAGGATGTTAATGTAGATAAATTATGAATAATATAAACAACAATTTAAGAAGAAGAAAATTTCAATTCACTTGAGGTTGTTTTTCTTATTAAAAAAATATTTACAAACAGCTTCAGGGCTGTTTTTTTAATTAACTTAAAATTATAATATGAAAAAAATAATACTTATGTATTCTGGGGGATTAGATACCTCTGTAATACTAAAATGGTTACAACAAAATCATCAAGCAGAAATCATAACTTTGACTGCTGATCTTGGTCAAGCAAAAGACAACTATCCTGCTATAAAAAAGAAAGCTTTAAAACTAGGTGCCAAGAAAGCTTATGTTGTTGATGGAAAAAAAGAATTTGCAAATAACTATATTGTTAAGTCTATTAAGGCAAATGGTCTGTATCAAGGAGCGTACCCTCTAAGTACTGCTCTTGGTAGGCCATTGATTTCAAAATATGCTGTAGAGATAGCTCATAAAGAAAAGACTAATATAATTGCTCACGGTTGTACTGGGAAAGGGAATGATCAAATCAGGTTAGAGGTTTCGGCTAGTGTTTTGGATCCTAAGATGAAATTTATTGCCCCAGTTAGGGAATGGAATATGGGTAGGGATCAAGAATTAGTTTTTGCCAAGAAAAATAAAATTCCAATTTCTGTCTCATCGAAGTCTCCGTATTCTATAGACGACAATATGTGGGGCAAAAGTACGGAGGGAGGAATTATAGAGGATCCTGAGCAGCAAATACCTATTAATAAAATAATTAATTGGGTTACACCAATAGAAAAAGCAAAAGATAAAGCTGAGCTTGTTAACTTGAAATTTGTTAATGGAATACCGGTTAGTTTGAATGGCGAAACTTTAGGACTTAGTGAGTTGATTGTTAAGCTTGATAAAATAGGTTGTCAGCATGGCATAGGAATCATTGAGCATATAGAAGATAGGGTTATAGGTATTAAAATAAGGGATCTATATGAATGTCCAGCTGCAATGATTATCCTAAAAGCACATCAAGATTTGGAATCTTATGTTTCAACTATTTATGAAAATCAGTTTAAAAAAATCATTGATCAACAATGGGCATATTTAGTTTACGCAGGATTTTGGTATGAACCTTTGTTAGAAAATTTAAATAAGTTTATTGAAGAGCAGAATAAGAAAGTAGAAGGGGAAGTCAAATTGAAGTTATATAAAGGAAATATCACGGTGGTTTCTAGGAAATCTAAATATGGATTAATTGATCAGAAATTATCAACCTTTATGTATGAGAGTGAGTTCGACCAAAAAGATGCGGTTGGTTTCATTAAGAATTGGGGTACCCCAAGTATTTTAAGTAATAATCTATTTAAGAAAGGATAATTATATGGGAAAAATATGGGAGAAACATTCAAAAGTAAGTATGAATAAAGAAGTTGAAAATTTTCTGTCAGCTGATGATATTATTTATGATGAACAACTTGCCGTGTTTGATATTTACGGATCTCTAGGGCATCTTGCAGGATTGTTTGATTTGGGGATTGTAAATAAAGTTGAGTATAAGAAAATAAAAATAGGATTGATAAAAATTTTGGATGAGGTAATGGAAGATGGGATTAATATATCAGTTGCAGATGAAGATATTCATACAGCAATTGAAAATAAATTGAAAGATGATGTTGGCAGTCCAGCTGATAAATTGCATACTAGTAGGTCAAGGAACGACCAAGTCTCTGTTGATATAAAATTATTTTCAAAAAAAGAGTTGTTAGAAATAATGAGTAAGGTTTTAGATTTGGCGTCATCTTTTTTAAAGTATGCAAATCAGCATAAGTCGGTAGCTATGCCAGGATATACTCATATGCAACCAGCTATGGTTTCTAGTGTTGGATTGTGGTCCAGCTCATTTACAGCTAGCTTGCTCGATGATTTTACTTTATTACAAAGTGCTTTTGAATTGAATAATCAGTCTCCACTTGGGTCCGCGGCTGGTTATGGAGCACTGCTACCGATTAGTAAAGAATTAGTGGCAAAGTTATTAGGATTCAGTAAGATCCAAGAAAATTATTTGTATTGTCAGAATAGTAGGGGGAAAGTTGAATTAGCCATTGTTCATGCCCTTCAACAAGTGATACTAACAATTAATAAGTTTAGTAATGATTTGTTAACGTTTACCATGAGTGAGTTTGGATATTTTTACTTACCAGATAATTTTTTGACTGGGAGTAGTATTATGGTGCAAAAGAAAAATTATGACGTGGTTGAATTGTTAAGGTCTAAATATGCAGCCGTGTCTAGTGATTATTTTCATCTTAATAGTTTGATATCAAATTTACCGTCAGGTTACAATAGGGATTTTCAAGAAATAAAGAAACCTTTATTTTCTAGCTTTGATATTGCTACAAAAACTATCACTATTACTAACAAAGTGATTTCCAATCTCATGGTTCACAAAGATAAGTTGAAATTATCAATCAAACCAGATTTGTTGGTGACAAATGAGGTATATAAGGAGGTAGAAAAAGGAGTTCCTTTCAAACAGGCTTATAAATTGATTGGTAATAAATATCAACAGGGAAAATTACCTACTAATCCTGAATATAACCTACCGTCATTTAGTTATGATTTTTTTAAAAACAAAATTGATGCAAATGAAAAAATTGTAAATGAAAAAAAGACTGGATTTAATAAATGTTTGAGTAAATTAACTGTTTAAATGACAATAAATATGTTATAATATATTTACTTTTATGAATAAAGCGACTTTAAATAAATTTATTGATCACCTTCAAGAGACTTATATTATTCATGCTCCAGTTAAAGAGGATAAAGAGCTTTATGTTAGGGAAATTGATGATAAGTCAGAGATAGATTATTCTAATAAGATCCCAATTAATACATATAAGCCTGTTTTACTACCAAAGAAGGAAGCTTTGTTTACATATAAGAAAGGTAAGTTGCAAAAGCCAAAATTTGAGTATGAACCAGAATGCGCGTTTTTGATGTCGGTATCAGATCTTAAGGCCGTTGGTCTTTTTAATCTAACTTTTGAAAAAGATCCATATTATCAGAAGAAAAGACAAAAGACTTTGTTGATTGGTCAGGCTTTTTTTGAAGGGAGTGGTTTTTGTGGCCATGTGAAGGATTGTTATGAAGAAGATATATTAGAGCATATAGTTTTTGATATAATGTTGATCAAATCAAGTAAAACATCTTGGAAAGTATTTACAGGATCTGAAAAAGGACAAAAGATTTTAGAAAAATTTGGTTATGATAAATTTGAGCATATAGAATTCGTTGGATTGATCAAAGAAGAGGGAATTGACCCAATGTTAGAGAAACATCGTACCCAGCTTGTAGAAACTTCACAAAAAGTTTGGGATCAGTGGGGTGATAAATGCACAGCTTGTGGTAAATGTGCGGTAGACTGTCCTACTTGTTATTGTTTTAATGTGGATGATGAGCAAGATCATAAAGAATCAGGTGCAGGTGAAAGAGTACGATCATGGACAACTTGTTTTTATAATAGTTTTTCAGAAGTTGGTGGTGGTCATAAGTTTCTCAAAGCTAATGCTGCCAGAATCAAGAATTGGTATACCCATAAGTGGGTACGTACACCACATGAATTTCAAATTATGGGGTGTGTTAACTGTGGTCGCTGTGATAAAGTTTGTCCGGTTGGTATCAAACGTGCAGACGTTTTTAAATCATTAGAGGAGAATAAGCAACCAAGATATCAAAAAAAGAAAATAATAAAAAAATGATAAATCCTTACGAACCACAAGGAGCTAAGATAATTGGAATACGAGCACAAGCTCCTGGTATTAAGATTTTTAAATTTCGACTCAAAACAAGAAAAGCACTGGTTTATAATCCTGGACAGTTTTTCGTTTTTTCTTTACCTGGATTTGGTGAGTCAGTGTTTGTACCGACCGAGGTTACAGATGAACCATATACATATGATATAGCAGTGCAAAAAATAGGTAGAGTTACAGGAGAGTTTCATAAACTTGATGCCGGAGATACTTTTGGAATTCGTGGACCATATGGTAATGGATTTGATCTTAGAAAAATAAAAAAAGGAAATATCTTATTTGTTGCGGGTGGTTTAGGTATAGTACCTATTCGATCCTTGGTATCATATCTTACCAAAAGATATTGCCAGAGATATTCATCTAATATGCATCTAATGTACGGCGCTCGTTCATTTGAGTATTTATTATTCAAAAAAGAATTCCCATCCTGGAAAAAATGTTTGAAGCTAGATATTACATTAAACAAACCTCATCCAGATAGTGCGAAAGGATGGCGATCACATGCAGGATTAATTACTACTGTGTTTAAGAAAGTAGATACATTTAAAGAGGGTACTGCAATATTGTGTGGACCTCCAATCATGTTTAAATACGTAGTGCCAGTTGTACAGAAACTTGGCTTCAAAGACGAGGATATTTATTTATCTATGGAAAGAAGGATGCAGTGTGCTGGACTTGGTACTTGTCAACATTGCGCAATTGGACCTTATTACGTCTGTAAAGACGGTCCAGTATTTAGTTTTGATCAATTGAAAGATAATACACAATATAACAATTAATTAATTATATAAGCTATGTCAGAAAGAAAAGGAATATTACTAATTTTAGCAACTGCCTTGATATCAGGAGTTTCTATTTATGTTAATTCGTTAGGAGTTAAATTTGGTAATCCTTATGTGTTTGCTGGGATGAAGAACTTATTTGTTGGTTTGATATTATTTTCAATAGTTCTTGGTTTCAAAGAAAGACATAAACTAAAGAAATTAGTTAAGAAGGATTGGTGGCAGCTCACTTTAATTGGCTTAGTTGGTGGAGCAGTTCCATTTTTATTATTTTTTAAAGGGTTAACCTTAACTATACCTGCCAAAGGTTCATTTATACATAAGACATTATTCATTTATGTAACTTTTCTTGCAATTATTTATTTGAAAGAAAAAATTAGCAAGAGTATGCTTATCGGTTTGGGAGCTTTGTTGGTTGGTATTGTATTATTTTTAGGAATCCAACCACAAGCACTGGTGCTGGGAGATTTGTTAATATTAATCGCAACTTTGATGTGGGCGGGTGAAATTATCATGTCAAAAAAATTATTAAAAAGAATATCTCCAAATATTGTGGTTTGGGGGAGAATGTTTTTTGGAGGATTATTTATATTATTATTCTTAATAAATACCAGACAGATTGAAAGTATCTTTGCATATAATCCTCAACAATGGATGTGGATCGGGATTACTTCAGTATTTCTACTTGGTTATGTACTGACTTTTTACAATGGCTTGAAGTATGTTAGAGCTTCAGTTGCAACATCGATTTTAGCTTTAGGAGCTCCAATCACGGGGATTATAACTTTGGTTGTACAAGGTGGGATAGTTTGGGCGCCAGAAAAGTATTGGGGAATGGCTTTGATAGTGACAGGAATAATATTGGTTGCTGGTATAAAAATGATGAATGGTTTTGTAAATCGTGATCACCTATATGACAGAATCGATAGTTAAAAATCTAGAGAAATCACGTCGTTTAGCTTTTGATAATTTTGATAATATAATTCTCGAGCCAAAAGCAGTAGAGGTGTTAGTAAATCTATTTATACATCCTGGTTGTAAGTCTGATATTAATTTAGCTAAATTTCTTACAGGATTGCCAGTTCCTTTGAAAGATATATCATCTCATATAATTACAGCATTCCCATCGCAAGTAGCGACTTATGCAAAAGCTAGTAATAAAACTATTATTACAGGAGTAGATTTATTAGAATGTTTTGCATTAGATCATGCAGATGCGGTTGAGGAAAATTATAAAGCGCTAGGTTTTAATCCTTCATATGCTCTAGCACATATATTAACCATCGGCAGGACTAGCAATCTAAGAAGTGTAGAAGGCAGGAAGTTGGTAGATATGGAAGTAATGGTATGTGGCAACTCAATTAAATTCTCAAACATTTTAGCCCCTTTATATCTTAATGTATTGGATGATCAAGTAGCATTTCATCATTTTGGTGTAGTTGTAGCGGTAACTGATTCAAAAGTGTCTAAAATATTTGCTAGGAAACTACAAACCTTGCAAGACAATAAGAATTTTTTACAAAAGACAGTCAAACAAATATTAGGAAAAGAGTTCAAATCAATTGATTATTCTAAAGAATCTTTCTTCAAGGTTGATATGACAGGTAAAATATTGGATCAATCAAAACAAGATATGGATTTTTTTAAATTATGGCAGGATGAAGACCTAAGGAATATTAAAATTCCAAAGGAATTAAAGAGAGATAATGACAAAGTAATGTTTCAATCGTAATGTGTATATCAATACCCGCACAAATTAAAAAAATAAAAGGCAAGATAGCCATAGTTAAACGTGGTACTAAGACAGGACCACTGAGCATAGAGATAATACCAAATTTAAAAGTAGGTGACTGGGTATTATCAGAGAACGGATTTGCTGTCTATAAAATTTCACAAAAAGAAGCAAAAGAATCATTAAAATTAATAAATCAAAATATATAATATGCCAATCCAAATTCCTAGTTATATAAAGAACCAACCACCGGGATCAAATGTACCGAATCCTTCAGTACATGCTTCTCCACAAAATGTTAATCCTAACCCCAAGAGGAGTAAGATAAGGATGTTATTATTTCTTCTCGCTTTAGTATTGATTGGTGGAGCAGTTGGTTATTATTTCTTTTTTTATACAAATGACAGTATAGAGAATAATGTGAATATAGTTGTTGCAAATAGTAATGAAGCTACTTTAAATTCTAATGCTATTCAAAATATCAATTTGAATAATAGTGTAAATATAAATTCTTTGAGTAATACCAATGGTTCACAAAATCCGAATACGCCTGTTAATTTAAGACCAACATCAAATTTAAATATTTCTAATACAAATGTTGCTGTTAATTTAAATACTTCAGTACTAATAGATGAAACTGATTCTGATGGCGATGGATTAACAAATAATGATGAGTATCTTTATGGTACAAATAGCGAGTTGGAAGATACAGACGGAGATGGTTATAATGATATTATTGAAGTAATGACCTGCTATAATCCCATTGGTCAGGGTAATATCACAAGTAATTATATATTTGATTTTTGCGAAAGAATATTAACACAAGAAATGGATGAGTGGAGTTTAAAATCATCTAATGAAATAAGTACTGTTTGTAGTATTTACAAACCGGCTGTTGAATTAAACATTCAAATGTATATTAATGATACCTATTCGGATGATCAATTTACATCAATATTAAGTGAAAAATGCGATGAACTAAGAAACGAAATTAATCAGGATGATGTTAGTGAAAATAATTTGTGTAAATATATGGGACTAATGTCAATGATTTGTATTTAATAATAAATAAATGCCCAAGAAAAAAGTAAAAAAAATAAATAAACCAAAACTCAGTAAAACCAAGAAATTACGAATTGGGATTGCTGGTCTTACTTCCTGCGAAGGATGTTCTTTTGCTATTTTAGATATGGGCATGGATTTTATTGAAGCAATTGACCATTTTGATTTGGGTGATTTTCATTTGATTATGGATGAGACTAAAGGGGATAAATATGACATCATGTTTATAGATGGCGCTCCATTAACTAAAGAAAATGTTAAAACACTCAAAGAATTAAGACGACGTTCTAAATATTTAGTAGCTTTAGGAGCTTGTGCTTGTAATGGTGTAATTCCAAATATTAAAAACTATATTGATAAAAAAAAGGCAGTAAAATATGTTTATCCAAAAGTCCATAAGTCAGTTTATAATCCAAATATTTTACCAGTTAAAAGATTTGTAAAAGTTGATTGTTCTATTCAAGGATGTCCTATAGAAGCGAAAGATTTTGTCACAGTAATAAATAGTTTGCGGGAGGGGATGGATCCAAAATTGTTGGAAAATCCTGTTTGTTACGAATGTCAGATGAATGGAAACGAATGCTTGTTACAAAAAGGAGAACCGTGTTTAGGACCAGTAATACAAGGCGGTTGTAATGCTGTTTGTCTAAATTCTAAATTTGCTTGCAAAGGTTGTCGTGGAGTGATACCAGGTTATGATACAAAATCTTTAGAAAAAGAATTATTAAAAAAACATTCCAAAAAAGAGATCGAAAGTATTTTACAAATTTTTGGGATTCAAGAAGATTGGTATAAAGCACAAAAATAATATGGAGAGTATTGACGTTCTAGGTTATGTAGCAGGAATATTGGTGGTAATATCACTGTTGCCACAAACTATTAAAAGTTGGAAAACCAAGTCAACTCAAGATCTGTCATTGTGGAGATATATAATATATGTTGTTGGTTTAATAATTTGGATTATCTATGCTATTAAAATAGATAATGGTCCGGTAGCTGTAATGAATGGACTAGGCTTAATACTAGCTATATCAATACTATATCTAAAATTAAAATACGGAATAAAAGATAAATATGAAGGTAAAAATCCAAATAATTAGGAAATTAATGGAGAGTAAGTTGGTAAAGATAGGTATTATCGCAAAAGAAGCGAAAATTATTGCTGATGAGTATTTACAGGGAGAGATAAAAGGGAAAGGCTCTCATGGTATTTTCCCGTTTATCAGTACATTCAAAAAATTACAAAGCAGAAAACGAGGTAAATTTAAGGTCACAAAAAATAGGCCAGCTTATGCTTATATTCAAGGCAATAAAGATGTTGGACAGATTGTAGCAGATTATTCTATTAATGTGGCTATTAAAAAAGCAAAAAAGCAAGGTATTGCTATGGTGGGTGGTAGGAATATTCAGGCATTTTTGCGGCCTGCTACATACGCTGAGATAGCAGCAAAAAAAGGAATGATAGGGTTATGTTTTAATTTTGGTGGTGGACCATTGATGGCTCCAACAGGCGCTAGAGAAGCTATATTATCAACAAATCCTATAGGGATCGGAATTCCTTATAAGCCAAATCCATTTTTAATAGATATGGCTACTTCAAATAGAGCTTTTTATAATGTTAGGATGGCCAGGGAATTGGGAAAGAAAATTGATAAGAGTTGGGGGATTGATAAATTTGGCAAACCTACAACAGATCCAAATAAATTAGTTGCGGTACTACCGTTTGGAGGTTATAAAGGTTATATTTTAGCAGCTGCCTTGGAAATATTAACAGGACCATTAGTACGAAATAAGGTGGGTAAAAGTTCTAACAAATTACGTGGATTTTTATTTATAGTTATTAATCCTTTAGTCTTTACAACGAAGAAGGAATTTGAAAAGGATGTGAAAAAACTAATTAAAGATATAAAAACAGCAAAAAGAATTAAAGGAGTAAAAGAGGTTTTGATACCAGGTGAGCGATCCTTTAAAATAGAGAAGTTAAATTTAAAAAGAGGTTATTTAGAAATTGATAAACGAATTATTCAAACACTTGAAAATTTATGAAGGTAAAAATAAAACACATTACAAAAATTGAAGGACATGCTACTTTTTGGGGAGCACTTAAAAAAGGAGATATTGCTGAAGCTAAGTATCATACTTTGGAAGGAGCTAGGTTAATAGAAGGTGTGTTGATAGGACGTAATTATAATGATGCTCCGTTAATTACATCTAGGATTTGTGGTGTTTGTCCAGTAGTTCATAATTTAACATCGATCCAAGGTATTGAACGAGCAATGAAAGTAAAAGTTTCTGATAGTACTATCTTACTCAGAAAAATGATGATGTATGGTCAGTTTATTCAAAGTCATTCTCTTCATGCATATTTCATGACTATTCCAGATTTCTATGGAAAAGATTCAGCCCTTGATTTATTAAAGGAAGCACCAAAACAATCAGGTATGGCATTGAAAATTCGAGGATTTGGTAATTTATTGACTGAAGTCATTGGTGGACGAACTGTGCATCCAGTCAATTCACAAATTGGTGGATTTCTTAAACTTCCACCAAAAAGAAGAATGCAGGAACTAATGGATAGTTCTCAGGAGATTTTACAAGAAGCAGTTGAATTAGCCCATTTCATTTCACATCTTAAGTTTATTGACTTTCATCGTAAGACCGAATATGTATCACTTTATAATAAAAAAGAATATGCGATTTATGATGGTGATGTAAGGTCAACTGATGGTTTGGTTATTTCTCCTCAGAAATTTCATGATGAGGTAGATGAGATACAACAAAGTTGGGATTTAATTAAACGTACCAAATTTAAAGGTAGAATTTATTGGGCTGGGGCATTATCTAGGATTAATAATAACTGGCAACAATTAAATCCTATTGCTAAGCAGGCTTTTAAACATAATAAGTTTAAGATACCAATAGATAATTCTTTTTATAATGTTCTAGCTCAAGCTATAGAAATAATTCACTGTATGGAAGAAACACAGAAGTTATTAAAGAAATATTTAGCTTTAAAAAATATTAAACCAATTGTTAAATATAAAGTTAGAGCTGGTAAAGGGGTTGGCTGTATTGAAGCACCACGTGGGATTTTATTCCATTACTATGAAACTGATAAATATGGTTGTTTGAAGAATGTAAATATTATTACACCAACAGCTCAGTTTATGAATAATCTTGAAGCAGATTTAGCACAATATATCGGACAAAATAAAAAATTTGGTAACAAAGAGTATCGTCAGTTAGCTATGATGATCAGAGCTTATGATCCTTGTATGACTTGCGCAACTCATTAATATAGAATTATGCATGATTTAGTCGCCGCTCAGGATACGGTTAAAGCCGCTTGTAAAATTGCGGAAAAAAATAAATTAAAGAAGATTACTAAGATAACAATAGAACTTGGTAAAATTATTGAACACAATGAAGAACTTCAGCCAGAAAACCTTCAATTCAATTTTGGGTTAGTTAAGAGAAATACTCTAGCTGATAAAGCTAAATTAGTAATCAAACAGGGGAAGGGTAGGGTATTGAATATATTGGAGGTTGAAGGGGATAAATAACAAACAAACAAGCATTTAATTTGTTAATAGTAGGTTTTAGTCTTGATTTTTTTATAAAAATGTGCTATAATTAAATCTCATAAAGAAATTATTATGGATTTAAAAATAATTCAGGGAGTAGAGGTAGAAAATAAAAAAGTATTGATCAGATGTGGTTTTGATGTTCCATTTGATGACGATGGAGAGATAGTAAATGATGAAAGGATTAAAGAATGTATACCAAGTATTAAATACTTAGTCGAAAAAAAGGCTAAGGTTATTATTTGCGCACATAATGGTAGGCCTAACGGTAAAATAATCCCAAAATTATCGATGGAAAAGGTGGGAATGAGACTAGAAAAATTATTAGGATTGCCGATAAATAGAACAAGTGATTGTGTGGGGCTGGATGTACTAGAAGTAGTTAATGAATTAAAGTCAGGTGAAATATTATTACTAGAAAATCTAAGATTTCATATTGAAGAGAAAGATAATGATGAAGGTTTTGCTAAAGAACTTGCGGATTTAGCTGATATATATGTAAATGATGCATTTGCTAATTCACATAGAGAACATGCATCAATGACTGGAGTGACTAAATTTTTACCTTCATATGCTGGATTTAGATTGCAAAAAGAAATCGAAGTATTGTCCGAAGTTTTAGATAATCCTGCACGTCCATTAGTAGCTGTTATTGGTGGAGTAAAAATTTCAGACAAAATCAAAGTAATCAAGAAATTTCTAAAAATAGCAGACCATGTATTGATTGGAGGAGCTCTTGCTAATACAATATTGAAAGCAAAAGGTATCTCTATTGGTAAATCTATTGTTGAAGATGAGATGATAGATTATGCAAAAGAATTATTATTAACTGATACCAATTTTCATTTACCAGTAGATGTTGTCGTAGCAAGTATGATTGATAAGGATGCGGAAACAGAAATTAAAGCAGCAGGTAATGTAGATGAACACGAATATATTTTAGATATTGGACCAGATACAATAAAATTATATGAGGATATTTTGGAGAGTGCAAAGACTATTGTCTGGGGTGGCCCAATGGGATATTTTGAATTGAAGCCATTTTCTGAAGGCACTATTAAAGTAGCTAAAGCTGTTAGTAATAGTAAAGCTATGAGTGTTGTAGGTGGTGGCGATACCATGGAAGCATTGGATATGGCTGGATCAAGAACAAAAATAGATTTTATATCAACTGGTGGTGGAGCTATGCTGAAATTTTTAGAAAGCTCAACATTACCTGCTTTAAAAATATTATTAAAATAACATAATATGTCAAACGCAATCAAAAGTATAAGAGCGAGAGAAATATTAGCTTCAAATGGCACACCCACTATAGAAGCTATAGTAGAATTAGATAATAAAGTTATTGGTAAAGCATCTGTACCATTTGGAATTTCAGCTGGTATCCATGAAGCTCAAACTTTATTAGATGAAGATGAGGAAAGATATAATGGAGGTGGTATGTTAAAAGCAAGTAAAAATATTAATACAATTATCGCAGGTAAATTAGTAGGTATGGATGTCACAAAGCAACAGGAAATAGATAAGATGATGATTGAACTAGATGGAACAGATAATAAAGAAAGGTTAGGTGGTAATAGTATATTAGCTGTATCTTTGGCTTGTGCCAGAGCAGCAGCTAAGAATGAAAATTTAGAAGTGTTTGAATATATTAGAAAAGTATTTAATATAAAACATAAGAAATATGAATTACCAAAACCGATGATGGTAGTAATGGAAGGTGGTAAGCACGCTGATAACTCTACAGATTTTCAAGAATATTTATTTAGTGTATCTGGAGCTCCAAGTATTAGGGAAGCAGTACGATGGGGAGAGGAAGCATATCAAGCATTAAAAAAAGTTCTTAAAGAAAGAGGTTTTAATACAAATGTTGGGAATGAGGGAGCTTTTGCACCAGCAGGTATTGAGTCAAATGAAAAACCTCTTGAAATGATGGTAGAAGCAATAGAAAAGGCTGGTTATAAATCAGGTAAAGATATTATGATTTCTCTGGATCCTGCTACTTCTGAAGTTTATGATAATGATCAAAAGAAATATATTTTAAGTCAAGAAGGTACGGGTTTATCATCAGATCAAATGATAGGTTTATTTAATGATTGGATAAATAAATATCCTATTCTCTCTATAGAGGATGGATTAGCAGAAGATGACTGGGATGGGTGGCAAGCATTTTATAAAAATGCAGGTAACAAGATTAAAATAATTGGAGATGATTTAACGGTAACTAATAAAGAACGAGTTCAAAAAGCTATTGAATTAAAAGCAATTAATGCAGTACTAATAAAATTAAATCAAATCGGAACTTTGACAGAAACCGTAGAAACAATATTACTAGGTCAAGAACATAATTTTTGGAACGTTGTCTCACATAGAGGTGGTGGAGAAACTAATGACACTTTCATGATTGATTTGGCTGTTGCTGTAAACGCAGAATATGTTAAAGTTGGACCTGCCCGTGGAGAACGAACTTCTAAGTATAATAGGTTAATGGAAATCGAAGAGCTAATCAATAAATAATTTATGGTCAAGAATAAGAAGAGCCCTCTTGTTTTAGTCATCCTAGATGGTTGGGGTATAAATAAAGAAAAAAAGGGAAATGCTATAATTCTTGGGGCTACTCCGAACTTTGATAATTATTGGAAAAATTATCCTAAGTCACTATTGCAAGCCTCTGGAAAAAATGTAGGGCTACCTTCTACGCAAGTTGGTAACTCAGAAGCAGGTCATATGAATATTGGAGCAGGAAGAGTTATAGAACAGGATTCTGTAATTGTTTCTCAATCTATTAACGAAGGAACTTTTTTTCGTAATCCTGCATTTTTGTCAACGATTAATCACGCTAAGGCAAATAATTCTACCGTTCATTTAGTAGGTTTATTGACATCTGAACAGTCAGCACATGCAGATCCGGATCATATTATAGCTTTAATAACTTTATTAAGATTAAAAAAAATAAAAAAGGTTACTTTACATTTATTTACAGATGGTAGAGATTCCTATCAGTATTTAGCTGTGAAGCTACTGGCAAGGATAAAAAAGATTTTTACTAATGGTGAGAAGATTGGCTCTATAATCGGTCGGTTTTATGCAATGGATAGAATCAAAGAATGGAGGAGAACAGAGAAAGCTTACGATACGTTGACAATAAGCACAGGCCGAGAAGCAAGCAGTCCACAAGCCGCTGTCTTACAAGCATATAATAGAAAAGAAACTGACGAATATATTTCTCCAACCGTGATTAAAGAAAATGGCAAAAAGATAAAAAGAATCAGTAATAACGATGCGGTTATATTCTTTAATTTAAGATCAGATCGTGTTAGACAGTTAAGCAAAGCTTTTGTTCAAAAAGATTTTAAAGGTTTCGTAAGAAAAAAAATAGTTAAGAATCTTTCTTTCGTTACTTTGACTGATTTTGGGCCAGATTTACCGGGAGTTTTGTCTGCTTTTCCATCAAGGATACTGCCAAATACATTGCCTCATATTTTGAAAGATTTTAAGCAACTATATATTGCTGAAACAGAAAAATATGCACATATATCATACTTTCTAAATGGTGGACATGACCATGCCGTGGCAGGAGAAGATCGCTTTATCATTAAATCTCCTCATGTAGTGTCGTATAAAGAAAAGCCTGAGATGAGTGCTGATAAAGTCACAAAACATATTCTTCAATCTATTAATAATGATAAATATGATTTTATATTAGTAAATTATGCAAATCCAGACATGGTTGGACATACAGGTGATTTGAAAGCCGGTATAAAAGCAGTTAAAAAAATCGATAAATGTATAGGTGATCTAAAGAAGGCAATAGATAAAAAAAATGGTACAATGATAATTAGTGCAGATCATGGCAATATTGAAGAGTTAATAGATGTTAGGACTGGACAAGTTGATACTTCTCATACTAATAATCCTGTCCCTTTTATTATTATTAATAAAGATATAAATAAAAAAACTAAAGTAAAAAATGGAGTACTAGCGGATATTGCACCAACTATATTACATATGATGAATATTAAAAAACCGAAAGAAATGAAAAATAAAATTTTATGCGAATACCAAATAAACCAGTAATGTTAATAATATTGGATGGCTGGGGAATTGCTCCTAAAGCGCCAAGTAATCCTATTGGTACTGCTGAGACGCCAAATATTGATTCTCTTATAGATAATTATCCAACTTTAGCAGTACAAGCTTCTGGTGAAGCCGTAGGTTTGCCATGGGGTGAAATGGGAAACTCAGAGGTTGGGCATTTGAATTTGGGTGCTGGTCGTATTATGTATCAAAATTTACCAAGAATTTCAAAATCAATAGCTGAAAAGAGTTTTTATAAAAAAGAAGCATTTTTACATGCAGCAAAGCATGTGAAGAAAAATAAATCAGCAATACATCTTATGGGATTGGTGGGAGTTGGGAGTATTCATGCTTCAGTCGACCATTTATATGGTTTAATGGAATTTTGTGCACAACAAAAAATTAGTAAAGTTTATTTACATTTATTTTTGGATGGAAGAGACTCTCCAAAAGATAGTGCTGCAGCAGTCGTTGGAAAAATTATTGATAAAATTGAAGAAATTAAAGTTGGTGAAATTGCTTCATTGACTGGGAGGTTTTTTGCTATGGATAGAGATAATAGATGGAAAAGAGAAGAGAAGACTTATAATTCTATAGTAAATGGAGATGCAGAATATTATGATGAGGATCCTATTTCTGCCATTAAGGCTTCATATAAACGCAAAGTATATGATGAAGAATTTGAGCCAACAATAATTGGCACAAAGGAAAAACCAGTTGGTTTAGTACAGGATAAAGACGCAGTAATATTTTTTAACTTTAGACCAGATCGAGCTAGACAGCTTACTAGCGCTTTTACTTTGCCTGGGTTTGATAAGTTTGATCGGCCTGAATATATGAAAAATTTATTCTTTGCCACTATGACACAATATGACAAAGATTTGCCTGTAGAGATAGCTTTTCTTCCAGAAAATATTGAATATCCAATAGCTAGAGTTATTTCAGAATCAAAATTAAAACAATTACATATTTCAGAAACTGAAAAGTATGCCCATGTAACATATTTTTTTAATGGTGGTCAAGAAAAACCTTTTACAGGACAAGAGAATGTTATAATTCCTTCTCCAGCAGTACCATCCTATGACAAACAGCCAGAGATGAGTGCCTCGAAATTAACTGATAGATTAATAAAAGAAATTAAATCAGAAAAATTTGATTTTATTGTCGCAAATTATGCAAATGCAGATATGGTTGGGCATACAGGTAATATCAAAGCAACTATTAAAGGTATAGAAGCTGTAGATGAATGTATCGGCAGAGTGACCAAAGAAGTGCTAGAAAAAGATGGACTCGTATTTATTACAGCTGATCATGGTAATGCAGAAGAGATGACAAACATGCAGACGGGAGCTATGGATAAAGAACATAGTGTTAATCCAGTACCAGTTATAGCTGTGGGAAATAAATGGAAGGGGAATACACCTTTTAAAGATATAATAGTAGATCATGATTTAAGTATGTTACAACCAACGGGAATTTTGTCAGATATTCCAGTAACAATATTAATACATATGGGATTGAAACCGGCTGTTGGTATGACCGGTAATGATTTATTAGATTTTTAAATATTTTAGTATGAAAATACCTATAGAAATTTCGGCTAGACATCTACATTTATCAATGCATGATCTAGATATTTTATTTGGACCGAATTATTCATTGTCAAATTTTAAAGAAGTGTCACAGCCTGGTCAATTCGCAACTGAGGAAACAGTTAAACTTGTAGGACCAAAAGGACAAATTGAAAAAGTGAGGATTGTAGGACCAATAAGAAAAGAAACACAAGTAGAGTTATCGATTACAGATTGTTTTAAATTAGGTACTGAACCAAAAATTGCTGTTTCTGGGGAGCTTGATAATTCTGCTGGAGGATTAAAAATTGTAGGTGTAGCTGGTGAAGTAAATTTAGAAAAGGGAGTTATAGTAGCTCAACGTCATTTACATATTTCACCAACGGAAGCTGCAAAAGCAGGATTAAAACATTTAGATACAATATCAGTAAAGATAAATGGTGTTAGAGATTTAATATTAAACAATATTGTTGTCAGATCTCGTGAAGGTATTGATAAATTAGCTTTACATTTAGATACTGATGAGGCCAATGCTGCAGCTGCAAAGGATGGTCAACAAGGAGAATTAGTTAAGTAATATATGAAATTTATTTGGAAAGGTAATCTAACTCAAAATTTTAAAGTGTTCATCAATAGAGTAGGTTATTATCAACAAATGGATAGAAATAGTGGGCAAGTTAGTTATATAAGAAGATTAGGGAGATTATTTTATCCTAGATTCCATTTATATATAGATCAAGAGGAAGGTAAAATTGTATTTAAATTACATTTGGATGAAAAAAAAGCATCTTATGAAGGTAGTAATAGGCATTCTGGACAATATGAAGGTGAGTTGGTAGAAAAAGAAATGTATAGAATCATATCAATAATAAATAGTTAATATGAATAAATATATATTAGTATTTAATGCAGGTTCATCTACACTAAAGTTTGGTTTATTTCATATTGATAGTAAATTAGAATTAATTGGTAGTGGAAATTTTGAAAGGATTGGTTTATTAAATCCATTTTTAGAATTTAACGGTAAAAAAACAAAATATAGTAAAAGAATAAATTATTCTAAAGCATTGAAAATTATTGTAAATAAATTGGACGTTGAAAAAAGCATGATAAAAGTTATTGGTCATAGAGTGGTCCATGGTGGTAATAAATTTTTTAAGCCTACATTGGTAACTAAAAAAGTATGGAAAGATATTTCAAAATTTAATGATTTAGCTCCATTGCATAACCATGCAAATTTAGAAGTAATAAAGGCTTGTTATTATATATTCCCTAAAGTAAAAAATGTAGCTGTTTTTGATACTTCATTTTTTCAGAAACTGAAACCCGAGTATTATTTATATGCTATACCGTATGAATTGTTCAAAAATAATGGTATAAGGCGATATGGTTTTCATGGGATTTCACATCAATTAATCGCTAAGGAAGCAGCTAAGAAATTAAAAAAACCTTTAAATAAAATTAATTTGATAACAATTCATTTAGGTAGCGGATGTTCTATAGTAGCAATTAAAAAAGGGGTAGCAATTAAAACATCATTAGGATTTACTCCTTTGGATGGGTTGGTAATGGGGACTAGGTCTGGAGATTTAGATCCATCAATACCATTGTATTTACAAAAGAAATTAAATAAATCTGTAGCACAGGTTGAAGAAATTCTAAATAAAAAATCTGGTTTACTGGGTTTGTCTGGATTTACTTCTGACATGAGGGAAATATTAAAAGCATCTGGTCATAAGGTAATAGACTACCATGGTAAAACTAAATTCACCCCAGAACAAAAAAGGAGGGCAAAAATAGCTCTCAATGTTTTTATCACCAGACTAAGAACATATATTACTCTCTATACGAGTTTTTTACATAAAGTTGAAGCAATCGTATTTACTGGAGGTATAGGAGAACGAAGCCCTGTAATTAGAAAATTATCAACACAAAATATTAATTTTATAAGCAAACCAAAAATATTAACAATACCTTCTAATGAGGAGAAGGCTATTGCTGAACAGGTCAAAAATATTGTATAATAACAAAGTATAAAAAATAAAATAAAGCATTATGAATAATTTTAGTTGGAAATTAGGAGGAGAGGCTGGTTATGGAATATTATCTGCTGGCGCCATGTTTAGTCGAGCTATGTTGAGAGCAGGGTTATACGTTTTTGATTATCCTGAGTATCCATCATTAATTAGGGGAGGGCATAATACTTTTGAAGTAAGTGTTTCTGATAAAAAAATATTTGCTCCAAGGAGACCAATAAATATATTAGTTGCACTAAATGAAGAGGCAGTTCTTCAACATAAAAATGAATTATCTGATGATGCTGCAATTATATATAATTCTAATAATACTACGGTCAAAAAAGAAGAATTTAAAGATACATTGCATATTATTGAAATGCCTTTAGATGATATTGCAGTTAAAGCTGGTGCAGAAAAAATTGCTAGAAATGTTGTTTCTTTAGGGGCGACATTCTCATTATTAGGATTACCTTTTGAGCATATACAAAAAATTGTTGAATTTAATTTTAAATTAAAGAAAAAAGACGATAAAATAATTACTACCAATCTTGCAGCAGCAAAAGCCGGTTATGATTATATTAAAGAAGATATTAAAAAAGATTTTCATTATAAAGCTACTACTCAAGATAACCCAGGTAGGATGATAATGACCGGTAATGATGCGATTTCTTGGGGAGCTATACAAGCAGGTTGTAAATTTTATTCAGCATATCCAATGACTCCTGCAAGCTCAATATTACATACATTTGCTGCTAATGCTAGAAAACATAAATTAGTTGTTAAACATGTGGAAGATGAAATATCGGCTATCAATACAGCTATAGGGGCATCTTATGCTGGAGTACGGTCAATGACAGGTACTTCTGGGGGTGGATTTGCATTAATGACAGAAGCTTGGGGGATGGCTGCTATTATGGAAATACCTTTAGTTGTAGTAGAAGCGATGCGCGGTGGTCCATCAACTGGTGTACCTACCTGGACTTCTCAAGCAGATTTAAAATTTTTGTTATCTGCTTCTCAAGGTGAATTTCCACGTTTTGTAATAGCGCCTGGTGATGTTGAACAATGTTATAATTTAATTCAGGATGCATTCAATATTGCTGAAAAATATCAAACGCCTGTAATGTTTATAACTGATAAAATGTTAGCTTCTAGTCATAAATGGTTAGAACAAAAAGATTTGCAAAAAGTAAAGATTGATAGAGGCAAAGTTCTAACAGAAAAAGAGTTAGAGGGTATAGATGAATACAAACGTTTTGCTTTCCGAGATGACGGTATTTCTCCAAGATCTTTGCCGGGTATGAAGGGTGGAGAGTATGTATCAAATAGTGATGAGCATGATGAATTTGGCTATTCAGAAGAAGGTGCAGAAGAGATCACTAATATGATGAATAAGAGATATCATAAAGAATATTTAGCCGAAAAAGAATTACCACAACCTGAATTAGAAGGCGATAAACATGCAGATGTTACTTTAATTTCATGGGGATCAACAAGAGGAGCAATTTTAGAAGCAATGGATATTTTAAAGAAAGAAGGTATAAAAGTAAACTTCTTACAAATCAAATATATTAGCCCTTTCCCATCAGAGACTGTTAAAGAAGTTTTTAAGAAAGCCAAAAAAATTGCTGTTGTGGAGTGTAATAAGACTGGACAATTAGCAGGATGGCTGCGAGAGCAAACGGGATTAACCCCAGATTATAAAATTTTGAAATATGATGGTCGACCATTTTTCACTCACGAATTAGTTGAAACAATTAAAGATCTTAAATAATATGCCTACACAAAAAGATTATACAAGTAATTATAAACCAACCTGGTGTCCTGGATGCGGTAATTTTAGTATTTCACCAGCCACTAAAAAAGCATTTTCAGATTTGAATTTAGATACTCATAAAATCATGATGTCTTTTGGTATTGGTTGTTCATCTAATGGTGCAAATTTTTATAATTTATATTCTGTACATGGTATCCATGGTAGAGCTTTGCCTGTTGCAGTTGGTGTAAAATTAGCAAATCAAGAAATGACAGTGTTGGCTGATTCTGGTGATGGTGATGCTTATGGTGAAGGATTGAGTCATTTCATAAGTACTGCCAGAAGTGATGTAAATATTACTTATCTTGTACATGATAATCACCTATATAGTTTAACTAAAGGACAAATGTCACCAACATCACTCAGGGGAATGAAGACTAAGTCTACACCTTTTGGATCTTTAAATGAGCCATTTAATCCTTTAGCTACTGCTATAATTAATGGTGCTACATTTGTTGCTCAAGGTTTTTCTGGTGATATCGCTCATCTTACAGAGTTGATTAAACTCGGTATACAGCATAAAGGTTTTGCATTGATAAATATTTTACAAATATGTCCAACCTTTAATAAGTTTAATACTTTTGATTGGTATAAAGAAAGAACATTTCATGTAGAGGATGTACAGCATGATAAGAATGACAAAGATAAGGCTATTGATTTAGTAACTAAGGATGATGAAAAATTACCACTTGGTGTAATATATCAAGCTGATAAGCCAACTTTTGGGGAACAATTACCTCAGATTGAAGATGAAACATTGGTTAAACAATCCATTGAAAATATTGACATTTCAGAGTCATTAGAAAATTATAAGTAAGTAAAAGTATGAGAGTATTGGTTTCAGGGTCATTGGCTTATGATAGGATCATGGATTTTCAAGGTAAATTTCAAGATCATATTTTGCCAGATAAGATTCATATTATTAACGTAAGTTTTTTTATTCCGCAATTACGTCAGAGTTACGGTGGAACGGCTGGTAATATTGCTTATACATTATCTCTCCTAAAAGAAGAGCCAGTTTTGTTATGTACTCATGGTAACGATTTTAGTGAATATGAAGCTTGGTGTAAAAAAAATAATATTATAACTCAGTTTTCAAAGCAGATGAAAGATTTACCAACGGCGTCTGTTTATATAATTACTGATAGAAGTGATAATCAGATTTCTGCCTTTTATCCAGGAGCAATGATTCATTCTAATGGACCTATCTCAAAAGGTTTGTTAAGAAGGGCTGGTTTTGCTATCGTCTCACCAGGTAATGTTGAGGATATGAATAAATACGCAAAATTATATAAAAAAGAAAAAACTAAATATATTTACGACCCTGGTCAGCAGATAACTAATTTATCAAAAAAAGATTTAATATTTGGTATCAATGGTTCAGATGTATTTATTTCTAATGATTATGAGTTATCAATGGTTTTGAAGAAAACAAGATTGACTGAGAAAAAAATATTAAATATGTCTAAAGTGTTAATTACCACTTTAGGTGATAAGGGTTCAATAATTAAAACTAAAACACGCAATTATAAAATACCAGTAGCAAAACCAAAGAAAGTATTAGATCCTACTGGCGCTGGTGATGCTTATCGAGCTGGATTGATAAGAGCTTTAGTAAATAATTTTGATTTACCAAAAGCGGGGAGATTAGCAGCTTTAACTAGTGTTTATGCAGTAGAGAATTATGGTACTCAATCTCATAGTTTCAAATTAGCCGATTTAAAGAAGCGTTTCAAACAAAATTTTAAGGAGAATTTGTAAATATTAATTTTAAACATAGGATTGCATTAAATATTGACTGTTTTATTATATTCTGTTAAACTTTTTTGAAAAGAAAAAAAGAACTTTGATATAGGAGGTGGTAATGTTTCTTTGGTTAGAAAAGTTATTTGCCATTAAAGACGATAGATTGCCCATTAATGCGGATGTTGTAATAGGTATTGGTATTGATGTATCAAAAGATGGTAGATCAGCAAGTCCCTATTCAAAATCTGTAGCTGAAAAGTGCTTAAAGTTATATAAGCAGGACAAAATAGCTAATGTGTTATTGGTAGGAGGTTACCCAGTTGGTTTAGCTCTCAATGAGGCACAGGCTATGAGAAATTGTATTAGTCGTTCAGTAGATGTTGATAGTCTATTTTTGGAGGAAAACAGTTTTCGTACATATTTGAATGCTGATTACTGTTTGCCAATAGTTCAGAAACATGGATGGACTAAGGTGATTATCGTTGCTCAGCAATGGCATGCTCGACGTGTCAAAGCTACTTTTAAGAAGCGTTGGGCTGGTACAGGTATTAAGATCTATGTAGTTAAAGCGTGGTCTGATTATGGTGGTGGATCACAAAGTCGCCTCGATCATTTTCTATCATTTGCAGCTTGGGACACCTTGTCTTTTATACTTTCGTATTTTAAAGGCTGGTGCTGACGAAGTTAAAATAGATGATTTGTAATAAAAGTCATCTATTTTTTATTTGCTAAATATGATTCAAATGCAGGGTATAGGTTTTCTATTATATCATATTTTTTGTAATCCTTTGGATTAATCCACTCATATTTATAATGTTCTGAGCTAAGAGTTACCGCATTAGTTTTTGCTTCGCAATTAAAGAATACTCTGACAATATGCCAAGTTTCTTTTTTTGTTTCTGTAAAAGCTTCATTAGCAAAAAATGATTCTTTTATATCTATACCTAAACCTACTTCTTCTCTTACTTCTCTGGTTAATGATTGATGGAGTGTTTCTACAGGGTTCATTCTGCCGCCTGGTATATCATATTTATCTACTTGTGTGTTTGAAGTATGGTCACCTGATTCTTTAACAATAATAATCTTACCTTTATATGTAATAAAAGCTTTGGTAGCTACGAAAAGTTCTAATTTTTTATCAAGCATATATTATTGCTCCTATTACTACTAAGGCATCCATAATGATTAAACCTGTATACATTAATATTAATGGTTTTTCTTTATGAACTATGCCATAAATTAGCCAGATAATTGCTAGCACTGTAAAACCTATCCAAGAAGGAATAGATACGCCCGCTGCTTCTTTATTGATCCAAACTTCTATTGCTTGAGGAATCACTAAGATTGGTCCTGCTATTCCAGCCGCGTATATTACCTTATCTAGAAATTTGGTAAATTTTCTCTCACTAGGAAAATTTTCTAGACGTGGTAAGTGAAATCTTTTTCTTTGATGTAAATGAAATATTGACATATTAGTTACTATTACTTATTTCTTTAAGTATATCATGGATTTGTTTTAAGGAGGTAACGCTGACCAGTTTAGATCTATAATTGGTGGCATTAGGGATACCTTTTACGTAAGCGAGTAGATGTTTTCTAATTTCTAGCATGCCAACTTTGTCACTTTTTGTTTCGAATAAAAACTGAGCATGCTTATTTATTAGTTGAATTTTCTCAGAGAAAGATTTTGGTTGTTGTTCAGTAAAAACCCATGGATTTCCGATAGCAGCTCGACCAATCATAAAACCGTCTAAATTTTTCAATTTTTTATTGCCATCTTCTAGGGAATAAATATCGCCATTGCCAATAACGGGGATAGCTAGCTGTTTTTTTAGTTCATAAATAGGGTTAAAATCTGCTGTATCTGAAAATCCCTGTTCATAAGTACGACCATGAATAGTTAAAAGTTGAGCGCCAGCATTTTCAATACCTTTACCAAATTTAATAAGATCGTTAGAGCTGTCCCAGCCTAATCTTGTTTTAACTGAAACCGGCAGGGAGGTTGTTTTAGCTAAAGTTTCTACTAACTTGAATGCAAGGTCGGGTTTTTTACGTAGGGCTACACCATGCTCAGATTTAACTACTTTTTTGGCAGGGCAGCCCATATTAATATCTATACCAGCGAAACCTTGTTCTTCACAGTATTTAGCAGCTGTGATGAAGGTCTTAGTATTTTTTCCAAAGATTTGGGCAATGATTGGATATTCTGATTGATCAAATTCAAACTTTTGTTGTAATTTTTTTGCACCGTGATGTAGTCCATCTGCTGAAGCAAATTCTGTAAATACAATAATATCTTTGTTAACTTCTTTACAAACTCGTCGAAAAGCGCTGTCAGTATATCCGTCCATCGGTGCCAGGGCTACTATTGGTTTTTTTATATTTTTCCAAAAATCTTTATTCATTCAATTCCGACATTACCTTTTGATATTAAATAAATTTATTAATACTTGTTCAGCAATGTTATTTATTGGGTTTTCAGCAGATCTGCTTTGCATATATATTCCGGGATTATCATTTACTTCAGTTATTGCGCCACCAGTTTTTTTATATGATTTGGTAATATCAGTAGTCATAAAATCAAATCCAGCAAAAACCATATCTAGCTCCTTCATAGCTTTTAGACAAGCTTTAATGTAATCAGGGTGAACTGTTTTGATATCAAGATTATAGGTAGTGCCTCCTAGGTGTGCATTAGCTCTGTCTCGTAAGTAAATCTTTTCATCGTCTTTTGGTATTGAATTAATAGTGAGTTGTTGAGCTTTCAATTTATGAAGGACTTCTTGTCCAATAGTAATTGGGTGGGGTAATTTTCTATTTTTTAATTTAATTAATTCTTTGATTGTTTTTTTACCATCACCAGTTATTTTAGCTGGGAAGCGTTTAGTGACTGCTAGGACTTTATTTTTGCATATTAATATCCTATGATCGTAACCAGAATAAAACTTCTCTATTAAAATAAATTTATAATATTTCTTTATCTTTTTAATAGCATTTTTAAGTTGAGATACATTTTGTATATCAGCAATAATACCCTCACCACCATAACCTTTTATTGGTTTAATGATAACTGGAAATCCTATTTTTTTTGCGAATTTGATGATATCTGAGTTTGGTTCGTTATAAAAACCTTTATGTGGGAAAACTGGAACATCTCTACTTTTTAAAAATAAATTAGTATGATTTTTTCGATCGGTCATTGCATGAGCTATAGAATCATTGACATCAGGAGTTGCTTGGTAAAATCTTATTGATTTACTTTTATAAAATATTTCATAGATATAAGAATTGGTAATAGTATACTTTAAGTCAAGTTTTTTGGCTGCTTTTGTATATATTTTTAGATAATCTCTTGTATAATCCATTATTATATTTTTAAAAGATTAATAAGAACTTGTTCACCAATATCTTTAATTGGATTGACTGTCGCTGTCATATGTATATCGGTAGCGGGATTATCGTTAATCTCGGTAACACCTGCACCTGTTTTTTTGTACGATTTTGTAATATCTGTGGTCATAAGATCTAATCCTGCTAATTTGAGATTAAGAAGTTTAACTGCTTTCATACTTATTTTAATATTATCTGGATGTACTGTTTTAATATTAACGTTTTCGGTTGTGCCACCAAGGGCTGCATTTGCTCTAAATCTTAAATATAAGGTTTTATTGAGTGGCAAAATAGATTTCAAAGTTAATTTTTTTGATTTCAGCATATCTTTTACTTCTTGATCTATTTTTACCGGTTTTGGGAGATGTTTATTTTTTTTATTGATAAGTTTCAAGATTGAGTTGACACCATCACCTATGATGGAGGCTGGAAATCTTTTGGTGACTGCTAATAATTTATCGTTAACTATTAAAATACGATAATCCCAGCCAGGATAGTATTTCTCAATAATAATATTTTTATCAATTTTTGTTGCAGTAATTATCGATTTTTTTAATTCCGATTGATTAATAATATTTACAGTTATGCCCATACCACAAAGACCAGCCACAGGCTTTACAACTACTGGAAATTTTAGTGATTTTGTGTATTTTAATATTTCAGAAAATTTAGCGTTGTTAAATTTTTTTTGTTCAAAAACCGGGACGTTATTTTTTTTTAAGAATTCATTTGTCATGTTTTTGTATTTTGTGATAATGTGTGCAACTGCGTTATTTTTGCTACACATTGCAAAATAAAATCTGACTTTATCTTTTTTATAAAATATATCAATCAAAAAAGCATTATGAAGTTTTATTTTTAATCCGAGTTTTCTAGCTGCCTGGGAATAGAATTTAGCGTAAAAGTAAGGTTTCATTATTTGTTTTGTTTATTGTATAGGTATTCAATCATTTGTGCCGCTATGTCAGTTCCTGTAATTTGTTGGGCTCGAGGAAAGAAGCAAGGATAATTTACTTCTGTGAGATAATGTTTATTATTATGTATTAGGATATCTACTCCGCCAAATTCTAGATTTAATAATTGAACTGCTTTAATAGCGGTATCTTTAATATCTTTTGGAAATTTCTTAGTAATAACTTTGGGATTTCCTACATTTGATCTAAAGTCATCTTTTGGTGCTTGATATTCTATACTATCTATCACTTTATCTCCTAAGACCACAAGTCTGGCAGAAGAAGTAACAGGAATATATTCTCTGATCATTACTTTAGCCTCATCATTTCTAAGATAGTCTAGAACAGAGAATAGAGATTCTATTGAATCAACTTTCATAACTCCGACTCCATGGCTTTTACCAGATACTTTAACTATATAAGGAGGACCATTAAGGTCTTGAATTTGGGATTCAATATTTTTTTTGTCCTTTGTAATGATAAATATAGTTTTTGGGGTAGGTACTCCATTCTCTATATAAATTTTTTCATCAGCTGCAGCATTCATACCACCATGGAGAGCTTTACGATAATCCGTATAAAATGTAGCTACTTTTTCATTGAGTAATTCTATTTCTATTTGTCTGGCATAGGGGGTAGTATTAGCTCGATAAAGCGCATCTTTTGTGGTTGGTTTTTTAAAATTTTTTTCAGGGTAAGTTCTAATATCTACATAAATTAGATCCACCTCGTTATTTTTTTTACAGGCATTTACAAAAGTATCATTGATTTGTGAATTGGATTCACTGGATATTAAATAAAATTTCATAATTTGATATTTATGTTAGTAAAAGTCTAAATATTAGTTATATTATACTAAAAATCAGCCAAAAATCAAGTTTAGTAATATTTTGCTTAAATTTATTATAACGCCGTATATCAAGCGGAAAGCTTAAGTGTAGATGAATTATAGACTGAGTGTAGAGGGGATTATGGGGTGAATATTATTTGATTTTAAACTTTGTAATTCTTTTCATGTACTTATTATTAATCTTTTTAACTAGAATAAATCTTATTTATATCTACATATTTATACCGTTTTTAAAGCAAAATTATAGAAATAAGATAAATTATAAGTTTCCTATTGACAAGTTAAAAGATATAGTTTAAACTTATATCAGTTTATTATTAATATAAATAATTATGGAAGACACAAATTTAGACCAAAAAATAAGTGGAAAGAGGGAGCGTAGTACGGCTTATCCAGCTATTTCTCTAGAAGACGCTATAACTTATAGCGAAAAGTTGATTTTAGCTTATCCTAGGCATGATTTTGATAGAGAATCAGCTGTTAAGGCAATGGGCTTTAATTCAATTAGTGGTGCTTCTGCTCCAAAAGTTGCTGCATTAGTTCATTATGGACTTTTAGAGAGAGGGAAAGGAAGTACTTATAAAAATACTGATCTCGCTGAACGTATTTGTAATTATGAAGAGGAGCAAGAGAAAAATGAAGCAATTCGTGAAGCTGTGATGCGACCAAAATTATTTAATTCATTAATAAATGATTATACTAATCGTGCTATTCCCGTTACATTAAATAACGTTCTTATTCGCCAATACAAGATTAGTAGTAAGGTATCCGATAATGCCGTCCAAACATTCAAAGATTCTGTTGAGTTTGCTGGTATATATCAAAATGGAGTACTTAATGATTCAGCTGGAGAGTTAAAGGGTCAAAATATGTCAAATGTACAAGCAGAGCCTGAAAAGAAACCTTCTATTTCAGGCCTTTATAGTGTACCTTTACCAAGTGGTGCAGTCGTATCTTACCCTTCAGACATTGCTTTCTATTTACAGACAAATGAAGATTACACAAAAGCTCTCGAGTCTTTAGAAAAAGTAGTGCGGGCTGCACTTATTAAAAAGAATGAGGAAATACAACCAAATGGAGATGTTGCCACAGAATAACTGGAAAAAAATATTAGTATATATAAAAACAGCTGGTGAGGATGGTTGTATTGATCATAGTCAAGTTAAAGACGATAATTATCAGTTTTGGGAAGATATTGGAGTGTTTAATCACTCTGCTTCTGGTGAATTGACGGAGGCAGGTAGAGCCGTATTTGAAGCGTTGTATATTAGATGTGATGGTGAAGAAGTAAATATTTTACGCCAACTTTTATTATCTTATCCTCCCACAATTGCTGTTCAGCAATATTTGTGGGGTGTCACTAATGTTACTGTTGAACAAGTGCTTACCGTACTTAAAACAACAAATTTTTGGTTTTATGATTCTAGAGAGCCTCTTACGCATTTTTTGGACTTACTTAATTATGTGAGCATTGTTAATTATAAGAAAAAAATACGAAAGGTTAAAATATTGATTTCTCCTGACACTCTTTATGTACCAAAGAATGTTTTCATTGATCCAACAAGGCCATTTTCAAATATTGTTTGGGTGAAACGAATTCTTGGTGAATGTGAACAGAGTATATGTTGGTTAGATAAGCATTTTCAAAAAGAAGCGCTTGAGTGGTTGTGGGCGATTTCTGATGCTAATAAAATTAATGAAATTCGTATTCTTTCTCTAGATTTGGGAGATGCAAATTTAAGTAGTGGAGCAAAGAAGGAGTATAGGAGGTTTAAAAAGGAGATGAGTAATAAGGGTATTAATGTTAAGTGGGCGACAATTGAAAGCCATGACATAAAAGATGCTCACGACCGCTGGATAATTGGTGCAAATGAATATTTACGAAATGTCCCTAATGTAAATGCTATTTCTTCAGGACAACGATCTGAAATGAATTATTCTGAAAATTATGACAAAGCGTCATCTGCATTTACTGGTTATTGGAGGAAGGCAACGGAGATTAACTAATTCAAAATATTCGTAGTCAAGCGAAGAAAACTTAATATTTCCCACTTTACAAACAAACGGGGATTTTTTTGTTAGTTTGGAGATAGCTTAAAATATTACGTTATTTTAGCTAAGAAACTATCAAACCTTAATAATATTGTAGCAAATAATAGGTAAATAATAAAGTTTATATTTAATCAAAGTAATGGTATAATAAGAGACAAAATATGATAAAAAAGTGGCAAATAGCAAAAAAAATATCAAAAGAGTTTCAAAATGAGTTTCCTGAAGTAAACCCAATTATTTTACAACTTTTGTACAATAGAGGTCTACAAACACAAGAAGAAATTGATGAATTTTTGAACCCTGATTATGGTCAAGATATCCATGATCCTTTTTTATTTAGAGATATGAAAAAGGCGGTTAAAAGGATTATGCTAGCTATAGAAAAGAAACAAAAGATAACAGTGCATGGTGATTATGATGCAGATGGTGTGAGCGCTACCGTTGTAATAGTAACAACATTGAAGGCTTTGGGAGCTAAGGTAGATGTTTATATTCCGCATCGTGTATCAGAAGGGTATGGTCTAAATATTAATACTGTTAATACCCTAAATGAAAAAGAGACTAATTTGATAATTACGGTAGATTGTGGCATCTCAAATCATGAAGAGGTTGAGCTGGTTAACAAATTAGGAATGGATATTATAATTACTGATCACCATAAGGAGCCACCCGTACTTCCTAAGTCTTTAGCGTTGATAAATCCTCATGTAAAAGGAGAAAAATACCCATTTGAAGAACTGGCAGGAGTAGGAGTTGCTTTTAAATTGGTTCAAGCATTAGTAAAAGAAGATGATGGTAAGAAAATAAAAAGTGGTTTTGAGAAATGGTTATTAGATATTGTAGCGATCGGGACAATAGGTGATTGTGTGCCATTAGTTGGTGAAAACAGAACACTAGTTAAATATGGTCTGGTGGTTATAAGAAAATCAAAACGTCTTGGACTTAGAGAGATGGTAGAGTCAACAAGGTTTAATCTAGAAACTTTAGATACTATGAATGTAAGTTTTGGTATTGTTCCAAAAATTAATGCAGCTGGAAGGTTGGGTCATGCAAATACAGCTTATGAATTATTGATGACAAAAAAAGATGCAGAGGCAAAAAAAATTGCTGATGATTTGGAAAATACTAATAAGGAAAGACAAAAAATAACCGAAAAAATATTAAGTGCGTCTAATGAACAGATTGGGGGAGTAGACAAGCAAAAAATACTTTTTGCAAGTGGTGAGGGATGGCAAGTTGGTGTTGTTGGATTGGTTGCTGGTAGGTTGTCAGATAAATACGCTCGTCCAGTAATTATTATGGGAGAAAGTAAGGATGAGATAGTTGGTTCGGGACGTTCTATACCTGGATTTGATATAACCAAAGCCTTGGTAGAATCAAGTGAATATTTGGAAAGATATGGTGGTCATGCAGCGGCTTGTGGCTTTACTTTGAAAAAAGGAATGAAAAATGAATTTATTAGTAGTATGGAGAAAATCGCAAATAGAGAAATTTCAGATGGAGGAGTAGTCAAAAGTTTTAAGATTGATAGGGAAGTAAAATTAAATGAAATAGATTGGGGTTTAGTCAATAAGTTAGAGAATTTCGAACCATTCGGCCAGGGAAATAAACAACCAATGTTTGTTGCATATAATTTGACTGTAAAAGATTTCCAAAAAATTGGATCTACTGGGAGACATTTGCGAATGATGGTAGAGCAGGAAGGAGTTGAAAGAAAAATTATAGCATTTGGTTTTGGTGAAACATTAGGAAATGAGTTAAGTATTGGAGAAAAAAAAGATATGCTTTTCGAGATTTCTATTAACGAATGGAATGGCAATAGGGAATTACAATTAAAGTTGGTTGATACAAATTAAAAAAATGTAATTGTGAAAAATAAAAAAGAAATTGTAAATAAGTTAAAAAAAGAGTTAAATCATAATGGATACTTTACAAATTTTTTTAAGAAATATGGGTTATCTGACTTGTATATTGGAAAAGGTACTCTTGGTCCAGAAATGAGTTGGGTTGCATATAATCTAACAAAATATATATTTCGAAATAAAACTTCTTTTAAAGACAAAAAAGTGTTGGATATGGGAGTTGGATCTGGAATGCAGACGGTTGCATCTGTATTAGCTGGTGCAAAAAAGGTATATTCTTTGGACATATCACCTGAGGCTATAAAAAGTATTAAACTTAATAAAAAGAAGTTTAAAATGAGTAATGTAAGAATAATGAAGAGTAATTTATTTCATAAGCTGACTAATGAGTTATTTGATATAATTATTTTTAACCATCCATTTTTAGAAGGAACACCAAAAAATAGTTCTGACTTTGTTTATCTAACTGCCAAAAAAACATTAAACAATTTTTTTATTAATGCAAAAAAATTCTTAAGTAAAAATGGTATAATAATTATGCCATTTTCTTATTTAGGAGATCATGATCCCAGTTTTTATGCAAGGAAATATAATTACAGTATCAATAAAAAAATATTGTTTAAAAATAAATATGGAAAGCATGCCATTTTTTTTATTAAAAATAAGAAATGAAGAATTTTCTAGGAAATAAAATATTAATATTAACCGCACATCCTGATGATGAAAGTTATGTAGCAGCTGGGACAATATTTAAAAATTACCAGGGGGGCGGATCAACTATATTAGTTTGTGCTAGTTATGGAGAGAAAGGTACTTCTCATTTGAAAAAGAAGCTATCTGTAAATAAATTTAAAAAAGTTAGAAATCAGGAATTATTAAAAGCAGCTAAAGTATTACATATTGATCCGGTGCATATCATTGGAGTTCCTGATGGTCAGGTAGAAAGTAATAAAAAAAAGGTTTTTAATTATTTTCTTAAATATGCTGAAAAATGTAATCCACAAATAATTATTAGTTTTAATAAAGATGGTATATCTGGTCATCATGACCATATTGCAGTGGGTGAGGTAGCAAAAAAAGTTGCTAACAAAATTAAAATACCGTTCGCTTCATTTTCATTACCACCCAAGGTTCAGAAAGAGGCGATTAAATATCTCAAAACTAGGAGAACAGCCGGTCATTATGCAAATAAAGTAAATTATATTAAACCAAATTTTAGAATTAAGATAAATCGAAGCATTAAGAAAAAAGCCATTCAATGTCATCAGTCGCAGTTAGATGGTAATAAGGCTTTTACGGGATTCCCTGATTTTGCTGTAAAGGAATTATTGAAAGCTGAATATTTTATTATTAATAGTAAATAAATATGTCTGGAACAATACTTGATATATATACTGATGGTGGATCAAGAGGTAATCCTGGACCTTCAGGTATTGGAGTAGTGATCAAAGAAAATAAGGAGAATATTGGTACATTTGCTAAATATATTGGTGAAGGAACTAATAATCAAGCTGAATATGAAGCTGTTATATTAGGCTTAGAAGAAGCAAAAAAATTGAAAGCAGATGAATTGAATTTTTTTATTGATAGTGAATTAGTAGTAAATCAATTAAATAGAAAATATAAAGTTAAAGATCAGAAGCTAGGTTCATTGTTTGTAAAAGCATGGAATTTGATGACAAATTTTAAGTTGGTTACATATACTCACATTCCTAGAGAAAAAAATACAGAAGCAGATGCTTTAGTTAATCAAGCGTTAGACGCACAAAAATGATATACGATATTTTATTAACAGTTGGGTTGTTAGGGATATTGTTTTTTGGTTTGGCTTGGTATATGTCAAATCGAGTTATTACTTATCCTAGGGAGATAAAAAAAGAAGATTGGAATAATTATAATTTAAAACCAGAACGTCTAGAATTTGAGGCCAAGGATGGCATTAAGATTGCAGGAGTGTTTTTGGCTGGTACTAATGGTGTTACCATAATATTATTACATGGTTATGGACGATCAAAAGAGCAGATGTTGCCTCAGGCTGCCTTCCTTAATGAGGCAGGCTATAATATTTTGATGTTTGATTTTAGAGGGTCGGGTGAAAGTGGAGGAAATTTTTTAACTTTTGGACATATGGAGCAATATGATTTGGAAGGGGCAATAAAATATTTACAAAAACGTGGAGATGTCGATATTAATAATTTAGGTCTTTTAGGTTTTTCTATGGGAGGAGCTGTCGCTATAATGAAATCAGGAGATTTACCGGAGATTAAAGCAATTGTAATAAGTTCAACTTATGCAAGATTTAAAACAGTAATTTGGAAAAATTTTAAAGAGTATTTACGGGGAATACCATTTTTCCCAATTGGATATATTACTTTATGGATAATCAAATTTCGAACAGGTATTTGGATAGATAAAATTAATCCAATAAAGTATGTTCATAAGTTAAAAGGACGCCCATTATTTTTGATACATGGAGCGCATGATAAAAAAATTCCAATCGAAGGAGCAATGGATCTGTATAAAGAAGCTCCATGGTTAGAAGAGTTTTGGTTTGTTAAGGGTGCGGATCATGATGATTTATACAATGTAACCAAAAAAGAGTACCAAGAAAAAGTACTAAATTTTTATAGTAAGCATTTATTAAGTTAACAAGTGTTAATAGGTCTATTTTTTTAATTATCTATTGACAAAAATAGCCTTTTTAGCTATGATAGTATATACCTAAGTGAACTGGATGATTACCCTTTTGCATTATTTTGTACAGGGGAGGAAAGTCCGAACACCTCTTCGTGTAATAGCGAAGGATAAAGATAGTCGTTAACGGCGACCGAGTAGGATAATTTTTAAGAGAGCAATTGCCTTTTAAAGGTTATAATGCCTAGGGAAAGTGTCACAGAGACAATACCGCCTACCTTCGTTCACCTGTGGTGAACTACGGCAGGCAGGCCTAAAAGTAGGCTTGCCCAACGAAGCTCGCTAAAGGCGAGCGTAGGTGGGTAAGGGTGAAAAGAGTGGTGTAAGAGACCACAAGTAGGTTAGGTGACTAACCAGCGTGAAAAACCCTATCTGGTGCAAGATCAAGTAGGTCTATCGTAAGATAGGCGGGTTGATTGCTGGAGCTTAATAGTAATATTAAGCCAAGATAGATGATCATCGTCCCGCTTGCGGGATACAGAATTCGGCTTATAGGTTTGCTTAGGTATAAAAAAATATAAATATTAATCATAAAAAATGAAAAAATCCGAATTGCTTTTTAGTGCAATTATGGTGCCAGTAGATTATGTAATGGTTTTTTTAGCTGGTATAATTGCCTATAATTTGAGATTTGTTCCTTTCTTCACAGACATTAGACCAATAGTCAGTGAAATAAATTTTAATCAACTTATTACCGTATTATTTTTTGTTCCGGTGATTTTTTTGTTAGTTTTTGCTATTGCTGGTTTATATCAGATAAAAGTAACTCGTAGGGTATTTGATGAAATGACTAAAGTTTTTGTAGCAGCAAGTGCTGGTATATCAATTGTTATTATTGTAATTTTTTTCCAACGTGAATTAATTTCTTCACGTTTCTTAGTCTTAATCGGTTGGATTTTTGCTGTAGTTTTAGTTATGATCGGTAGATTATTAATTAGAGCTATTCAAAGATATTTTTTGAGAAGAGGAATTGGGATTCATAATGTTATTGTAATTGGAAATGATAGCACCACCGAAGATATAATTAAACAAATATATAAATTTCCTTACTTAGGTTATAAGGTTGTATCTAGATATAATAAATTTGACGATGAATCTAAGGCGGATATTATCGAAAAAATAAATACAACTTCAGTAGATGAAATAATACAAGCTGATACTAATACTTCAAAAGATGAAGCGCTAAGTATTAAATATTTTAGTAACGAACATCATTTAGTATTTAAATATGCAACTGATTTATTTGATGTTCAGCCTAATCATATAGAGATTAATACAATCGCTGGAATCCCAATAATAGAAGTAAAGAGAACTAAGCTTGATGGGTGGGGAAGGATTTTTAAAAGAGTTTTTGATATTATATTTTCGTTTATAATTTTAGTAATATTATCACCATTATTGATAGTGGTTGGATTTTTGATTGTAGTTGATTCGCAGGGAGGTATGTTGGTGAAGTTGGATAGAGTGGGAGAAAAAGGAAAAAGATTTAAATTACTGAAGTTTCGTTCGATGGTAAAAAATGCTCATACTCTAAAAAAAGAATTACTTGAACAAAACGAAAGAGCGGATGGACCATTATTTAAAATAAAAAATGACCCTAGAATTACTAGAATGGGTAGATTTATTAGAAAAACTAGCATTGATGAATTACCTCAATTATTCAATGTATTAAGGGGGGAGATAAGTTTGGTAGGGCCTAGACCTCATGAACCAGAAGAAGTAGATAAATACGAAAAAAGGTATTTGAAATTATTATTGATTAAACCCGGCGTTACAGGCATGGCGCAAATATCTGGTCGTTCTGATTTGAAATTTGACGATGAAGCAAAACTAGATATATATTATATAGAAAATTGGTCACCAGAATTAGATTTACAAATATTAATAAAAACTCCTTGGGTTGTATTAACCGGGAGATCAGCCTCATAAAAATATGAAAATTGGATTAGTTCATGATCATCTGAATCAATTAGGGGGAGCAGAAAGAGTTTTAAAAACTTTTTGTGAAATGTATCCTAAGTCACCGGTACATACATTAATTTATGATCAAAAAAATACTCAGGACGTTTTTAAGGATTACAAAGTAATAGAATCATTTATTTCTAAGATGCCTTTTGCAAGGAAGAAATTTCGTTGGTATTTACCGTTGATGGTACCTGCTACTGAAGGTTATAATTTATCAGGTTATGATGTATTATTGTCAGATAGTTCTGGTATGGCTAAAGGTATAATTACTGATCCAAGATCATTGCATATTTGTTATTGTCACACACCTACACGGTATTTGTGGAGTGACCACAATGTTATAATTGATAAACTTGAACGTAACAGAATAATCGGTAGATTATCACAATTATATAGAAGTTATTTACGAATCTGGGATAGGCAAGCAGCTGATAGAGTGGATAAATTTATTGCAAATTCAAAGTATGTAGCCCAAAGGATTAAAAAATATTATAAGAGAGATAGTGTAGTTATTCATCCTCCTGTAGATATATCTAGGTTTAAAATATCCAATGAGGTCAAAGACTATTTCTTAATAATTTCTAGGTTAAGACCTTACAAAAAAGTTGATTTAGCTATTCAAGCTTTTAATAAATTAGGCTTACCTTTGTATATTATTGGTACTGGAGAAGAAGAGAATAGATTAAAAGAGATGGCTGGTCCTCATATTAAATTTTTAGGAAATGTTTCGGATGAAAAAGCTGTTGAGTATTTGTCACAATGTCAGGCTTTTATACATCCACAGGAGGAGGATTTTGGCATAACACCAGTAGAAGCTATGGCTTGTGGACGACCCGTAATAGCGTATGGCATTGGTGGGGCTCTCGAGACAGTGATAAATGGGAAAACTGGTGTGCATTTTGATGAACAATCATGGGAGGCTTTGGCTGATACAGTTATTCATTTCAAATCAAGTGATTATAATCCTGAGGAAATAAGAAGACATGCAGAGAGTTTTGATGTTGAGCATTTTAAGAGTAAAATCAATGCTTTTATCGAATCTTCTTGGCAAGAGTTCAATTCTCAGTAATAATAAAGAAGTATAATAAATAAATTAATAATATATGAATATCTTTAAAAAATATCGATGGTTAATAATTATTATTACAGTAGTTGCTGTTGCTGGAGGCACTATTTTTACAATAATGAAACCGGTTTATTATGATACTTCAATATCATTTTCTATTAATAGGTTAAATCATCAAACTACCGGAGAATATCAATATGATGGTTATTATGCTATTCAAGCTTCTGATTTATTTTCTCAGACTGTTATGAGTTGGATGTTAACCCCATCTGTATTATTAGAAATATATAGTCAAGCAGAAATTGATCCACAAATAACATCATTAGAAGAAATATCTTCTCGCTTTAAAGCAAAAAAATATTCACCTCAAAATATTGTTATCAGTTATAAAGAAAGAGATTATGATACTGCGGAAAAAATATCATCAGCTATTATCACAATCGTAGAGGCTAAAGCAAAAACATCTAATACAACCACTGATGATGAAGCATTATTTGATGTAAAAGGTACAATACCTGTTATTGTAGAAAGAGCTCCAATTTTGTGGCTAAATATTTTGATATCATTAATAAGTGGACTAGTAATTAGTTCTCTAGCCGCATATATTATTGAATATTTGAGAAAAGATAATATTCAACAGGAAAACCAATAAATGCGAATAGGTGTTGACATAAGATCACTTATTGAACCTTTTCCATCCGGTGTTAGTGAATATACATTTAATGTACTAAAATATATTTTATCTCATGATAAGGAGAATAAATATATTTTGTTTTACAATGCAAAAACAGAAATTGATGAAAAATATTCCAAAATTTTTTCCGGGAATAATGTTGAATTAAAGATATGGAGATGGCCAAATAAATTTTTTAATTTAGCACTATTTATTGGTGCATTTTTTAAGATTGATAAAATGATTGGGGGAGTAGATATCTTTTATATGCCTAACGTTAATTTTTTTAGTATTTCAAGAAAAGTAAAAATGATTTTAACAGTACATGACTTATCATTTTTATATCCTAAATATTACAATTTCAAATCTGGTTTATGGCATAAGTTTATTAGACCAAAACAATCAATAGAGCGAGCAAATAAAATTATCGCTGTATCTGAAAGTACTAAGAATGATTTGGTAGAAAATTATAATATTTCTAGAGATAAGGTACAAGTGATATATTCAGGTGTAGATATTAAAAAGTATGAAAATCTAGATAATGATAAATTTGAAAGAATAAAAAATCGTTATAAATTAGATGGTAATTTTTTTCTATATTTAGGGAATGTTGAAAATAGAAAGAATATTGAAGGGATTATAAATGCCTGGGAAAAATTAAATATAGTGCATACTTATCAGCTTGTTATTGCAGGGAGAATTAATGACAGTAAAATTGTAAAAGATTACCCGGATGTTAATTTTATTAATTATGTTCATGAAAATGATAAAGCATATTTGTATAAATTAGCGAAGGCATTTGTTTACCCATCATTTTATGAAGGTTTTGGTTTACCTGTTTTAGAAGCGATGGCAGCTGGGTGCCCAGTGATTACCAGTAATTCAACTTCTTTGCCAGAAGTTGCACAAAAAGCAGCACTATTAGTAGATCCACATAATATCGAAGAGATTTATAAGGCAATGAATGATATAATAATTAACATTGAATTAAGGAGAACATTAGTTAATAATGCTTTTAGCCATATTGAAAAGTTTAATTGGAATAATACGGCTAATCAAATGATAAAATTATTTAAGGAAGTTTAATATATAATTATGAGAATTGGAATTGATGCTAGATTTTATGGATCGTGGGGGAAAGGTTTGGGTCGTTACACTCAAAAATTAATTGCTTATTTAGAAAAAATTGATCAAAGCAATGATTATTTTATTTTGCTAAGAAAGGATAATTGGGGTGAATATGAACCCAAGAATCGTCGCTTTAAGAAAGTTTTAGCTGATTATAGTTGGTATTCAATTAATGAACAATTATATTTTCCTAGAGCATTAAATAAGTTAAATTTAGATTTAATGCATTTTACTCATTTTAATGTACCATTTTTGTATCGAAAACCATTTGTTGTAACCATTCATGATTTAATTCTAACTAAATATCCTACTGAAAGGGCTACAACATTAGGACCACTAAAATATAAATTAAAACATTTTGGATATAAATTAATTATTGGTTCTGCTATTCGTAGAGCTAAATCAATTATTGCTGTTTCAAAATTTACCAAACAAGATATTTCGGACCATTTTGAAGTTGCCTCAAAAAAAATATCAGTCACTCATGAAGGTGTTGATCCATTAATTGTAGACTCGCAAGATACAAAAAATGTTTTATCAAATTATAATATTCACAGTCCTTATATATTGTATGTAGGTAATGTCTATCCTCATAAAAATATTGATGGGCTTGTTAAAGCTTGGAAAAAAGTTATTACAATAAAGAAAGATTTAAAGCTAGTTTTGGTTGGTAAGGAAGATTATTTCTTTCTAAAGATTCAGGAATTAGTAAAACAAAATAATTTAGATGATTCTATAATATTTACTGGATTTGTACCTGATAAAGATCTACCACATATATATAAGGCAGCATCAATGTATATTTTTCCTTCATTTTGTGAAGGTTTTGGTTTGCCTGCATTAGAAGCTTGTTATAGTGGGGTACCTGTTGCTGCTAGTGATAATTCAAGCTTGCCAGAAGTATTGGGTAGAGCAGCTGTGTATTTTGATCCTCATAATGTAGACCAAATAGCAAAAAAGATTATATATGTATTAGATCACCCCGAAGTTGCAGCAGAGCTAGTAAATAGAGGTCATGAGCAAGTAAGTAGGTTTAGTTGGGAAAAAATGGCTAAAGCTACTCTTGACTTATATGAGGATATTATAGCATAGCAATTTTTTGTTAAAAGTATTATAATAGTTAAATAAGAAGCATAAATATTTTTTGTAGGAGTGTATATATATTGAAAAAAAATATGGATTTTGCTGATAAAAAAGCGCACTTAAAATTTAATAAAAGATCAAAAAATGGACATAGACAAAGCGGTCCTAATTTTGGTATACCACATGCTAATATAATTGATTTGAAGAAGATTCATAATGAAAAGAAAGAAAAGGAAAAACAGATAATTAAAGATAATGAAAATATTATAACTAAAATTAGTAATATTAAATGGCCCAAGTTAAGTATCCCAAAAAAGATTCATCACAAAACAGCCTTGGAAAAAATACTGGTATCAAAAATTAATCAAGATGCACCAACTGAGATAAGTATAAATAAAAAAAAGGAGAATCAGAAAACAGCAAAACAAATTCCAACTAAACCAGATATTAATCAAATTAAATTAGACGTTAAACAGTTCTCACTATCCTCTGGTTGGTATAAGCGTTTAGCTGTGTTTTCTTTAGTTTCACTAGCAATAATTGCACCAATATACTTAATGAATTTTTACGAAAATGCTAAGCAGACGCAAGGTCAAGTCTTGGGAATATCTTCAGAAGCATATGATTTTTTGAAAGAAGCGGGGTCTTTTGCTACATCTTCAGAATTCAGTGAGGCAGGAGAATCATTTGGTAAAGCTGCTGAAAGTTTTATAGAGGCGCAAGATCAATTAGAATCAGCTGGAGGAGTGGTATTGTCAATCGCAAATATAGTACCTAATAAGGCTAAAAGTGCAGAATATCTTTTATCAGCTGGGGCGCATATGAGTAAGGCAGGAGTTCTTGTTTCTGAGATTATACCTGAATTAGAAAATTTTGATGTTAATCCATTAGATAATAAGCAAGTTACGACACTAACTGATTTTTTATTTTTTATTAAAACAGAGTTACAACCAGTACAGACTGAGTTAGAATTAGCTATTAGTGATATTGATAATGTAAGAACTAAAGATTTGCCTGATGAGTATCAAGAAAGTATGGCACTAGTAAAAAATTCTTTACCAGCTTTGGAAAATGGTTTTGATAGGATATTTTCAGTTGCAGATGTATTACTAGTTATATTGGGGCATGAAGCTCCACAAAGATATTTACTTACTTTCCAAAATAATAGAGAATTACGACCGACTGGTGGGTTTATAGGATCTATTGCTCTGATGGATATTTATAAAGGCAATATAGAAAATTTGGAAGTTCCTGGTGGCGGTGTTTATGATATTGCTGGACAATTAAATGAAAAAATTATATCACCTAAACCTCTTTGGCTAGTAAATCCACATTGGAATATTCAAGATAGTAACTGGTTTGCTGATTTTCCAACTTCAGCAGAAAAAATAATTTGGTTTTATGAAAGAGCTGGCCGTACAACTGTAGATGGTGTGATGAGTATGACCCCTGAGGTGATATTAGATCTATTGAAGATTACAGGGCCTATCGTAATGGATGATTATGGATTAACTATCGATCATAGTAATTTTATTAGAGAAACACAGTACCAAGCAGAGATTGCTTATGATAAAGAAGAAAATCAACCAAAAAAGATAATTGGCGATATGTTACCAAAATTGTTTGATAAAATATTTTTAGTAGAATCTACTGACTTTTTGAAGATAGTTGATGTGTTCAATAAATCATTAGGAAACAAAGATATTTTATTTTATTTTACAGATGAAAACTTGGAGAATAAAATTAATGAACTTTCATGGGGAGGTAAGATTATAGATACAAATAAAGATTATTTGATGGTAGTTAGTTCTAATATTGCTGGAGGTAAAACTGATCACGTTGTTGATCAACTAGTTTCTCACGAAGTAAATATCCAATCAGATGGATCAATGATTAATACAGTAAAAATTTCAAGGACACATCAAGGTAACAGTTTAGATATATGGGAAGGGGAAGACAATGTATCATACTTACGAATTTATGTACCTAAGGGAAGTGAGTTAGTGTCTATAGAGGGTTATGATAATATACCAAGTTTTAGATATTTATTACCAGATCAAGATGCAACAACAGATGATTTCTTATCCAACATTGAACGAAATTCAATTATTGACGAATCGACAGGCACAAGAATAACTACAGAATTTAATAAGACGGTTTTTGGTAATTGGATAAGTATTTCTCCTGGAGAAACACAGGAGTTAATAATCTCATACAAATTACCATTTAATCTGGATTTTGGTGGATTATTTGATAAAACAGATTCCTATAGATTGTATGTACAAAAACAACCAGGTTTAATAAATAATTTCTTTACTACCAAGGTTAATTGGTCTGATGATATTAGCTTGATTTGGAATCAGGCTGGGTTTACGATTGATGAACATTCAGCTGAATATGTAACAGATCTTGATAGTGATAAAATATTAGGGGTGATAATTAAGAAGTAAAATGTAGTATATTTATTGGGGTTAATTTAATATGAGTAATAATTTTTTAGCTAATTTTAGCTAATTTTTTTATTATTGTGGATATTACCCCTTGACAGGGAATAGTAGTAGGTATATGATTATAAGTTATATTGTTTTTTACAACTAAATATGTAAATAACTCTTTGAGGAGAGAGTTATCAATTAAGCATTATAATAGTGCTTATGATATAAACTATTTGAATTGAATTCTATTTATTAACAATAGAACCAATAACTAAATTAATGTAATCAAATGGCGAACTCTCCTAAAAGAAAGTTCGCTTCTTGTTTTTTAGGGAATGAAAAGGGGGGCTAGAAAAATGATATCAATATGGATTAGTTTTTCTCTCGGTGTAAACTGAGAATTCACTAATCTTGGTATCTGGTGTATGCGTCAAACTTACGTGCGACTAAGCTATACCACTAGCAACCTTCTCATTCTTTGAAAAAAAATTTCGAGTGGGTATAAGGTCACCTATTAGCATTCTCACGGATGAGGTGTTACCGTCTTAAATAATATAGGCGTTGGGGTGTGCAGATCCCCCTTCCACTCGACAAAATTATTCGTTAAAAAACGAGTATTGCTATTAGCAATTTGTGGGCGAGGTTACGGAAGCTTCGCCACCTTTTTCCAGCGGGCATCTGCTATTGTGGATGTTTGCTGAAAAAAGGGATAAAAAAGTACAAAAGGCAAAAGGAGAGCAGTATGTCTGGCATATTTCTTAAAAACGTATTTGATCGCATAACAGCTTTAATGAGTAAGGCGATCGTATACAACTTCTCAGCAGATCAAAATCAACGTGATATAAGCGATCGTATAGGTACTCTAAACGATCAAATCATCAAATATGATAGTGATCTCAGCTGGGGGAATATTGAGAAGTCTGAATCTACTGAAGCAGATTTTCTTAAAGAGTTCGAAGAAATTGAAGCAATTATTGTTACTTTCTAAATTCTTTTCCTGGGGAATGGATTTAATTCATTCCCCACACATTTCTAGAGAATCAAGTAATTGGTTAACTGGAAATATGCTAAAGTTCTTTACATCAATATTTCACAGTTAGAAAAGGGGGGCTAGAAAAATGATATCAATATGGATTAGTTTTTCTCTCGGTGCAAACTGAGAATTCACTAATCTTGGTATCTGGTGTATGCGTCAAACTTACGTGCGACTAAGCTATACCACCCGCCCAAGGCGGATAAACTAGCAATCTTCTCTAACTGTGAAAATATTGCTATAAGTTTTAAAAATGGAGGATGAAGATGAATTCCATATGGGAAGTAGTAAAAGGCTTCATTAGTTCAATAATAGTACCTTACATTGGTATTTGGACAATTGAAGGGACTCTGGAAGGTACAATATGTATTTATAAGTTACCGATTTATATGGTAACTGGAACTGGAGTTTGTATACTAATTCTCTTCATTTGTTTCATAATTCATGTTGTTATTGAAGAGATTTGTGAGAAAATTAACAATAAACTTCATCAGTCCATATAGCAGATGTTAAATGTTCTTTACGGAGAAAGCCTAAAAAACTTTCTCCACTTTTTCCAAGAAATAATGCAAATTGTTTGCTGAAAAAAGGGAATGTTCTTTATATCAATATTTCATGGTTAGAAAAGGGGGGCTAGAAAAATGATATCAATATGGATTAGTTTTTCTCTCGGTGCAAACTGAGAATTCACTAATCTTGGTATCTGGTGTATGCGTCAAACTTACGTGCGACTAAGCTATACCACTAGCAACCTTCTCTAACTGTGAAAAAACAATAAACATCATATAAACCTGGAGTAATGAAATGATTACTGATCACGTAGAGTGGGCTCGTAAGCTGACGGAAGAGATGACTCGTGAACTCGAGGAATTACTTGCCCGTCACGGCTATCGGTTTATCGAAAGGGAAGATCTTGTTCCAGGCAGAAGGTTTCAAATGGTTGAAATATGGCCATTTGTACCGATAGAAAACCCTCGGTTCGTAGGCACTCAGGTAATGATCGATGATCCTGGTATTCGTACTTGTGATCACCCTGATCTTCCGGATGAGTATGTATATTATCATTCGGTGGGATGGAAGAGACAGTGCTTCGTTCCGTTGGAAATGTTTCTTAATCGGCAAGCCGGACCGCATGACAATAGACAATACGCCTACGTTGTCCCAAATTTCGGAGGTTGTATGTGACATTTATTCCAAAGTCCCAGAACCAAAACTGGTAGGATAGTTACCTGAAACAGAATAACTCGGGAAGAGATCTTTTCTTCCCGTACTTTTCCAGAATATCATGAGAGTGGTGTTTTGAAAAAGTGATTGAACATTACATATAAAGAAGGGAATAATAATGAATATTACTATAATATCATTAGCGCTTCTGGCAATAGTCTGTGGATGTAGATTGTATTTTTCTAAAAACGGAAAAATTCAGTTTTTAGCAGCAATCGAAGGGATAGCAATAATTATCGTAATAGTTACCACACAGATTAATTAGTCAGAGTATTATTGTTCCATAGGAAGGAAGTACAAAAATGGATAAGATTCAAATTGAATTGGAAATTATCTAAATGGGCGAGGTATTGAGAATTTCGCCCCTTTTTTTCAGCGGGCATTTGCTATTGTGAATGTTTGCTGAAAAAAAGGAAAGTTCTTTACATCAATATTTCACAGTTAGAAAAGGGGGGCTAGAAAAATGATATCAATATGGATTAGTTTTTCTCTCGGTGCAAACTGAGAATTCACTAATCTTGGTATCTGGTGTATGCGTCAAACTTACGTGCGACTAAGCTATACCACTAGCAACCTTCTCTAACTGTGAAATAAAATATAGAATAAGGAGAATTGTGATGAAACTTACACATTTCATTAACTGCAAATTCGATTGGTATTACCGCCTGACATTATGTCTCTTGGTATATTTCTTTACCAATTCATATTACGTAAGTGGTCAAATCACTTATTGGAACAGTATTGGTGCGTTTATAACTGGATCGTTACTTATCAATATCATTTATGTGTTGATAACAATGATTGCAGTATATCCTTTGCACTTATTGTATTTGTTCGTTGCATCTAAGATTGCAGTCAAGAAAAAAAGACCAAAAAAAGATGAATATTGTGTCAGTTGTAGGTATTTATCGGTAACAACATTCATCGTTGTATTAACTTATGCAACTTATAAGTTTACGATTGGTGAAGCTGTTTTATGGGAAGCTGTTGTTGGGGGATTGTTGGGTGCTATCGTTGTGAATTTGATGATCCGGTTTATAGGTTGTCTAACTTTTTGGCCACTACATTCATTTTTCAATTTTGTATGGTACAAATTGTTCAAAAGAAATGTCGTACAAGCATCCACATGTTAGTATTTTTTCACAAGTGAGATTAGACCTAGTGTCTTGATCTTGAAAAGTTCCTCTTTATTCTAGAGGTTATATGTGACATTTGTCCCAAGGTTCCAGAACCTATAACTGGTAGGGTAGTTACCTGAAACAGAATAACTCGGGAAGAGATCTTTTCTTCCCGTACTTTTCCAGAATATCATGAGAGTGGTATTTTGAAAAAGTGATTGAACATTATAACTAAATATAGATCGGAGAAAATATGTACGAATATGTAGGTATTGCAATTGGTATCATGTTACTTGCTTATGTTGCCTATAAATATTTGGTTGCATCTGTAGTATCATGGTTTGTCTGTATGGCAATCGATAAACTGTTTGAAACCCATAATATAAGTATGGGAAGAATAGGAAGGTAAAATGTACTATCGTCATGATGAAAGAATGATGAAAATGAATATGGCTTTAGTCTTAGTCCTAGTGCCAATTCTATTCGTAGTCACTTTCGGAATTTCTGCATTAGGATGGGGTAGCCTCGACTCTTTTATGAGAGGTTTTATGGGTTATACCACTCTTATATTTGGAGGTGTATGGTTGGCTGTCCTTGAAGGAGAAACAAAAGATTTCCGATCCAGGGTCAAGGCAATGATATGGTCATAAATTGACCAAGACTATAATTATATTGGGGCAGCTCTGTATTAATACAATACATCTGCCCATTCTTTTCCAGAACATCTAGTTCCTTCTCCCATCCAGGCTCAGGATATTGTCCAAAGGACTCAGGTGTTATGAAAAAGGGGGGTGAATATTTAAACTAAAATATATATAATTAGTTTATCCTCACAATTTTTAAAATGCATGTTTGACAATTTATTATATTAAGCGTATTTTTTAACTGCTAATCAATTATTAGTTGATTGGCACAAGAAAGCTGTCGGTTATGAAATGCTGGAGATCTAACTTATTAAGTAGAAAAATCTCTCTCCTCATGTTCTAATTTAATTATTAGAATATTTCTACTCAAAAGTTGGTATAATCCTTCAACTCATGTCGACAGCTTTTTTGATACATAGGATTTGATTCTTAGCTACATTCAGGACACTATTATTAGTATTAGTATTTTGCGACACCTTATTGTATTTTTATCATTTTAATCATCGGTGTTGATTTATATGCTATTTTTTGTTATAATTTTTTTATTATGATGTTTAGAATTTGGCGCAAACTTACCACCACCTTAGCCGGTGGTGCGATTATTATAGCCACAGCTTCTGTTACCAGTCGTCTACTTGGTTTGATCAGAGATAGGTTATTAGCAAATAAATTTGGTGCTGGTGATACCTTAGATATTTATTATGCTGCATTTAGAATACCTGATTTAGTATTTAACGTTTTAGTTTTGGGTGCATTATCGGCGGCTTTTATTCCAATATTTGTTGAATATTTACAAAAAGCTAAAGAAGATCCAAGTAAAAAGAACGAAGTTTGGCATCTAGCTAATTCACTATTAAATATATTATTAGCTGGTTTATTGGTTTTTGGTTTTCTTCTATTTATCTTTGCACCGCAGATTGTTCCATTGATTGCGCCTGGTTTTGATCTGGATAAACAAGCTATTGTAGTGAACATGACCAGGATTATGTTAATATCAATTATATTTTTTGGTATTAGTAATGTTATTACAGGCATGTTGAATTCTATGAAAAAATATGCCAACTTTGCTTTAGCGCCAGTAATGTATAATATTGGAATTATAATTGGAATTATTTATTTAACGCCGATTTATGGTATTTACGGTTTAGCTTATGGTGTAGTACTTGGTTCATTTTTACATTTAGTTATTCAAATACCTGGAGCGCTAAAAATTGGATATAGGTATCAACCGATTTTTGATTATACGCACAAAGGAGTTAGAGCTATTGGTAAATTAATGTTACCAAGGACTTTTGGACTTGCTGTTACGCAAATAGATCAATTGGTTAGTGTGATAATTGGTTCAACTTTAGCTACTGGTTCGGTGGCTGTTTTTACTTTAGCCAATAATCTTCAGAATTTTCCAATTGGCGTTTTTGGAGTATCGATGGCTGTAGCATCATTCCCATTTTTTAGTGAAGCGTTTGCTCAAAAAAATGTAGAATTATTTGTTTTACATTTTTCAAAAAGTTTTCGTAGGATACTATTTCTAGTCATTCCTATTTCAGTTTTAATATTTTTACTTAGAGCTCAGTTGGTGCGTGTTATTCTTGGTTCAGGAAATTTTGATTGGCAAGATACATATTATACAGCCCAAACTCTTGGGTTTTTTGCATTGTCATTATTTGCTCAGAGTACTATCCCGCTTTTAGCTAGATCATTCTACGCTTGGCAGGATACTAAAACCCCGGTAAAAATTGCCATTGTTACTGTGATTGTAAATATTTTCGGAGCATTAGTTTTAAGTAATTATTTAGGAGTAATTGGGTTGGCAATTGCATTCTCAATTTCTAGCGTTGTTCAAATGATATTATTATATATATTTTTAAGAAAAAAAATGGGTAATCTTGATGATAAAACTTTGGTTATTTCGTTGAGTAAAATAGTATTAATAACTGCAATGATGGGGGCCGTTGTTCATGCTTCAAAATATGTTCTAGCACTTGGAGTAAATATGGACACTTTTTTAGGAATATTTATTCAAGGTGTAGGAGCAGGTATTATTGGTATCGTTTTTTATCTAATACTAGCCTTTATGTTTAGATGTGACGAAATAACAATTATTACTAAACTGTTCATTAAAGCAAAAAATCAACTATTTAATGGTAAGAATAAAGAAAATATAAATGCAGAATAAAATAAGAAATTTTTGTATAATCGCTCATATAGATCACGGGAAATCTACTCTTGCTGATAGACTGTTAGAAATTACAGGCACGGTCAATAAGAGAGATATGAAAGATCAAATATTGGATCAAATGGATATTGAACGTGAAAGAGGTATAACTATCAAATTGCAACCTGTTCGAATGGAATATGAGGGTTATGAATTAAATTTGATTGATACTCCTGGACACGTAGATTTTACTTATGAGGTATCTCGTTCTTTAGCGGCTGTTGAAGGAGCAGTTTTATTAGTGGATGCAACTCAAGGAATAGAGGCTCAAACTTTAGCAAATTTATATTTAGCAGTAGAACAAAATTTAGAAATTATTCCTGTTATTAATAAAATAGATTTACCTAATGCTGACGTAGAGAGAGTATCTACTGATTTAGTAAAACTAATTGGTTGTACTAAAAATGAAATATTATCTGTCTCAGGAAAAACAGGTCAAGGTGTAAATGAATTATTAAAAAAAATAGTAGAAAAAGTACCACCACCAAAAATTGAGATTGATACGACTACTAAGATGATGATTTTTGATTCATTTTTTGATGAGTATAAAGGTGTGATAGCATATGTCAGAGTTGTGTCAGGAATGGTGAAAAAAGGTGAAGAGATTATGATGATGGCCAGTCAAAAGAAAGTTGAATCTCTTGATGTTGGTGTTTTTAAACCAAAATTAGTTTCTACAGGGTCTTTGTCTGCTGGTGAGATAGGATATGTCGTTACGGGCCTTAAAGATGTTCAATATTGCAGAGTTGGTGATACTATTACAACAATAAATAATAAAGCTGATAAACCACTTGAAGGATATGACGAACTTAAGTCAATGGTATTTGCTGGTATATATTGTCAGGAAGGTAATGATTATTCTAGTCTACGGGAAGCTTTAGAAAAGATTTCATTAAGTGATTCTTCATTGGAATATGAAGCTGATCATTCGGAAGCATTGGGTTTTGGTTTTCGTTGTGGTTTTTTAGGTTTATTACATTTAGAAATATTTCAAGAAAGATTAAAGAGAGAATATAATTTAAATCTAGTAATTACAGCTCCCTCTGTTGGATATCATGTATCTTTAAATGAAAGTGGGCAAAATGCCTACATAAAAAAGATTAAAAATTTTAAAAAGGATGAAGTAATGATTATTACCAGTCCTTTAAAGATGCCAGATACTCAGTATGTCGAAGCTATAGAAGAACCATGGATGTCTGTTGATATTGTCTCACCAACAGATTATATGGGTAATGTTATGAGTTTGGTCCAACAAAAAAGAGGTAATTTTAAGAATACGGAGTTTTTGGATGAAGAAAGGGTAGTATTGCATTATGAACTACCTTTAGCTAGTATTTTGACCGATTTTTATGATAAACTAAAGAGTGTAACATCCGGTTATGCTTCATTAAACTATAATTTTTTAGAGTATCGTCGAGGTAATGTTGTTAGAGTGGATATACTTGTAGCCGAGGAGATGGAAGAGGCTCTTGCCTCAATGGTATATAAAGACGAGGCTTATGATGTAGGAAGAAAAATAGTAGATAATTTGAAAGAAATCTTACCGCAACAGATGTTTGAAATAAAAATTCAAGCAGCAATAGGAGGAAAAATAATTGCATCTTCTAGAATTTCTGCAAGACGAAAAGATGTTACGGCTGGTTTATATGGAGGTGACGTAACAAGGAAAAGGAAATTATTAGATAAGCAGAAAAAAGGTAAAAAGAAAATGAAACAAGGAGGAAAAGTAAATATTCCTCAAGAAGCATTTCTGGCAATATTAAAACGTTAATAATTAGTAACCAGTTTGACTGCTAAATGCTGGTAATAATGAGAAAAAAACCATTCCGATAACTCCGAAAATTACGATGATAATCCAAATGACTCTTATAACTTTCTTTTTTGGCATAATATTATATGTTTGAAGATAGATTAAAAAAAATTATTAAAGATGATGAGCAAATTGTTTTATTAGTAAGAAAATATTTCTTTGTTTTTACTGGACAACTAATTTTTAGCATCATTATTATTATAGCATCTTTTTTCCTTTTATACCCACTATTTAATTGGGGGCCATGGGGAGTGGGTATTTTTTTCTTATTATTAGTCATAGGTTTATTTGTTGCTTTGAAGGTTTTGATAATATATTCATTTAACGCATTTATTATTACGGAGCAAAGAATAATAGATATTGATCAACGTGGGTTATTTGATCGTATAGTTTCTGAAACAACATATAACAAAATACAAGACGTTAGTTTTCGTAGAAAAGGGATTATGCAAACAATGTTGCATTATGGAAGTGTAATTATTCAAACTGCGGGATCACAAGCAAATATTGAATTACATGGTATCAAAGATCCAGAAAAAATTCATCAAGTTATTATTGAATTACAAAGAGAATTTAGTCAAGAAGGAAGAAAAATTTCTGAAGAGCAGATGTCTGAAATTATTGATCAAATTAAGAATAAAACAAATAGAGAACAAAACAATAAGGAGGATAAATAAATTATGATATTGTTTAATAGATTTTGGTTGTATTTTAGTTCACTATCGATTGTGATCAGTTTCTTTTTGTGGGTAAATAATCCAGATCTTACTTATTATATTGCTGGTTATTTTTTTGTAATACACACTTTAACAATATGGTTATTAGCTAAATTTGGTCAGGAAAGAAAAACTTTTTTTACATTTTATTTTACTCCATTTTTTTTATTGGCAGGGGCTTTTACCTTTTTCTTAATTATTGACCATGTAGTAGTTCAACATTTGTTTGCTCTTGTTATAGGGATAATCTATATGTTAATTACAAGAAATATTTTTTCATTCGTATATAAGACAAAAGATTACCAACCTTTAGCTTTAGAAAATATTTTTAGTTATATCAATCTAATTTCATTATTTTTATTTTATTCTAGTTTTTATGGATTTTTATTATTGTTAGGTTGGCCAGTTTGGTTGTTTGTTATAATTTGTTTTGTAATTACTGCTTTTTTGTTTACTCGTACACTTTTGACATATAAGATTCAATGGACTGAAGGTAAATTATTTGTTTTAATAATGTCTATTATTATTACTGAATGTTTTTATGTAATTAATCTTTTACCATCAAGCTATATAATTAATGGGTTAGTTTTGGTTGTAGTATATTATTTATTTATGAATTTAATAAAAGATTATTTAAAAGAACGTCTTAATATGAAAGATATAAGATTATATTTATCGGTAGTTGGTATAATTTTAGTGATATCTTTATTAACTACAAGATGGTATTAACAAATATAATAAAAAATAAATTAAAAAATTATGAAAGCAAGAGTAAGTCCCACTTCCCCAAAAAGTAAAAAAAATTCTAATACTAATAACGAAAAGCAGTTGGATGATTATTACAAAAATACTTTAAAATCAATTGATAAACCAGATAAGTTAAGATCAAAATCTTCAATAGGATTTTTGGTGGTTGTAATAATTATTGGTTTTATGGCGGGAATACTTGGGCAAATCACTTTATTGTCTTATGGGTCTGATATACCATATTTAGAAAAGTTAGATATTTTTTCTTGGACTAATCCACAATCCCTGTTTGTCAGTAATCGTAGTAACAACGAATTAACCTCAGATAAATTACAAAAAGTAGTTACTGAAGTAAACTCATCAATGGTTCAAATTTTTGAGTACAAAGAACAAAATAATACTTTAGAATCATTGTATGTTCCTGAGGAAATTTTGGGTTTTGGTTTTGTATTAACCAACGATGGTTATATCATAACAACTAGTGATATAACTACAGACTATGAAAAATTGGTTATAATTACTAATCAAAAAGAAGTATATTTGGTAAATAACACTATTATTGATTCTGCTACAGATTTTATTTTTTTGAAAACTGACGCTATTGGATTACAAACATTAGACATAGTTGATAATGATTCTTTGACATTAATGTCTGATATTTTATTAACAAAGACATATGGATTTGATCATTCAATTCAATCTCAACAAGCAATGATTATAGATAAGAATTTCAGTTCGATTTCTAATGTAAATGATTTTGTTAAATCATCTGAAAAATTTTATTCTAATATTTTATTAAATGATATAATTTCTGACAGTTTTAATAATTCTATTGCATTTACTTTCGAAAAAGATGCAATTGGTATGGTAAAAAAAGAGGGAGATAATTTTGTAATTTTACCATTTTCGTATATCAAAAATTCAATTTTAAATTTATTAGAAAATAATGAAATTAATCGTCCATATTTAGGTATAAATTATGTAAATCTTTCTTTAACCGTTAATCTAAGCACTGATTTATCAAATGGTGCAAAGAAAGGAATTTTAGTATATTCGAATAATGAAGTAGATTATCCGAGTGTAGTAGAGGGTAGTCCAGCACACAAATCGGGAGTGAAGACTAATGATATTATTACTGCTATTGATGATCATGTGCTGAATGGAAATACATTTTTTGGTAATATTATTTTAAGTTATGAACCACAAGATATTGTTACATTAAGTATTGTAAGGGGTGAAGAAGAAATAAAAATTAAAGTTACGCTTGAAGAAATTTTATAAATTTTCATATTATGATAAAAAGTAGATATTTATTCGGTATAGTTTTTTTAGGAATTATATTAATAATGAGTCCTGATATTGTTATGTCGGAAAATATTGATAATGTTACTGATAGTATAGTATTAAAACTAAATAATAATGATAAATTATATAAAATTGATTTAGCAGAGCATGAGGATTATGAACAGTTAATTATTGATTTAGAAAATGAACCACAAATTGATTTTGTGCTACCAAACCATAAATATGAATTAGTTTTAACTCCAAACGATACACATTATAGTTCTGAGTGGTATTTGGATAAAATAAATGCGCCAACTGCCTGGGATTTTACTACTGGTAGCAATGAGGTAATTATTGCGGTTTTAGATACCGGGGTAGATATTGATCATCCAGATTTGTTAACAAACATTTGGATTAATACAGATGAGATACCAGGTAATGGAATAGATGATGATTTGAATGGATTTATCGATGACTATAATGGTTGGGATTTCGTAGGAGAGATTGCAGATCCGAATCCTAAATTTGATTCTGGATGGACTGAGTCTGGTATTCATCATGGGAGTGTAGTAGCTGGAACAGCGGCTGCTATTGGTAATAATGGTCTAGGGGTAGCAGGATTAACATGGAATGTAAAAATAATGCCAGTACGTGTACTTGATAGTGCTGGAGTGGGAGATACACGTGATGTATATGAGGGGATTAACTACGCGGTAAATAATGGAGCAGATTTTATTAATCTCAGTTTTGTTGGAAATAATCTTGATACATTATTAGAAAACGGTATTAATAATGCCTGGTTAAATAATGTTACTATTTTTGCAGCTGCAGGTAATGACAATATAGATATGGATGTAAGTCCTCGTTATCCTGTATGTAACGAACATATTATCGGTGTAGGTGGAGTTGATCAAAATGATGTTAAATGGTCCAGAAATACCACTACAGGCTCAAATTATGGCGCTTGTGTTGATATAGTAGCTCCAGCAACCGGTTTTATAAGTACGGCATTTTATGATCCTTCTAATAGTCTAAATTCGTATTATTTGAATGGATGGTCAGGAACTTCATTGTCAACACCATTAGTTTCGGCAGCAGCAGCTTTAGCAAAATCATTTGATATGTCAGCAACACCAGATCAAATTATACAAAGAATTTATGATGAATCTGTAAATATAAATTTTTTAAATACTGCTTATACTGGAAAATTAGGTAATGGTCGTTTGGATTTAGTAAATATTTTTTCATCTCCGATTAATACAACTTCATTATATGATATTATAACGGGTCTTGGAGCTGGGAGTACTCCACAAGTAAAAGTTTTTCAAGTTGATGGAACTCTAGAAACTGATTTTCTTGCCTATGTTTCAAGTTTTGAAGGAGGTGTTAGTGTAGCTGCTGGTGATCTTGATGGTGATGGCATAGATGAAATAGTTACCGGCGTTGGTAATGGTGGTGGTCCTCAAGTTAGAACCTTTGATCGTTATGGTAA